>Ga0114972_10003199_pt1 | contig 12287 bp, 9 predicted proteins | sample M_140807_EF_Meta_FD_87354 | JGI IMG/M metagenome (GOLD analysis project Ga0114972, IMG submission 87354) | Freshwater microbial communities from Lake Montjoie, Canada to study carbon cycling - M_140807_EF_MetaG | ecosystem: Environmental > Aquatic > Freshwater > Lake | place: Lake Montjoie... | reverse complement strand
GCCGGGCAGCCTCGTCCACAAACTACGCAGGGAGCGCGAAAGTCTTGCCCAGGTTGCCCGCAAATCAGCACCCCGAGTTTCGGCAGACTCCATCGTCATCATTGGTACCTCCACAGGGGGCCCGCGGACGCTCGAGGACGTCCTTCCCTTCTTACCAGCCGATTTCCCCTGCCCCGTTCTGGTGGCGCAACATATGCCGGCGGCATTAAGCGCGCCCCGCGACGATACCGCGCGCGCGAGCTGCGGAATGGGGCGAAAAGCATTTTCTTACCAATGGCGAGGGTCTTCCCTGCGCGGCTTTCCATACGGATGATTCGTCCGACGCTCGATGAGTGAAGGGTATCCGCGCGGCCAAGCCGATCTCTCGACGCGTCTAAACCGACGCCGCTTGAGGCTGCGAAAAGACTCGGCCCCAAAGAGGAAGACGACCTAATCCCCTACCCCAGCGACTGCCCCAAATCCAGCTTGCCACCCTCAAATGCGTCGATCACCGCTCCACAATGCGGACACTTCGCTGCGACATCGGCGAAGCACATAATCACGCCACAATCGCACTGTAAGATCCCGGGATTCTCGCAGTGCGGGCACGGCAACACATCCGCCAGTTCCTCCGAGTTCACCGGTGGCAATTCAAACCCGCTTCGCGCCTCGTCCGTATCTGCCTCCACCGGATACACCGCCACCGGAGCGTACTTCAGACTCTCCTCATTCCAACGAAACCGGGTCAAATAAGCGCCGGGCGTTTTGCAACACTTTGCAAACAAAAGCACCTGACTCTGCCGCCCGGGGCGCACCTGCGAATAACGATGCTCGACCTTGACCACTTCCTGCGGCAGTTCCTCCAGGTCAAACCCTCCAGGCCCGCTCTCCGCCTGCAAGCTGCGGCTGCCCTCGGTCACCGATGCCGTCAGCCAGGTAAACAGGCGCTTGAAACGGTCTTCGGTCATCTCGCGCATGTGCAAAACTGTATCGGTAAGCGCCTGCAGTCCATAACAGTCCACGTCGTCCCCGCATCCGATGGCGTAAATCTTCGCGGGCTTCGGACTCACTTCGTGGTCCAGACGCTGTAACGCAGAGTCCCAGTTATCCGTCGGTTGCCCGTCTGTGAGAAGAATGATGAGGGGGCGCCAATCCCCTTTTTGATGATGGGTGGTTTTCACCACCTCGGCCTCAATCCGATCGGCGCACAAATTAAGGGCCGCTCCCAACGCCGTTCCCGGGCGCACGCGGAGCGTGGGAGGCTGCACCTCGGTCAGCTCACACAAAGGAAAGGCGACCCGGGCTTCCTTGTCAAAAGTGATGCAGCTCAGCCAGACCACATCAAGGGCATGCGGATCCACCCGCAAAGACCGAAACATCATTTCCAAGCCGGCCTGCAGCCCCTTCAAAGCCTCGCCAATCATCGATTCCGAACAGTCGAGCAGCAGATAAACAGGGAGACGCCTCATAGATGAAAGGGAGTTGCGGAAGAACGAGAGAAAATCGTCGGAAGACTCAAAATATGAAATTTGCCGGGCGAAGAAAGCATTGTCACAAAAACTCAAGCCCCGGGCGCACGCTGTTGCATCTGTTTATACGTTAACCATTTGCACGTGCACCAGACGGCCACCCTCTTCGGGCGAGAGCAGGATCTGCTGCCCGTCCACCAGTTCCAAACTAGTCCCGGGAGGCACGGACTGTCGCGCGCCAATGTCCTTGAGCATGGGCAGCGTCTGGTTGATTAACAACCATTTGCCCTGATGAAACACAAAGTACGCCACTGGCTTGCGCTGCTCCTTGGACAGGCGTTCATTGGGCACAATCCGTCGTGAAACATGCCACGGATACAAATACTGGTTCGTGTAAACCATCAAGCGATGGCCATCCGCCCGGAAGTTGCCTTTGCCGTCGGAGGAATACAAGTTGAGCACAGGCAAGAGGCCGGAAAAGGCCGTGCCGCAGAAAGGGCACGAGGGGCGCGTTGTGTTGTCGAAGACGAACCACTTCTGATCGCACTTCGGATTTGCGCACGGTTGCACCAAATCCACCGTGCGTATGAGAGCCTGCTCCCACTCATCCGCCGTGGGCCGCTTGTCGGGTGCGTGTAGACCTTCGATAAAGGAGCGCTCGAATAAGCGGCTCAAATAGGGCCCCGTAAGTTTGTACGGAAGTTTGGACGCGTCGGCAAAGGGCAAAAAGCTTGGCTTTATATCCCTGAGGTTAGGCCGGTTGCTATCATCGCTCGGGTGCTCGATAAAAAGCGCCTGCTCCCCCATCATGAGCGCGTCATCACGCTGCGGATCGCTCGTGTCATGCACCTTGCCGCCGCGCAATGGGTGCCGGTAAAGCAGATACATGTAGGTGAGCACAGCCATGGCGTGTTGATCCGTCTCACGCCGGGGCAACCGCCGCGCCGGGTCCGTCAAAGGCAGCTTAAGCGTTGCCATTACCTCAGGCGCAATAAAGTCCGGAGTCCCCACGACATCGGGAGGGTACTTGCCGGGGACAACCAGTCCGTCGATATCAATCAAACAGGCCGAACCCGAGCACGGATCCACCAGGACATTTTTGTAGGACAAATCCGAATGGGCCAACCCAGCAGCGTGCATGCGCCGCACGGAACGCGCGATGCGCACGCAAATCGCCAAATACTTCAGCCAGTCCCCCCTCTCGCGGGTATCCAGGTGTTTCTGCTGGTGATTGGCTGACGCGAACCACTTGCCTTCCTTCTCCTTCCCTCGAATCCCAAGCATGTCATTGTTCTTGGAGCCGATCTGAAAGAAAAATTGCGGATCATAAGTCGGGACCACAATTCCCGTCTTACCCTTGTCCTGAACCAACTTGGTCGGCCATCGGTACAAGCCCGTCCAGTAGTCGCCGCCGGGCTGGTTGAAAATGCGCTCCCGATAAGTTCCCACCAAATTCTTGAGCCGATCGACGCTGTTGAAATCCTGAGGCTTCCGAAACCAGGCCACGACATACGACCGGTCTGGTGAGAAATAAACGTCCTTCATGCCCCCCGCCCCCGCCATCACGCTGGCGTCAAACTCCACAGGCGAACCATCCGCCGCCTTTAATCTGACAATATCCCTCATGATTGCGCCTCCTCTGTTTCCGCCTGGATCACGTCACCGGGGCGGCACGGAACCACCAACAATAACGTGCGGTCATCGTGATTGCCCGGAGACCGGAAGTTGAGCCACTCCAGCAAGTGCGCCTCCATCCCGGACTGTGGCGATAAAAAATCTACCGCTGGCAACAACCCCTGCTCAAACGCGGCCCAGGTTTCCGGCGATTCGAAAGCGGCATCACTGGGGAACAACGGGTCGCTCACCCCGTCAGTCATGACGGCCATAAACCGGAAGGATTCGCAAAAGAAAACCCGCGTCCTCGCAAGCAGCGACTCCGGCTTTTGGAACAGATCCGCCTTGGTGAGAAAGAGCGTCGTGCCAGCGTGTTCTCCGCTGTCTGCCTTTGTTAAAATTTCAACACGGCCCGGCTCCACCACAATTCCAGCCCCCCCATCACCAATGGAAAACGCCGCGAAAAACCACCCTCCCGCACACGGACGCGCCAGCACGCCAATGAACGTGGTTGCAAAATCACGAAGCGTTGCGGCCTGCTCCCCCGCCTCCCGATGAATCGCACTAAAGGCCTCGTAGGCCGACTTGGTGAAGAGATTCGCCGCCAAACACCGCACCTTTTCGAGGGTCTCGGAGTCCGTTCGGAGCCCTGGCATCGCCGCAAGCACTTCTTCCAATTCATTTTGAGCCTGCAGCAGCTCGCGCAAATGCCCAGCCGCCACGCTGCATGCCAACTGCGACCCACGTCTCGACAGCTTTGCGGATCCCGCTCCATCCGCTACGACGAAAATCGACCAGGGAGAATGTCCCGCAATCCTTGCTGAGGACTCCGCTCCCGTCTCTGTCTCCTCCGCAGCGCTCACGGGGGCGCCACTCGAAGCAGCAACATCTACGGCGTAATCGTCATCCCGATAACCGCCCTCATGCGCGTGCGAACGCCCCCTCAAACTGGCCGCAAGCGTCGTCAACTGAACACCGCTAAAAAAGCCGGCTGCAGAATCCGGCTTCGCAAAAAGCCCATCCGGATCCGAAGGTTTGTTCTTCCAAAGCGACACAGGGTCGGGATTCACCGTCAATTTAATGAGACAGCAAGCAGCCTCCATCGCTGCCAGCCCCTCCTCGTCCCGCCCACACGCAACCTGGTAACTCAACGCCAACTCAAACTCTCCCGCGCACAAAGGATCGCCCTGCAAAACCCCCGCTTCCCGATCATACACGAGGCCAAACCCTTCGGGAATTTGAAGGTGTATCCCGGTGACCTGCTGCGAATGCTCTCCGAATAGCACAGCAATATCCGCCCTATAAGAGCGACCCACAGATGCATTCGGGAGCCGGTCTTTGAGAAGCGCCAGAGGACTGGCAGCGACCAATGACAGGGCCTCCTCGGTTTGCGATGGATCAGAGAACGACATGCACTTCAGGAGGCGGAGGTGGAAGCGAAGGTGAAACTGCTGTCGTCAGGATTTCATCGCCCGGAAGGATGGTTGAGGAAATCCATTGAAAGAAAGCCCCCAGACTCGTGCTATCGACGGTATCCAGAACAACCACATGGTCCGCCACCTGCCGCAGCGGTTCCACTTGTGCCTTGGCGCCCGCAGCGCACGCGATAATGGAAGCGAACCCCTTCTCTTTTATCTTAACCGACCACTCCCGATACATCGCCGTGTCGGAGGGACTCCCATCGGTCATTAAAAACAAAAGCGGCCGCCAATCCCCCTTTTGAGTCGCAGTGCTGGCTTGTACCTCCGCGTCAACGCGATAACACACGGCGGCCAAGGCCTCGCCCAAGTGCGTGGGACCAGAATCCAGACAACGCAAAGGCGGCATCTGAAAGGTCTCCAAACTGGTGAGAGGGCAGAGCACCGTGGCCTTCTGATCAAACGTGAGGATGCTGATATGCACCGACTCGAGCGCGTGCGGGTCCTGCCGCAATGCCGCGACAAGCATGCGCACCCCCACCTTGACGGCCTCAATGGGCTCGCCCCGCATGGAACCCGAGGTGTCCAACAAAAGATAGACAGGTAAACGCCGCAAAGACATCGCTCGTGCTTAGAAAACCACCTTGATTTCAGCCGGAGGAGGAGGGAGCTCGCTCAAACCACTCACCGCTCGTCCCCCCTGCTCGATGCTCTTGCTCGAAACACTCACCGAGGCAGTGACCCACTTGAAAAACGCACCCATCGCGGCGGAATCCGACGTGTTCAGTTGCACCACCGCCCCCTGTCCTGCGATCTGTCCGAGCACATCCGTATCGCCCCCGTCAATGGCGCATCCCACCACCACGCCCCACTTTTCCTGCTGGAAACACGCAAGCCCCGCCTTCCAGTCGTCCGTCGGTTTTCCATCCGTCATCACGAAAACCATGGGGCGCCAGTCCCCCTTGTGGGTGGCGCTTGCCTTGGAGACATCGCGGCGCGCGCACTCCGTGAGCAGGCTCAGACCGGCTCCAAGGGAGGTGCCGCCGCCGGCGGAAAGCGTGGGTGTCTGAAACTGCGTGAGCTCGGTCAGGGGCACCAATTCCTGGACCGTGGCGCTAAAGGTAATGACGCTGAGATAGGCCGTTTCGAGTGCGTAAGGATCCTGCCGGAGGCCCGCGACCAGGCTTTGCATCCCATTCTTGACCTGCTCGATGGGCTCACCAGCCATGGAACCCGAGGTGTCTAACAAAAGATAAACAGGAAGTCTGCGCATAGTTGTTCAGTTAAGGGGAAGATGATCCGCGAGCACTGACTCAAAGTTATCTGAGGAATGAGCCTCGCCAATCAACTGAAACTTCCAATTTGCTCCAATTCTCATCACGTCGCCAAACACCAGCAGACACCGGCCCACGTAGAACGGGTTTTTATCCAAATCACAACGTGCTATCTCCCTGCCTTTTGCATCCAACGCGCGAATATAGGCATCCTTAAGCTGCCCAAAATGCTGCTGTTTATTTTGACCGTCATAGATGGACACCATGAAGCGCACCTTCTCATAACACGATTTGAGTTGGGAGAGTTTTGCCACAATTTGCTCCTCGTCCTGCACGCCCGCGCCCCCGATGCGATTGTCCCCGCGCAACAGAACGCCGCCCGTGAAATGGCGCGGATTGTTGAAAAAAATCACGTCGCTCCCCACCATATATTTGTCCCCCAACTCAAACACCTGCCCGTTTTTATCCAGTAAGAAAGCAATCACGTCCAAGTCAAACTCGTGCTCTCCCCCTCCCCCAAGCCAGCGCCCGAGGAGCGTGCTCTTCACAAACCGCAGATTCAAAAGGCGGCGCCCCAAAGACGGCGGCTCCGATGAGGACACCCCTTCCCGGATCTTCCACCCGATGCCCACCGTGATCGTCGACAAATCAAACTGGGCCCCACTCTCCGTCACCTCCGGTTCAGCAACAGGCGCGGGTTCCGGGGCCGGCATCGGCCTTTCAGTCACGACCAAGTCTGGCTGAATCAGTTCCAATGGCACACTCACCCGGGCCGGAGGCGCCGCCAGCTCCGATGCCGAGTCCTTCTCAGACGCGCGCATGCCTCCGTCCCCCTGCGCGAACGGCCCTGTTAACGCCTCGAGCGATTTCTCCGGCGTCGAGCGGCTGGTTGGCACGTAGGGATCCTTTTTCAGGCTGATCACCTGTCGTTTGAAGAGCGAAATAGCCATGCACTACGCAAATCTTTTAGCGTACCTATTCACTAGCGACTGGAGCCCCCCACGCACCGGGTTCCCAAGGGGCTCGAAGCGCCAGACCTCCCCGCCGATATAAAAACGCCCAATCTCAACGGCACAATCGGGCGAAAAGTCCTCATCCAGAGCGTATCTGCACAGCTCTTGGTTGGATGCTACATCGTGGATACGCACCAGCGCATTTGGAACATTCCCGAAAAACTGTCCTCGCGTCGCCGCTTCGTGAAGACTCACAGCGAGATAAATCTGCTGAATCGACAGCTCAAGTAATGTGGTATCGATCTCCAAGACTTCGCCATCAGCATCAGAGCATCCTCCCACCCGGTCATCCCCGGCCAACCGCACTGCTCCATCGGGCGACTCCTGGTTGTTGTAGAATACAAAATGCTCCTGTGTCGGAACCTGCGCATTGCCCCCAACCAGAAAGGCGGACAAATCCAAATCGAACAGCGGGAGCGAAACATCCGCATTAGGCGTCCATTGAAGACTCACCCTGAACCTTTGAGCTTCCGCCTCGAACTGTTTATGCTTCGATAATTGAATGCTCATGTTTGGAACAAAAAGTAAACAACAGTAGCCGCAGCAACAGAGGTCTAATCAAGAGCAATTTAATCAAGAGTGCACTCCGCCGCTACTTCGATGGAGGTTTGCCATGATCCAAAACGCCCAACCGAGCCCACCCAATCAGGGCGCTCCAGACGCCGACGGAACCCCCACACAAACCATCAAACTGGCTTAATTCATCAAATAAAGCTCCTATCATTTAAAAACACCCCACAAATATTGTTTCATGATACAACGCTGAAAACTATTAATCGAAATCAAGTGTGCACCGCGGCACGGATTCGAAGATTTAAAGCAAGCAGGGCAATAAACACTTCAAATGACAAAACCGAAAGAACCCAAGAAGGAACTACATTTTGGCATTGCGCCTGTCGCAGACCGCACCGGATTGTCCATGCCATTGATCCGTATTTGGGAAAAACGTTACGGCTGTTTGAAAGCCAAGCGCACGAAGACAAACCGTCGTGTCTACGACGCTGAGGACATCACGCGCTTGATATTACTGAAGAAACTCACCGCCCTGGGGCATGCCATCAGCGGGATCGCTAAGCTGAACATCACTGCTCTGACAAACCGATTACAGATGGCTGAATCACTCATTCCTGCCCTTCTGGATCAAGGCGCTGGTTCCACAAGGACCATCCTGACTATCGGGCCTCGCCACCTCAAGGGTCTCGGAGAATACGCCATTCATGAAAGCACAATTGTCGGCGCTTACACGGACTTGACTTCGGCGATTGCCACAAAACAGCTCCCTAAAGCTGAGCTGCTTGTTGTTGATTCACAAACACTGGATCTCAACACCGTGGAGGAACTCAGTCAGGTCGTTCGAGCCTCCCGGGCAAAACGAACCATCCTTATCCATCACCTTAAAACCAGCGCTGAAGTCCTTCCCCTGGTCAGTAGTCTAAAGCATCTCACGCTTTTGAAGGCGCCGGTGAGCGACAACCTCCTGCGCCGTGAGTGTGTTGTTCTGTTGAACCAACTGAATCCCCTTCCCTTACCTGTGCCTCCCGGCGGCAACCGACCGATTCCAGACCGCCTCTATCAGGACGAACAACTTCTCAAAGTTGCGCAATTTGCGAGTGCGGTTGGATGCGAATGCCCGCACCACATAGCGGACCTGCTTAAATCGCTCACAGAATTTGAAAAATACAGTGCAGACTGCGCGGACAAGAGCCCCCAGGACGCTCAACTCCACCACTTCCTGCATCGCACGACCGCACACGTGCGGCGTTTGATGGAGGAAGCATTGCGGTACTTGGTGAAAGTCGAGGGAATCGCGTTTTAGCTCGCACCCCGAAGCGTCTTTCACAAAGGCAACGCTCAGATATCCCCCAAGCGCCGAAAGGCGGCGATGGCTGGTTTGGAGAAGTCACACAGCGGCTGTTGAGTGGAAACAACTAGCAATAGAGCCGCGGAAGTTGTCTAGCCCTCCCTGGGAGTATCTCGGTTTGCAGCCTCTCCGCCTCGCCCCCCGCACCTTCGCGCGCTCACGCGAGCATGCGCCGCCAAACTGAGAACCTCTGAACCCCGAGGGTTCGCAGCCATCTGCCGGTGGTTGAGCGCAAGCGACACCACCGGTACCTTCCGTCCCCATAAATGCATCCCCATGACAAGGTGAACACCCCACCAAATACTTTGTTAAAATAAGGAAACACGCCCATCTAATCTCTCATTAGCCTTGCCGTTCACTTTTTGTTCACCTAGACAACGTACGATCCCGTCCTCGTTCTGACAGGAAACCAACCATCATAAAGCGCCTGCAATCACCTTAATCAGAAAGAATCCACCCACCCTATGGCCATCATCCGAAAACCCGCAGCCAAAACCGCCTCGGCGGATCACACTCCCACAGGCAATGGCACCGCCGTCTTGCACGCTCCCAACAGCCGTGAAGTCGATGCCCAGCGCAAAAAGGCAAGGACCCTCGCCAAGCAACAGCAGGCCGCAGAGCGCGTGGCTGCCGCCACTGAGCAGCTTTCCAGTGGCATTGCAGAAGCGTCCTCCGCTGCGGAAGAACTGAAGCGCGCCGCTGACCAGATCGCGGCAGGTGCGGAAGAATCCTCCGCTGCGGCACAGGAATCCCTTCAGGCATTCGGCCAGGTGGTTACAGCCATCAAGGTTCAGCTCGACAGTGCGGACGGAAGTCAGGTGAAAGGTGAAGCGTGCCAGGCACTGATTGCACGCACCAGCACGGACCTCGCCGCACTTATCGCGAACGTAGGCAATGCGGCGCAGCGTCAGGTGGCTTCGGCGCAAATGGCTGCGGATCTTGAAAAACAGGCGGCAAACATTGGCGACATTGTGAAGGCCGTAGCCCGTATCGCCGACCAAACCAATCTTCTCGCTCTCAACGCAGCCATCGAGGCCGCACGTGCCGGCAAACACGGCAAAGGGTTTGCAGTGGTCGCAGACGAGGTGCGGACCCTAGCGGAGACCTCTGAAAAGAGCGCCAAACAGATCCAGGACCTCGTGTTTCAGATCCAGGGCGACGTGAAAAAAATCACCGAGGGCATCAACGCCTCCGCAAAAGACACCATGGAGGAGACGGAGAAGGGCAAGATCATCACCCAGCAACTCGAACAGATCCGGATTGATGCGGCAGACGTGGTGAAGGGGATTCGCGAGATCGCTGTCGGTGCGAGCCAGTCGAACACCGCAGCCCAGCAGGCGCTCAAAGGCAGTCAGGATATCGCCGCCGCCGCAGAGGAACAGTCCGCCGCCGCGGAGGAAACCGCAAAGACCGTGGCCGAACAGACGCGCGCCCTCGCAGAATCCGAACAAGCCGCACGCAACTTGTCGGAACTCTCGGAAGACCTCAAAAACTCGACCGACGTCGCCAAGAGCGCTGAGGAAGTCGCCTCTGCAGCAGAGGAACTTTCCTCCGCAGTGCAGGAAATCAATCGCTCCGGGGGCCAGATCATGGCCGCCATCGAACAGATCCGCAAAGGGGCTGAAACACAGTCCTCGGCTGCGGAGGAGTCATCCGCTGCGGTAAATCAAATTGAGAAGGGCCTCGAAATCGCCCAGGCCAGAGCCACTGTTGGCAGCGAAAAAGTGAACGCCATCAAGGAGTTGCTTGCGACCAACAAGGTGTCTGTCAACAACCTGATCGACGGCATCTCCTCGTCTGCGGAAGCCTCTCGCGGCAGCATCCGCCAGATGAAAGAGCTGGAACTCATGTCCCGCCGGATCGACAAGATTGTGGACGCCATCACGACGGTCTCCATCCAGACAAACATGCTGGCGGTTAATGGCGCCATCGAAGCCGCCCGCGCGGGCGAGTTCGGCAAGGGGTTTGTCGTCGTTGCCACAGACATCCGTAACTTAGCGCATGAATCCTCTGAGAACGCAGACCGGATCAAAGATTTGGTGAAAGGTGTGCAGGATCAAATTGGCGTTGTCGCCCGCGACTTGGACGAAATCCTCGTGTCGGCTGTCGGCGAAGTCGAAAAAGCGAAGACGACAACCAGTAATTTGGTTGCGGTTGAGTCGGACATCAATGTGGTTGCCGAAGGAACGACTGCAATTTTGAGCGCAGCGAACGAAATGGCGGCAGCCATCACCCAGCTCAAGAAGGGTGTCGAACAGATCTCCGCCGCTGCCCAAGAAGCCGATAAGGCGTCCACCGAGGCAGCCTCCGCCGCGAAACAGCAGTCGCAGGGCGCCGAGGAACTCGCCACAGCCATCGAAGAAATCGCATCCCTCGCTGACGAATTGCAGAGCGCCTAAACCGGCTTTCAACCATGACGACCGACCTGATTGACCAGTCGGCGGATGCTGAAAGCTCCGTGGATACCATCCTTGAGGATGGAACCTCGGACATCCGTCAGTTTGTAACCTTCCTCGTAGGTGAGGAAGTGTTTGCGGTGGACATGGGGCCCGTGCAGGAAATCATCCGTTTACCGGATGTAGTGCGCGTGCCTTTGGCCCCGGCCACCCTTGATGGCCTCGCTAATCTGCGGGGGAAACTTCTTCCAATCATCTCGCTGCGGCGCCTCTTTGACTTCGAAGAACTCACCCACAACGATTCGACCCGCGCCGTTGTCGTCGATTACGGCGAACCGCTTGGATTCGTGGTGGATCGTGTCGCCTCGGTTGTTGGGGTGGATCCAGACCAGATCGAGGACGCCTCCGCCATTCAAGGCACCATCGATAGCGACCTGCTCTCCGGTGTGATCAAGAATGTGGGGGGCCACGCAATGGTCATGGTGCTCAACTTCGAGAAGTTGATTCACAATGAATTCGCAGCCATTGCGGCCATCTCGAAGGCTGCAAAAGCCTCGACCCGGACCGCCTTGGCAACGGACGACTCGGATGAGAACGCTGATGAAACCCTCAGTGACGAACTGCAGTTGGTGAGCTTTGAGGTCTCCAACCAAGAGTACGCCATTTCGATTGAGGATGTGCAGGAGATCGTGCAGGTGCCTGAAAACATCGTGCACATTCCCCGCGCTGGCTCCCACGTATTGGGAGTCATCACGCTTCGAAACCGGTTGCTGCCGCTTGTGAGTCTGCGCTCACTCTTCAGCCTCGAAACACGGGCGCTTGACGAAAAAAGCCGCATCGTTGTTCTGGCTCTGGGCAGCGCCACCGTCGGACTCGTCGTTGATGGCGTCCGCGAAGTACTCCGTGTGCCAAAAAACGAGGTGGATTCCATGCCTGCTCTGCTCGCCCGTGATGGGGGTCTTTCGGAGATTTCCGAAATATGCCGCATGGACGGAGGCAAGCGCCTCGTGTCCATCATCTCTGCGCGCAACCTGTTTACACAGAACGCGATCAAGGAAGCCCTCAGCAATATGAAAGCCAGCGACTCCACAGCCCGTGCGGACGACATTGACAACGACGAGGCGCTTGAAGACGACGAACAAGTGGTCGTCTTCCGTCTCGACAAGGAAGAGTTTGGCGTGCCGATCCGAAGCGTGCAGGAAATCGTGCGCGTTCCGGAGGAACTGACGCGCGTGCCTCACGCCCCCCGCTTCGTGGAAGGCG
>Ga0114972_10003198_pt1 | contig 12287 bp, 8 predicted proteins | sample M_140807_EF_Meta_FD_87354 | JGI IMG/M metagenome (GOLD analysis project Ga0114972, IMG submission 87354) | Freshwater microbial communities from Lake Montjoie, Canada to study carbon cycling - M_140807_EF_MetaG | ecosystem: Environmental > Aquatic > Freshwater > Lake | place: Lake Montjoie... | reverse complement strand
GCAAAGGGGTCGGAGCCTGGTGGATCCCCAGTGGCTCTTGCTGCTGCTGCTGGCGGTGATCAAGCTCCTGCTGCTCGCCGTGGGCCTGGTGACCTTCGGCATGGGACTGATGGTGGCCTGGCCCGTGAGCAGCTGCATCTCCACAGCGGCCTATCGCCATCTGGTGAAGACGGAAGCAGCCTGAAGGCCCAAATCGAGCCGGAGCGAATCAACCAAGCAGGCCGATCAGCCGAGCACCCCGGTGCTCAAGAGCACGAACCCGAGCACACCAACCAGGGAAAGCAGGAACTGAGCGAAGCGGCTCACCAGCATGCCGGCCACCACCGCCAGACCCACCAGTAGGGAGCGCTTCAGGCGCAGCAGGCCGAAGGCCCCCAGGGAGGTGGGGGCACTCAGCAGTTCCCCCACGCTGGCCCCCAGCAATGGCCCCACCAGGGCCCCCAGCAGCGGTCCGCCCACCGGCAGGGCGGGCAGCAGCCCGAATAGACCCACCAGCAAGCCGATCGCCGAGCCGATGTAGGCCCAGCGGGTGGCCTGCATCCGGGCTGCGCCAAGCACCAGGCCCAGGGCATCGGCGCCCCAGCCGAGCAACAACAGCAGCACGGCGAAGACGAGCGTGGGCCAACCCGTGGCGAATCCGATCGCCAGGCACCACACCAGGGCCCCCAGGGGCAGCAGCGCTAGGCCGGGGAGCACGGGCAGCAGGGTTCCCGGAATGGCGGCAACCTGGATCAGCAGCGCCCCCCACCAGGCCAGATCGGCCCGTTGAACGGGCGGCAGGGGGGGCAGCGAGGGCAGGGCCAGGGCTGCCGGGTGAATCAGAAATGGCTGCCCCACCAGGTGAGGCCCAGGCGGGAGCCCATGCAGCAGTGCGGGCAGGGATTCAGAGAGGGTCATGGCAGGCGGCGGGCCACCCGCAGCTTGGCGGAGCGGCTGCGGGGATTGGCCTCCGCCTCGGCCGCCTCGGCAACCAGAGGCTTGCGGGTGACCCGCTCCAGGCGCTCATCGGCCAGGAAGGCCTGTTTAACCAATCGGTCTTCGAGCGAATGGAAGCTGATGATCGCCAGCAGGCCGCCGGGCATCAGCCAGTCTGGAGCGTGCAGCAGCAGCCGTTCCAGGGCGCCCAGCTCATCGTTCACGGCGATCCGCAACGCCTGAAAACTGCGGGTGGCGGGGTGGATGCGGCCGTGACGGGCCTTCGGTGGATAGCAACCGGCCACGGCATAGGCCAGCTCGCTGGTGTTGCGCACCCGCCAGGGCTTCGCCTCCCGTTCGGCCACCAGCCGCCGGGCGATCCGCCGCGACAGGCGCTCCTCGCCGAACTGAAACAGCAGGTCCGCCAGCGCCCCTTCCTCCAGCCGATCGAGCAGCTCGGCGGCGCTCTCGCCCGCCTCGGGATTCATGCGCATGTCGATCGGGCCCTCGGCGCGGAAGCTGAAGCCCCGCTCGGCCCGATCCAGCTGGGGGCTGCTCACGCCCAGGTCGGCCAGCACCGCCACGGCGCGCTGGTCCGCCGCCGGCGTCCAGGCGCCGAAGTTGGCGGCTTCGATCCGCACCCGGTCGCCATAGGGGGCCAGCTGCGCGGCCGCCGCCGCCCGGGCGGTGGGGTCCTGGTCGAGGCCGATCAGCTGCCAGTCGGGATGGGCCTCCAGCAGCAGGGCGCTATGGCCGCCGCCGCCGAGGGTGCAGTCGATCAGGAGCGGGGGGGCTCCAGCGGCATCGCCGGAGGGATGGACGCTGAAGGTCTGCACCACCTCGGCCGCCAGGACGCTCTGGTGGGTGAAAGAGCTGGTCATGTCTCATTCCTAAACGAACGGGCCTGAAAAACGGACCCGATGCGAAACGGCGGATCTCAGGCCGTTGCCGCGATCGCGATCGCGTGCGATGGGCGCCGCACAGACCGTGGGTTTCCGCGTGGTCGTTCCGATTGGTGGATCCGGCGGATCAGAGGCTGGAACGGCGGCGAGATGGCGATGTCCCATGGAGAGGCTGCGTACCCGATCCCCCATCCCCGACCTCCGCCAGTATTTCAGCGATAGCGGCGGCCAGTTGATCGGCCAGTGAGGCGGCGTGGAAATGGTCATGCTCCTCGAACAACTGGCGAACGACAACGCCCCCACAGGCCATGGCGCGCCACAGGCGGTGTTTCAGACGGGGATCGTGCCTAGAGGTGAGCAGATGCACCCGCAAAGGCTGGGGCCGAGGGCGATAATGATGACAAACGCCGGCGTAATAGTCGAGCGATCGACCAGAGCTACCAAGCGCAAACATTTCATTCAAATCCCCGTCGCTGAACGACGGTTGAAAGCGTTTCAAGTGCAAACCAAGTCTTTGCTGACGCTCCCGCAGGAAGGCCATCAAATTTCGGGGCCGTTTGCTATGACGGAGCAAATAAAGATACGTTGGTAGGCGGCGAGCGGTTCGGCGAAGCAACAGCGAAGCACGCAGGCGAGGTGAAATCGCCGCCGTAGGGCCACTGTCGAGAATCGCCAACATGCCGATCGAGCGGCCGCGGCCGAGCAGAACAGAGGCCAGAGCCCATGCGTACCAGCCGCCAGCGGACTGACCCAGAAGATGAACCACACCAACCGGGTAGTGCTTCTCGATCAGGTTGGCGTAATGCTCAGCCATTTCCTGAAGACTGCGATGGCGAGAGCCGAGACCATCAATGCCCTTAGCCTGTAGACCGTACACTGGCCTTGAAGGAGCGAAGGCTGTAGCGAAAGCTGTGTAGCAAAACACATCGCCTCCATAGCCATGGGTCACGAAGAGAGGCGTTTCCCGACCCTGAGGTTGCAGGGGGACCAAGCAGGGATCTATCAGTTCTGAAAATAGTGTGGATGGACTAAGCAATTCAGCCTGACGAACGATATCGGGCGCATGAAAGATCGCGGCGATGGGCAAACGGATGGATAAATGCTTGTCAATAGATAGGACAAGCCGCATTGCTGCAAGGGAGTGACCGCCAATCTGAAAGAAATTGTCGGTGATGCCAAAATCCCCATGACCTAGCACCTCGTACCACATGGCATAGAGCTGACGTTCCAGATCGGTAGAGGGCCTGACGCGTTGCGAAAGGTCGCTGGAGAAAGTCGGGGGCGGCAGGGCCTGGCGATCAAGCTTTCCGCGCGCTGTGAGAGGGAAATACTTGACCGCGACAAAAGCTGAGGGAACCATGTGACTCGCCAGCCGAGATTGGGAGAAAAGTCGGAGATCTTCAGAGCCTATGGGTGAATCCAAGAATACAATCCAAGCCACAAGGCGTGGATCAGATTTGTCACCCCAGGAACCAACAACGGCCTCGCGAATGCACGGATGGCTCATTAGAACAGCCTGAACTTCGCTGCAATCAACAAGCAAGCCGCTTATCCTGACCTGGTTATCGTAACGGTCAAGGAACACCAATGAGCCATCGGGACGTAAGTAGCCAGAATCCCCGCTCAAGTAGAGCCGCTGCGATGAATCCAATGGATCCTGACGGAAGACCTGATGCGTCAAATCAGGCCTTCCCCAATAACCTAAAGCAAGATATTGACTTCTAACTGCAATCCTTCCCTGAACACCCACCTCAACAATTTGTTCATGATCATCCAAAATAAAAACTTCTTTTCCGTTAACAGCACGACCAACAGGCAGAACACCGTCATCCAGTGATGTCAAATCATCAATAACCTGAACGCAGATGGCACCGGTTTCAGAGGAGGCAAGGCCATTGATCAGCTTGCAATCGGGCGGGAAGACCTGACGAAAGCGGACTACATCAGTAGGAAAGCTACGATCGCTGGCGATTCTGACTATACGTAAATGTGGAAGATCCAGCCTGGCTGATGTCTCATACATCAAAGCTCTCAGCAAGGGTGAAGCGATCACCAGAATCGTGATCGCTTCACCCGATAACGTTTCGACCAGCTGGGGGAGTCCAGCGCGTCGTATAGGCAAAGGCACGAGCACCGCGCCATGGATCAACGAAAGGAAAAGAGTTGAAAAAGCTTGACCAGTGGCCCAAGACAGCATCACAATTCGGTCGGCCGCTGTTACGCCCATCACCTGACCTCGGACCAAGGAATCGTGCACAAGGCTCTTGTGGGGCCGCATCACGCCCTTGGGACGCCCCGTGGATCCAGAGGTAAAGATCACGCAGGCCACGGAGTCGGGAGCAAACGTCAATCCAAGATTTGGGCATGGTCCTCCGAGATTCAAATTGTCGATATTGATAACATCAGCCTGTTGAGGCAAAAAGTGGCGCCATTTTGAAAAGCTCTGGGTGTCGACGATCAGAAAGCCTGGGTCCACCTCAGCAAGAATGCTCTCAATGCGTTTGGGAGAATCAGATGGATCCAGCGCCACATAGATCTGTCCAACCTTGAGAACTGCCAGTGCCGCGATGATCCCGGCAGGCCCCATCCCAAGAAGAACGACAACAGGCCTCTGCTCAGCGCCATAAGGGTGGCCAGTGGTGGCCCCATGACCACCGGCAATCTTCCGGGCAATATGATTAGACGCCGCATTTACATCAGCGTATGTGAGTATGTGATCACCAAAAACTACTGCTGGCGAGTGAGGACATTCCTCAGCCTGTCGCTCAAAGAGCTCAATGACACTGACAAACGGCTCTAGGCAGGCCACGAGCTCATGAAAGCGTACGGCAGCATAATTCCTGTCAACGACAATATGTCGAGGCCAGCCCACAGGGATCGCAACGAAGACAAAGAAATAGAAGGGCTTAATGATGCATACTAGCATGTAGGTAGCTGTTCCGCAGCCAATCAGCCGACGGGGAGCGAAGAACTGACTTGATCTATTCAGGATCGATCCTGTATTTCAGAAAGGGCATCCGCCACGCATGTGGCTATCTGCAAGGAAGAGTGGGACCCGCCGACAAGAAAAACATGTTATGTTGAACAAACAAGACAGGGTGCACGTGTTCAGAAATCAGCAGATGAAGAAGTTATTGGTTGACAAGAAATATATTCACACTACTGGTGTCTACTCACCTATTCAAGCCCGCATCGCCGAAGCTGTTGGACTTGACTGGGTGTTTGTTAGTGGATATTCTTGTTCTCTCGGACATCTTGCCCGCGCTGATCTTGGTTTTAACACCATGACGGAAATGGTGGGCTGGTCACGTCTAATTACCAACGCCTGCAGCCTACCTGTCATCGTTGATGGCGATGATGGTTATGGCGATGTCCTGCAGGTCATGCGTACGGTGAACGAGTTTGAACGGGCAGGAGTTAGTGGTCTCACCATAGAAGATCAGAGCCTACCGAAGCGCTGCGGGCATCTCCCCGGTCGACGGTGCTTACCGATAAGCGATGCAGTCAGAAAACTTCAGGCGGCTCTCGAGGCCCGTTCGGATCCAAACTTTCTAATTGTCGCTCGTACCGATGCTTATGGCGCTGATGGTGGCGGCAACGTACAAAATGTAATCGAGCGCGGTCTGCGTTACGCCGATGCTGGAGCTGATGTGATCTGGGCAGAGTTTCCCGAGGCTAGTCGCTTGGATGCTCAGACATTTGCGGAGGGAATCAAACATCGCTTCCCAGAACTACCACTGTTCTTCAACTACTCATCATCCTTTTGCTGGAGCAAGTTGAGGGAGCCGATGACTTTTTCAGAACTGGGTGCGATGGGCTATCGAATGATTGTTGTGGGCTTAGGGGCAATTCATGCTGCAATGCATGGCGAATGGAATTTCATGTCAGATCTCCGGAATTCAGAGGAGATCGCACAGTGGAGGTTGGAGACGTTGCTCAGTGGCCATCCGACAGAGGATCATCATGCGATGGGGGGATGGCAAACCTATCAGGCTATAATTCATCGGTTGGCCGAAACTTAAGCCAGCAACAAAGCTCCTAGCAGGGCTTGCTGGAACCTCATAAGGATTCAAGCTGGTAGTGACGCGCGGATGGCGTCAACGCCAACGACTGGCTGCCAGCCATTGCAAAAAGCAGCTCTTATTTGCCGCCGGACGATGCGCTTATCTATACTGAGGGGTATGTGCATATGCGTCCATTGATGAGCAACGAATGGCATCATTTCGACACCAACCATCTTGGCCCTGAAGCAGGTCACGATCTGCTCAAAAGTCTTGTTATCCCAAGACCGATCGCCTGGATCACGACTCTCGGCATCGATGGCTTAGTCAATCTTGCTCCCTATAGTTGCTATGCGATTGCTGGCTTTGCGCCGTTGACTGTCGTTGTCGGCTTTGAATCAGCACTTGGCAAGAAACGCAAAAAACAGACACTGCTGAACATTGAAAGGACAGGAGAATTCGTCATCCATACGGTCACCGAAACACTTCTCGAACAGGTCAATGCCAGCGGTCGCCAAGCCCATGATCATGAAAGCAAACTGGAAACGTGCGGACTGACACCGCTAGCGTCGTCCTTGATTGCTCCACCACGGATCAGGGAAGCGCCTTTGGCGATGGAATGTAGATGCAAGCAGATTATCCCAATTAGCGATCAACATCATCTGGTCATTGGCGAGGGTCTGCTCGTCCATGCCCACAGCGATATTGTTCGTGATGGAACGATTGATATTGATAGCTTGCATCCAGTCGGGCGGATGAATGACAATCGGTATGTGCGCTTGCACGATACAATCAACTTATCACGTCCTTAATCTCGAACGACATGCCAGCTGCCGCAATTCAACTCGAAGACGGTTCGATCAAATTCACTGGTCGCACGTTATTCCTTACCGAAGATGCCAGTCTGATTCGGCAACAGCTTGCCGGCAACGACCTTACCCTCACCCCTGAGATAGCGCTTCGCTCAGATATCAGCACCGATGAGATCATACCGGTTTATCGGATGTATCACTTCGACGATAAGCTTGGAGACCATGCGTATGAAGGCCTCCGGTGTGAACAGGAATACCCAGTAGCAACAGGCTCGATCCGAAATGGCGGCTTTAGTGTGTCTGTTTCAGGACAACGTCGTGGCAAAGGTTCAAGCCGAGAGCATGCACCACTGGCAGAGTATCATGCCGGCATTCGCATGATTATTGCGGAAAGCTTTGAGCGGATCTATCGGGAAAACTGCCATAATCTTGGCATTATCACATCGACTGACTTTGACTTGATTCGTTGCATTCAAGCAGGGGAAAGCATCCCATTCGCTCAGCTAGTCTCTGGCCTTGATCAATTAAGTATTCAGATCTTAAGGCAAAACGGACTATTTTCCTACGTACTTTGGGACCATCAATCACAACACATCGAAATTCCAGCGGCAAGAAAGCGACCGCAGACACTTGGAGAGAAAATACTTGCACGACATCGCGCAACCCAGTCAAGCTCGAATGATGATCAGCGATGCCTGATGCCCGGCGACCATGGATTGATGAATGTTGATCTACGTATTTCCCATGATTACATCACTGGGATGGCCGCAGCGCTACTAAGTGCTCAACTTGGCGATCATTATTCGATTCGTGATCCTCAGTCATTGCTGCTGTTTCGAGATCATCTTCCATTTCTCGACGAGGTGATCACCCCCGGGCGTAAAACACTTGGATTGCTTGATGCTGCCCACGCACTAAATCGTGCACAGCAAGATTTCGCCAGCCGACATGGAATCAAGTTGCATGGAGAACAGGCTGATCGCAAGGGAGCTGAGGGAATCAATCACAATCTCGTTCTTGAAAAGTACGCTTTGCCAGGTGATCTCGTCGTTAGCGCCGATTCACATGCACCCCACATGGGCGCAATCGGTTGTCTGGCTATTGCTGTCGGCTCCACTGCGCTGGCAACAAGTTGGCTGACACGAGAGATTCATCTTGTCGTACCAGAAAGCGCTCGCATTCGATTGGTCGGAGAAGTTCCACCCGGAATTACCGCCAAAGATATCATGCTTCACCTGCTGCAACTACCCGTCATCAAATCAGGTGGACTGGTTGGCAAACTGATTGAGTACGACGGTGATGTTGTGGATCAGCTCTGCATTGACGAACGTGCCACATTGACCAACATGGCAACAGAAATCGGTGCTTTTTCAGCCTTGGTCGCCCCCGATCAAAACACCATCACATTTCTGCAACAACGTGGTATGCACCTGTCAGAAGCAGAGAGCGTATGCCATGATCTCAGCCCTGATGCCACTGCTATTTATGCAGATGATCTGCTGGTTGATGTTTCTTGCCTCAAACCTATGATTGCTCTGCCAGGAGATCCAGGTAACGGGATCCCATTCGACGAACTTGGCAGTGATGTAGCGATCGACATCGCTTTTAGCGGCTCTTGTACCGGTAGTAAATCAGCAGATATGGATATGGTCGCTGCTGTTTTTGCGGACGCCATGGCTGCAGGACAGACTGTTCATCCACGAGTCAAGTGTTACATTCAGGCAGGTTCGATTGCTGTGCGGAATCACTGCGAGCAATCTGGGTACCTAGATCTTTTCGAGAAGGTTGGAGCTCGCTTCCTTGAGCCTGGGTGTGGTGCATGCTGCAACGCAGGACCTGGAGTCAGTGATCGACCTGATCAAGTTACAGTTTCCTCAATTAACCGCAACTTCCCTGGTCGTAGTGGGCCAGGAAGGCTTTATCTTGCCAGCCCGTACACTGTTGCAGCTTCCGCTATCGCCGGCAGACTTGCCGTCTACCAAGGAAGAATAAAGAGCGATTGCCGACTTATAACAAGCTCAATGCCAAGGTAGAGGCTAATAACGTCTTCACGCACCTACAAGCTCGCTGCCTTGGACCGGGATGGGACGCTTTGGCACTGCAGAGATTGCCTATTCAAGTGTTGCCTTAATTTAGGTTATAGTGTCATGAAATAGATTTCAACTGACCGATGCCGATCATCGATGCTGATGCCCATGTCATTGAGTGCGATCAGACTTGGGATCATCTTGACTCTGGGGTGACACAGTTCCGACCTCTCCAGATCGGCCCTCCTGGCTCTGAGCGCCAACATTGGTTCCTTGACGGTAACATCCGCGGCGTCGGTGGCCGATTACTCAGCTCCACCAGACTGGCAGAGCTGAGTAAAAACACGGGTCGAGAGTTACGCCTTAGTGCATCTGCACGTGATCTGGACGATATCGATTCCCGACTGCAACACATGAGCGAACTCTCCATTGACATTCAAGTATTGTTACCTACATTCTTCTTGGAACAGGTGAGTTCACGTGCAGACATTGAACTCGCTTTATGTTCTGCCTATAATCGATGGTTAGCTCACCTCTGGAAGCGTGGCCAAGGGCGCCTTCGCTGGGTAGTTGTGCCACCGCTATTGATGATGGCCGAGGCAATCAGCGCAGTGCGAAAAGCGAAGCAGAACGGAGCGTGTGGTATATTCCTTCGCCCCATTGAAGGCACTCGCCTTCTATGCGATCCGTATTTCTTCCCTCTCTATGAAGAAGCTAGTTCCCTTGGATTGCCTATTATTATTCATATCGGCAATGCCAATTCTCTATCTTGTGAGCTCATGGGGCAATACAATGGCCGGGCCTCCAGCTACTGCAAATACAAACTTCCCCTGTTGGGTGCTTTCGTCTCTCTTGTCACTGCAGGCGTACCCAAGATGTTTCCGAACTTGCGCTGGGGGTTCCTGGAAGCTGGCGCACAATGGCTGCCATATATTCTTCATGAGCTAAGGCATCGGGTTTCTCAGGCAGATGTGGTCGATTTATTGAAAAGCAACCGTTTTTATGTCTCCTGCGAAGCTGATGATGATCTTGCTGTCATCACTCGTCTTGTCGGCGAAGACAACATCGTTATTGGGACTGACTATGGGCATGTCGATCCATCCAGCGATCTGAATGCCTTTCAGAAATTGTATGCCAGGGACGACCTGGATCGAAACCTGATCGAGAAGATCACCAGCACAAATGCAATGGCTCTGTATGGCCTCTGATGCATAGTTGTGCTTTTCAAACCACTCGGCATGTGATTAGGTTTTCGTGATGCTGCCAAGGCTACAGATGTTCATAGCAGGCTCGTGGGCTGAGGCAGCTGACGGCCGCTCCTTTACTGTGATAAATCCAGCGACCGGCCAGGCGCTGGCAGACGTGCCTTGGGCATCTGCTGTGGAGGTGGATCAAGTAGCAAAAGCAGCCAGATTCGCATTTGACTCGTGGCGTTCTCTTGGCCTATGCGATCGTATCGACCGCGTGCTTGAGCTAGCCAATCGTATCCGGGCCGAGGCAGAACATCTCGCTGTGCTCGATATGGAAGATTTAGGTAGCCCTGTGCGGGCTATGAAAGAGGATGTAATCAGTGCAGCCGATCGGATCAACTACTTCTGCTCGCTTGTGCCTCATCTCAAAGGTGAGTGTTTCAATTCCACGAAAAGTCGTCTGCATTATACACTGCACCAGCCGATTGGCCCCAGCGCACTACTACTCGCCTTCAATCATCCCTTTAAATTCGCGGCGGTTAAGTCAATTCCAGTCTTGCTGATGGGCAATCCAGTCGTGCTCAAACCATCTCAACTAACCCCACGTTCCAGTTTACACCTTGCATCTCTCGCATCTGATCTCTTCCCAGCTGGGGTCTTCAACGTGATTACAGGTGATGGCGCTGAAACCGGCGCGACTCTTTGTGCCCACCCCAGCATCAGGAAAATCACGCTGATTGGCGGAGTAGAAACTGGACGTCAAGTCCTCACAGCAGCGGCTCAAACGATCAAGTCAGTCAACCTTGAACTTGGTGGCAAGAACCCAATAATTATCTATCCTGATGCTGACCTGGATGCAGCGACAGATGCAATCGTAAAAGGGATGAACTTCAGCCGCAGTCAGGGTCAGTCGTGCGGCTCGACATCACGCCTTTTTCTACATGATGATGTGCGAGAAATTGTTCTCCCTCGACTCATTGATCGTATGCGTGCCATTCGCCCCGCCTCGCCTGCGCTGGATTCCACAGTGATGGGGTCCTTGGTATCTGTTGCTCATCGCGATCGAGTCTTGCAGGCGATTGAAGCTGCTGTGGCTGCCGGTGCCATCGTCCTTACCGGTGGAAGGCCCCCATCTGGCGATGCCTTTGCCCAAGGGGCTTTCCTCGAGCCGACCTTGTTGGATGGTGTTCACCACAAGATGCCCATTGCTCATGAGGAAGTGTTCGGGCCAGTGCTCTGCATTTTTCGCTGGAGTGACGAGGCGACAATGATCTCGCATGTGAATGACGTCATTTATGGGCTCACGGCAAGTGTCTGGACTCGCGATCTAGCCACTGCCCACCGCATAGCCAGCACAATCGAGGCCGGTGTGGTGTGGATTAATGAGGTCGGCCGTCACACCCCGGGTGTTCCTTTCGGTGGCTGGAAGCAGAGTGGTCTTGGCCGTGCCGATTCGATGGAAGAGCTGTTGAGCTACAGTCAAAACAAAAGCATAAGTCTGTCATTTTGAATATCAAGCAAGAAAAAGATCTATTCACCAACTCTCTAGATGCTTTCAGTACTGCCAGATTGCCGAAAATCTACTGACTCCAGGATCAGTGAACGCAGAGGTAGCTCCGGAGAGTTAGCCCGCTGAGCCAACCAGTAATCGATGCTTGCAGCAGCTCTGAAGTCCACATGATTCAGGATGTCCTCGCCGGTTGTTGGTACCTGGGCATACAGGGCTTCAACTGCCACTGACCCCCCGACGCTGGCAAGCAGATCAGGCACCACGACGATGCCTCGCTCTGCCAGTGCCCACTCCACCGCTTCTGCTATACCGAGATTTGCCGCAACGACGATACCGCGGCAACGCAACTGATCCACTACCGACACCTCGATCGCATCCGAAACGGCGGCTAGAATTAGCAGATCGCAGGCAGAGCTCAACACCTGGTCAGATGGTCTGGCGAATTCTCGATAAGGAAGTCGACCACCGACACGACCTCGTAGCAGCTCAGGCACCGGCAGACCGTCAGGATCCACAAGGCATTTTTGATCGCCAGCCCAGGCCGTGACCCGGACACCACATTCGTGGAGCAGCAGCGCTGTGAATCCACCCATATTCCCGGCACCTTGGATGGCGACAGCCGCTGCGTTTTCGTCGATGCTGAGATGGTGCAGCAGACGACGAGCCATTGCCTTCACGGCTGTTGGGGCTCTCAGCTGATTAACCGTTCCGAGAGCGGTCTGTTCTGTGAACAACATATAGCGCTCCAGAAAGACAGGCTCAGGAATGCCCCGCCGCCGGGCCACGGCGATCTTGAGGCAGGGCAAACTGTCAGCCGACATCGAAAACTGGACCAGCGCCGACACCAAAAGTGAGCCACCCGGAAGCGACAGGAGAGCCGTTGCCGGCCGCGTTAGCGGCGGGCCATGGCTCTCCCTTGCAAGGGTCATC
>Ga0114972_10003197_pt1 | contig 12288 bp, 8 predicted proteins | sample M_140807_EF_Meta_FD_87354 | JGI IMG/M metagenome (GOLD analysis project Ga0114972, IMG submission 87354) | Freshwater microbial communities from Lake Montjoie, Canada to study carbon cycling - M_140807_EF_MetaG | ecosystem: Environmental > Aquatic > Freshwater > Lake | place: Lake Montjoie... | reverse complement strand
GTGCCGGTAGTCGCGCCTGTGCCGGTAGTCGCGCCTGTGCCGGTGGTCGCGCCTGTGCCGGTGGTCGAGGCTGTGCCGGTGGTCGAGGCTGTGCCGGTGGTCGCGCCCGTGCCGGTGGTCGAGGCCGTGCCGCTGGTGGAGGCTGTGCCGGTGGCCGAGGCTGTGCCGCTGGTGGAGGCCGTGCCGGTGGTCGAAACGCCGGTTCCACCGCCGACCTTGCTCGCCGCGCGGATCGGCGCCGCGCCGCTGCCGTTCGCGCCCGCGCGACTTCCGACCACTGCGGCCCCGGCTTCGGGAGCGTCCGCTTTCGCCGCCTCCAACGCGGGCGAGACGACCTCGCTCGTTCCCATGATCACGGCGGGCCCAATGGGCGGTGGTGAGCCGAGTGCCGAGGATCCGCTCCCCTTCCGTCGAGCCGACCTCACCGCATCGCAGCCTGGTTTGGAGCCGATCCCCAACCTCACGCTCGAGGCTTACGCTTCGGTGCGCGCGCTCTGCTCCGCCGCACCCGATCGGCGTCGGGAGGTCCTCGCGCGTTACGGGATCCACGATTCGCTCACCGAGGCGCGGCTCGATGCACGCTGGCGAAAGCGCTTCGAGGAGCACCCCGCCGAAGCCGACCGGTACGCGGAGCTGTTCGCTCATTACCGTGACTGGTTCGACACCCACGGGGACCCCTCGCTGAAGCCTGTCTGACATCGGCGCCTCGCTGCGCCGAATTGCCTTCTCAATGGGCGAAAATGCCGGTTTGATCGGAGATTGGATCATGAGCAGCAACATTTTCACCATGAGCTCGGACGCGCTACCGGTCGACGCGGAAGTCGTCGGATTCCGCGGTCAAGAGGGGCTCTCGGAGCCCTACCGTTTCGAGATTGGGTTTCTCACCAGCGACCCGAGCTTCTCCGAAGAGGCCGCGCTCATGGCCCGCGCGACGCTCGCGTTCCAGCTCGGTTTCGAGGCGACGCCCTATCGGTTTCACGGGGTGCTCGCTTCGGTGGAGCTCGTGCACGCGTTTGGTGGAAAAATGCTCTACCGAGCGGTTCTCGTCCCCAAGCTCTGGCAGCTTACCCTCACGCGCCACAGCAACGTTTGGACGGACGCGACCGTGCCCTCGGTGCTGTCCGACGTGCTCCGCTGGAGTGGTCTCGCGGCCGAGGAGTTCTCGTTCGCGCTCTCCCAGGACTACGCACCGCGCGAGTTCGTTGCCCAGTACAAGGAAGACAACCTCACCTTCTTTCACCGTTGGCTCGAGCGGATGGGGATGTCCTACTACTTCGAGCAAGGCGAGCAGAATGAACGGCTCGTGGTCATCGACGGCCCTTCGTACGACAAGGTGAGCGGACCGGGCGCCGTAAAGTACCGGCCGCTCTCCGAGGCGGACGTCATGGCGCTCGAGGCGTTCGAGTTCGTGCGGCAAAAGGCCCGCGTGCTTCCCGGCTCCGTCGCGTTGCACGACTACGACTACTTGAAGCCGATGCTCGAGTTGCGCTCGGACGCGCGCGTCTCGAAGTTCACGGTCGGTACGATCAACCGTTTCGCGGACGACTTTCATGCGACTCCAAGCGAGGGCGCGCTCTACGCGAAGCTACGGGCGGAAGCGATGCAGGCCTCGCAGAAGGTGCTCCAGGCGCGAGGTCGCGTTTTTCACCTTGCGGCAGGGCGGCTCTTCTCCCTCGATGACCACCCACGCGCCGAGCTCAATCGAAAGTACCTCGTCACCGCAGTCTCCCACGAAGGTGTCCAAGCGGCCGCGCTCCCTGAAGTCAAAGAGGCCCTCGGACTCGAGCTCGACAAGGAGTACATGTGCGAGGTTCACGCGATCCCCGCGGATCTGACCTACCGCACGCCCGCGGACCGCACGCCCTGGCCGCGAATTTCGAGCTACGAGCTCGCGACGGTGTGTGGGGAGACAGACAGCCCCTACGCGCAGATCGACGACCAGGGTCGCTACAAGGTCCGGATGATGTTCGACGAGAGCGATCTCGGTGCCGGCAAGGCCTCGACGTGGGTCCGGCAACAGCAGCCCTACGGAGGCTCTACCGAAGGCTTCCACTTCCCGCTGCTGAAGGGGACCGAGGTGACGGTGATGTTTCTCGGTGGCGATCCCGATCGTCCCGTGATCGCGGGGGTCGTTCCGAATACGCAGAAGCCCAGCCCGGTCGTTGCGAAGAACCACACCCAGAACGTCATTCAGACCGTCAACGAGAACCTCATTAAAATCGAGGACAAACTCGGCGAGCAGTTCGTCCACATTTCGTGTCCGATCGAGACGAGCTGGATGCACCTTGGTGTGCTGAAGGATGGCTTCAATGCGATCCTGAGCACGCTAGGCCACGGCCACTTCAACTTCGGAGGGCACCAGGTGGTCGACGTCGCGTTCACGCTGACCGAGAACGTGCAGAGCGACGTCACGACCAACTACTTTGCGTCGTGGTTCTCGAACGTCGTCGGCGACAACGAGATTGAGATCCTCGGAATGAAGAGCCTGCACGTCGTCGGTGACGTCCACTACGACTTTGATGCGCTCTGGAAAACGACCGTTCTCGGCGACAAGATGACCGACGTCTCCGGCGTGCTCGGTCTGCACGTCGTCGGCGATGTGACCGAGAACTTCGATGCGAACCGTACGACCCACGTGGCTGCCAACGAGACGGTCACCGTCGATGGCAACGAGACCACCACGCTCATGGGCAACCTGCTTCAGACCGTCAACGGCACCTCGACCTACACGTTCGAAGGAAACCGAAGCGTGTCGGTGAACGGCGCCATCAAAGAGGGTTTCTGGAACATCCACTCCTCGATCAACGGTGGCGCGAAGTTCGAGACGTTCTTGGGCTTGAAGAACGACAACATGATCGGCGTTCAAATGTCGACCTTCCTCGGCCTTCGCCGCGAGACCTCGCTCGCCGTGACGATGAAGATGCAGATGGGTGCCGAGGTGAACCTCGCTCCGAATCTCAAGTTCTCCCTGCGAGGGCCGCGAATCGACTCGATGACGACACGCATCGAACAGGTGATGGGTCCAGTCCTTCTGAACGGCGCGATTTGGCTCGAAAATCGCGGTTTGAAGGTCGTGCTCTGAGCGCCGAGGAGACCGGGTGAAGGTCATCAAACCTCTCAAGGTCGGTGTCATGCACCGAACCTTCGAGCATCGCGGCACGTTCCACTTCGTGCCGACGGTGATGGTTCACTTTTCCCTCGAGCACCCGACCATCCCGCTGCAGGAGGTCGCGATGTGGCCGATGGTGGTCGAGGAGCTTGGCAAAGAGTTCGCGTTCGACGAGGGGATGCCGAAGGCCTCGGGGGAGGTGCTGCTCGCCGCGCGTGCCTACCCGCCGGGCGGCGAAGCACCCGCGTGCGCGGTGCGCTGTACGGTGGGGGCCATCGACAAGCAGCTCTACGCGATCGGTGACCGCGAATGGAAGCGCGGCGAGGCCACCGAGCCGCTGCCATTTCGAGAGCTTCCGCTCACGTGGGCCAATGCGTTTGGCGGACCAGGTTTCGAGCGAAATCCGCATGGCAAAGGCGCGACGCGCGTCATGCGTGACGGCGTGGAGGTCCATCTTCTGCCGAACGTCGAGCATCCGAAGCGGCTCGTCAGCTCACCGACCGACAAGCCCGAGCCGGCGGCCTTCGGCGCGCTCGACGTGTCCTGGCCGCAGCGCGCTTCCAAGCTCGGCACCTACGATGCGCGCTGGCTCAAGCACGACTTTCCCGGCTTCGCTCCCGACATCGACTGGACGACCTTCAACGTCGCGCAGCCCGATCAGCGCCTCGGCGAGTTCTTCACGGGGACCGAGCCGATCGTTCTCGAGAACATGCACCCCACCCGGGCGCGGCTCGAGTCGCGCGTGACGGATCTCCTGCCCCGCGCCTTCCTCACGCGCGAAGCGGACGAGTTTCGCGAAGTGCCCCTTCGTCTCGACACGCTCTATCTTTTTCCCCATCGTTTGCGCGCGGTCGCGATCTTTCGCGGCGTCACCGTCGTCTCGGAAGACGACGCCGCGGACGTGCGCGAGCTCGTGGTCGGCTGCGAGCGTCGCGGGAGCGAGCCGCGCTCGGTCGAGCACTACCGCCAGGTGCTGGCTCGGCGTCTCGACCGAAAAAAAGCGCACATCCACGCGCTTCGTGAGTCCGACCTCATGCCGCCGCGCGATCCTGCGATTCCGCTCGTCGACGGCGAGGGACTCGTCTCGAACCCCGCCGAGCTCGAGACAGAACGCCTCGTCGAGCAGAACCAACGCCGTCGGGTCGAGCTCGAGCTCCAGGCGATGCGCGACGAGCTCGCGAGCTTTGGCGTGGACCCTGCGGCGCACGTACCCGATGAGGTCCCCGCGCACTCCATCCCGGAGGAGCCGGACGCCCTCGCCGATTACCTCGAGACCGAGCTCGACAAGGCGGACGAGCTCCGGCGAGAAGCGGAGGCGCAGGCGCAGGCGGCGCTCACCGACGCGCGCAAGGCGTGCGAGGAGGCCGGCGTCGACTTCGATGCGAACATGGCCGCGCAGCGTCGTGAAGAGGGCGGTCCGCCGAAGTACCGTGCCGACGAAGAGTTGCAACGCCTCGAGGAGCAGCTCGTCCTTGGGCGTAACGCCGGAGTGCGCCTCGAGCACGTCGAAGCTCAGCTCGCCGATCCCAACCTACGCACCAAGCTCGCAACGGTGGAGCGCGAGTTGAGGGAGAGCTATCGGAAGTTTGCGCATCACTTCCCGCCCGCATCGGCGCTCGACGAGGCAGGCTCTCTGCGTTTGCGGGCCGAACTCGAGGCCGCGGCCGCGTCCAACGTCAGCATGGCGGAGCGCGACTTTACGGGCGCGGATCTGTCTGGCCTCGTGCTCCGTGGCCTCGATTTGAGGGGCGCGATGCTGGAGGGTGTCCGCCTCGGCGGCGCGGATCTGTCGGCGGCCGACCTCACCGATGCGGTGCTCGCGCGCGCGGATCTCACGGACGCGAAGCTCGCCGGGGCGAAGGTGAAATGCACCAATTTCGGAGGCGCGACGCTCGTGCGCACCGACCTCACGGGCGGCGTGGACCTGACGGGTGCGGTCTTCGGCAAAGCGACCTGCGTGGAGGCGCGCTTTGCGGACGCGCGTTTTTCGGGAAACGATTTTCTCGATGCGCGCTTTGAGCGCTGCGATTGGTCAGGCGTCGTCGCGCACGAGGTCAACTTCATCGGAAGTGAGGAGACCCCGCTCGACCTCACGGGCGCGGTGTTCGCCGGCGCTACCCTCGACAAGGTCAACTTCCTCTACGTGAAGCTCGATGGAGCGGACTTCCGGAAGGCGAACGTCAACGGCACCGTGTTTGCGGCGGTCTCGGCAGAGCGCGCGACCTTCGACGACGCCGACGGCTCGAACCTTCGGGTCTTGCACGGCTCGTCGTTTGCGGGTGCGAGCTTTGCGCGCGCCAAGCTCGACAAGGCGAACCTCCGCGCGACCAACCTCGTCGGGTCCGATTTTCGTGAGGCCGGCCTCGCGGGCGCGGACCTCAGCGAGTCGAACCTCGAGGGCGCGAGCCTCTACCGCGTCCGGGCGCCGCGCGCCTCGGTGATGAAGGCGAATCTCAAGCAAGCGAACCTCGCGGGCTCGAACTTCGTCGAAGGCTTGTTCATGAAGTCGGACGTCGATGGCGCGGATTTTCGCGGAGCCAATCTATTTCGGGTGAACTTCGCCCGGATCAAGGGTTCGAAGACCACGCGATTCGACGACGCCAACATGAAGTTCATCCTCTTTGTGGAGCGTTGACCGATGACTCGCGAAGAGCTGCTCGAGAAGGTACGGAATGGCGAGATCCTCGAGGGTGAGGTGTTCGACGGCCTCGACCTTCAAGGCGCGGAGCTCGGTGGTGGCATCTTCGAGAGGTGTTCGTTCGCGGGGGCGAACCTCCGTGGTGCGAGCCTCCGCGAGGTGATCGCTTCCGATTGCGAGTTCGCGGGTGCGCGTCTCGATGGCGGAGTGCTTCGCCACGCGGTTTTCCATCGCGGAGCGTTTGCAAAGACCTCGTTCGACGGGGCGGATCTCACGGCGGCGAAGTTTCTCGCGTCCGAGTTCGGAGGGGCGACGTTTCGGAAGGCGACGCTCGTCGTCACGCAGTGCGTGGAAGGGATGTTTGACGACGCGTCGTTCGAAGGCGCCGACCTCGATCGTTTTGCCGTTCTCACGCCGCGCTCGTCGCAGCGCATGGATTTTCGGTCTGCCCGGCTGAGGCAGACCGTGATGGTTTCTGTGGACCTCGCGAACGCTCGCTTTGACGGCGCGACCTTCGACCTCGCCGTCCTCAACGACTGCGACTTCACCGGCCAGGACTTTAGCGGCATGCGGGTTGGGCTCACTCAGTTTTCGAAGGCGAAGCTCGTGCGCTGCAATTTTCGCGGCGCCGACGTGTCGCAGTGCAACTTTCACGAAGCCGACCTTTCGTTTGCTTCGTTCGACGAGGCGCAAGGCAAACACGCGATGTTCCTCGGCGCGAAGCTCGACGGCGCCACGTTCGTCAAGGCGAAGCTCCATGGGAGCATCTTCAATGCCTGCGCGATGGAGGGGGGCGACCTGTCCGACGCGGAGCTTCGCGAATGCCTTTTTCACGAAGCGCGTGTCGTCGGCTCGACCTTCGTCGGGGCCGATCTGAGCTACGCTGACTTCTCGCACGCGGACGTTTCTTCCAGCGATTTTTCAGGCGCGACGCTCTTCCGAACGCGGTTCCACCGCAGCATCGAGAACAACACGCGCTTTACCCACCGGCTCTTGGCGCTCGGCGAGGATGCCGATCTCGCCGAGGCCGAGGACTTTCAGCCGAAGGTTTAAGCTTCGGAGACCTCCCCCCTCTCGTCACGCGCCTCTCACCCCTTGCCAAGAGAACGACCATGAACCAACTCGCCCGTCAGCTCTCCACCGACGTGACTCAGGAGCAAGGCCTCCTCTTGCGACGCGAGGGCGATGCCTTCGTCGTTCGAACGTCTTCCGGCGACGTTCGTGCGAAGCGTGCGACGAGCTGCCTCGTTGAGCCGCATGCGGAGGACCTCGTCCTCATCGCCGCGGTGCCGCGCGGGGTTTGCTATGTGCTCGCCGTGCTCGAGCGCGAGGCAGGTGAGCCGACGCGGCTCGTGACCGAGGGCGACCTCGAGGTTTCGGCGCGAAATGGCCGGCTCTCGCTTGGTGCCGAGCGCGGGGTGTCGCTCGTCTCCAAGACGGCGGTTGAGCTCGTCGCGGCGCGGTTTTCTCTAAAGGCTCTCGAGGGCAGCGTCGTCCTCGAGGAGCTCGCTTTGACCGGGAGAAAGCTCTCGGCGCAGGTGGACCGAATTAAGGCGTTCGCGACGAGCGTCGACTCGGTGATGGAGCGCGTGAGCCAGCGGGTCAAGCGCTCGTACCGCACCGTGGAGGAGGCGGATCACGTCCGCGCCGAGCGCATCGACTACGTCGCCAAGCGCACGATGAACCTGCACGGTGAGAACGCGGTCGTCACCGCGGAGCACGTCGTCAAAGTCGACGGCGAGCAAATCCTGGTCGGTTGAGGAGCGCGCATGTTCGCCAACTCACAAGGTCCCATTCCTGGCATCGACTTCGCGTTTCCGGACGTCTGCCTTACGCCGATGCCCGCGCCGGTACCGATCCCGTACCCCAATTTCGGCTTCTCGCCGATCGCCCTCGGGTTCTATCCGAAGGTCTTGTGGATGGGGATGCCTGCCCACAACATGGGCACGGTGATCCCTCTCACGGTGGGTGACCAGCCGGGCGTTGCGACCGGCGTCGCGTCCGGCACGGTGATGGGGCCTTCGAGGCATCTCACCGCGGCGTTCACGGTGCTCGTCGGAGGCTTGCCGGCCACGCGCTTGACCAGCGTTTCGCTGCAGAACTCGACGAACATGGTCGGGGCGCGGATCGTCCCGAGTCAGTTCAAGGTCTTGTTGCTCGCGCCGTAGCGGCGGTCACTTCGAGGTGCGCTTCTTCACCGACTTGCGCACCGCATCGAGAATGTCGCGGCAGCTCTCGCGGGTGTCGTGGAGTTCGGCTTCGACCTTCGCGTCGGCGCCTCGAAGCTTCTTGGCGAGCTCTTCTACGAGGCTCTTGGAGGCTTCGAGCTTGCGGAGTTGTTCGTCCACCGCCTTTTTGTCGGCGTCGCTGGCGCCGGATTTCCCTTGGCGCTCGCGCTCGGCATCGATGGCGCGCTCGAGGGTGGCAGAGACCTTTCGGTGTTCGGAGAGCAGCCGATCGCGCTCGTAGGCGAGGGTCGGAAGCTTGAGCGAGATCAAGTAGCTCGCGTACGCGACGAGGTCTGCCTGCTTTGCGATGGGGGCGATGTTGCCTTTGCCCAGCGCCTCTTGGTGCCCACGCATCAGCTCGGCCGCTTCGCTGCTGTCACGCAGGTTGTCCTCGGTGTGTTTGTCGACCAGGCGTCGCAGGGCGCCGCCGGTTGCCCCGCCGACGACGGGGGCGGCTTGGCAGCCGTTCTGCTCGGCGGTGTATTGCGCGGTGCCGGCGGTGCGCTTGCTGATCTCGTCGTCGCCGCCGTGAAACACGCGGCCGAACGCTTCGTTCTCGCGTTGTCGGGACGCATAGAAGCGGCTCGCTCCGTTCTTCTCGGCTGCCACGAGCACGGCTTCCCAGAGCTCGGTATCCACCGGGTCCTTGACCGCGTCGATGAGCTCGACCGATTCGCCGCAACGCTGGAGCGCTTCCGTTCGACCCTTGTCGTAGTCGGACGCCGTTCGCTCGAGCTCGTGCGGGTAGAGCAACGCGTAGCCGACCGCGTTCGGCGTACCGGCGGCTTCGGGCGGGCGGATCTCTTCTTTGCAGCCGGACAGAAGGGCGATGGAGGCCGCTACAACGAAAACACGCATGCTCGCCTCGTAACGCGAAGGTCCCCAAGGCGCAATCGGCGCCGAGTCAATTCAGAGCTTCGGGCGTGCTCAGGGTAAACGGCGCGATGGCCGCGTCGAACGGTTCGCCGCCGTTCGTTCGGACCATCTGGTAGCTCCCGCGCATGTGCCCGGAGCGCGTGCGCAGCGGGCAGCCCGAGGTGTAGTCGAAGGACTCGCCCGCGCGCAGGACCGGCTGCTCGCCGATGACGCCAGGTCCACGCACCTCCTCGACCTTGCCGTTCGCGTCGGTGATGATCCAGTGGCGGCTCATCAGCTGGACCGGCTCGGTGCCATGGTTCGTGATCCGCACCGTGTACGCGAAGAACCAGCCGCCGCGCTCCGGCGTCGAGCGCTCGGGCATGTAACGAGACTCCACCTTCACTTCGACCCCTCGCGTATTCGCCACCGACCGCATCATGATTCGCGGGAGCCTATCTCAACGGTGGCGGATGCGCACCGTGAGGGAACGGGACGCCGCTCCCCCCGCGATCGTGAGGTCGGCGACGGGTTCGCCCGACGTGATGGAGAGCGTGCCCGGGCCGGTGAGTCGAACGACGGCAAGCCCATCGGATTCGTACGAAAAACAGGGCGCCGCTGCCGGTACGCCGCAGGATGCGAGGGCTTTTCCTTGGTAAGCGAAGGCGAGAGGCCCCGACGCGTCTGCGCGGTGCTCGAGGCGGTAGGTGAGCGCGCCCCCGTTTTCCGCGAACGTGCTGCTGTCACCGAGAAAGACCTGCAGGACGCGATCGTCGCCGACGCTCTCGGGGCCCGGGACGTCCTTCGAAGGGTAGCTGGCGGTCATCACCGAGCCCGGGGGGAAGGTTGGAACCATCGCGCCCGCTCGGACGAACACGGGGATCTCGTCGAGCGGCGCGCTGACGTCGTACCGTGCGGCTCCCTCGAGTGGCGCGCCTCCGCTCCAGGGATACCAGCGCCCCGCGGGGAGGTAGACCGAGCGCGACGTGGCGCCGTTCGTCATGACGGGCGCGAGCAGCACGTGGGAGCCCACCATCACCTGATCGGTGATGGGCCAGGTCGCCGCGTCGCTCGGGAAGTGCAGGAACATGCCTCGCCAGATGGGCATCGACGTGTCGGCGGCTTCGCGCGCGAGGCCTTCGAACCAGGGCATCAAGGCCATGTGCTGCTCGGCGTAGCGTCGGAAGTGCGCCACGGTGTCGGCGTCTTTTTCCCAAGACCAGTTCTTCGAGGCTTGCTGGCCGTGGTGCGTGCGCATGACCGGCGTCCACGCACCCAGCTCCGTCCAGCGGAAGAAGACTTCCTTCGTCGAGCCGGGGTTCGTCGAGGACTGGTACCCCGCGATGTCGTGTCCGTAGGTCGAGATCCCGACGATCCCGAGGCCGATGCCGATCGGTAGGACCGTCGGCAGACCGTCGTCGACGTCCATCGAGGTCCGCTGGTCTCCGGCCCAAAATACATCCGTCCGTGCGGGTGTGCCAAACCACCCCGAGCGCACGAAGAACACGCGCTCGATGCCATCCTTGACGCCGTCCACCGCTTCTCGCGCGATTTCCTGCCACGCGACGGGGTAGCGGTTGTGCGTGTCGGCGCCGCTGCCGGCCGCGGTCTTCGCGTCGGTAGGAAGCCACTCGGCGAAGTCGTGCATCCAGCCATCCGCGCCGAGCGCGATCGCGTCGCGCATCTTGCCGACGGCCCATGCGCGGGCTTTCGGCTCGAACACGTCGAGAAGTCCCGTGTCGCTGAACGTTGCGCCCGGAAAGAGGTAGTCCGTGCCGTCCTCCCGCTTGACCAGGTGACCTGCCGGCTGCGCCTCCGCGTAAGCCTTCGAGCCCTTGTAGATGAAGGGGTTGAAGTAGACGTAGAAGCCGAAACCCGAGGCGTGCAGCTCTTTCGCGAGCTCAGCGAAATCCGGGTAGAGCGACGTGTCGACCGCCCACTCCTCTTTGAGTGAGTAGCCGTTGCTCGTCTCTTCTGCGCCGCGCCAGTCTTCGGTCCAAAGAACGCTCGACGGGATCTTCTCGGCGCGCAGCTTCGTGGCCACGCGGCGCACCTCGGCGCTCCCGCGGATGGCGTCGAGCCACGGCGCGAACGACACTCGCGGTGGCATGCGGGGACGACCGAGCTCCGCACCGGCGCGCTTCAGGGCCTCCGCGGGCGAGGGGCCATCGAACAGCGAGACCTTCGCGCCGAGCTCAAATTCGAGCCGCGCGGTCTCCGACGACTCGCTGCAGAGCGCGAACGTTGCGCGGCGGTCGGTGCGCACGGCGAGCACGTAGCCTCGTCGCGCCAGGAACTCCGGCAGCGGCGCTTGGCTCGAGTGCCGGCGTCCTTGAAGGTACCAAGCGCCAGTGTACTCGTCGTTGTTGGACGTTCCGATGCCCTGCTCTTGAACCCAGGAAAATACCGTCTGCCCGCGGTGATCGACGTCCCAGGTCTGCGCGCCGAAGCCCGCGAAATGGTCCTCCGCATCGCAGCGTATTCCCCACGAGAGGCGTTTTGCACCTGGTCCGGCCGTCGTCGCCACGTCGAGCTGGCCGTCACGCGCGGACGTAAAGTTCAGCGAGGCGAGGAGCGCATCGCCCGCATCGCGAAGCTCGAGGTCGCCGTTCGCGTCGACGGCGAAGCGCGTCGCGACCCGCCACGGACCGTTCGGCAGCTCGTTCGGCCGAAACGAGCCGAATTTCATCTCGTACTCGGTCTCGATGTCGCGCACCGCGAACCCGACGAGAGGCGGGGCATCGTCGGCAACCGTGCCGGGCGCGAGACCCTCGAGGAGCACGCGACCGTCCGCCGCGGCGATCGAAAGTCGGTCGCCAATGAGGTCCGCACGCAGACCTCCCGCGACGGAAACGGCAACGCGTCGCTCTTCGCTTACGCCGCAACCGAGTGCGAGGGCGCCGAGCAGCAGCGACGAGCAACGCAGTAGCCTTCGAACTCCCATGTCACAGCTCACGTCTTGCGCTTGAAGGCGCCGTAAAGGTTGCGCTTCACTTGGTCGGTTTGCTCGCGCTTCTCAATGAATTTCGCCGCCGCGCGACGCTCTGCCTCGAGTTCGGCTGCCCGCTGATCGGCTTTGAATTTCTCCGCTTCTTGCTGCCTTCGGAGCTCGGCTTCCGCCCTGGCGCGCTCTGCGGCTTCTTTCGCCTCTTGCTGCTCTTGGGCAACACGCCGCGCTTCGGCTTCGGCTTGCTGTGCCCGCTGGGCTTGGGCTTCACGCTCCCTCGCGAGCTCGGCCGCGCGCGCGCGTTCTGCTTCTTCCTCGCGGCGGGCCCGTGCGAGCGCCTCGTTCTTCTCGGACTGCGCTTCGGCGCTGAGCGTCATCGAGCCGAACTCCGGAGCCGCGATCGAAGCCGCAGGGCTCGATGCCCAGGGTGCGCCCGGAACGCTGAGAACGCGCTCGCGGACGCCGCTCTTCACCGCCGCGAGTGCGAACGGGGCGGCAGCATTCGGGCTCG
>Ga0114972_10003196_pt1 | contig 12289 bp, 10 predicted proteins | sample M_140807_EF_Meta_FD_87354 | JGI IMG/M metagenome (GOLD analysis project Ga0114972, IMG submission 87354) | Freshwater microbial communities from Lake Montjoie, Canada to study carbon cycling - M_140807_EF_MetaG | ecosystem: Environmental > Aquatic > Freshwater > Lake | place: Lake Montjoie... | reverse complement strand
GACTCCTGATGGAATTATAGTTTTTTCTACCATAATCATTATAGTTGATTTTACCAAAAATAACCTGTAAAGGATAATATCAAAATTCCCTCCAAATCATCAAAATCTAGAGGGAAAAGGCGATCGCGGTCTAACTCGCGAGATATTCACGAATGGACGCTTTGCGCTTGCGGAGTTTGGTCAAGGCTTCCCGTTCAATTTGACGGACTCTTTCGCGGCTAATGTTCAAAATCGTGCCAATTTTAGCGAGAGTCATGGGTTGTCCGTCCGTCAAACCAAACCGTAGTCCGATCACTTCCCGTTGTTGGGGTGAAAGATCCTCCATCAGGTTATCCAAATCTAACTGAAGGGAAACATGGGTGGCAAAATCCTCTGGCTGAGGCCCCGCATCTTCCAGTAGTTCACCTAATTCGGTATCTTGATTGTCGCCAACTTTCAGATCCAAAGATAAAGGATGACGGGCCCGTTCCAAATATTCCCGCACCTGTTTGGGAGTCGTTTCTAATTCCTGGGCTAATTCTGCAATAGTGGCCGAACGTCCTTTTTCCTGGGAGAGTTGACGTTGGGCTTTCTTGATTTTATTAAGCTTTTCAGTAATATGAATCGGCAACCGAATAGTACGGCTTTTTTCGGCGATCGCCCTAGTGATGGCTTGACGAATCCACCAATAGGCATAGGTCGAAAACCTATAACCCTTCGTGGGGTCAAACTTTTCTACACCACGTTGCATTCCAATGGTTCCTTCTTGGATCAAATCCAACAGATCCAGATTGCGCTTGAGATACTTTTTGGCGACGGAAACCACCAGACGGAGATTGGCCTCTACCATTTTTCGTTTCGCTACTTCTCCCGCCGCGATCGCATTCTTTAACTCAGCCACAGAAATTTCCGCTGCTTCGGCCCATTGTTCTTCCGTAGGTTCCTGACCCAGTTGGGCTGTAAGAGACTCTTGCAGTTCAACCAAAACGACAGAGCGTTGAATACGCTTAGCGTGGATAATTTCCTCTTCGTGGGTCAAAAGGGGAACACGGCCAATTTCTCGCAAATAAGCGCGAACGGGATCGGGAGTAGTTGCCGCAGTCTTCATATCGAAAATTAGGGATTGAAAGTTAACCTGAAAAATCGGAAATAAAAGGGTTTATAAAAATAAATCTCAAAGGGATTCCAAAAATAGTCGGTGTGTTGCCACTCAGGGATACAGAAGCATTCGATGGAAAAAGTCCAGAGTTCTGAATTGCTTACCTAGAATAAAATCGTTTATGGTGTGTTCCTTCATAATACTATACAAATCTTTAAGTTTTGTAAACTTCGGAACAGAATTCTAAGAATTTAAGTACAATGACCTAAAATATTTTTTAACAGAGGATTTTTCTCGTTCATGTTAAATACCATCAAAAAACCAGATAAATCATTAATAAGCTCGAATTTTGTCTAATTTTCAGGGATCTATTTCGTAAAAAATGAACCCAATGTTATGGGATCTATCTTGATCAGTGAATTTAGTAATGGTTTTTTAGCTATAGTTTTTCAAAACCTACATCAGAAAAAGGAACTTCATCGGGGTAGATTGGATTCTAGACACTATACACTCCCTCATCGGCTAAATAGTAAAACAAATGGGAATTGACATACCGAAGTTAGTGGAATCCTTGGGATATTTTGGGGCTTGGGCAATTATTTTCGCCGAATCAGGCCTGATGATTGGCTTCTTTTTACCTGGAGACAGTCTGTTATTCACGGCGGGTTTTCTGGCTTCCTTGGGACATCTCAACGTTTTTGTTCTAATTTTTGGATCTTTTGTCTGTGCTGTCCTGGGAGATAACATCGGCTACGCAACGGGCCATCATTTTGGCAGAAAATTATTTCTGAGGGAAAATTCACGCTTTTTCAAAAAAGAATATCTAATCAAAACCCAGGATTTTTACGATGAACATGGCAAAAAAGCCCTGGTTTTAGCGCGATTTTTACCAATTATTCGCACTTTCGCGCCAATTGTGGCGGGTGTTGCGGCCATGAGATATCCCACTTTTATGGTCTATAACCTAGTGGGAGGATTGCTTTGGACGGTTGGGGTGACTTCCCTGGGCGTGGGTCTGGGAAAAGTGATTCCTGAAGATAAAATTGACCATTATCTCTTGCCGATTATTCTTTGTATTATTGTTTTATCCCTATTACCTTCTGTTTGGCATCTGATTAAGGATAAACAATCGAAGTCGGATTAGGGATGATTTTATAGAAAAAAAGTCATATTGAAGCTAAATTTAAGGCATTGTTTCCCGTTGACAGGGCCATAAACATAATGTAAAGATAAATAACCCTTAGATTTCTCTACTCCATTCTCTGACATAAATCCCTATTTATAATGGAATCCGACTCCGTTAGTGAACTATTTCCCCTATTTAACACAGCCACCCCTGAAACAATCGAATGGTTCCTTACTGTTTCGGAAAAGCAAAATTCCCCTCCTAACAGCCTGTTGGTGAGTAAAGAAGATTGGGGAAAGGAAGTCATTTTTATTGTTTCAGGTTGGGTGAATATTTGTGCGTTGTCTCGTGATCAGGAAATAACGTTGGATATCCTGGCAGAAGGAGATTATTTCGGAGAAATAGCAGTTTTAGATGATTTTCCTCCCCTCACCAGGGTAATTGCCCTTTCCGATGTCCAATTGCTAAAAATTTCAGCCCAGCGATTTTTGCAAATGCTGTTTAAAGATCCCCAATTGCAGCATCGAATGCTCCAACTCACGATTCAAAGAGTCCGTCATCTCTATCGCCGTTTAAAGTCTTCTTCCCAGCCCACTGAAAGAATATTGATTAAAACTCTGATGGATTTGGGTAAACGCTATGGCAAAACGACGGATATAGGGATAGAAATTTTGAAAGTTCCAACTCAATGTTTGGCAACGATGATCGGTGTTGATGCGATCGCGATCGAAACCATGCTTGAGAAACTTTGTAAAAATAATTTGATTGAAATTAATAATAATAATCAGACCTTGAGTTTGTTGAGTTTAAAACAATTACAGCATTTTTCCAAACAATTATAAAAACAAGTTTAGAATTATTTTTAATATCGGTTTTGCCGAATTAATGATCATAATTTTAGAGATAACCCAATCTAAAAACTAACCTTACTCTCTCATTCTTCGATTTCAGCCGTATGTTACTTTCCCAAACACTTTCCCAATCTTCCTCTCTAGATTCAACTCTTCCCCAGATTTTTTATCAAGTTTCTATGCCTCAGCCGACTTCCCACCTTTTTGAAGTCACTTTAACGATTGATCATTGGCAAAAGAGACAACTTAATTTAAAAATGCCCGTCTGGACACCAGGTTCCTATTTAGTAAGAGAATATTCTCGCAATCTTCAGGATTTCATCGCCCAGGATAGTCAAAATAAGGCTAGGTTGATTTTTGAAAAAGTCAGTAAAAATCATTGGCAAATCCAAACAGAAAGCGCAACAAGTATCACTATTTTTTATCGAGTTTATTCCCATGAATTGTCCGTGAGAACTAATCACCTTGATGATTCTCATGGTTACTTTAACGGAGCGGCTCTATTTTTATATATTCCTGGTTTAGAATCTTTACCCTCCGTTTTAAAAATAATTCCTCCCCAAGCTAACTGGAAGGTAACAACCCCCTTAGAACGCTTAGAAGGGCAAAAGAATACTTTTTTAGTTCCCGATTTTGATACCTTAGTTGATAGTCCTGTTGAAGTGGGTACTCACCAATGTTATGAATTTCAAGTCCGAACAAAGAATCATCAGTTGGCAGTTTGGGGTAAAGGAAATATTGATGCCGAAAAAGTGATTAGGGATATGGGAAAAATCATTGAAGTGGAAGCAGATCTCTACGATGGTTTGCCCTATGATCACTATTCTTTTTTGTTGCATTTATCCAATAATGGTTTCGGTGGATTGGAGCATAAAAATTCCTGTACCTTGAATTATTCCCGTTTTGGTTTTCGAGATCCTGAAAAATATAATCGTTTTATCCAATTAGTTGCCCATGAATTTTTTCATCTCTGGAATATTAAAAGAATTCGTCCTAAAGCTTTAGAAAAGTTTGACTATGAGCAGGAAAATTATACCCCTTCTCTGTGGTTTTCTGAGGGGACAACTAGCTATTATGATTTACTGATTCCTTTGCGGGCAGGACTTTACAATAGCAAGGTTTTTTTAGATAATTTAGGTAAAGAAATTACTCGATTTTTGCTTACACCAGGACGAGCAGTTCAACCTTTAACAGAATCCAGTTTTGATGCCTGGATTAAACTTTATCGCCGTGATGCTAATAGTGATAATTCCCAAATGTCCTATTACCTCAAGGGGGAACTGGTCTCCCTTTTGTTAGATCTCTTGATTCGCGATCGCACCGAAAATCAGCGATCGCTAGATGATGTGATGCGCCAGATGTGGGAAAAATTTGGCAAAACCGAGATAGGATTCACCGAAAACCAACTGAAAGAAGCGATCGAATCCGTTGCAGATAGGGATTTAAGCGATTTTTTTCAGGATTACCTATATACCACCAAGGAACTGCCCTTTAATGACTATCTCGAACCCTTTGGCTTAAGATTACAAACTGTCCAGGAAGACAACCCAATCCCCCATACAGGACTGAAGGTACAGTCAGAGAATGGCAAGGAGATGATCAAATTTGTTGCCGCAAATTCTCCCGCCCAGGTCGCTGGCATTAGTCCTGATGACGAATTATTAGCCCTAGATGGTATTCGCGTCACCGCAGAACAGTTACCTGAACGCCTCAAAGATTACCAAGCAAATGATATGATCGAGTTATCTGTATTTCATCAGGATGTCTTGAAAACTGTCCAGCTTCAATTGGCAATTTCCCAGCCCAGTCGTTACGAAGTGATTCGCATTCCCAGTCCCAGCGATCGCCAAGTTCAAAACATTGTTGGTTGGCTCGGATCGAATTAATACAGCGAAACCGTTCCCAGTCCTAGCGGAATTTTCTCCCATTGGCTCTCTAGATCAGTTGATCTATTGGTTTGAATAAATTTATCCTTAAAATCTCTGCAATGCACCAATTTCTCCCCATCGCTTATTTTGAAAACAACTTTGTTCCCTTTGAAAAAGCTACTATTTCGGTCGCGACCCATGCTTTACATTACGGAACTGCCGCCTTTGGAGGGTTACGTGGCATTCCCGATCCCCAGAATCCCCAACAAATTTTACTCTTTCGTTTAGACCGTCATTGTAAACGCCTCAGTCAGAGTGCAACTTTTTTAAATTACGAAATTTCTGCTGATAAAATTCATCAAGTTATTGTTGATTTTATTCAAAAAAATAAGCCTACTAAATCTTTCTATGTTCGTCCTCTCGTTTACAGTTCAGGGTTAGGAATTGCTCCTCGATTACATAATATTGAAAAAGATTTTTTGGTCTATGGATTGGAGATGGGAGATTATCTTTCTGCCGATGGTGTCAGTTGCCGTATTAGTTCCTGGTATCGTCAAGAAGACCGTAGTTTTCCGCTCCGAGGAAAGATTAGTGCGGCCTATATTACTTCTGCCTTAGCGAAAACTGAAGCGGTTGAATCGGGTTTTGATGAAGCGATTTTGATGAATTCCCAGGGCAAAGTTTGTGAAGCAACGGGGATGAATATTTTCATGATCCGTCAAGGACAATTAATTACACCAGGATTTGAGCAGGACATTTTAGAAGGCATTACGCGAGACAGTATTTTAACGATTGCTAAAGATCTTGGAATTCCCACCGTTCAACGTCCCATTGATAAATCAGAATTACTGGTTGCTGATGAGGTTTTCTTAAGTGGAACTGCGGCTAAAATCACCCCTGTTAAACGAATCGAAAACTTTAATTTCTCGTCTGACCGTCCTATTACCCATAAACTGAAAGAGAAGTTAACCAATATCACAGAAAACCGCGATCCGAAGTATCAAGATTGGGTTTTCAAAGTTCCCTTATTCGATTAGAATATCTTTAACTATTCTGATTAACTTTTTTGAGAAAATATTCTGAATGAATTTTAAAACTAGTGTCTTTTCGTTAAAATCATTGGGAACACTTTCCCTGACAACGGTATTGTTATTAACGACGTTGGGTTCCATTTCCTTGGCGGCGAGGGAACGTTTATTAGGGCAAACTCGTATTTCCTTTGGCACAGATTTTGATTATTTAGCGATCGCCAATAACTGTGATCGTCCTTCGGTTTCGGCGATGAAAATTAAAGTCCTCAAGGCTCCTGCCGAGATTAACGCAATTTCTATCCGATACGGTAACAATAAAACGGAGCAATTGCCTGTACGGAAAAATTTTGCTAAAAATAGTGAGTCAAAATGGTTCGATCTAAAAGGCGATCGTCGTTGTGTTAAAGCCGTCGCTGTTTTGGGTAAAACCAAAAATCAAGCCTCTAAAGAAGCCTTAGTCCAATTTTACGGGCGTTAATTTGGTTCACTAAAATTTTGGTAATCGGGAAAGCAAAGAAAAAGCCCCAAAACCGATCAGTAAGGTTCCACTAAGGGGATTAATCCAGCTAGACCACTGGCGTAATTCTAATAGCTTTTTCAGAGATCCCGTAAACACTCCCACTAAAATTAACGGCATCACATAACCGATGGTATAGGCCAAGAGTAATCCCCCTCCTAAGAGTAAATCCTGACTACTGGCGACCCAGGCTAATAGGGACGCAAGCACAGGGGTACTACAGGGAGAGGCGACTAAACCAAAGGTTAATCCGAGTAAATAGGAACGTAATCCTGCTGGAAAATCGGCTTTTATCCAATCGGTTGTTCCCAAACTAGGAAATCGAATCGGTAAAAGCTCTAATAAATTTAAGCCCATCAAAATAGCAATAATACTAACGATAATGGGTAATCCGACCCCAATTTGTCCATAAATCCTACCGACCGTCGCGGCGATCATTCCCAATCCTGCTAAGGTCGTTGCTAATCCTAAAGCAAACCAACTTGATTGAATCAAAGATTGAAGGCGACCCTGATTTTGATAACCGCCAATATAGGCGACGGTGAGGGGTAACATCGACAACATACAAGGGGTCAAACTTGTCAATAATCCTGCCATAAAAATAACACTAAAACTTAACCAATTCAAGTGAATTAATTGGAAAGAAACTAAGGTATTGGCAAATTGTTCGAGGGAATATATTTGAATTTGTAAGGTTTCTAACATAGGATTAGGATTGAGAATGGCACTGGAGTAAATCGCGATCGCTTATACGGCATTTTGTACTTAAATCCTCTACAAAGTAAGGACTTAATAGTATTTGTTCCTACAAAGATTTGTTCGTGATAACAACGCAATTTGCTGTATAGCGAGCCTAAACCAATTGTGAAAACTTGAAGCTCTTTTTACTGATTCCTTATTTCTAACAGAAGTCATGGAGAGAAGCTAATTGAGCTTTGGGTAATTAAAAGACTTCATCTTTTGCCTGTTCACATCCCATTTAGGTTGGCTATATATGGTAAAATTATTCATAAAATCGTGGTTTAATCTTCGTCGATAAGAAGTTGTACATCAGCTTTAAAACTATCATAACATTGACGGAGTTTATCACTTAATTCATTACCCTTTGAGGATCTAAATCATAGATATACAATCTCCTAGTAACATGGCGAAACCTTCTAAATTTCTTATTCCTTCTTTAGCCAATAAATCCGAAAGATTCACGATTTTGCTACTCAGCACCCAGACGGCGATCGCGAATCTTTTTTAATGCTCATAAAAACGCGATCAGAGATCTCCCCCGTCAATTCATTCCAATTTCAGCAAAAACCCAAGTAAGCTACAATAAAACAAAGGATTTTGCTCCTCAATCAAACTTGATCATCATCCAAACCTTATTCAAATGAGAACTTTTGATTAAGTAAACCCACCTCTTAAAATATATCCCCAACCGATGAATCCAGAAGCCCTTCATCAACTCTTAGAAGCCGTTGCTCAGGGAAATATTAGCCCAAATTCTGCCCTAAATCAACTCAAACACTTTAGTTTTGAATCCCTAGATTCCTTCGCCAAAATTGACCACCATCGTCACCTCAGAACAGGTTTTCCCGAAGTCATTTGGGGGCCAGGCAAAACTCCAGAACAAATTGCCCAAATAATGCTCGCAATGGCTCAAAAAAATACTGTCGTCATGGCCACTCGCATAGAGCCAGAGGTTGCCGAACAACTAGCCCTAGCCATTCCCTACCTAACCTATTATCCCGTCGCCCGTATCTGTGCCTTAATTACCAGCGAATTAACCGTAAAATTTAAAGGAACTATTAGCATTCTGACCGCAGGAACCGCCGATTTACCCGTTGCCGAAGAAGCCGCCATTACCGCAACACTTTCTGGTTTTGCCGTCAAACGATTATGGGATGTCGGAGTCGCAGGCATTCATCGTTTATTGAGTAATCGAGACATCATCACCGAAGCCGATGTTCTAATCGTCGTCGCTGGCATGGAAGGAGCCTTACCCAGTGTGGTAGCGGGTTTAGCCGATTGCCCCGTCATTGGCGTTCCGACCAGCGTGGGCTATGGTGCAAGCTTTGGAGGCGTGGCTCCCTTATTGACCATGTTAAATTCCTGTGCCGTTGGAGTGGGAGTGGTCAATATTGACAATGGTTTTGGGGCGGCAATGTTGGCGGGACAAATTTTACGGACGGCTCAGAAGTTGAAGAAATCTGAGGATGAGTTTGATTAATCTTTTTGATGAATCTTAAAAAAAAGAGCTTTTTTATGAAAAAAATAATGTTTTTTCCCTATTATTAAGCATTACCAAAAAATTTGGCTAATAACATTTAGCTCTTTTTGAGGAGATCAAATTTCAGATATTATGGAAACGATAAATTAACAGGAGATTAGCCAACGATGGTTTTTGAAGAAAAGTATGAAGATATTTTGAAAAATATTGAAACCATTATTATTGGTTTTTATAAACAAAATCCTGAGCTAATTGACTCCGAAGTTGATACAGCCCTCGATTGGTTGGTGAAATATTATGGCGCAGAATCCCAAGGAAAAACCAGTGGCTATTCTAAGCCGAAAGGAATATCAGGAGAACTGGCAGAAAATGTAAAAGCCATCTGTGAAGTTCTATTAGGTCAGTCATCTCTGAAAGAAAATGAAAAATTAAACGCGTTCAAAAAATTAAAGATCAGAACCGTAAACGCTACCGAAATTACTGACTGCCTCAAGCGGCTTAAATCCTCGGTAAAATTTTGGACAAAACGGAAGGGGAGACAGGGTTATTTAAATTATGTGAAGTCATTTATCCGTTAAATTATTGGCCTAAATTGCTACCATCATGTCTCGCATTCTGATTTGGTACCGTAATGATCTTCGTCTCCATGACCACGAACCCCTACACCAAGCCCTGACCGAACAAGCCCAAATTATTCCTGTTTACTGCTGGGATAACCGATTAGAAGGCACAACTTCCTACGGATTTCCTAAAACTGGTAGATTTCGTGCGAAATTTTTAGCTGAAAGTTTACTCGATTTACGCACCAATTTGCAAAATGTCGGTAGTGATTTGATCTTACGCCAAGGCAAGACAGAAGACGTTTTATCGCAACTGGCCCAGGAATTAAAGATCGATCGCATTTATTACCACGCAGAAATCACCTCAGAAGAATTAGCTGTTGAAAAATCCCTAAAAAATGCTCTAATTCCCCTAAAAATCTGCTTAACTTCCTTCTGGGGTCATACCCTCTTTCACCCCGATGATTTGCGGTTTACTATTCATCAAACTCCCGAACTATTTACCCAGTTCCGTAAAATAATTGAGAAACAAACCCATCCTCGGCCAATTTTTCCGCCCCCGCTCCAACTGCCCGCTCTTCCACCCATTCCGATGGGAGACTTACCGATTTTTTTAAGTCAGGCTCTCCATACCGAGAGTAGCGATCACGAAGGAGGATTAACCTTTATCGGGGGAGAAAATCAGGGAATAGAGCATTTAACGGATTATTTTTGGCGAAAAGATTGCCTCAAAAACTATAAACAAACCCGCAATGGGATGCTGGGAGCGGATTATTCCTCAAAGTTTTCTCCTTGGTTAGCCTTGGGTTGTTTATCGCCTCGTTATATTTATAACCAAGTTAAAAGCTACGAACAGGAGAGAATCGCTAATGATTCGACCTATTGGTTGATTTTTGAACTACTTTGGCGGGATTATTTTCGATTTATTGCCGCAAAACATGGCGATCGCCTTTTTCGTCCATCAGGGCTACGGGGCATTAACATTCCTTGGCAAGAAAATTGGGATCACTTTCAACGGTGGCAGGAAGGATTAACAGGCTATCCCTTGGTGGATGCCAATATGCGAGAATTAGCGGCTACGGGGTTTATGTCCAATCGCGGTCGGCAAAATGTGGCCAGCTTTTTAACGAAAAATTTGGGACTGTCTTGGCAGATGGGGGCTGAGTGGTTTGAATCTTGCTTGTTGGATTATGATGTCTGTAGCAATTGGGGAAATTGGAACTATACCGCAGGAATTGGCAACGATGCGCGGGAATTTCGTTATTTTAATATCACCAAACAGTCGCGGGACTATGATCCCCAGGGAGATTACCTGCGACATTGGTTGCCCGAATTAGCCCGATTACCAGGGGATAAAATTCATGACCCTAGTGCCTTATCCCAACAGGAACAAAAAGAGTTTTGTTTCAAAGTGGGAGAAGATTATTCCCGTCCCATTGTTGATTTTTTTGAATCGGTTAATATTAATAAAATTATCTATCAAACCGCCCTTAATTTAGCTTCCTGTTAATATTATTTTTAGGCAAAAATAATTGACTTAAATTTTAAATACTTGCTCAAGGTAAAATCTACATATTAGGAATTGTAACTTTAGGCGATCGCGTTCAATCTCGATTAAACTATTTTTCATACACAAACAGGAAAAAAATGATCATGGCTTCCCCTCATATTGCTCCCTTTGGTTCTTGGAAATCTCCCATTACTGCTGATGCCATTCTGGCGGGGAGTATTGGCTTGGGGGCAGTTGCCATAGATGGGAATGATCTCTATTGGACAGAATCTAGACCCACCGAAAAAGGGCGAAATGTTTTAGTTAAACGCGATCGCAATGGCACAACGGTCGATCTAACCCCTGCGACCTTTAATGTGCGGACTCGTGTTCATGAATACGGCGGTGGATCTTTTTTAATTGAAAAAGGAACGACCTATTTTGTCAATTTTAGAGACCAACGAATTTATACTCAATCTTTAAATACAGAACCGAAAGCCTTAACCCCAGAAAGTCAAAAACGATACGCAGATTTTATTTTAGATTCATCTAGAAATCGGTTAATTACGGTGTGTGAGGATCATGCCTCTGATTCCCAGGAACCTGATAATTTTTTAGCTAGTATTGACTTAGAAACGGGAGAAATTAAAACCTTAGTTTCAGGAAATGATTTTTATTCTTCTCCTCGTCTCAGTCCCAATCAATCCCAACTGAGTTGGATTACCTGGGAGCATCCCAATTTACCCTGGGATAGTACCCAATTATGGTTAGCCGATATTAATTCAACGGGAGAGTTAGAAAATATTCATTGTATCGCGGGTCAATCCCAAATTGAATCGATTTCTGAACCGAAATGGTCTCCCGATGGGATTCTTTATTTTTCCAGCGATCGCGATAACTGGTGGAATTTATATCGTTATCATCAGGGAAATATTGAATCAATTTATCCAATGGATGCCGAATTTGCCTATCCCCATTGGGTCTTTGGTTTATCCACCTATACTTTTGTGAATGCCGAAAAAATCATTTGCACTTATACCCAAAATGGTCGTTGGTATCTGGCTGAAATTGATTTAAAAAATCAAGAATTAATCCCTATTGAGACTCCTTTTAGTAATATTACCTCATTGATCAGCAACGGTAAAATTGCCCTCTTTATTGGCAGTTCTCCCACCACCACTTCCGCCGTAATTTCCCTCGATTTACAAACCAAAGATTGGACAATTCTTAAACAATCTAGCGAATTAAATCTTGATGCTCGTTATCTTTCCGTTCCCGAAGCCCTTACTTTCCCTACCGAAAATGGTTTAACGGCCCACGCCTGGTATTATCCTCCTCAAAATCCCGATTATCAAGCCCCTGAAACCGATTTACCACCCCTATTAGTCAAAAGTCATGGCGGGCCAACGGCGGCGGCGGGTAATTCTCTCAGTTTAAAAATTCAGTATTGGACGAGTCGGGGTTTTGCCTATCTGGATGTCAATTATGGCGGCAGTACGGGCTATGGTCGCGCCTATCGTCAACGCTTGGATCATCAATGGGGCATTG
>Ga0114972_10003193_pt1 | contig 12294 bp, 12 predicted proteins | sample M_140807_EF_Meta_FD_87354 | JGI IMG/M metagenome (GOLD analysis project Ga0114972, IMG submission 87354) | Freshwater microbial communities from Lake Montjoie, Canada to study carbon cycling - M_140807_EF_MetaG | ecosystem: Environmental > Aquatic > Freshwater > Lake | place: Lake Montjoie... | reverse complement strand
GCCCAGTCGCGCGACGAGCCGGAGCCGTAATTCTTTCCCGCGAGCACCACGAGCGCGACCCCCTCGGCGAGGTAGCGCGTCGACGCGTCGAAGATGCTCAGCGTGTCGCCCGAAGGCAGGTGACGCGTCACGCCGCCCTCCGCTCCAGGCACGAGCCGGTTTCGTAGACGCACGTTCGCGAAGGTGCCGCGAACCATCAGCTCGTGGTTGCCGCGCCGCGCGCCGTAGGAATTGAAGTCACGGGGCGCGATGCCGCGCTCGAGGAGGTAACGGGCCGCCGGTCCATCGTGCGCTATCTCGCCGGCGGGCGAGATGTGGTCGGTCGTGATGCCGTCACCGAACAGGGCGAGCACGCGCGCGTTCGCGATGGGGGCGAACGCGTCCGGCGTCGGTGCCATGCCGTCGAAGTAAGGAGGGCGGACGACGTAGGTGCTGTCCTCCTGCCAATCGTAATGGACGCCACCCGCGCCGGAGAGCTGCCGCCACGACGGGTCGCCCACGTACGCCTCGACGTAGACCCGCTCGAACGACGCGGGCGTCACCACCGCCGCCACCGCGGCCGCGACCTCGTGCGAGGAGGGCCAGAGATCGCGAAGAAATACGGGCGTTCCGTGCGGATCGTGCGCGAGTGGCTCGGCCACGAGATCGAGGTCGATGCGCCCGGCAAGCGCGTAAGCGACGACGAGCGGCGGCGACGCGAGGTAGTTCGCGCGAACCTCGGCGTGCACGCGGCCCTCGAAGTTGCGGTTGCCCGAGAGGACCGACGCCACGACGAGATCCCCCTGCGCGATCGCCGCCGACACCGCAGAGGGAAGCGGCCCGCTGTTGCCGATGCACGTGGTGCAGCCGTATCCGACGAGGAAAAACCCGACCGACTCGAGCGCCTCGAGCAGACCCGCTGCCGCAAGGTAATCGGTCACGACCTTCGAGCCCGGCGCGAGGCTCGCCTTCACCCAAGGCTTGGCAGTGAGCCCGCGCTCGCAAGCCCGCTGCGCGACGAGGCCCGCGGCGATCATCACCGAGGGGTTTGAGGTGTTGGTGCAGCTCGTGATCGCCGCGAGGACGACGCTACCATCGACGACCGCCGCCTCCGCCTCGGCGACAGCCACCGCGGGCCGCGGGCGGCTCGGTCTGGACGACGCGCGCACCCGGTGTGCTTCCCGAGCTTCTCGAAAGGAGCGCTTCACCTCGCGAAGGCCCACGCGTTCCTCGGGTCTCGAAGGCCCCGCCAAGGACGGCTCGACACGGCCGAGATCGAACGCGACGACGTGAGTGTACTGCGGCTCGGGGGTGCTTGGGTCGGTCCAGAGACCCTGGGCCTTCGCGTAGGCTTCGACCAACGCGAGGTGGTTTGGGGTGCGACCGGACAGCGCGAGATAACGAAGCGTTTCGGCGTCGATCGGAAACATTCCCACCGTCGCTCCGTATTCGGGCGCCATGTTGGCAGCGGTGGCTCGGTCCGCGAGCGAAAGGGTCGCGAGCGCGGGACCGAAGAACTCGACGAACTTACCGACCACGCCGTGTTTTCGAAGCAGCTCCGTGATGGTGAGCACCAAGTCCGTCGCCGTCGACCCTTCGGTCAGCGCTCCGGTGAGGCGCACGCCCACGACCTGCGGCACGAGCATGCTCACCGGGAGACCGAGCATCGCGGCCTCCGCCTCGATGCCACCGACCCCCCAGCCAAGAACCCCGAGGCCATTGACCATCGTCGTGTGCGAGTCCGCGCCGACGAGCGTATCCGGGAAGACGAGGGGCGCCGCGCCGGCCACGGCAGGCTCGCTCGTGATGACCTGGGCGAGATGCTCGAGGTTGACTTGATGGACGATGCCCGTGTCGGGGGGCAGCACGCGGAGACCGTGCAGCGCGCTCTGACCCCACTTCAAGAAACGGTAACGCTCTTGATTGCGCGCGAACTCGAGCACGGCGTTCTCTGCGAGCGCATCACGGCTACCGAACGCATCCACTTGCACCGAGTGATCGATGACGAGATCGACCGGTCGCTGCGGGTTGATTCGGGTGGGGTCTCCGCCCATGAGCCGCATCGCATCTCGCATCGCCGCGAGATCCACGATCGCAGGAACCCCGGTAAAATCCTGCAGGAGAACGCGACTGGGCGTAAACGCAAGCTCGGTGCGGGGCTCGGCTTCGGGCCGCCAGCTCGCGACGGCATGGCTGTGCTCCGAGGTCACCGCATGGCCATCCTCGCAACGCAGGAGATTCTCCAGGAGCACCTTCAACGAAAACGGCAGCCGCGCGGCCTCGGGGTAGCGCGCGTGCAGCGCCGCGAGGCGAAAATACGTGTACGAGGTGCCGCCGACCTCGAGGGTCGCGCGCGCGCGATGCGAGTCGAGTGTCATCGCCGAGAAGGGATAAGCACCGCGCGCGGCAGCGCATCGGCCAACGGGCGAATCACGGATGGGTCATCGCCTCCGGCTTGACCCACGCGTCGAATTCCGAGGCGCCGACGAGCCCTAACAGGATCCCCGCTTCCTTGAGAGAGCAGCCTCGCTCGTGCGCGGTCTTCGCGATCGAGGCGGCCGCGTCGTAACCGACGAGCGGAGACAGCGCCGTCACGAGCATGAGAGAGCGCTCGAGGTGGCGTTCGATGGCCTCGCGGTTGGGAGTGATCCCGACAACGCAGTGGCTCGTGAAGCTCTCGCACGCGTCCGCCAGCAATTCCACGCTCTCGAGGATCGCGTGAAGGATCATGGGTTTGAAGACGTTCAGTTCGAGTTGTCCACCTGCGGCGGCGATCCCGACGCCCGCGTCCGCACCCATGACGTGAGCGGCGACCATGGTGAGCGCCTCGGCCTGGGTCGGGTTCACCTTGCCCGGCATGATCGAGCTGCCCGGCTCGTTGACCGGTAGGAGGAGCTCGCCGAGACCCGCACGAGGGCCGCTCGCGAGCAAGCGCACGTCGTTGCCGAGCTTCATGCACACGGTCGCGAGCTGCCGAAGGGCACCGCTCACCCGCAGCAGCGCGTCGTGTCCCGCGAGCGCCGCGAACTTGTTCGGCGCGGTCCGAAGCGGCAATCCCGTCACGGCCGCGAGCTCGTCGGCAACGCGCGCTGCCCACTCGGGGTGCGAGCCCATGCCGGTACCGACGGCCGTTGCTCCGAGGGCGATCTCATCGATGCCGGGAAGGGACTCGAAAAGTGCGCGCTCGGCGTGGCCGAGCTGGGCGGCCCATCCGCCGAACTCTTGGCCGAGCGTAAGGGGGGTCGCGTCCATCAAGTGGGTGCGACCGAGCTTGACGATGTCTCGAAATTCAAAGGACTTTTGTTCGATCGCGCCGCGAAGCTTTGCCATCGAGGGCAAGAGCCGACCGCGAAGGCGAGCGCCCACCGCAAGGTGCATGACCGTCGGGAAAACATCGTTCGAGGACTGCGACAGGTTGACGTGATCGTTTGGATGCACCGGGGACGATGCGCCAAGCCGCGAACCGGCGAGTTCGTTGGCGCGATTCGCGATCACCTCGTTGGCGTTCATGTTGGTCTGCGTGCCGCTTCCGGTCTGCCAGACGACCAACGGAAAGTGCTCGTCGAGCACGTTGCGAAAGACTTCGTCGGCCGCGCGTTCGATGAGGTCGGCACGCCCTCGATCGAGCTTCCCGAGACGGAGGTTCACGCGGGCGCCGGCCATCTTCACCGCGCCGAGCGCGCGGACAACCGAGGGCGCGAACCGGTGGCCGCCGATTCGAAAATTCTCGAGGCTGCGTTGCGTCTGCGCGCCCCAGTAACGGTTGGCAGGCACCTCGACCTCTCCCAGCGTATCGCGTTCGACTCGCGTCGTCATCCGACGCAACGGTAAGCGCGCCGACGCCCGTGCGCCGTAGCCGGCACCTCACCGCGAACGCTCGTACCCACGCGCCCTCTGCCCGATCTCGACCCTTGGGTGGCCACGGCGGCCGCGGGGCGTACCGAGGGTCCCTCATGGCGGGTGACCGAATGGAATCCGAACCAACGCACGATGCGCGAGCCGCTCCGCGGGAGGAATTTCCAAACCTCGACGGGCTCGAGCGGCGCGAGGTTCAACTGCGTCTCGGCGGCAACGTGGACCTCTTCAGGAGGCTCCTGGCCTACGCGTCGAGCGCGTGCCAAAACGCAGCCGAATCAACGCGCGAGGCGTGCGAGCGGGGCGATCGCGCGGAGGCGCTTCGGCTCGTTCACAGCGTGCGCGGGGTCCTGGGGAACCTCAGCGCCACAGAAGCGTTCCGGCTCGCCACCGCCGCCGAACGGCGTCTGGCGGACCCGCAGATACCCCTTCGCGAAGCAGACCTCGAGGCCCTCGAGGCGTCGCTCACTTTTCTCCTGATGGCCATCGAGCGGTACTTCCGAGAGGGCCTTCCGCCTGAACACGTCCGAGCGCTTCGCGAACCCATCGATGCTCCCCTCGTCGACGACCTCGTCGGGCTCCTTCGAGCATGGGACGCCGATGCCCTTTCGCTCTACGACACGCTCCGACCCGACCTCGAGCGGCTCCTGGGTCGCGCCCGCGGCCTGCAGCTGCGCGAGGCCATGTGCCGGGTCCGCTTCGACGACGCGGCCAAGCTTCTGACGTTCATCGAAACGAAGCGATAACCGTGGCGCCACCGCGTCCGAGCCTCCACCGGCGAGGATCGGAGCGCGCATCCCGACGTGGGGCGCGGCGCTTGACCGCGGCGGGGCGGCGCGGTAACCCCCGGCTCCTCGTGAAGTTCAATTCCTCAAGAAACGAGAACGAAGCCCCTCCGGCGGCGGCGTTCGGCAAACGGGCGCGAGCCGCCGCGTTGCGAGGCGCGCTGATGGCTGCTGCGCTGGGGGCCGGGAGCGGCTGCACGGCGGTCAACTATGCCAAGCTGCCCCAGGCGCGCACGCCCGGCGAACTGCTGATCACGCAAGAGGCGCTGACGGAGCCCTACGAGAGCAAGGGCGTCCTGCAGCTCACCCGCAAGGGGCCCATCCTGTTCGGCTTCGCGGACGTGGCAGGCACGGACCTCGAGACGGCCGTCGCCGAGCTGGGCCCTCAAATCCGCGCGCGCGGTGCCGACGGCCTGGTGAACGTTCGGGTGGAACAGACCCAGTACACGACCTTCCGCAGGATCGTCGCGATCTTGCACTTCTTCGCGCCGCTCCCTTCGGAGGTCACCATCAACGGCGAGTTGGTCAAGCGGCTTCCCGCTCCGGCGACCGCGACGGAGCCCGCTGCAGCACCTAAGAAAACGGAGGGCGGAACGTGAACCTCGCACGAAGCTTCATCCTCACGGCGCTCGGCTTGGCTTCGATGGGCTGCAACGCCGTCGTCGCTGGCGGCGCGCTGTCGAGCCCGCCGCCGCAAGGCAACGCGCTCTACCTGTCGACCGGCGGTTCGCCGAAGAAGTACCGGACCCTCGGCTTCATCCAGGTCCGCGGCTACGGCGTGCAGATGGCCGGATTTGCAGATGCCGGCAACGCCAACCTCGACGCGACGATCCGAGGCACGCTCGCCGAAGAAGCCGTCAAGCTCGGCGGCCACGGCGTCATCAACATCGAGTTCCTCGACGAGAACCCGCAGACCGACGCCGAGCGAATCAACGACGCGATGAAGACCGCGCAAAATCTCGCCAACGGCAAAGCGAAAATCGAAACCAAAGACCGCTACGTCACGGTCACCGGCGAAGTGATTGAGTTCAAGGAGTGATGCAATGCGAGCATGGATGATGGCGCTGGCGCTGACGGCGGTGGGCAGCACGGGTTGCACGGTGGTCGACAAGGTTCGGCTCCCAGCGGTCCCCGGTGGCAATGAGGTTTTCGTTACGGCTGGAGACATCCAGGAGCCCCATGAGGTGTTGGGTGTCGTGCAGGTAAGCCGCTCCGGCCCTCTGCTCTTCGGCAACATCGACGTCGTCGGAACCGACCTCGAGGCGGGCTTCAAGGAGGTGCTTCTCCCCGAGGTCAAGAAGATGAACGGCGACGGCGTCGTGCGCGTGCGTTACCACATGACGCAATACACGCCCTTCGCCCGCATCGCCGGCGCGATTCTGTTCGTGTTCCCGCTTCCGTCCACCGTGACCATCACGGGCCAGGTCGTGAAGCTGAAGCACTGAACCTACCGACCGACCTCGCGAACGCAGGCCTCCGTCTCCGATGGAACGGGCGCCGTCCGTGGTACTGTCGTGCCGGTGAACGGCTCAACGGCACCGTGGTTTGCGGTCGGTCTCGTGTTCGCGGGGAGTGTGCTCGGCTGCACCGGCAGCGAAGCGGCGCCGACACACGCCAGGCAACTCTCCGACGTGCTCACGTGCTCCTTCGGTGAAGGGCAAGGCGCGCCTTCGACGTGCCTCACCCCGAAGCAGGCTCCCGAGTACTACGTCGAGCAGGCGCAGAAATACTTCGACACGCTCGATGTCAGCGCCGATCCGAAGAGCATTCCTACGTACTCTGAGCTGTCCGCCCGCTGGGAGTGGCCGCCCTGGCTGCGTCTGACCGGCTACGGCCGCGAGATGCTGCTCGACACCGCGGCCGTCGTGCGAAAAGACGCGCCCTCGACCATCCCCACGCGAGACTGTCGCGCGTTCGCCGAGCAACCGTTCGCGCGTTGCACCGTGTCGTTCGAGTACGCCGAAGGGTCATGCCCCATCTACGAGGAATTCACCTTCAATGACGCGGGCGAGATGACCTTCATCGAAGCGTGGTCCAACCTTCCCGGACTCACCCCGACGGGGGCCGCCGACCCCTGGGCCGAGAGCCCCGCCATCCACCGGCTCTCGACGAAAGTGCCCGGCCTCGGAAAGGCCGACGGACTCATCGACCCCGCCGGGCCGTGGATGACCGAGGCCGCCAGCCTCGACCCGGAGGTCGAGGACTTCGCCGCGCGCGCCCAGAATTTCTGGCCAACCTGGCTTGCGGAGCTCGGCGCCGTCAAAGGCGACGTCTACGCGCTCGGCTGCGGCTGGTGAGCCGAGTCGCCCGCGGGCGCGACTTGACCGCGTCGGAAGACGGCCTCTACGCTCGATGAAATGAAAAGGTCTTCCGTTGTTCTTGGCGCTCTTTTGCTCGCGTGCGGCGCAGAGCCCTCCAACAAAAAGACCTCCGCGACGGCGAGCGCGAGCGCCTCGAGCGGCAACGGAGGAAGCGGGGGCGCTTCGGCGAGCGGGGCCGGCGGCACCACGAGCGCCTCCACCGCCACGGGCTTTGACCCTGGCGTCGGGGGTGGCGGAGGCTCGACGCCGGAGTGCAGCCACGCGCTGCTCGCGACGATCCGAGATTTTCAGCCGCCGCACCCGGACTTCGAGACCTACAGCGGAAGTGCTGCGACGACGGGGCTCGTCCAAGCGGTGCTCGGGGCGGACCAGACGCCACAGTACGCGCACCCCGGCGCGACGAGCCAGACGACCGGGCCGAACGAATTCGCGCAGTGGTACCACGACACCCCAGGCGTGAACGTCACCCTCCCGGTGACGCTCACCCTCGACGAGCCCATGCCAGGGAAGTTTCTTTACGACAACAGCGCGTTCTTCCCCATCGACGGGCAGGGTTTCGGGAACTACGGGGCGTCGGGCCACAACTTTCACTTCACGACGCAGATCCTCGCGACCTTCGTCTACAAGGGGGGCGAACTCTTCACCTTCCGCGGCGACGACGACCTCTGGGTCTTCGTGAACAAAAAGCTCGCGCTCGATCTCGGCGGCTTGCACGGTCCGCTCGAGGGAACGATCGACTTCGACGCGCTCGCCGCGCAGCTCGAGCTCACCGTCGGCAAGAGCTACGCGCTCGACATTTTCCACGCCGAGCGGCACACCGAGGGGTCGAACTTCCGCATCGAAACGACCATCGATTGCTTCGTTCCGATCCCACCGCCTCAGTGAGGCGAGGCGCTCACTCGACGTCGAACGAGAACGCGACCTGAGCCTTTACCGGGACGCACTCGGCCTCATCGCAGACGCCGAACTTGAGGGTCCCGCTCACCGTCTTTGCGCCCTTGCTCGACGCGGTGAGCGTCACGGGAACGGTGCTGCGCTTGGTCGAGAACGCCGCGCCCGTGAACTTGTCGGACGCGAACGCGATCCCTTCGGGGGCTGCGTCCGGCTTGAACGACGTCGGGTACTTCTCGTTGCAATGATACTTGCCCGACGCGGTGAAGGTTGCCGAGAGGCCGACCGCGCTGCCGACCTTCACCTTCTTCGGGCCCGAGAGAAACGCGGCGTACTGCGCGCCGGTCTTCTTGTCGCCGTCCACCGGCACCGCCACGACCTCGGCCGTAGGAGCCGCCGACGCAGCGCCTGCCGCGCTTGCCGACCCCGCCACAACCGGGGCGGCGTTGGCGGCGCGCGGGCTCGCGTCGTTGGCGGCGGCCGTCGCAGTCGCGGTCGCTCCGGTGGGCGGAGCGGCAACGTCGGCAAGGGCGGCCTCGGCCGTCGCACTCGACCGAGCAGACGGCTCGGCTCGCGTCACCGACTCGCCGGTCGGTTGCGGCGTCTCCTTCGCGCACGCGGAGAGCCCACCGATCACGAGAAGCCCAAACCACCGGCGAACCGTGCTGCTGTGTCGCTTCATGTACGTTTCCTCAGGCCGAACCTGGCGACCGCGGCCCCGAATCGGTCCACGCAACGCCCCACCGATCGGGTACGATAACCTTCTTCGGCCCCATGGCGGAATGGCAGACGCAGTGGACTTAAAATCCACGGACCCGCAAGGGTCGTCCCGGTTCGACCCCGGGCGGGGCTACCGCGGAGGAGGAGGGGGATGAAGCCCCCTCCCACCGAAACGCTCAGCGCTTGACGCGCTCGAGGTACTTCGCGTCGCGCGTGTCGACCTTGATCCATTCGCCTTCGTTGATGAAGAGCGGAACCTGGACGACAGCACCCGTCGAGAGCGTCGCAGGCTTGGTGGCGCCACCCGAGGTGTCACCCTTGATGCCGGGCTCGCTCGAGGTGATCTGAAGCTCGACGTGAGCGGGCAACTCGCAAGCGATGGGACGCTCGCCGAGGATCGTCACCTCGACGTTCATTCCGTCCGCGAGAAACAGCGCCTGGTCCTCGCCGACGACTTCCTTCGGCACGTACTGCTGGTCGCCGGACTGCGGGTCCATGAACACGAAGCTGTCGCCGTCCTGGTAGATGTACGTCATTTGACGCATCTCAACGTCGGCAACTTCGAGGCTTTCACCGCTCTTCCACGTCTTTTCGACCGTGTTGCCCGTCTCCAGGTTACGGAGCCGGCAGCGGGTGAACGCCTGACCCTTGCCGGGCTTGACGAACTGGAAGTCGACGACGATGTAAGGCTGACCGTCGACCATGAGCTTGAGGTTCTTGCGGATGTCGCTGGTGTCCATGGCGCGGGGCGGCATGTAGCACGACTGTTCCGCGATTTGTATGGCAAGCTGCGGAACGTGGATGACCGCGACGAGGAACTGCGTGACATCAAGCGAGAGATCATCGAGTCGCGCGGCCTCATCATCAAGACCAACAACCTGACGAATGCCCTCGCCGCCGACCTAAAAAGCATCGGAAAAAGGCAGCAAAGCTTCGAGCGCCGCGCCTTTTGGAACAGCGCGGCGGCGAACCTGCTTTTTGTGGTCGTGGTGCTGGGCGTCGTGAAGGTCGCTTGGGACTTCCGGGCGGACTCGGTCGAACGCGAGGTGAACCGCTCCCAGGACGAGGCCAAGCACCTCAGAGAAGAGCTCGACGCACGCCAGCGCTTCGAGGACGAGCGCTCCAAGGCCGAAGCCAGCGCAGCCGCGTTCTACGAGCTCATCCGAACCGGGAAGAGAAAAGAGCTCATCGAGGCCTACGAGTCGGTGGGCAAAGAGAAGCTGTCGCGCGCCGAGCGCTCGTTCTTCGGCGACGAAGTGAAGCGGGCGAAGAGCCAGCTGTCGGTAACGGCCTACCACGCCGGCATCGATCACTTGCGCGCGGGGCACTGGCAGGAGGCCGCGACGTCGCTCGAGGAGTCGCTCAAGCAAGACGACACCGGCACGCACGCGCCCGCGGGGCGGCTCTACCTCGCGCAGGCCTACAAGCGGCTGAGCCGGCAGCGGGAGGCGATCCCGATTTTGGTCAAGCTCGCCGAAGCTTCGGCGGACCCCGAGGTGCTCGACGACGCAGCATTTTTGCTGACGGAATGCCTCATCGACATCCAAGCGTGGAACGATGCGAAGACCGCGCTGCGGAGCTTCATTCGCCGCTACCCACAGAGCCCGTTCCTGAACGATGCGCGCATGGCGCTCTCGGACATCGAAGCGAAGCACTGACGGAGGAACGTGGTGTACGCTGCCCGAGTCTGCTCATGACGACCCCGGACCGCGCGGCGCATCTCCTTCGTGAACTCCTGCAAACACCGCGGGAGCAGCTGACGCAGTTCCCGCGCCGGATGGCCCTCCACACCCAGCCGACGCAGGAAGAGCTCGAGTGCGCGCAAGAAGTGCTGTTCGCGCTGGTGACCGCCCTCGAATCGGAGCGCGGACCCGCGTGGCAGCGCATCCGGGACGCGTGGGTGGGTCTCCGTCAGCACGTGGCCGCCGCGATTCCGCTTCCCGGGAGTCTCGACCCCGCCCCGCCCGCGTGGATCGGCGGCGCGCTCCCTGCGAAGCCGGCGCTCGGGGATCCGGCTCCGGGCACCCACGCCTCCGCCGAAGTGGAGCGAGAGCGCGCGCGCTTCGTGCCGACCGCGCCCCCGGCGTTTGCCGTCGCGCCAGCCCACCCCATCTCGAGCCCGGCGCCGATGTCCCTGTCGACAACGCCGCCGACGCCCCCCATTTCGCCGCTTCAAGCGCTGCTCGCTGGCACCACCGCTCCCGCCCCTGGCGCGCCCGTGTACGGCGAGTCGTACGCCGTCGGACCGCTTCCAGCCGCACACGGTTACCCACCCGTCCCGCAGCGCTCGCCTCCGCCGCCGCCGGTGCGACCGATGGCCGCGTCCGCGCCGGTGCTGCAACCGGCGCCGGAACCCGTGGCCGCACTCGACCTCTCGGCGTGGACCACCTCGCGCTACGCGGCCCTCTGCGCGGCGTGCTCCATCGAGCCCGCCCGGGCCCCAGAGACGGCCCGAGAGTACGGTCTTGCCGACGACCGCGAGCGGCGGCGGCTCGACGACCACTTCGCGGAGCTCTTCGACCGTGAGCCTGCCGAACAAGAGCAATGGGAGCGGCTCATCGTGCAGTTCCGAGAGCGGCTACGACCTCGCTCTGGGTGAGATTGCGTTACGTCAAGTGGAAAAGGGGGGTCATGAAGCCAGGGTTTCTCCGCGGCAGTGCTGGCGGTTTTGCATTCACGGCGGTCGCCTGCGTCACGCCCACCCAAATTGAGCTGCGCTTGGAGACGGACGTTCCGTGCAGCGCGCTCACCGGGTTCACCATCGCCGCAGGCGCACCCGGCGAGGTGGAGACGCGCGCCGCATCGACCGAAGCGACGTTGTGCAACGATGGACGACTTGGCGCTTTGGTGCTCGTGCCGAGCGCCGAGCGGGACGCGAGGCTCGCGCTCAAGGTGGTTGCGGCGCAAGGCCTCGACGTGTCGGAGTGCGTCGCACCCGACTACGGAAAGAACGCGGTGGGCGGCGGTTGCATCGTCGCGCGCCGTGAGCTCCGCTTCATTCCTCACGCGTCGCTGATCCTGCCCGTCGCGCTGCGCGAGAGCTGCTTGAACGTCCCGTGCGACAGCAGCACGACCTGCGTGGCGGGCGCGTGCGTGCCCGCCCTGATCGCGGATCCTTCCGTCTGCGTCGGCGAGCGGTCGTGCACGGAACAGCTCCTCGTCGGCGGAGGGGGCGGCGCGGGCGGCGCGGCACCGGGCAGCCCAAGGCGCGTCTTCGTCACGAGCAAGGCGTACGAGGGCGCACTCGGCGGGCTGAGCGGCGCCGACACGAAGTGCCAAACCCTTGCCGACGCCGCGATGCTCGGCGGCACGTTCAAGGCATGGCTGAGCACGGAGGCGGAGTCCCCGTCGCTCCGATTCACCAAGCAGGGGCCGTGGACGCTCGTGGACGGCACCCTCCTCGCCGACGACTGGGCCCAGCTGACGAGCGGCACGCTGAAAAACGTCATCTCGCGCGACGAACAGGGCATGCCCGTCGGCACGACCTCGGCGTGCAGCGCCACGAAGTACGCCGTCTGGTCGCAGACGAATCCGGACGGAACGTTTGCTCATGCCAACGAAGCCGACCCGTCAAGTCCTCGGTTCGATTGCTCGAACTGGACCGGCACGAACGGACAAGATGCGATCCAGTGGGGCGACGCGAGTGCGACCGACGCACACTGGACGGTCCACGCGAATTGCAACACGTTCGGCGTGGCCTGCCTGGGCAAGCTGGCGCGGCTCTATTGCTTCGAGCAGTGACG
>Ga0114972_10003191_pt1 | contig 12295 bp, 21 predicted proteins | sample M_140807_EF_Meta_FD_87354 | JGI IMG/M metagenome (GOLD analysis project Ga0114972, IMG submission 87354) | Freshwater microbial communities from Lake Montjoie, Canada to study carbon cycling - M_140807_EF_MetaG | ecosystem: Environmental > Aquatic > Freshwater > Lake | place: Lake Montjoie... | reverse complement strand
TGCTTGCGCACACGGCGGTGACGGCGGATGCGCGCTTCTCGTTTTTGCTTTGCGCTGTCGCTCATGAGGTTCCTTACTTCCCGGCCTTGCCCGCTTTACGCACGACGTGTTCGCCGCGGTAACGGACGCCCTTGCCCTTGTAGGGCTCGGGCTTACGGATGGCACGAATGTTTGCGGCGACCTGGCCGACGGTCTCCTTGTCAGTGCCGATGACCGCGATCTGCGTCGGGGTCGGGACTTCGAAGGTGATGCCGGCAGGGGCCTCGACGCTCACTGGGTGGCTGAAGCCGAGGGCCAGTTCGAGGGTGGTTTCGCCCTTGGGGATGGCGCGATAACCGACGCCGATGATCTCGAGCTCCTTGCGGTAGCCCTCGCTCACACCAACAACCATGTTGTTGACCAGTGAACGCACGAGACCATGCAGCGAGCGGTTCTGACGCTCGTCGTTGGGACGCTCGACGAGGAGTTGACCCTCGTCCTCGCGGACGGTGATCTCGCCGGGGATATCACGCTCGAGGGTGCCCTTGGGACCCTTCACGGTGATGTGGCTGCCGGAGATCGAGATCTCGACACCCTTCGGGACGGGGATCGGTGCTTTGCCGACTCGGGACATGGCGGCCTCCTACCAGACGAAGCAGAGGATCTCGCCGCCCATGTGACGCTTACGCGCCTCACGGTCGGTCATGAGCCCCTGGCTAGTGGACAGGACAGCGACACCGAGACCACCGAGAACACGGGGGATCTTGTCAGACTTGGTGTACACGCGAAGGCCGGGCTTCGAGATGCGCTTGACGCCGGAGATGACGCGCTTGCGCTCGGCGGAGTACTTCATGGTCACAGTCAGCACCCGACCCGGACGAGCGGGGTCTTCGGTGATCTCGAAGGCTTCGATGTAGCCCTCTTTCAGAAGGAGCTGAGCGAGCGCCTCCTTGACCTTGGAGGATGGCATGCGAACCTCGTCATGCATCGCCGTATTGGCGTTGCGGATGCGAGTGAGCATGTCGGCGATGGGATCAGTCATTGTCATGAGTCGTCTCCCCTACCAGCTGGCCTTTTTGAGACCAGGGATCTCACCAGCGTGACCAAGCTCGCGCAGACACACGCGGCACAGCTGGAACTTGCGGTAGACCGCTCGCGGTCGTCCGCATCGCTGGCAGCGGGTGTAGCCGCGAACCTTGAACTTGGGTGTCTGGCGTTGCTTGTTAACGAGCGCCTTCTTCGCCATTACTGCTGCCCCTCACGCTTGAACGGGAAACCGAAGGCATCGAGCAGAGCCTTGCCCTCGGCATTGGTACGGGCGGTGGTCACGATGGTGATGTCGAAGCCACGAGTGGCGTCGATCTTGTCGTATTCCATCTCAGGGAACATGAGCTGTTCCTGAACACCGAATGTGTAGTTGCCATGTCCGTCGAATGCCTTGGGAGGCAGTCCACGGAAGTCACGGATACGGGGGATCGCCAACGAAATGAGGCGATCGAGGAACTCCCACATGCGATCGCCGCGAAGGGTGACCTTCACGCCGATGGCATTGCCCTCACGCAGTTTGAAAGCTGCGACGGACTTCTTGGCCTTGGTCACGATGACCTTCTGGCCGGAGATGAGTTCGAGATCACGGCTCGCACCCTCGATGAGCGACGACTGGACCAGGGCCTTGCCGACGCCCGAGTTGATGACGATCTTCTCGAAGCGGGGAACTTCCATGATGTTTCCGAGACCGAGCGACTCCTTGAGAGCGGCACGGATCTCGTCGTTGTACTTCGCCTTGAGGCGAGGGACGGACGTAGTTGCAGTGCTCATGCGAGATCTCCTTCGCACTTGCGGCAGACACGGACTTTGGTGCCATCGGGTTCGAAGCGGTAGCCGATACGGGTGGGCTTGCCACAGCCGTTGCAGATGATCGCAACGTTGGCAACCTGGATCGGCATTTCCTTGTCGATGATGCCGCCGGTGTTTGCCTGGCCAGTGGGCTTCTGGTGCTTCTTGGCGATATTCACGCCGTCGACGATCACCTTGTTGCGCTCCGGAATGGCCCGGGTGACGGTACCGGTCTTACCCCGGTCCTTCCCCGTGAGGACCTGAACGCGGTCTCCCTTGCGGATCTTCATCACAACACCTCCGGTGCCAGCGAGACGATGCGCATGAACTTCTTGTCGCGCAGCTCACGCCCGACGGGACCGAAGATACGGGTACCGCGGGGCTGCAGGTTGTCGTTGATGAGAACAGCAGCGTTCTCATCGAAACGAATGTACGAACCGTCGGGACGACGCTTCTCCTTCTTGACCCGGACGACGACGCACTTGACGACATCGCCCTTCTTCACGGCGGCGCCGGGAATGGCGTCCTTGACCGTGGCCACGAAGATGTCTCCGATCGAGGCGTACCGACGACGAGTGCCGCCCAGAACCTTGATGCAGAGAACTTCCTTGGCGCCGCTGTTGTCAGCGACGCGGAGTCGGGATTCCTGCTGGATCATCGTGCACGCTCCAACACGTCGACGATGCGCCAACGCTTGAGCTTCGAGAGCGGTCGGGTCTCCTGGACACGAACCTTGTCGCCGACGTTGAGATCGTTGGTCTCATCGTGGACGTACAGTTTGCTCGTGCGCTGGACGGTCTTGTTGTACCGGGGGTGACGCACACGGTCGACAACCGCGACAACCGCGGTCTTGTCCATGCTGTTCGACACGACCGTGCCCTCACGCACCTTGCGCGGGTTCGGTCGGGCTTCCCCGGTGGCTGTGGTTTCTTCAGCCATCAGTTCTCCTCTTGGGACGAGAGTGCTTCGGCTGCGGCGATCTCTCGCTCACGCAGCTCGGTGTTGATTCGAGCGACCTGTTTGCGGACCGCGCCCAAGCGGGCGGTGTTGTCCAGCGATCCGGTGACGTGCTGGAAGCGAAGGTTGAACGCTTCCTCCTTGGCTGCTGCGAGTAGATCGAGCAGTTCGGCGTCGCCGACATCGTGGAGCGATTCCTTGGTCTTCGCCATCAGAAGCCCTCCTCACGAGCAACGAAACGACACTTGATCGGCAGTTTCTGGATGGCCCGATCGATGGCCTCACGGGCGATCGCCGGGTCGTTGTACGAAAGCTCGAACATGATTCGGCCGGGCTTGACCACGGCCACCCAACGCTCAGGATTCCCCTTACCGGAACCCATGCGGGTTTCGGCCGGCTTCTGGGTGACTGGCTTGTCCGGGAACACATTGATCCAGACCTTGCCGCCACGCTTGATGTGGCGGGTCATGGCGATACGAGCGGCTTCGATCTGTCGAGCTGTGATCCAGCCCGGCTCAAGCGCCTGGATACCGAAATCACCGAAGGTGACCTCGGTTCCACCCTTGGAACCACCCTTCATACGACCGCGCTGCTGCTTACGGTGCTTGACCTTCTTGGGCATCAACATGTTCAGTCACCATCCCCGGGGCGGAAGTGCGGCGTCTCGGTGTGCTGACGGGTCGAACGCTCGATCTCTTCTTCTTCAGCGAGAAGACGCTCGAGTTCCGGATCAGCTTCCTTGAGCAGCGGAGTGTTCTCTTCGTCCGACTCGACCGCACCAGCGGCTTCAGCGGCATCGGAGCGACGGCGTCCGGCAGCGGAGGAGACGACCTTGCGGGCACCGGGCTCGCCAGAGGTTTCCCCGACGGCCATGGCTGCCTCACGGACGATCTTGTCGTCGGCAACGCTCTTGTAGGGAAGGATGTCACCCTTGTAGAGCCACACCTTGACACCGATTCGGCCATAGGTGGTCTTGGCCTCACGCAAGCCGTAATCGATGTCGGCACGAAGTGTGTGCAACGGCACCCGACCTTCGCGGTACCACTCGGTGCGGGACATCTCAGCGCCGCCGAGACGACCAGCGCACTGAACCCGGATCCCGAGAGCGCCAGCTTTCTGCGCGTTCTGAACGGCACGCTTCATGGCACGACGGAAGGCCACACGACCAGCAAGCTGATCGGCGACGCCCTGGGCGATGAGGGCGGCGTCGAGCTCGGGCTGCTTGATCTCCTGGATGTTCAGCTGCACCTTGTTGTTGCCGCTGATCTTGGTGAGACCATTGCGAAGGCGATCGGCCTCGGCGCCACGGCGACCGATGACAATGCCCGGGCGAGCGGTGTGCACGTCGATGCGGAGACGATCGCGGGTGCGCTCGACCTCGACACGACTGATCGCCGCATGGGGCAGTTGCGTCATGATGTAGTCGCGGATCTGCCAGTCCTGGATGACGTTCGTGGCGTATTCGCCACGATCAGCGAACCAACGCGACTTCCAGTCGGTGGTCACGCCGAGGCGGAACCCGTAGGGGTTGACCTTCTGGCCCATCAGTTGTCCTTCCCTTCGGCGTCGTCGGCCGCTTCGTTCTCTTCGGTTGCGGCTTCGGCATCGCCGGACGCTGCTTCGGACTCCGTCACGTCAGCCTCGACAGCTTCAGCTTCGACTGCTTCGGACTCGGTCTCAGCGACCTCATCACCGTGGTCGTGGTCATGATCGTGGTCATGATCGTGGTCGTGGTCATGTTCGGCAGCCTTCTCGGCCTTCTCCGAACGGCTACGAGCCACGCGCTCACGGCGGGCATCGGCGGCGGCGCGGCCACCACTGACACGACCGCTGGCTGCTTCACGCTCACGGATCTTGAGCAGATCCTCGGGCGAGTAACGGCTCACGATGACCGTAATGTGGCAGGTCCGCTTGCGGATACGAGCGGCACTGCCACGAGCACGCGGGCGGAAGCGCTTGAGGGTCGGACCCTCGTCAGCGAAACAGGCTGAGACGTAGAGCTCATCAGCCGGGATTGAGTTGTTGTGCTCGGCGTTGGCGATTGCCGACTCGAGCGCCTTGAGGATGGTGCGAGCGATGTCGCGCTCGGCGAACTCGAGGATCTCGAGCGCACGAGCGACAGGGAGTCCGCGGATGAGATCGAGGACCTCACGGGCCTTGTACGCCGACGAACGGACGTACTTGACCTCGCAGCGCACACCTGGGCGCTCGTTGGTCTTTGCTCCGAAAGCCATCAGCGACGACCCTTCTTCTCTTGACCGGCATGGAAGCGGAAGGTCCGCGTGGGGGCGAACTCTCCGAGCTTGTGACCGACCATGGACTCGGTCACGTAGACCGGGACATGCTTGCGACCATCGTGGACGGCGATGGTGTGTCCGACCATCTCGGGGATGATCGTGGAACGACGTGACCAGGTCTTGATGACCTTCTTCTCGTTGTTCTCGTTGAGGACGTCGACCTTCTTGAGAAGGTGATCGTCGACGAACGGTCCTTTTTTGAGGCTGCGAGGCATCGGTGACGTCTCCTAGCGCCGTGAGCCGCGTGTGCGGCGACGACGGACGATGAGCTGCTGACTGGGCTTGTTCTTGTCGCGGGTGCGGCCTTCGGGCTTGCCCCAGGGCGACACCGGATGACGACCACCGGAGGTCTTGCCTTCGCCACCACCATGGGGATGGTCGACGGGGTTCATGGCCACACCGCGGGTCTGGGGGCGAACGCCCTTCCAGCGGTTACGACCGGCCTTACCGATCTTGATGAGTTCGTGCTCGGAGTTGCCGACCTCGCCAACAGTGGCGCGGCAGTCGATCGGAACACGCCGCATTTCGGTGGACGGGAGTCGCAGGGTGGCGAAATCGCCCTCCTTGGCAACGAGCTGGATGCTCATACCGGCGCTACGGGCCATCTTGCCGCCGCCACCGGGCTTGAGCTCGACGTTGTGCACGACGGTACCGACCGGGATGAAGCGAAGCGGAAGTGCGTTGCCGGGACGGATGTCCGAGCCCTGACCGCTCTGCAGGATGTCGCCGACTCCCACGCCCTTCGGCGCCAGGATGTAGCTCTTCTCACCATCGTGGTAGTGGAGAAGGGCGATGCGGCAGGTGCGGTTCGGGTCGTACTCGATTGCCGCAACGGTGGCGGGAACGCCATCCTTGATGCGACGGAAGTCGACCAGACGGTACCGCTGCTTGTGACCGCCACCCTTGTGACGAGCCGTCTTGCGACCGTAGGAGTTACGTCCACCGGTCTTGGGCTTCGGCACGACGAGCGTGCGCTCGGGCGTGGTCTTGGTGATCTCGGCGAAGTCGGAGACGGTCTGGAACCGACGACCCGCGCTCGTGGGCTTACGTTTACGAAGAGCCATGGTTCTATGCCTCGAACAGTTCGATGCGGTCGCCGGCGGCGAGGGTGACGAATGCACGCTTGGTGTCGGGTCGTGACCCGAAGGTGCCGGTGCGACGGTTGCGCTTGCGCTTGCCGTTGCGATTGAGGGTGTTCACCTTGAGGACCTTGACGCCGAAGATGGATTCGATGGCGTCGTGGATCTCGGGCTTTGAGGCGTCGGGATGAACGACGAACGTGTACACGTTCGACTCGAGAAGGCCGTAGCTCTTCTCGCTCACCACGGGACGGATGATGATGTCGCGGGGGTTCTTCACTGTGCTGCCTCGGCCTTCGGAACGGTGTTCTTGGTGAAGACGACGAAGTCGCTCACGAGAATGTCGTAGGTGTTGAGCTCAGCGGCCTCGAGCACATGCACCGAGGGGATGTTGCGGAAGCTCTTCCAGGCCTCGACGTCGGCACGGGTGAGCACGATGAGTGCACGACCCTCGACACCGAGCGCCTTGAGAGCGGCAATCGCACCCTTGGTGGAAGGAACATCGAAGTTCCAGTCCTCAACGACGATGACATGACCCTCAGAGGCACGATCGCTCAGCGCCGAACGAAGGGCGAGCTTGATCATCTTCTTGGGGGTCTTCTGGGCGTAGCTACGTGGCTTCGGGCCCAGGGCGATACCGCCACCTACCCAGTTCGGTGCACGGGTCGAACCCTGACGAGCACGGCCGGTGCCCTTCTGCTTCCACGGCTTACGACCGCCGCCGGAAACCTCGGAGCGGGTCTTGGTGCTCTGGGTGCCGGCACGCCGTGCGGCGAGCTGGGCGGTGACCACCTGATGCATCACGGGCACGTTCGGTTCGATACCGAAGGTATTGGCATCGAGGTCGAGCGATCCGGCATCGGCACCGGCGGGGGTCTTCACGGTGATCGTGGTCATCATGCACCTGCCTTGGTTCCGGCCTTGACGGCGTTGCGGATGACGACGACGCCACCCTTGGGGCCCGGGATGGCACCACGGATCAGGATGAGGTTCTTCTCGGCATCGGTGGCCACGACCTTGAGATTCAGCGTGGTGACTTTGTCCGAACCCATACGGCCAGCCATCTTCTTGCCCTTGAACACACGGCCGGGCGTGGCGCAGGCGCCGATGGAGCCCGGGGCACGATGCACACGATGGGCACCATGGGAGGCTCGCTGACCACCGAAGTTGTGACGCTTCATGGTGCCGGCGAAGCCCTTGCCCTTGGAGATGGCGGTGACGTCGACGAGTTCGCCCTCAGCGAGGGTGTCGACGGTGATCTCCTGGCCGACCTCGAAGCCGCTCACGTCGTCGAGCCGAAGCTCGAGCACGCGAACACCGGCGCGGACGCCGGCCTTCTCGAAGTGTCCACGATCGGGACTGTTGAGCTTGCGGGCATCCTTCTCTCCGAAGGTGACCTGCAAGGCGTCATAGCCATCGTGCTCACGGGTCTTCACCTGCACGACTCGCAGGGGATCGACACGAAGGACGGTGACGGGAACGACTCGGTTCTGGTCGTCCCAGACCTGTGTCATGCCGACTTTTTCGCCGACAATCGCTTTGTTCGCCATGATGGCAACGATCTTTCTGTTGTGGATTTGCGTCGTCTCGCCCCTGAGAAAGCGGGCCCTTCACGTGAACGCTCGGCACGGGTAAACCCGGCCGAGCGCCATTCGGTTGTGCTGCGGGGTATCCACCGGAGTGGACCGTCGCAGACGTCGGTTCGATCGACGAAGAGGTGCGTCCGTGGACTGTTCCGAAGAACGGCCGTCACGCACAGGGGTCAGACCTTAGCGAGGCACCTCCACCAAGTCCAAATCCCCTCGGGCTACTGCTATCGCTGCGGCACTGCTGAGGCGCCGATCAACGCTGACAAGCGCCAACGGGTTCTTCGAAACCATCGGCGACCGGGAAACTGGTGCCGTCGGAGGCTTGGACGCTAAGGCACGCTATCGCCTCGACCGGAAGCGGCACCACGAGCCAGCGCAGATCCGGGGCGGACTCGCTGCGCAGCACTTCGATCGGAAGGTCCAATGAGGGGTCGGAAACATGGCTCGAGATGAGACGGAACGAGTCGGCAGTGCTCGGGATCACCCCGAACACGTACCCACGACCGGCGATCACGCCCTGGGTGAGCGGCGCCAGACCACGCCCGGGAAGGCAGGCTTCGAGGGGCTCGAACGTCTGGACGTCGGCGGTTCCCGGCCGGAATTCGTTGAGGTCGAAGCGCAGCCCGGCACAGGCCACCGGTCCAGCGATACCGCCAACGCCGATCCCGGGTCCGGTTCCGGTGGCATCGACCGTCGGATGCGTGGGCGGCAACGAGGCCGAGAGTGTCCAGACGCCATCGTCGATCGATCCGGAGATTCGCCCCACCCCCGACTGCGCCGCGGTCCGATCCCGCAGCGCTCGCAACGAGGCCACCGAGAGCGAGAAGGTGGAACCCGCCACCGCCTCCACATCCACTGCCGGGTCGACCGAGGACACGGTGACCCACGCGAATGTGTCCGGTTCTTCCCAGGACACACTGCTTCCACCACCATCGAGAGCAGACAGCACTGCAGGCCTGCCGTGCACGGTCCTGTTCGGCACTGGCAGGGTGCTCGGTGAGGGGACAGGCGTGCCGAATCCATCGATCTCGGAGTTCGAACTGATCCAGGTGGTCACCTCCCGACCCTCTCCGTAACCGATCAAGGCGATCTGGACGACGGAGTTCCGGACCGGAACACTCTGGTTCGGGTCCTGTTGGAACAGGATGGGCCTCTGTTCGAAAGTGGCGAGCACGATCCCGTGTCCATCCACCTGTTCCCCGGCGACGTACACGCCCGAGCCACCCGGCTCCAGGACCAGGTCGGGGATGGGACCCGGACCCGACCCGGAGGTGACGCTCGACCGGGCGCCGTCAGGCCCGCTCGATCCGCAGGCGCCGAGGAGTAGCGCGCACGTCAGCACCAGAGCCAGCAGCGCCGTCGATGATCGTCCGGACCGGGTCGTCATCGGAACACCCCGGCCCATACCGCGTTCTCCTCGGGCGACCACGGTGTGACGAAGCCGCAGGCCCAGGCCAGGAGAGATCCGTCCTCGCGCAACTCCCCCGCGAGAAGAACCCGCTCACCCGCCTGCAGCCGCTGCAGAATCATTCCGAGTTCGATGCCGATCGGTATGACGATGTCGGCCTCAGCGCCGTCGCCCCTGAACCACGAATTGACCCTCAGGTGCACGACCACCGAAGACGCCGAACCCCAGACTCCCGGTCCATCGGTCGTGATCGACAGAACCTCGCCATCGAGGGCCCATGGAGCGCCGGCGAGTTGATCCGGCGTGAAACCGCAGTAACCCGATGCTCCCGCCAGCTGTGCACGGCTCAGAAACGAAGGGATATCCGCGGCCGTAGCCTTCGGCATCTCGTCATCAATGTCCGACGGAGACGAATCCTCCACCTGCGCAACAACGACGTCCCCCGCGCCGCCGTGACCGCTTCGGGACGCTTTCACCACAGCACCGGTTCCAGCAAGCAGGGTGAGCGTGACGGCTGTGACCAGTACCCGCCGGCGCGAGACATTTCGGCCGGCACCACCCCGACCAGCGGCATGTCCCCCCTGCAACCCCATCCCACCGGCCGTCCCCGCAAACGAACGAGAGCGGATGGCGGCGCGTTCAGTGGCGGTCAGCGGCTTCACCTCCGGGCGCAACGAAGCAAATGATTCGAGCTCATCCATGGGTGGTCTCCTCTGAGGGCACGTTGCGGCTGCGGCTGGGTGCGCCTGCACCATCGGCCGGGGTCGCTTCCGACATTGATTTCCTGAGCTGACGCCGTATCCGATGGAGACGCGACCGAACCGTTCCAATGGGTATTCCCAGCACCTGGGCGACCTCGTCATGACGCAACTCCTCCCAGACGATCAGCACGAGCAACTCCCGATCAGCGGACTCCAACGCGGCGACCGCCGCCAACACGGCTCGGGCGTCGGAACCGGCGTCGACCCGCTCGGCCACCCGGTCGATCGAGTCGCCGCTCTGGTCACCGCCGTCGTCACCATGAGACACGGACCTGGCCATCGCCCGCAGTCGGCGCTCCTCGGTGCGCCAATGGCGCCGGATCAGATTGGTGGCGATTCCGAACAGCCACGCGCGCGCCGAGCCCCGCTCGGGGTCGAAGCTGTGCTGTTGATCGATGGCGATCCGGAATGTCTCGGCCGTGACGTCGGCAGCGAGTTCGCGGCCGACACGGCGGGCGACATATGCGTGGATGGCGTCGACATGCTCCTCATAGAGGACAGCCGCATCACCCACAGGCGCATTGGTCTCTGCCGGATCGATGGGATCGCTCACATCAGATACTTGCCCGCTGAGGATGAGGCGTTCACGGAAAATGCGGGCCCGACCGGAGCGGGCAGCGTGCGATGGTTCAGAGACCCATCCGCTTGGTGACCCCATGGTCGCGGCCAGCGGTGTAGCCACCGTCGACGGCGATGGTCTGGCCCGAGACGAACGAAGCGTCGGTGGATGCCAGGAAGGCTGCTACGGAAGCAATCTCCTCGGGACGACCGAGACGGCGCAGCTTGTGCTCCTCCTTGATCTCGCCCAGCATCTCGTCGAACTCGGGATCGCCGAGCGTGCGAAGCATCGGGGTGTCGATGAAACCCGGGCAGATGGAGTTCACGCGGATTCCCTGGCGGCCATAATCGATCGCCATGTTCTTGGTGAGGATGTTCACACCGCCCTTGGAGGCGTTGTAGGAGCTACCACCGGCGGTGCCCTCGATGCCCTCGACGCTGGCCACGGTGATGACCGAGCCCCGCTCATCATCCACCCGATCCTGGGTGAGCATCTGGGTAATGACGTGCTTGCAGGTGAAGAACGTGCCGGTGAGGTTCACGCCGATGACCTGATCCCAGCTCGAGACATCGACCAGATGCACGGGGCCACCACCGGGCACACCGGCGAAGGTACACACGGCGTCGATGCGGCCCGAGAGCTTGGCGCCGGCGGCGACCCATGCGGCCACAGCGGCCTCGTCGGTGACATCGAGAGTGGTGAACAGCGTGGGTTCAGCCACGCCCACCGGGGGCTGGAGATCGCCGCCCACGACACGAGCACCCTCGGCGAGGAAACGCTCGACCGTGGCGGCGCCGAGACCTGACGATGAACCGGTGACCAGAATGACCTTGCCGTCGAAACGACCCATGACTTCCCCCTTGAGATCTGCGCGTCGCCATGAGGTGGATCGACGCTGCGAGCGCTGCATTCTTGCCGAGAATCGCAGTGCACGGAAATGCCGGATCAGAGAACGACTCCGCTGTGAACGACTCAACCGTGAACGACTCAACCATGAACGACGAAAGCCCCCGACCGGAGCCGGAGGCTTTCGTGCGAAGTTCGTGATCCCGAGTTGTACGGGACGAACCAGATCAGACCTGCTGGATCTTGATCTCGATGTCGACGCCAGCGGGGAGGTCGAGACGCTGGAGCGAGTCGACGGTCTTGGGCGTGGGATCCACGATGTCGAGGAGACGCTTGTGGATGCGCATCTCGAAATGCTCGCGGGAGTCCTTGTCCTTATGCGGTGAACGGATCACGGTGAAACGGTGCTTCTCCGTGGGGAGCGGCACCGGTCCGCGAACAGCGGCACCGGTTCGGATGACGGTCTCCACGATCTTCTTCGTGGACTGATCGACGATCTCATGGTCATACGCCTTCAGGCGAATGCGAATCTTCTGCTTGTCTGCCATGTTCTGCCGATCTGCTTACTTGAGGATCTTGGTGACGCGGCCGGCGCCCACGGTACGACCACCCTCACGGATGGCGAAACGAAGACCGTCTTCCATCGCGATCGGATGAATAAGTTCAACAACCATTTCCGTGTTGTCACCCGGGATACACATCTCCGTACCCTCAGGAAGCGTGATCTGACCAGTGACGTCAGTGGTACGGAAATAGAACTGCGGACGATAATTCGTGAAGAACGGCTTATGACGACCGCCTTCTTCCTTCGTCAACACATAGGTCTGAGCCTCGAACTGGGTATGAGGAGTGATCGAACCCGGCTTCGCGAGCACCTGACCACGCTCAACGTCTTCCTTCTTCGTGCCACGAAGAAGCGCACCAATGTTGTCACCAGCGCGACCCTCATCAAGAAGCTTGCGGAACATCTCAACACCAGTACAC
>Ga0114972_10003190_pt1 | contig 12296 bp, 5 predicted proteins | sample M_140807_EF_Meta_FD_87354 | JGI IMG/M metagenome (GOLD analysis project Ga0114972, IMG submission 87354) | Freshwater microbial communities from Lake Montjoie, Canada to study carbon cycling - M_140807_EF_MetaG | ecosystem: Environmental > Aquatic > Freshwater > Lake | place: Lake Montjoie... | reverse complement strand
CACGTCGGCGCACCTGCGACCTCCACAGCCAGCCGCCCACGACTGCCACGCTGCCGAGCGCAAAAAAATAATTGGGCCGCGCCCCCACCGCCAACCCACCGAGCAAGCTCGCCAGCGCGAGCGCCGCCAGCTGTCGCGCCCGGCGTTGCGCTGTCGCCGCCGTCAACAACGCATGCGCCACGCCTAATCCACACGCGAAGGCACACGCGATCGGCACTTGGTAAAAATCTTTGCTGCGCAGTTCAAATTGCACAAACGAACCCAACCCGAGCATCAGCCCAAAAACCAAAACCCAACCGCGCCCCAAACCCGGGAAAAACCGCCGCTCACAGCGTCGATAAAAACCCAGCGCCAACAGAAATCCCGCCGCGCAAAAAATTCCCGTCGCCGCACCGTCAGGCAGAAACGTCCCCGTCAACACCCGCCACGGCACGAGCAACACCACCGTCGGCGCCGCGCCGAAATACACGTAATAGCGGTCATTGAAATACGTGGCATCGTGGGCGCGCGGGATGCCCTGCGCACCGGCCCACGGATTGGCCAGCGTTTTTAAACGCGGGTCAGGCACGAGCATCAGGTGCGTTTGTCCAGCGACGAATCCTTCCGTCAAACGATCGTAAAGACCGGCCGGTTGGCCGTGAATCACGCCGGGGTTCGTGCGGATTCCCACATACCCGTACCACGCCAAAACGAGAACGACCACCGTGGCATAAGCTGCGCCACGGCGCGGCTCCTGCGCCGCCGGCGCCCGATGCGTCGCGAGGGCCCGATGCGTCGCGGCAAAAACCCGCACCTGCATCATCGCAAAACTCACGGCCATTTGCGCGACGTTCGCCGCACCGGCCGCGAGCCAACCGGGCCACGTTGACCACGTGCGCAACGCGGTGAATACGCTCCACTGGATCACGAAGGTCACGAGAACCATCACCAGATATTCTCCCATCTGACGCGCCGAGGCCGTGCGCTTGTCCTCAAAGGTCCAGCGTTTGTTGAGGAAAAAATGCAGCGCCACCGCGGGCGGATAGGCGCATAAAAATGCGACCTGTTCGCTCAGCCCGTGGCCCAAGAGCCAGTTGAGCGCCATGAATACGCCCATCACGGCGACGCCCACCGCGCCAAAGCGCGCTAATTTCCAAAAAAGTTCGGGCTTCACCATGAAGGGCTAAAACAAAGCCTCACCGCCCAGGGAGCCAAGCGCCGAAACACGCCGGCGAAACGCATCGCGCTCATAGCGGGCCAAGCTCCGATTGCGGTTTGAGCCAACGCCGAATCGCCCACGCCCCGCCGCCGATCCACGTGAGCGCACTCACCGCCAACGCGAGCCAGAGCGTTGTCGTGCCCACGTAGCGCAACTCCAGGCGATGCAGCCCCGCGCCAGCCGCCGCCATGGCCAAGCCGCGATGCGAGCGACGTAATTCCACCGTTTGCCCATCGAGCGTCGCGCGATAGCCGGGCAACCAAACGCGGGAGGTTTCAACCCAACCGGCAGCCGGCAGCGTAGCCGTCACTCGGTAAACCGGCATCAACTCGTCCACGCGGACGGCGGCTCGGGCGGGATCGTAGCGCGACATGATCACGTTGGCCAAAAGATCATCTTTACCGCCGACCGTGTTGCCCGCCTGCCGCGAATACGTGAGCCGATACGTCTGAGCGGTGTCGCCTGAATTTCCGAGCACGACCACACGGGAGTTCGGCGCTTCCGCGCCAAAGGCCAGCGCCAACCCAGCATCCGGCAAATGGTATTCGCGATACCCGTGAGTCGAACTCCAGATCAACCAACCCGCGTAGTTTACCTTCGGTACAAACTCAAAGCGCAACAGCAGCCGCTCCTGCGGACCGACCGTGATATCTGGCGACAGATTTGCCCAGACGGGATTACTCGCCAAGTCCCGCGCCGTCAGTCGCAAGCGCTGCGCTCCTGCGCGCTCCATGAGCCGAGCGGTTTCATCCGGCCCGATAACCACATTTTCGTTCACATCCAACACCCTAGCCTGCAACCAGGGATCAACTCGGCCGTAAGTAAGATAAGCCGGAGGCTGCAACAAATCGTAGCAGAAACGTTCGAGCACGAAATTTTCCGGTCGAAAATGATTCTCGGTGCGCGTCCGCGAAGCCGTTACATTCCAGCCGCGACGCATGAACGGCGCCGCCTGCACCAAACCCCAAACGACCAAGGCCAATAATAATCCGCCCTCGATACGCCGCCGCCAACGGCCCACCGGCGCGGCCGTCGCCAACCACACCACTCCCCCCATCGCCAACATCGCGGTAAAAATCGGCGTCAACCGCAACACGAGCGGCAAATTTACAATTCGGGCGAAGGCATCCGGCGCAAACCCCACCAAAAATTCGCTCACCCACGGCACCCCGACCAATCCAAAAAAAGGAACACACGCCGCCACGAAAAAAAGTTTCACGGCCAGCGACCTACGCCTCACAAACGCCACCGCCAACACCCCGAGCATCAACCACAGTCCCGCACCCGGTTGATACATCGCCAAGGTGCCCAAATTCGGCGGCACCGGGCGCAACCATTCGGCCTGATGCGCGATATTGCTCCGCAATATGCCCAACGTTTCCAAGTTTCGCGCCGGATGATTCGGCCCGAGCCAAGCCTGCGTGAAGCCCGCCGCGAGTACCAACGCACCAAATACGATCACACACGCCGTGCCTCCGCTCACTGCGCGACGCCGCCAGCGCAAACCCAAAACCACCATCAACACGAGCCCACTCGTGAGCCCAAGCCAGCCCCACCATGGCGCGCGCCCCAGGCCCGCGACCGCCGTTCCAACCAGCGCCAAACCCCACCACCACCGACTACGTTGCGCCAATAAAACGTTCCCGATTCCGGCCAACGCCACGACCAGTCCGCCCATTTGTAGCAGGTCCGCTCGCGCCGATCCGGCCGCGCGCGGCACCTCGCTCATCGCCACAAAATAATAAGCCGACAATCCCGCGAACCACAGCGCCCCGATCAACGCCCCCCGCCACCGCGCCGCGGTCACGCGCCCCCACATCATTGAGCCGCCCTGCAACAACACCGTGAGCAACGTAGCCAACAACGCGATCGGCGGATGACACATCCACACCAGCGCTAATCCCACCGCCAGCCAACGATAACCCCGTCCATCCTCCGCAAGCAGACTGCGCGCATTGCCGTACAGCACGGCCGGCATCGCCGCCATCCCCATAAAAGTCATGATCGCCTCATCCCAATACAGCACGCCGAGCCACGCCGAAGCCGTCGCGTAAAGCACCGCAAATCCCGCCGCCATCCAGCGCCGCGCCGGCAGCAACGCCCCCGCCGCCGCATAAAACCCCAAGGCCCCGACCAGCCCCGCGGTTAATATCGCCAGATGTTGCAGCGCGGGAGCATTGAGCGCGCGCCAGGTGAGAAAATCCCAAGCCCCCGCCACGTGCATATACACGGGCGCCGAGCGAAACAGATGCACCGCGCCATTCCACGCAAACTCACCCTGACCGATGAAGACGGGAAACACCCCCGCCCGCAGCTGCGCCACGAAATCATGCAACATCGTCGCGTACCAACGCGCATCCGTGCCCCCGATCAGCCGGTCCGTAAAAAACGGCAGCAAAACCCCCAACGCCGCCGCGCCCACCAGCAGCACCCGCAAAGGCTCCGCGATCGGTTCCGCCCCGCGCCGGCCGCGCCACACCCCAAAGCTCCGCCAACCCGAAACCACGAGGCCCAGAGCCAGCACCGCATACAGCTGTTGCCCGACCGTGAGCGGATGAGACAACCGCCCATTCAGCAGAGCTAAAACGCTCCAGGGCACCAACCATTCAACCGCGCTCCAACCCCAGCCCCAAGCGGGCCGACGCGTCCGCCCCATCGCCACGAGCATCCAAATCGAAAACCAACCAAAAAGCAGACCCATAACTTCCCACACCGCCAAACGCAGGTGCGCAAATTCGTGCAGGCCGAACCACACCAGCGCCGCCACCACCAGTTCGCCCGCCAGTGAGGCACAGATTATCAATATTCTTTTTGTGCGCTGCGGTAAAGCGACCGCTAGACTAATCATAAAACTACGCGGAAAAACGCGCGTGCATTTTTCTGACGAATCGGTCCGTTGAATAAATCCATAACCCTCCGCAATGCCTAAGCCTCAGCCCATGCCAAGCGCTGAAAACTGGAACAGGTCACATACTGACTGGCTGGAGCCGAGCTCGTCGGCTCAAGACCCACCATAGAACCCAACCCAACGCCGTCAGAACACTCACCGAAAGCGCGATCCAAAGCTTTGTAGTGCCCACGTAGCGCAGCTCTAATTCATGTTTTCCAGGTTCCGCCGCGACCATGGCTAGGCCCTGATGCGAAGCCCGATGTTCGATCAGCTTGCCGTCTAAAAACGCTTGATAACCCGGCAACCACACCCGCGATGTTTCAATCCAGCCAGACTCAGCCATTTTGGCAGTTACCCGATAAGGCTGGAGTGAATCCACACGTATCGGGGCTTGGGCGGGGTTATAGTGTGACCGGGCCACATCGGCAAAAAAACCGCCATCGCCCGAGATGGTGTTGCCATTTTCTTTGGGCATGCTGAGTTTATAAATAGCAGGCTGATCCGTGGAATTTGATATTGAAACCACTCGTGAATTTGAAGGCTGCGTTCCAAATCCCAATGCAAATCCTGACTGCGGCAAATGGTATTCTCGATAACCGTGAGACGCAGTCCAAATTAATGAACCCGCGTAATTGATTTTCGGATCGAATTCAAAACGCAGTAGAATCTGTTCGCCGGGCTTAATTACAATCTCCGGTGATAAATGAATCCATGCAGAATAAGTGACATCTTGCCGCGCTTTAAGCCGCACCTTTTCTACAAAGCTCTTTTCCATCAACCGCGCGGTTTCATCAGGCCCGATAACCACCTGCTCATGAGAGTCTAAAATCCGCGCCTGCAACCAAGGATTCGTTACTCCGTGAGATAAATATTCTGGATGCGGCAAAAGATCATAAGCAAATCGTTCCAGCACAGCATTCTCGGGCCGAAATTGATCCTCAGAACGCGTGCGTGAATCAGTCATAGACCAGCCTCGAATAACAAAAAGCGGCACCTGACTTAGACCCAACGCTAATGCTAGCATAAATGACCCCGGCAAAACTCTGCGCCGCCAACCGCCGTTACCTCTATCCGGCAAAGCCGCGAAATAGACGACCCCGCCCATCGCCAGCAAAGCAGACATCACCGGCAAGATTCGAATCGGCATCGTGAAACTTACGATCGGAACCAAACCATTCGGCGCGTAGCTTAAGAGAAAATCGCTCAGCCAAGGAATCCGCACCAACGCGAACAGCGGCAACACTCCCACGATAAAAAACATTTTAACCGCAACGGACCCGCGTCCGACAAATGCCCAAGCCAGCACCAGCAAAACCAACCAAGACCCCGGCCCGGGTTGAAAATTACCTTCGGTCGATAGATCCGCCCTCACTGGCCGGAAAAAATCGAGTGCATGCGATTGGTTCGCCCGCAAACCCTCTAGCGTCGATAGATTACATGCCGGGTGCTCGGGTCCGATCCAAGCCTGCACTAATGCAGCCCCGAACAGAAGCGCGCCAAACATAATTGCGCAGGCGACTTCGCGGCTAAAAACCCAAAGAAGCCAGCGTTGCAGTCCCAAGACTACCACTAAAATCACCGCCGTGGCCAAAATCCACCACATCCAAGGCCCGCGTCCCAGCCAAGCCAACCCAGCTCCAACAGGAACAGCCAGCAACCACCAACGACTCCGACTCAATAACAGCCCATTGCTCAAACCAGCAACCGCCGCCATCAACCCCACGATCTGGAACAGATCATGTCGACTTACCCCAGGTGCCGTAGGTAACTCGGACATACCGACGAAATAGTACGCCACCAACCCAAAGAACACCAAAGCTGCCACCAGAGCACTTCGCCACCTTACGGCTGGGGCGCGCCCGAAAAGAAAAGAGCCCCCCTGAAGCACGACCGTGGCCAATGTACTCAACATCGCCATCGGGGGATGACACATCCACACCAAACCTAAGCCAAGCGTGAGCCAATCATAACCGCGCCCATCCTCTGATAAAAGCGACCTCGCATTACCATAAAGCACAGCCGGCAAAACCCCCAAGGCCATGAAGGTCATGTAGGCGTCAGAACAATACAGAACGCCCAACCACGCCGGCGCTATCACATACAAAGCAGCAAACACCGCCGCCAACCATCGTCGCGTTGGTAATAATGCACAACCCGCTGCGTAGAATCCAAGAGCTCCTACCAATCCTGAAGAAAGCACCGTAAGATGCTGCAGAGCTAACGCGTTTAGCGATCTGATGGTCAGCAAATCCCATAATCCCGCCAAATGCATGTAAAACGGCGCAGAGCGAAAAGGATGGACCCCACCATTCCATGCAAACTCCCCTTGCCCAACAAATACCGGAAACACGCCCGACCGAAGTTGTTCAATAAAATCGCGCAACATATGTGCATACCAGCGCGCATCCGTGCCACCCATAAGCCGATCGGAAAAAAACGGAACGAGCGCCAGCAATGGCACTGCCGCCACCAATAATACCCGCAAAGGTTCAGCCACAGGTTCAGCTCCGCGTCGTACTCGCACCTCCAACCAAGCGCGCCAAGCAAAAGCCAAGCCGTTAAGTGAAGAGATCGCATAGATCTGCTGTCCTGAGCTCAACGGATGAGAAAACGTGGTGTTGCAGAAATAAAATAAAGCGCCACCAACCAGCCAGGGCACCAGACTACCCAGCCAGTTCCAGCGCCCAAATATGGCGCGAATCCAAGACCCCAAACACCAGAAAAAAAACCATCCAAGTAATACGGCAACCCATTCCTTGGGAGTTAATTTGAGGTGCGCTAATTCATGCATAGCCAACCATATGACACCCGCTACTACCAACTCACCCGCGCGTGCAGCACTACAGTTCTTTAAATCATCTATAAACTTAAACGCACCCGCGGGCTTCATGAACATATAATAAGAAATTAGAAGTCCTAGAAATAGGTCAGTTGATCAAATGAATCACTGAAAGACTGGAATGCCAAAGCGTCCGCACAAGCCTAGGGCTGGAAACATCAATTTGTAAATTGCAGATCAGCTCAAGGAACACCGTGCTCGTCTTCTCGCTCGTGTCCGAGTATAACGCCACTAAAAGCCGCAGATGCAGTGGACGCTCCAATCAGGTTTGCCCCAACCACAACCGTATCAGGCGAACACGGGTGAAACCGGACAACCTTATCCGCTACGACCCGTCCATTTAACCTCAAAACGACCCGATCACGATTCTGACTAGAACCTGCAGGATAAAGTGCTCCATAATCGACCCCTATCAACTGAACTAGCGAGTCATCAATGCGAAGAGGCTCAGTTTCAAAACCACCCACACCCCAGTGATCATAGCCCAAAACCACGGTGTTCGGAGCAATATATTTCACATACACCAAATCTCCTTTTCCTGACTCGCCCGAAGACACTATCGGCTCAGATTTAATACCAGTAAAAATTGGCAACTTTGCCTTGATCAGTATAGGTCCATATTCATCCATTTTAATAAATTTCTCTCGCTCTTGCTGAATGATAACTCCGGTAAAAACAGGGCCAGATGTAGTAGCTCCAATTAAATTGGCTCCTACCAAAACGGTATCGGGTAAACACTCATGAAACTCCGCAACTTGATTCACAACAACCCGCCCGTTGAGTCGAATAATAATACGATTTCGTTTCTTTGCAGAACCAGGATCGTATAGCGCACCATAATCAACACCAATCATCTGGTTAGCAAGAGGCTCAACTTTAATAGGAGGAGTTTCAAAACCGCCCACCCCCCAATGATCATAACCAAAGGCAATCGTGTCTGCACTTAGGTATTTAACGTAAAATAAATCACCCTTGCCCGTTTCGCCTGAGGATACCAAAGGCTCGCTACGAACCCCAGTAAAGCTCGGGAATTGTGCAGTAATCAACAAAGGTCCAAATTCATCGGCACGTATCACAGGTGCAGCCTCCGGCAAAACCCGCCATCCCTTGATTATTCCAGAAAAACGTTCCTTAAAGGCAACTCTATTAGCTGAATGTCCTATATCGGGTCGCCTAGAAACAGCATCAAAGAGTTCGGCGTTTTTATGCAAAGCTTCAACTCCATTAATAGTAATACGAATACTACGTTGCCTCATACGTGCCTGAGCCAAGGGCATATCTGAAAAATAGGGATGCGCGGCAGGAGGATATAAAGACCCAAAATCAATTACCAATGTATAAACCTGACCAGGAACAATTTTTACTGGGTCACCAGTTGATCCACCATAGCTTGTATGCTCATACCCGAATCGCACTTTATCATCCGTTAAATAATGCACATAAAGGTAATCGGAGAGAAACGTTCGACCCGTCACAACCAGAGGCTGAATATGGCCAGCTACTCCAGTCGGAAACACAACTCGCATTTCAATTGGCCCATAATAAATTCCTGCCAAACGGTCATAAATTGAAGATACATTATTAGCAACACTGGCTATCCGAGCATATACTTCAGGATGATTCAGCCGGAGCAGTCTATTATGCTGAATACTGACCATTATATTAAAAAACAACGAATACAAGAGCAAGCACACAGTAACAGACCCTAAAATAATTCCACGAATACCAGCGCTCGAACGCAGGCTCATCAACGCAAGCCAACCGCAAGATGCGAGCAATACAATTAAAGGCAAAAAATCCACCATATATCGGTTGGTAATGCCTCCAAATGCCATTACTGTGATCATGGTGACACCCGCTAGAACGAAGGCCGAAACAAGCCATGCAACCAATTTTTTTACATCGCTTCGAGATAAAATAGAACGACCAGCCAGACCCAGTAATCCAAGTACTAAAACAACATAAGGAATATTGGGCAGAATTCCATACGGATTCTCCACCCCCAACTGCCCCGGCGGCGGTGGTGGTGGTGAAATAACCGTAAAAAACGGGAAAAAGGGACTCCATCCCGCAGGTTCAAACCAATATAGTTTAACCCCATACAGCAAATAGCTCAGGCTAAAAAATACTGGGTTAACGCCATCAGCAGACATTTGATAATTCTGTCCAAATTGAAACGGACTATCAAAACGCGCCCAATTATATATAGCTATGCCAAAGCCGATTAATGCCGCTGGACCAACTGCAGCCAAAAATCCTATATTACGCGACCACTTGCGCCCGGAATCATATTTAGCCCAAAATAGAAAAGGAACCAAAAGCGCCGAACAACCCAAAAGGTAAACTGGTCGTGAGCCTACTGCAGCACCCAAACATACACTACCTAGTGCCAGCCAAAAACTACGCGAGGAGGAGTGTATTGCTTGGAAAATCGCAAAAACTGCAAGGATGGCGCAGGCGTACCCAGCAGTGATAGGCACCTCCCAAAAACTAGCTCGTCGTAAAAGAGCCGGCATCATATTCACCAACCCCAAAGCCATAATTGAACTTAGAAAAACCCAACGAGGAGCCTTTCCAAAATACCTAACTCGGAGGGCCATAAATAAGCCAATCATGGCAATCAGTCCTATACCCGCAAAAAAAACCGAGGCCGCTCCCTCATCTAGATAAGCACCTGTAATAAGCCGAAAAGGAAGAAACAGGACCAAAACCGGAGTTACGCCGAAATAAAGGTAATACTTTCCTTTATAATAACTGGCATCATGGAGACCATGTCCTGCCCGCTGCGCTAAATCATAAGGGTTTTTCAAGGTCGCCAAAAATGGATCGGCGGTCCTGTCCAACGCCAATTGACCCTTTAAAAATCCACGCGTGAGAAGATTATAATAGCTATTATCTCCTTCTACGACCCTTTGCATTGAAGGCTCCGGCCACACCGTCCACCAATAAAACCCAAGGGTGAGTCCGACAATAGCAACAATCAATAATACTTCCAACCAATGTAGTAATAGATTGTTTTTCAACTTAGATGGCATGATTATAACGTATAGAATTAGTCTCGAAATTTACACAGATAGGGGTCGGGAAAACTGACAAGCCTTAAAGCTTCGAGATAAGAAAGCTTTAACGCACCCCCAGACTCGACATCTCGGCTCCTCCCTCCCCAACTAAGCGCCGTCAATGTCCACGCCACACGCCTCCCCAACTCGTCCCACCGGCTTTGCCATCATCGGCTGCGGCCTCATCGGTCGTAAACGCGCCGAGGCGCTCCGCAAAATCCCCGGCGTCACGCTTCGCACCACGTGCGATCTCGACGCGGCCCGCGCCGCCAGTCTCGCGCAACTTGTCCCCGGTTGCACGTCGTCCACCGATTACGCGGCCGTCCTCGCCGATCCGGCCATCGACGCCGTCATCGTCGCCACGCTCAACGCCGCCCTCGCGCCCATTTCCCTCGCCGCCGTCAAAGCCGGCAAACACGTGCTCGTGGAAAAACCCGGCGCGCTCAACGCCGCCCAACTCCGCACCATCCAAGCCGCCGCCACCAAAACCGGCGCCCGCGTCCGCATCGGCTACAACCACCGTTTTCACCCCGCTCTCCAAAAAGCGCGCGCGCTCCTCGAATCCGGCGCCCTCGGGCCGCTGATGTTTCTCCGCGCCCGTTACGGCCACGGCGGCCGCAAGGGCTACGACCGCGAATGGCGCGCCGATCCCGCGCTCTCCGGCGGCGGCGAACTCATCGACCAAGGCGTGCACTTGATCGATCTGGCCGGCTGGTTCCTCGGCGATTTCGCGACGATCGAGGGCCACGCCTCAACGTCGTTTTGGGACATGAAGGTCGACGACAACGCCTTCCTCAGCCTGCGCACGTCGGCTGGTCAAACCGCTTGGCTCCACGCCAGTTGTTCAGAATGGAAAAACCTTTTCTCCCTCGAGATCTACGGCCGCGACGCCAAGCTCGCCATCGACGGTCTCGGCGGCAGCTACGGGCCGGAACGTCTCGCGTATTACAAAATGCTGCCCGAGATGGGACCGCCCGAGACGACGATTTTTGAATACGTCCGCGGCGACGATTCTTGGGGCGACGAAACGCGCGCCTTTCTCGAAGACATCCGCCTCGCGCGCGAACCCGCTCCGGGCTTGCGCGAAGGCATCCGCACGCTCGAGATCGTCGAAGCGATTTACGCGAAGAGCGGTTTTCCCGTTTCCGTCGCGGGTTTCTAATCCCCGATTGTCTTCCGTCCCAACTCTTACTCACATCCCTGCATGATTATCACCCGTTCACCCCTACGCGTCTCCCTCGGCGGCGGCGGCACTGACTTGCCGTCGTATTACCGCGAATTCGGCGGCTTCCTCGTCGCTGCGGCCATCGACAAATACGTCTACCTCACGCAGCACCGCACGTTTCAGCCGGGCATCATCGTCAAATATTCCAAACTCGAGCGCGCCGACCACGTCGACCAGATCGAGCATCCGATCGTCCGCGAAGCGATGAAACTCACCGGCGTCACCGATCCGCACATCGAGCTCACTTCGATGGCCGACATCCCCGGCGGCACGGGTCTCGGCTCATCCGGCAGCTTCACGACCGCGCTCCTCAAAGCGCTCCACACGTCTAAAAAGAGCCTCATCTCCCCCGCCGAACTCGCCGAACAAGCCTGCGACATCGAGCTCAACAAACTCGGCGAACCCATCGGCAAACAAGACCAATACATCGCCGCCGTCGGCGGCATCACCGCCTTCACGTTTCACAAAGACGGTCGCGTCGAATACCGCCCCGCGCGCATCTCCGAAGAGACGCTCTTCAATCTCGAGGACAACCTCCTCCTGTTTTTCACCGGCTACTCGCGCAGCGCCTCCGCGATCCTCAAAGATCAAAACGAGAAGTCCAAGAGCAACGACCAGACGATGCTCGACAACATGCATTTCACCAAAGAGCTCGGCTACAAATCCCTCGAGTGCCTCGAAACCGGCAACCTCGACGAATTTGCCCGCCTCATGGACGTGCATTGGCAGCGCAAAAAAATCCGCAGCGCCGGCATGAGCAATGCCGTCATCAACGATTGGTATGATCACGCCATGACCAACGGCGCCCTCGGCGGCAAACTCATCGGCGCCGGCGGCGGTGGCTTCTTGATGTTCTACGCTGGCGACAAGAAAAAGCTCCGCCACGCCATGCGCGAAAAGGGCCTGCAAGAAGTCCGTTTCCGCTTCGACTTCGAAGGCACCAAAGTCGTCGCGCAAAACTAACGCCGCCCTGGGCGCGACCGTGGGATGATTTTCAACACCTACGCCTTCGCGCTCTTCGCCGTCGTTTTTTTCCCGGGCTACTGGTTGATCCGGTCGCCCGGTTTGCGCGCGTGGTGGCTGCT
>Ga0114972_10003188_pt1 | contig 12298 bp, 11 predicted proteins | sample M_140807_EF_Meta_FD_87354 | JGI IMG/M metagenome (GOLD analysis project Ga0114972, IMG submission 87354) | Freshwater microbial communities from Lake Montjoie, Canada to study carbon cycling - M_140807_EF_MetaG | ecosystem: Environmental > Aquatic > Freshwater > Lake | place: Lake Montjoie... | reverse complement strand
CACCACGGCTGCTGTTACCGGTGCATTGGCTGGAACCTATTATGGGTCAAGTCAAATTCCTGCTGAATGGAAGTTTGCGATTGCAAGGACAGCAGATGTTGAAAACCTTGCTTTGAGGTTGATAAATCGCGAGTCGGGAAGATGAAAATACCCAATTGAAAGGCAAACTCCCGATCGGATTTTATTTTAATTTCTCCTTAAAAACCTTTCTGAATTTCTCCAGTTTAGGTCTTACAACATACTGACAATAAGGTTGTTCGGAGTTTAGATTGTAATAGTTCTGGTGGTAATCTTCCGCAGGCCAGAACTTTTCAAATTTCGTAACTTCAGTAACGATTGGGTTTTCCCAGGCGCCCGATGCGTTTAATTTTTTAATAATCGTTTCGGCAATTTCCTTCTGTTCGGGGGAATGGAAATAGATTGCAGAACGGTATTGTGTGCCAACATCATTGCCCTGCCTGTTTCGGGTTGTAGGATCATGCACCAAGAAAAAGACTTCGAGAATTTCAGAGAAACTCACAACCGATGGGTCAAATGTAATTTCGGCTACTTCAGCGTGTCCAGTGCTGCCATCACAAACTTCTTTGTAACCAGGATTCTCTTTTTGGCCACCGCTGTAACCGGAAACGACCTTTTTTACCCCCTTAAGTTCTAAATAAACACTTTCCACGCACCAAAAACATCCGGCGCCCAATGTTGCAGTTTCCATTTTTGAATTATCGTTTTTCTTGGTTTGAGGCTTTGCTGATTTTTGATTCCCATTCGGTTGTCCGCAAGCAGAAAGCATCAGGGAAATGAACAAAATAAATGGGGCAATGGTTTTCATTTTTAGGTAACGAGAAAAATCAAGGGTTCATTTTGGATTGGCCATTAATTTTTTTGAATCAGTTTGATCACTTCCTCAGAATTCCAGTCGAATCCTTCTTGTTTTACCATCATGATTTGTCTGTCAGGTCCTAAAAGCCAAGTAGTTGGATAAATGTGAATCCCCAAATCTTCGAGGCTTGTTCCAGATTGGTAAACTGAAAGATTGGTTTTGCTTAGGCCGCTAAATCGTTTGATTTTAGGCCAATCTTCATCCGAAATAAGAATTACCTCCAGTTTTTCTTTGCCCAGAGATTTTTGAAGTGCTTCGATCGAAGGGGCTTCCCGGATACAATCTCCGCACCAGGATTGAAAGTAGGAAACCAACAGATAAGGTTGCTTGATTGTCTTAGTTTTTAATATCTCACCAGTTTCTGTGCTTAAGACCACATGGTTTAAGGGCATGTCTGGCACATGAAAATGCCTCCATATTTTTCTTCCAGCAAAGAAGGAAAATACAAGGATCAAAAGCAGGAAGGATATTTTTTTCATGCTTCCTGTTTGATGATTTCCTGTGGCTGTTCTTTAAATGGATTTCTGTTTTTCCAGTCAGGCTTCTCCTTGTTTTCCAAAGCCCTGTTCATGTAATTGAAAGTAATGGTGGGAAGTCCCCTTTTCAATCGGAAATAATGAAAAATAGAATTTGGAACTGCACCTGCACTTGCCTTCGCATCAAAACCAGTTCTTCCATACTGAATTGTAGATTCTTTATTTTCAATTCCGGCGCGAATGCCATCGAACAAGATGTTGAAGTAGAGGAGGTGTTTTTCATTTGCCTCACTATCAAACCCAATGTAGTGTACTTCCCGCACTTTGTTCGGATGCAAAAAATGCGAACTGAAAGCCACCATCTTTTTGTTTTCATCAAACCAAGCCCTGATTTCAAAGGCATCTTTTTTCGCCTTTTTCATTTCTAGGAAATAGTTGCCATTGAGGGATCCAACGCGAATCGCCTGTCTTTGACGAACTTGCTGGTACAGATTTTCCATCACAGCCTTGTTTTGAGAAATTTCATCTTCCTCTAGAATTCGAAAATCCAGAGAAAGAGTTGCCTCCAATATTTTTTTGGCCCGCTGTCGGTATTTTTTCCCCAGGCTTGCCAAATAATCATCAAATCCCAGCCAATCGGCTTCGAGTTTTAGTTCCATCAACAAATCCTGATCGAATGTGCGGAACCGATGCTCTTTCAATCCTTCTTGTTCAAGGGGTTCCTGAATGTCTTTCAAAAGCAAGGCTCCAGGTTTCAATCTGCGTTCGAGGTCTCTGGAAACCTCTAGAATTAAACTTCTGTTTCTGAAGTCAGAAAAATAGAAACCTTCCTCATTCAGATGAAAGAGGTTTCCGCAAATCAAAATGCCAGTTTCGTGACAAATGAGAATTTGTCGGATGAGTGAAAGAGGGCCATTGTTGAGAAAACTGCTGTCATAATGTCCTGAATGAAACCGGAATTCTTGAAAGGAAGCCAGTCCAATACAGGTTCCGGAATGGTAGATGAGTAAAAAATGGTATTTCACATCTTCTAATCCAGAATCAGGAAGAATTTTTAAAAAGCGGCTTTGTAAGTGGTGGTCCTGAGGAAGAAACGCATCCCATATTTCAGAGATAGAATTTATGTCACCAGACACCTGATAACTCAGATTCCGGTCTTGGGTTTTGCAAAGCTTCATTCGGGCGTTCTTCGAATAAGTAGAACACAAATCCCTTGCCAAAAGTTTGTATTCAACGATAAAAAAGAAACCATCATCGTTTCCATTGGAAACTGCATCGGGCGCAAGTGTGTGTTTTGCTTAAAAAGAGCAGGGCCAGCGGATAACTTAGTAGGGTTAGAGAAACAGCAAGTGCCGTTTTGCCCAAAGTGAATTTCTTTCTGTAAACAGGATAGGCCTCGCAAGCCGGACACCAGGCAGCGACTTCATCATGGCTTTCACGAAAAGCAGCATCAAGTGGTGCAATGTTGGATTTTGCCGGTTTGAAAAAATCTTCGATGATGGTTTTTGCCCGCTCAGCTTCTGCTTCAGGCACCAATAATTTTACGCCGCCTACTGCATTGGAAATCAATGGGTCTATTAGCACAACATGCTCATTCGATAAAGCACAAGGAATGTTTTCTTCCCGAAGTTTTGCAAGTAGGGGGTAGGCCTCAGAGGGATAAGTAAAAGACCAGACGGGCAACATAATTGCAAGCAAGGTTCAAATACCGGAAATAAGAAAGAGCATTGGGAATTGAATTGAGGATTTCTGTTTGCCCGGTTTACCTTTGCAACTTATGGAGGATGCTGCCTTGGTTTCTCGCTTTACAGGTCACAAAGAGCCTGTGTATGCGCTTGCATCCGGATTAAGGAAGGGGCAGTTTTTTTCTGCCGGCGGTGATGGCTGGGTTGTGGAATGGGACCTTGAAAAACCAACGGAAGGTCGCCTGCTTGCCCGCATGTCAGGAACTGTGTATGCGCTTTGTCTGATTCCTGAATTCAATTTTCTGGCGGTTTCAGTAAATAAGGATGGATTTCATTTCCTGGATCTGGATTCTGGAAAAGTGGCATTTTCAATTTCTGGAGCGGAAAGCAATTGGTTCAGAATGGAAAAAACGGCAGATGGCCGGCTTTTGGCCATGGGCTCTTCAGGCCGATTGGCCATTCTTGATTTGAAAGAAAGGGCTGTGAAATTTTTCCAGGCTGGGTCTGGCGACCTTCGCGCATTGACAATTCTTCCAGACAATGCTGGTTTCGCTTTTGGAGGCTCAGATTCAATTATTCGATTGTTTGATCAGGACGCTCAATCCAAAAGTTTGATTTCCGAAACACACTCAAATACCATTTTTGGGCTTGCGGCCTATCCGGATGGACAACACTTTGTGAGCTGTGGGAGGGATGCCAAATTGATTTTACATGAAGGGCAGGACTCAGGCGAATGGACAATGAAAAAGGCTGTTCCAGCCCATCTTTTCGGCATTCATGATGTTCGCTTGCACCCGGAAAAGCCAATTTTGGCAAGCTGCAGTATGGATAAAACTGTGAAAATCTGGGATGCAATCGACTTAAGGCTTTTGCGTGTACTTGACCGTGCCAGACATGGCGGACATGGGCACAGCGTAAACCAGCTTTGTTGGCTTGCAGAATCCGATCTCTTGCTATCTTGCAGCGACGACAGGTCTGTTTCGGCCTGGAATATTTACCGATAGATTATGAAGGTTACTCCTCTGGAAATCAGGCAGAAAAATTTTGATAAAAAGACTTTCGGCGGTCTTGATAAAGACGAAGTTCAGGCTTACCTGAATTCTCTTTCACTTGCATGGGAAAAAGTGCTTGAAGAGCAGGCCAATCTGCGATCCCGCCTTGATAATTCAGAAAAGGAAGTTCAAAAATTGCGTGAGGTTGAGGCTACCCTTTATAAAACCTTAAAAGCGGCGGAAGAAACCAGTCAGAAGGCCGTTGATCAGGCAACACAACAAGCACAACTCATCGTACAGGAAGCCAGATTAAAGGCGGAAACTTTGTTTCAGGAGGCCAAATGGAAAGCCACCAAGGCCATGGAACATGCCGAGGATTATTCCAGAAAAACCTACGACAACACAGTTGGTCAGGTGAAGGTGATTGAAGGCGAACTCCGGCATATTGAGAATTTGAAGGATGCATTTTTGAGTGAAATCAAAGTTATCGCCCGAGACCTTCTTGAAAAAGCAGAAAAAGCCGAACTGCGTTCCGCCAATATTCAGTTCAATTTTCCGCCCCCACTTCAATACGAAATGGCCAGACCATTTCTGGAAGAGAAAGAAGTTGAAGAGGTGATAGATACTTTGGAGATTCCTCAAACCCAGCAAACCATCGGATTTGCCGAACCTGAGGTAAAAGTGGAAGAGCCGGAAGCGGCAGAGGTTCAAAAGGCTGAACCAGAAGAAGCTCCAGCAGCCAAAGAGCTTGCACATCCTACGCCTGTTCAGGCACCTGCTAGTGAAACCAAGCAGGATAATAATGGGGGAGGATCTTTTTTTGATCAAATCTAAGGCCTTGCTAAAAACAGAAATACTCCTTCAGGGACTTGATTTCCACGCCTTTCATGGAGTTTATCCGGAAGAGAATTTGCTTGGAAACCGCTTTCGGGTTGACATCAAAATGCAAGTGGAAGTGCCCTTCAATCCAATCAATGAAGACCTTGGGCACACTGTAGATTATGTCATTGTGTATAATCTGGTGAAAAAGGAAATGGATATTCCCTGCAAACTTCTCGAAACGCTTGGACAGAAAATTTGCAATGCAGTTGCAGTGGAATTTCCTTCTGTGCTCAGCATTGAAACTTCCATTTCCAAGGCCAATCCAGCAATAGGTGGACTTTGTGAATGGGTTTCGGTAAAAACACATTGGTTAAAATCCTAATTCTTGGAAACAGGATGCTGATTTTCATTTCTTCTTAATTCGTGCATATCGTTGTTAACTTTGTTGCCTGAGAAAGACTCAATTCATGAAATTCTTCCTTTTACTATTTCTCGTTTCCTCAAGTATAATTTGGTCTTGTAAACCTTATACGGAAAAGGAAAATCCGGCAGAGGGCACACCGATTGATTGTACCCTTTCCATTCCGGATCTTGCTAAGGTTAATAAGTTTATTCTGCAAGATCCCAACAATGCAAATCTGTTTCGAATCAGAAGTCAGATTCTTCTTGATAGTGGACGCTACAATGAAGCGCTTTCTGATGCAAAGCGTGCACTTTCTATCAATCCTGAAGATCAATTTAACTTTATCGTGGTGGGAAAGGCGCACCGGGCGCTTGGTCATGTGGATTCTGCTTTGAGTGCTTGCGCCACTGCCGAACAAAATGGTTTTGCAGACCCAGATAATTTTATGCTGATGGGCGACCTTTACCTGGTGATTCGTCAATATGCAAAAAGCCTTGATTACCTGAATAAGGCACTCAAAATGGCGCCATTTGAACCGCGAATCTATTTTCTGAAAGGAATGGTTTTCTGGGAAACCAAGGATACGGCAAAAGCTTTGAGCAATTGGCAAACTTCCATTGAACAGGACCCTGAATATGCAGATGGATACTGCCGGCTTGCCACTTACTACATGGCGAAAAAGCAATATTCTGTGGCAGAACAATTTCTTCGGTCTGGCCTGCGGCTTAGACCCAAGGATGCTTTCCTCAATTTCGACATGGGTGTTTTTCTCACTTACCGGAATTTCCCGGATTCTTCCATTGGTTTTTATGAAAAAGCCCTGGCTTTGGATCCAAAATTAAGTCCTGCCCGAATCAATCTGGGCGTGCTCCGCTATCGAAATGGTTCCTTTTCGGAAGCACTTCAATTGCTTGAACCTTGTGTAAAAGACGATCCTAAAAATGCACTTTTGGCCTATTATCTGGGACTTTCCTACCGAAAAAATGAGATGGAAGAAAAGGCTGTTTCTGAATTGGAAAGGGCTGTTGCTCTGGGCGGTGAATATGGCAAGGAAGCCGCCAAGGCCCTGAAGAAAAAGTAATTGAGCCTGTATAAGGCCACTTTTCGCTGAAAATGCCCAGCTCGTAACAACGAGTGATTAAAATGTATATCCAGATTTTTAACAAATTCGGCGCTTACTTTTTAGAGTTAACTTTCCTGCGCGGGGAGGAAGAAAATTCGCGGAGGAGCTATAGTCCAATAGGCAGATCGAATTTTCTTGGAACGCCTTTAGCGTCCTCAAAGAATTTTTTGTTTTCTTTATCAAGTTGAGTGCCGCAGTTGGCGTTACGAAATCCAGCAAGGCGTGGCAAAAAGAACATAAAGAATATGTAATTCTTATTTATTGTGTTATTTTTGAATTTAACTTGATTGTTTTTTCTTCATGTAAAATTTTTAATCTTCTTTACGAAAGATTTGGTTGGATGAAAATTGGTTTTAGATATGGTTATCAATCCAATCAATTATTTGGTCTTTCAGGGTCCGAAGGATAATTCTGGCTGCTCATGGTTAATCCCTTTCCGTTCCCGGGATGTTGGGAACTTCAATTTTAAACCTGTATATTTTATGTTTTTCAAAATTTCAAAATTTCAGAATTTCAAAATTCGCCTGCTATTCATATTGTTTTCAATAAGCGGTTGTGCTTATTGTCAAACAGTTTGGGAAGGAGATGAATCAGCTATCTGGACAGATGGAGGTAACTGGACAAGTGGTGTGCCGACGTATCTCGTAGATGCAGAGATTCCTAATTCAGTCTGCAATACATGTCAATGGCCACAAATCACAGCTGGCACGAAAGAGTGCAAAAACTTAACATTTGTAGCCGGAGGAACCCGGATTAAGCGGTTAACATTTGTAAGCCCTGGCCAGCTCCATATCTATGGCAATTTTACCAATAGTAGTGGGCAGGTTGATGTGATGGGTGACAGTACTGACAACGTTTCGTACCTTGTTTTCAAAGGAACTTCAGATAAAACGTTTACTGGCACCACTTTGATAAAGAAGATGACTATTGATAAATCTTCCGGCAAAGTGGTATCTGTTGAATCAGGACGACCTGAAATAATTGAGCGGCTTTATCTGCAAAATGGTGGAGGGATGTACATTAAGTCGAGTGCTGGTCTTAAGATGCGATCAAAGCAAGGTTCATCCACAACTGAGGCATATACTGCTTACATTCAGGATGATGGACTCAATGCGATATCCGGACCTGGGGCTATTAATACATTTATCTCACAATACATACCCCCAACTCCGTACAACTCGGAAAATCCAGATGGGTATTGTTACCATTTCCTAGGAAGCCCGGTAAACGACCCTCAGTTCTATAGATCCGTTCAAAATACGATTAATAAATATTCCACCGCCAGTTGGTATAACACCGGGTATCACTACCCTTCAGGAGCTTCACCTTGCTTTTATTTGTTTGACGAGTCTGAATATGATCCTTCCGGAAGTGACGAACATTATGGCTGGTTGGGTTTAGACGGGGGGTCCCCCGGAACGTATTTTGGTCAGGGTGAAGGGATAATGGCACATTTTACTCCGAAGCGAGCAACCAGAGTGATTGATTGGAAAGGAGCGCCAAACTCTGGAGATGTAACGCAGCAATATCGGTATACCAACAACAATGAATCAGCAAATGATGGAAAAAACTTAGCAGGCAACCCTTACCCATCACCATTAAATTGGGCTGGGGTTTATTCGGATAATATTGGTTATGGAAATTTAAATAGTGTAATAACTGTCTGGCACACCGATGGAGGGATTAGTAGTACAGGGGATTTGTTGATGTTTGATGCCGATGAAAATGCCGATCCGGAATTAAATACACATTCCGGAATTCTCGCAATTGGACAAGGTTTCTTTCTGCAGGTGACTGAAAATGATGCCACCGTTGAGATTTTTAATTGGAACCGTTATTATGGTACAGTTGATTATCCAGCCCACACCGTTACTCCTTTCAGACAAAAAACTACCACCAAAGCCAACAACTTAGGCCTTGTGCTAGAAAAAGACGGCAGGAAAGTGTTTACAACTTTTATTGCCAATGACAAGTATTCGGTAGGCTTTGATCCCCTTTGGGACAATGGCCTGGTTCGCACTTCAGAACAGGAATTCGTACTGTATTCAAGGTTGCAAGGGCACAGTTTAGCGGCAAATAAATTTAATCTGGATAAAGACATATTTGCGGTTGACCTTGTAATGGAGGGAAAAACCCCAGGAGTTTATACCCTTAAGCCGTATGCACATACATTTGACCTCGGCGAGTACAAGGTTTATTTGAGGGATAAAGTGCAAAATCAAATTACGGAAATCATGCCAAATTCGAGTTTTCCTATTGAGATGAAGGAGTCAACAACTGGCAATCGTTTTGATCTGGTTTTCGCAAAGGCCAATCTTTCAATGGATAAAATTCAAAATTGGAAGCTGGTTGGTTATAATTTATTTCAAAAAGGAAGTACAGTCTGCCTTGGTAATGAAGAATTAATAGATGAAGATGTTGAATTTACAATTTCAAATATCAGTGGGAGGGTCATACTTTCACAGAAAGTTCAACTGAAAGATGGGGCGTTTGAGTTGAGATTGCCTTCTTCCTTGAGTGGTATATACATTTCAAGAGTTCAGGGTTCAAGAGGGGTAGTTACGGCTAAAATAGTTTGTAAATAATTTATGATTGCCAGGCCATTTTAAGGTGGCCTGGTTTTTTTACATTCAACCAGTTTGTTATGAAAGTCATATCAATTATAGCCTTATTATTTTCGAGTTTGAATGCATTTTCTCAGTCCCCAAATGTTATAAGCTCGAAAAGATTTCTTCAAGATGTTTCAAGAGAAGATCTTACTCGAACCAGATGGTTGAAAAATGGGAGTTCAATTCATGCAGGCTCAAGTCCAAATCCTATAGGCAACGGAAATACTTACAAGTACTGTTATAAGATTGATTCCGACGCTAATATTTTATGGAACAAGATGTTTAGGCCAGTTCAATTGAACGATGATGTTTATGTTCAAGGTCCTGATAGCAAAAATGATACAACTGTTATTGGTGGTTATTTCAAAGGGGAAATAATGGTTGATTCAAACATTATAGTAAGAAGTTCATTATCTGGAATTATTTTTTTGTTGGGAAAAAATGGAAATCTGTTAAAGTATAGAATTATAGATGGTCCTGATGTTAGAGTAGAAAATGTAATTTTTGGTAAGAATAACGACTATTTTGTTTATGGTTATTTTAAGGATAGTGTAATAATAGATAATTATAAAATATTTAGAGCAGATGTATCGGCAAAGTTTATTGCAAGACTTGATATTAACTTTAATTGTATATGGTTGAAAGCTTTTAATTCTGGAGATTATTCAACATCAATTAGCGATATTAAAGTTGGGATAAATAATGATATTTATTTGTGTGGTGTTAATAGGAGTAAATTTGCATTTGGGGATTCTTTGATTTATTCTGATACTATTACTAGGAATTCATTTATTATGAAATTGAATGAGTCTGGTGTTTGTAAGTATATTGAGAGTTTAAGTGCTAATGTTGTTAATCGGTTATTTATTGATAGTTTGGATGAAATTTTGATATATGGAGCATTTAATCGGTTTCCATTGGTGGTTCGTAATTTTTCTTATTTGAATGTTCCGGGTAAGAAGACTTCATTTGTTTTGAAGTTGGATTCAAATGGAAATCCAATCTTGGTTCTTCCAATAAATATTGATGATACAGGTGGGGCTTTTATTCAGTCAGTTTCAAAGGACCATATAAGGAACCAGATTATGGTTGCTGGAACATATTCAAGGAGTTCTCTTCAAGTTGGTAATTTTAATTTACCCGCAAGTCCAACATCGGATTCTTGGTATTTATTTGCAGCAGCAGCCAATCAGGACGGTACCTTTGCCTGGGTAAAGAGTTTTGGGAATGCCAATTCTGCTTTCACCAATGGCCAGGGTGGTTTGGATAGTGCGGGTAATTTCCTGCTCAGCGATACTTGGTATGCAGAAGGCTTGAAAATAGGATGCAAGACCTACAACAGCCCGGATTCAGCTCTTCTGAATCCTTACTTGATTAAATTGGGATTTTGCTCTTTGTCAATAGACAGTGCCCAGGTAAAGAATCCGGATTGCTTTGGTTATACCAATGGTCAGATTAAAGCGTTTGCTTCCAGCAGAGAAGGTCCGGTTGCCTATAGTTGGGGAGGGACAAACACGGGTCCGATCAGATCTGGAATTGGTTCAGGTAATTATCGCCTCATTGTGTCCGATGGTTCCTGTTGTAAAGACACCAGTTTTTATAGCCTCACTGTACCACCTTCCGTACCACAACCAGTTTTGTTTGGTTTGGATACAGGCATCATTTCTCAGGTAAACAGTTTTACATGTCAGATGCCGGACACCAGTTTCCATGTCAGATGGGAAGTTGCCGGTGGTACTATTCTCAGTGGACAAGGCACAGACTCTATTTCAGTGTTCTGGGATTCTCCAGGTCAGGGAATTGTTCGGTTGGTATTCAGTAATGGGGTTAATCAGGTATGTGAAAAAGATACCATCCTTCCGGTGCTGGTTCTATCCAATTCATATCAGGTGGAGAAAGGTCAGTTGTACGTTTATCCCAATCCGGTTGTAGACCACTTGTTTGTTTCAGCAGACCGGCCAATGTCGGTTTGGATAACCGATGCCACAGGAAAGGTTTTGAAGAGTGAAGAAGTCAATTCAACCGAAGGCAATCTGGATGTTTCCGGATTGAGTTCGGGACTTTATTTCCTTCGCATCGAAAACGGCCGGGTTCTCCGTTTCTTAAAGAAATAACGGCTTATTGATTAAGCCAGTAATCCCGCTCTCCGGGGCAAAAAGAACAAGATTAATAGTAGAGTTGGCCATTAATTCAGAAACTATGGTTCAAAGCATTCATGTAACAATTGATGTTCAAAAAATAGATTTTCTACTTAATGATATTAGCCTTTTAAAATTTGGTTGTATCGAATTATTTAAAAAGTAACTTGAATCGCCTTCAGGCAATTCTCCTTCGCATTTCATGTTCAACAAATTCCTGAATCTGTGCCGGTGACAGAGTCCTCCAATTTTCAATTTCCAGTTTGCCTCCCCAATTCAGATAAGAATCCAGTCCGTATTTGTTCCATTCCCGGTGGATAAACTCCCGAAATCCCATGGCTACAATCCAGCCATCTTCCACTTCTTCAAACCACTCTTGGTAATAATCATCTTCCAGGCCATGGAAGTTTAAAACATTCTCCCCAATGAGCAAGAATCTTTGAATGCCTTCAGAAAGCTGATGGTCAATGAGATTGCGCTTCAGGTGCATAATGTCGTTGTGAAGCGTATCGTTCCATTCCCCAAGCAGTTCGATGATGGTAAAACCGGAGTCGTAGTCCGCAAAAAGGACTTTCACATACAAGGTTTCCGAACCAACAAAATCCCATTCGGGGTGGAGGATATGGTCGTACAGGCTGAGGTCATATTCCTGGTGGGTTTGGCCAAAAAAAGGCGATCGCTCATCCGAAGACGATGAGTAAAGGCCATCCCATTTGTAAAAAGGTTCTAGTTCGTGCATGTGAGAAATTATGATCGTGCGCGTTGGGCTTGAATGGCAGCTTCCACCGAACCGTGTTTCAACAGTAATTCTCGAGCTGCTTCATCCGAAATATTAAGTGCTTCTGCCAGCATTTTCTGACCACGAATGCGAAGTTTCTGATTGCTTAACTGCATGTTGGTCATCTGGTTGCCACGCACCTTTCCAAGTTTTATCATGGTGCAGGTAGTGAGCATATTCAGGACCAGTTTTTGGGCGGTGCCTGATTTCATTCGGGTGCTTCCTGAAATTACTTCGGGGCCCACAACTACTTCTACTGGAAAATCGGCTTCGACTGCAACGGGTGAGCCCGGATTGCAAACAATGCAGCCGGTGGCGATGTTTTGTTTTCTACACCAAGCCAGTCCGCCGATTACATATGGAGTTCTGCCGGATGCAGCTATTCCAACCACAAT
>Ga0114972_10003186_pt1 | contig 12302 bp, 9 predicted proteins | sample M_140807_EF_Meta_FD_87354 | JGI IMG/M metagenome (GOLD analysis project Ga0114972, IMG submission 87354) | Freshwater microbial communities from Lake Montjoie, Canada to study carbon cycling - M_140807_EF_MetaG | ecosystem: Environmental > Aquatic > Freshwater > Lake | place: Lake Montjoie... | reverse complement strand
GGGGCCAATGACTACTATACATCCATATCGGGGTCTTGCGGCTCCGAGTCTCTTACGGACTTGTGGCTCAACTCCGCACCTGCGTCTAGCTATAACAACAGTTGGACGTGCAGCCAAGCCCACCAACCAGCCTCGTGTGTCTACGAGGACGCCTTTTTTTTGAACCAGACTCTGAGTAGCATAGCCAACAGGGACCTATCCAGGCCTTTTTTTGAAATCTGGGCGCCGCATAACATACATGCGCCACTCCAAGTGCCCCAGTCCTACGCAGACAAGTTCTCTTTCATCAAAGACTCGCGGCGCTCCCTCTACGCTGCAAAGGTAAACTACATAGACACGCAGTTGGGATTAGTTATTCAGGCACTCAAGGACGCAGGCATGTGGAACTCCACCCTGTTTGTCCTGAGCAGCGATAATGGAGGCCCAATCTACGACTCTGGGGGTGCAGGCGCAAATAACTGGCCTCTCAAGGGAGGAAAGACCTCCAATTGGGAGGGTGGGGTTAGGGGGAATGGAATCGTTGCCGGTGGATTTTTACCCCCCTCTCGAAGAGGCAGTAAGGAGTCGGGTCTAGTGTCCATTGAGGATTGGTACGCCACGTTTTGTGGCCTGGCTGGGGTTTCAGCTCAAGACGAGCGGGCAGCTGCTGCTGGTTTACCCCCCGTGGACTCACTGGACCTGTGGCCCTTACTTTCCGGTGCCAATTCAACTTCCCCCCGCTCCGAGGTTGTGCTGGGTATGCCCACTGTGTCCAGCGCAAACTCAATTGGCGACCCTTTTACGGGCGTACAGGCCCTTATAAGGGCAGACGGCTGGAAGCTCATCACGGGAGTTACCCACCAAAACATTTGGACGTCCCCTGTTTATCCCAATCGTTCAACCAAGTGGGACAACTCCCCCTACGATTGCGGCGCAAGGGGGGGCTGTCTCTTCAACGTGTTTACAGACCCGTCTGAATATCATGATGTTGCCTCGGAAAACCCTGACATAGTGACCTCCATGAGACAGCGCATAGAAGCATTAAACAGGACCATGTACCGACCCAACCGTGGGACGCCCGACCCCAGCGCGTGCCCAGTATTAATGGAAAAGTGGAAAGGATTTTGGGGGCCTTGGAGGAATTAAGGGCCGGCCGGCCGCGCACCTCAGAGAAGGCTCTTCGAGTGAGGAGGAAGGCCTCATGTATCACCGTTTTTCCACTTCGAGAGCATGCATGCCAAGCATGCCCAAGCGGGTGGCAAAACGTAAAAATAACAGATTTACAGCAAAATATATATTTCCTCGAAAGTTGACCACGATGCCACTTCTGCGTGTATCGATAGATGGACTAGGGTACATAGGCTTGGTGGAGGTGACATCAAATACAACTATGAAACAACTGCGAATGTTACTTCAGCAGACGTTTGACATTGACACACTGCCTCCTTTCTATCAGTTCCTCCTTCCTAGTGGCAACACTGTGGGTATGCGGAAAGAGTCTCGAACGCTAGCTGTGTCGCAGTCCAGTATAACTTTACTGCCTACTGCCGAGTCTCCTCTTGCAGGTGCGTCTAATATTCGTAGCGGCGTTTTTACCTGGTGTCCTCCATCGCGCACTTCCCCTAACGAACACCCACATTATTTTATGACGCAGTACCCGTTTGGGTACGACTGTGGAATGATAGCGCCCAATTTTGTCTTTGGGCGATGTCCTCCACCACGGTAGGGTCCCTTCGCACGGAAGCCAGCCGCTTCTGGCACCTCAGCCCTAGCGACACAATTCTTGTAGACCATACCGACTCCCTGTGGCCTGATAGTGTGCACGTGCACACGGCTTTAGAGCAGGCACGTATTGAGGGCGTGGCAGGTGGCTTTGGGGAGGAGGAGGAGGAGGAGGAGGTGGGAGGGGGGGAAGTGGAGGTGTTTGCGAGAAGACCTCCACTTTTCAGGCTCCGACTGCGAGACCGCACCGCAGAGAAGTTAATGGCAGTGGCCTTTCCCTCCTCCCATCACTTTAGAAGACTTAGTTTGGTCATAAATAACGGAGGATCTACGAATGCTGCTTCCTCTGCATTCTTGAATCTGCATCATCCTCAGCACCAGCACCAGCAACAGCTTCTACTACTACCTGGGGAGACGGAACGAGCCGGAATGGGTGGTGTCGCAGGAGAGAGTGATGAGTTTTCCGCGCCCGGGCGCTCAAAGTTTGAAGAGGAAAACTTTGAAGTTGAAAACGAATTAAATAGAGCCATGGGTTGGGGGTTGGGGGGGACAATAAACAACCCGGCGGGTCTGGGAAACGGGGGGGGGCTTGCCAAAGTCAGGACCACCGCCAGTGGGAAGGACCACCTACAGAGTGGCGTCTGGGTTGAGGGCTTGAGCGATAGCCCCATCTCGGGGAGAGATGCTCATGGTTCCCCTTCCCAAGAATACAAGACCATGGACTCTCAATCAGAGCATGAGCAGAGTGGCGAGATTCCCCCCCCTCCACCCCTTCCCGTCCCATTTCTTCACCCCTCCGTCCTTCACGATCACGCCTCTACCTCCCTACTTGGTTTTGCACCTCTGGAGCCACTTTTGTGGCGGACATTTTCCTGGTATTCATGCGCTGGTGGGGGTATGCTAGGCAGCGGCAGCAGCAGTAGCAGTGGTGGTGGTGGTGGTGGTGGTGGTAGAGGGAGCAGCAGCAGCAATGGCACATACCCCCAAATACTTCTCCGACCAAGGCAATGGCGATGTCTGCTGGATGACGCGGGTCTGCTGGGCCCAGGAAAACTCTTCCCGGACGCACATTCAGCGGTACTTTTGGCCACACGAATCGCACGGGAGCGCGGAGCCGGCGTTGGAAATGTGAATTGCTCCCTCTCCTACTTTGACTTTTTAGCAGCAATTGTAGTGATTGCCTGGAGGAGGATGGCTTTTGAGCGGCAGCAGCAGCAATTTCGGGGGGCGAAAGGCCCTGCTCTTGGCCTTGTTGTATCGTCCCACTCCGATGACTCAGCAACTTCTTCCCCCGGTTACCCCCCCCCACGGGAGGGCAGGCAAGAAGAAGGCGCGGGAGATAAAAAAACCCTTGTTTCTATGACAGTCGCCTCTGCCTGCACACCGCAGCCCCCATCTTTCTTTTCTCCACTGTTTCGTAGTTTATCTGGCGCCTCGGATATTTCCCAGCGGGGCTCTTGCGCCTGGGTAAGCTTCCTGGTGTCCTCTTCTCCCCCCCAAGGTATAGGATCGAGTGATGTGCGCTCTGGCCTTGCCGGGGGGCCTAGTAAAAAAAAACAGGCAGCTTTCACGCACGAGGCAGCAGCAGCGGGGTCGCCGAAATGCCACTCGGAAAACCCCTCTCTGCGGGTTCTGCCTCTTCTTGCCGCATCGCTACAGAAGCTTGTGAAGGATACCCTCATTCCCAGACTTCATCGATGGGATGCGAGTCATTGGCGCCGGGAAATTATATTGATGAGGGAGGCGGGGGGTGTCCTTTTAACTCTACAGGCCTTTCTCCCCTGTCTGGGGGATATTTTCAGTGCTTACACGGGGTGGGGGGGGGGTGGGCAACCACCACCACCAATGACCTCCAACGCTGCTGCTGCTGCTGCAGGGGCATCCCAAGGCTATGCAGGAAAATTGAATAGAATGGCAGGGTACAGGGCTATTTCTATGGCCAAGGGGAAGGTTGTTGGGGGGGAAGTTGATGGAATGGCGGATGGTGGTGGTGATGATAACAAAACGACAGTAGATTCCATGCCCAGCCACCCCCCCCTCCCTTCTACCAGACTCTTGGTACCGGGTGCTCCAGCCTCCCTTTCCCCCCCTGCAAAACAACAACAACAACAAGTTTACCCCACCAACGCTGCTGCTGTAGAACGCTCGCGAAATTTTCTGCAGTCCCAGGGAGTTTCGCCCAATTCGGTCACGGCGGAACTAGGCACACACCTCCTCAATAAGTTGTCTACTTCCTCACCTCCAGGCCCCCCCTCCACGGAGAATTCTTCTCCCGCCAGGCGTATTCCAGGGGGTTCCTCAAGCAGCATCAGTGGTGGCAGCACTGACCGGGAATTCTTGTTTCGGGGGGCTCCTTTTCCTAACCAAACCAAGGCTGGTGGGGGTGGTGGTAGTGGTAGTAGGAGTGGGAGGGTCCCTGCGAAAAAGTCTGGGAGCAGCCCAGGAGGAAAGTATTCTAGCATGCCATCCCTTGCTGCAGCCATGGCAGGCAGGCTTCAGAAGCAGCAACAACAGCGTCTTGATGGAATTTCAATGAATGCGTACCCTGCTGCTGTCAGACCAGCCACAGCGCCCGCGGCGGCGCTAGGTCCATCCTCCTTTCTAAAACAACAACAACAACAACAACAACACGGTGCTATGCTTTCTTCCAGTACCCTTAGCCTTTTTGCATTCTTTGCGCTTCTTTCCGACTTTGAGCTTGGGTCTGGTGGATCCCCCCCCGTGCTTTTAGAGAGGGCCTTTGGTGGATCGCCACCCCCCTCCCTGGGTTCCTTGTCCTTTCGGGATGTGTGTGAAGTGTTCCTAGCGTCTTCCAGTTTTGGAGGGGGGTGGTCCAACACGACAGCAAGTGGTGAGGAGGGTGAGGGGGGTGAGGATGCGGGCGCTGCTGCCAACAAAGCGACTTCCCTTCTCTCTTCTTGTGAGGCAGTGAATCGTTCCCGGCTTAACTTCCCACAATTTGTGGAAGCCCTGGGACGAATCTGTCTCAAATGGTGGGTTAAGTTAGTAGAGTGGCAGAGTTTTGAGCTGGGTCTTCCAAGTACCCCCAATCCCTTTTCATTTCAGAGTGCCGGTCTGCGAGGGAGCAGCGGCAAGGAGGGGGTTATTTCATGTATACCCCTCTCTACCCTCCTTTCTGCCTTGCTTCAGTGCATGGAGCGAGCCGTCAATCGGGGCTGCAACTCCCGCCTCTCATGCCTTATCACAGGGAGGGGCAGAGCTGGACTGAGTGATGCGGCTAGTCTTTCCTCCCTCCCCTTGGACATCCCAAAACTTCTCAAAGGCTGCACTGCCTTCAATGCAGTGTTTCGGGAAAGCTTGGGGGGTACGGCGCCCACTCACTCCGGCGACTTTATTTCCTCCTTGAGTCTTGCCGCTGCTTCCCTTTGCATTGCAAAGGCGGCGGTGCCGGATTCCCCCCCCACTAAATCCCTCGCACCCTCATCCCCACTGCCCCTGCCTCCCAATCGACACTCACCTGTCTCTGGATATAGCCCGGAGGGCGGCGACCCCGCACCCGGATATCGAGAAGGTCTTCGAGAAATGCTAGTGGAAGGGAGTTCCGTGGAGGAGCTGTCTCGCCTGGGGTTTTTACGGGGTAACGGTTATTCCTCCTCCTCCTCCTCCGCCTCCTCCTCCGCCTCTTCCTCTCCCATATCACGTGCCGCTGCTTCTGCTGCTTCTGGTAGTGGGAATGCCATGGGGGATGACCCTGCCCTGATGAGAGGCAGGAAAGGGACAAATGTCGCTGCACCCAGTTATGGCAGTGTCAATGTCCATCACCCTCCTCAGATTCATCATCATGTTGTCCCTTCCGTATCCGTCCCCGGCAACAATGCTCTTTACCCATACCGAGCTCCCAGCAACTCTAAACTTGGCATTGTTATGGTGGGGAAAAAACAGCTGCGCGCCAAGCCTCAAGGCTATCCTGCCCTAGGTAGGCAGCGTAATCCCCCAGCCACAGAAATTCTCCCGCCTTCTTCCCTTTCTTCCTCGGATGCCCCACCACCACCTCCTGTCGTGTCCTCCGCCACCTCAGAGACCCTCGCTCCCAGCCTTAGTGAGTTAAATGAGCTCTGGGCAGAGCAGACGGCTCTGAAAGAGCTGCAAAGTCTAGTTCTTTCCCGTCGCCAGGCCGAGGCAAGGGCTGTGAATTCCTTCCTGGATAGAGCCAGTGGCGGTGGCCCCCCCCCTTCCAGCGGCGGTTTTACCGCCGCAACCCACCCCACCATGAAAGCCCCACCTCCATTACCAAGTGCAGTCGTGGAGGGTGCCGCGAATGAGGCGCTGGCGACAGCGGAATTTGCAAAGCGTCAATTGGTATGGCAGCAGTTACAGCAAGCCCGCACAAAAATGGAGGCGCACGTTGCCGAGGTCATTGGGAGGCGATTGCGCAAAGGAGGAGAGGAAGAGCCCCAGACGGCGGCTCTTGAAAACAGCAACAGCGCCACCATTGGTGACAAGATTTCCGCACCCCTCCCCGTGCACCACTCGGGAAATGCCCGCGAGCACTTGTTGTTTATGGGGGCCTCGGGTTTTGAAGATTCTCAGGCAGCACTAGTTCAGGTCGCTTCTGAGCGAGCAGCGCATGCAGCGGCAATGGCCAATGCATTCATCGCCCAGGCTAACAGTGGCAGCACGATGCGACCCATAAACAACACACAGACTTCTTCTTCTGTTACCGTCGTATCATCATCCCATCATTCCAGCACCACAGCTGTATCTTTATCTACTCCTGCACCACCTCCCTTAACGAAACCCCTTGTGTCATCATCATCCTCCTCCTCCTCTTTCCAGGACATGGCCACATCTGCCCACACCCTTCCCAGCAAACAACAAAAGCAGCAGCAGCAGCAGCAGCAAAATGCACCGCCATCGTTTCGTCCTGATGCCTCGCCCTCCCTTAACGCTGCATACTCTAGCCCTTCCGTCAGCAGCGTGGCTGAAGTTCTTGTTTCTTCGCCTCCCCAAGCGCTACTCCAGAAAGAAGAGGAACCGCTGCTGAACAACACTGTGCCCATCAAAGAAAAAACAATAGTAGTTTCCGTGGAAGTGGAGGGTTCAGTCTCACTCGACGGCAAACAGGGGCTCACAAACAAGGATGCACCATTGAACAGCAAAAACTCCCTTTCCAAAAACTCTCAGGAACCCAAGGATGCCACTGAAGAATGCTCCATTGTGCCAACTGCTACCCTCCCATACCAGGGAAAGACCAACAGCAATCACAGCGGCAGCATTGTTACCTTGAAAAATGACACCCCTTCTTCCCCTCCCACAACACTGATGACTCCGCTGCCTCAACAAAGTCTAGCAGGGGACCTTACACGTGACCCAAATAAACAACAACAACAACAACAACAGCAGCAGCAGCAACAGCAGCCCCAAGATCATGCAACAACAATGCCACTGAAAAGCGAGGACGATAGCCCCCCCATTCCTCCAGCTCTTGAAGCCGCTCCTTTGGATGGCGAGGCAATTACCTCTAAAGATGCTGTCATTTCAACTCTCGCGGCTACAACCACCACATCCTTGGTAGACTACGAAATTTCCCCGCCATCATCTTCGCTCCCTCACCCAGCCCTTTGCCCCCCCGCGCCTTTTAATCCAGAGCGCAGCTCTCCATCCCCTCATATGGAGGAAGGGCGTGATAGCCAACTGCCACTTCATTCTTCCGAAGAAAGGTATCACCACATTTTGAATGATATCATCGGAACAGAGGTAGAGGTGGTGGCAACGGGTGTAAGAGGTAGGCGTGTATCGAGTCAGGATGGCAGCGAGCAGGAAAAAGAAGGGAGCTGTGACAAGAAGGTTGACGAGGAAAAGGTTGAAGGTATTGTTGACAATCCTACTTTACATCCAAACAGCAGTCCACCTTCTTCATCGCTCTCCGTCCTAGCCCAAACCATGCCCCCTCCGATCGCCGCCCCCCCACCTGGAGAAAATTCAAGCACAGACCAAACTCACGCTGAGCCCGAGGTTTTTTCCATTATGCCCTCCCCCTCCTCCCAAGCTGGGCAGACCCCCCCCCCCCCCGCCCCCCCCCCCACCACCCCCCCCTCCCCTTTTCAGTCCTCACACCCCGCTCCCGCCCGGGCCCCCCCCCGACGTGGCCGGTACAGAACAACTTCAACACCCCCCATCCCCTCCCAGTCTCTCCTCTCTCACAGAGAGAGACGACTCGCCGCCGCCATTCCTCTCGCTGCCTTTTACCCCCCCTGGTGTCCCACCCGCGTCTCCAGCCGTATCTCTCCACCAGGACAATGAGCCTGCTGCGGAGATTCTGGAACCCGGTGATGGAGGAGGAGGAGGAGGGGGAGGGGTGCAGCAGACGACAACAACCATCACCTGTTTCCCCCCTCGTGTGGAGGTTTCATCCAAGAGGATTGGTGCGGGGGGGTTCGGAAAACAGCATTTCAACAACACAACACGGGGCGCCGGCGCTGGTGTGGCACAGCAGCTCACGTCCCCTCTCAACGACCCTCGCATGCAGCTCATGCTTCAGAGCAGGCTGTCTTTCAAAAGACTCCTACAGGAGGGTGCCGTTTTCACAAAGTTTGGCTCTCACGGGTGGCCCCACAAACGCTTTGTATGGCTCACTGCGGAAGTGGATGCGGTGAGGTGGTCCAGCGGTGTAGGACCCTCCGCAGTTTCACTGAAACAGTCGCAGCTGCTGGCAGGGGACCACTGCCTCCGCACGCAGCAACTCTTGGAGGTTTATAGTGAACCATCTACCGTCGTTATGCAGAAGAACAAGGGGTACATCAGGGATAGGGCCAAGTGTTTTTCAATAGTCACGGAAAAACGCACACTTGACTTGGAGGCCGACTCGGAAGAGAGGAAAAATCAGTGGGTGCTGGCCATACAGGCGCTCATCAAGTACCGCGGGGGTCTGTGACGATGCCCCAGGGTTTAATTAACAGCATGATTATTTCTATCGTAAAAATGACGTCCGGTTGCGCTCTACAGACATGCCACTTGACTTCTCTTTATTTTTTTTCGCATTCCGCAAAGCATTCTTTGCACGGGTTTTCTCCGCAAATATTTCTCTGTACTGTGCTTTGCTGGCTATCTTGCGCATAAGCTCAAAAAAGGTACCACCTGGAGTTCTACGCCTTGCACCATCAGAAGTTTTTAACCCGCCCTCGTTCTCTTGATGAATAGTGGCCACTAGTAGTTCAGCGCACGCCTCCATTCCTAGCACACGCACACTTCGCGATATTGAATCTGTTTCACGTTCCCGTAGCGTACTGGATATAAGACGAACTAAATCTCCCTCAGAGGTGATACTGCGCACACTCTTTAAAGCATCGTCCCCTCGCCAAACCGAAGGTTGGCGATCAACAATCGACATTAACGGGTTTGTATCCTAAAATTTTCTCCTTTTTAGGATAGGGTAAGGATAAGAAAAAGAAAAGAAAAAAAGAAAAAAGAAGGGTAAAAAGATCCCTTACTTGTCTTATGAGATAGGAAGAAAGAAGATGTCAGCGATAGCGAGTTACACTTTTGGATTTGGGATATTATTTGGTGGTGTGATGGGGTACGTTTCAAAGGGGAGTGTTCCCTCCTTAATGGCGGGTGGCGGGTGCGGAGGTCTCCTAGTGGTTTTTGAGTATTATGTTCGGAGGCACCCAGAATTTAAGTCTGCCCTCACACTGACCCAAGCCGGTGTATCATTTGCGGTGGCAGCATTCATGCTGTCCTCCTACTTAAAGTCGCATGCTCCTAGACCGCTTTATATTGGTGCGACTTCTCTTGTGGCAAGCTTGTGCTACATATCTCGTGCCTTTGACGGAAAAGGCATCCCTTCGCCACTGAAGAGAGACTGATTTTTTATGTGAAGGAAATTGTTCTATGAGGGTGGCAAAATTGGTTTGATTTATGAATGTAAATGATTTAGCTGGATGTTTCTAGGAAAGACAGAAGTTTTTCCACAAGAATTTCAATGTCTTCATTCCGCAACGCCCGAGTGATAGCAGTGTAGTAGTGCCCCACCGCTCCGCTGCCTTCTCTGTCAAGCGTGAGAAAGTAGTGGGCATAGACGTAGGCAAACGCACCCATGAGAAGCTGGCAGTCGAACCTATCTGTGAATCCACCGTGTCCTGGGATCACGGAGGAAAAGTCCTTGATTTTGAAAGCACGCTTGAACCCAGAAGCCAAGAAGCCCCCAAAGGGCGCAATGAAGGAAGCGAAAAGTCCCATGATACAAGCATGGGCCTGAGCGGGTGATAATTGGAGTGTAGCGGCCCAACCTTCGCTCAACATAGCACGGGACACCCATCCCAACAAACCGGGGTAGCTCCCCAAAGGAACGGGTACAAAGAGCCCCCCCGCTATCATTGCGACGTCGCACTTGTCGATACTGAGTCCCAGACCTCGCTGCACGGGGCAAAGCATGAGATACTTCCACCCAAACATTTCCACTGTCTGTGCAAGCCACGTAAAAATCAGAGAAAACGCAAGCGTAGCTACGGCTCCTCCCAGAAAACCCTCAACTGTTTTTTTAGGGGAGAGGTGAGTTAGGGGAGTACGCCCAAAAAATATACCTTAAGCATTGTGATGGGAGAGGGGGAGAGGGAGTGAGTGTGTGAGAAGAAAAAAAAAAGTCGCGTTGTGGGACTAAAAAAAACTGTTGTCGGGTCATCATTCACGCACCAGCCAAGTACGCGAAGGAGTCGTTTGTTATAACCATCCCAGTGGGGAGCAAGACCCACAGGAGACCACTGAAGGCATTGGCCACTAATAGTGTGCTTTGGCCTACCACCACAAGCAGGGCCACGTGGCAATAGGCGAGTTGGGAAAACTGGTAGCGAAAGTTTCTACGCCGCCTGAGGGAAACAACAAACAGCACTAAACCCACACAGTATAGAGCGAAGGATATGGGGACATGCTTTTCTACTAGCCATCTAGTGACCCAGTGCGCCAGAGCCCGCCAAGAGGTGCCCTCTAGCTTAGGGGGCAGCGCTGCGGAAAGAGTTGTGGTGTTTTTGCCCCCTCTACCCCGCGGCACGGGCTCCCCCGTCAGTGCTGATGTTACGTAAGGAAGTATGACTCGAGAGTACATAAAGAACGCTGCAACCCCAAACCAATAAAAATAAAGCCCTGAAAATCCAGGTGTAGACCTTTCCCGAGCCTCGGATACGTGCACATGCACAAGCTCCGTGTAGACCAATGCCTGAAGAAGAAATATCAGTAGTACCACACCCAGCTGGCGCGTGAGCCAGCAGTAATATATAAAGGCAAATATCATCACGAAAGCCATTATTACACGAAGAGTGTAGTTCTTGAAACGTTGACTTGACACCTTGGGAGGGGACTGCAGTTTTCCATTCTCGGAAGTCATGGGAGTAGAGGACTCCACTTGCAAAGAGGAGGCAACAATAAGACTGTCATTTGATGGACTCGAAGAGGCAGACACTCGACTAACACTACTTTTCCGCCGTCTAAGCATTTTTATTGGTCATGTTTCGTGCGCAGGAGTCTGAGTCTCTCTCCTAATCCTCTTCCTCTTTCTTTATAAAAAAATAAAATCGTCTTAAATCCAGTTCAAAAAACAGACTGTTATCGCGGAAGGCGAGACCTAGGCTAGTCAAGTAGCCGGCGGAGTCTGCCATATCTATGACACTGTAAACGCGCGATGTTTGGAGACGTGGCAAGTGCGGGCAGTGTGCGCGCCGTGCTCTCAGCGCGCGAGTCCGCACATTCGTGGACAGTTAAGGGTAATCCTAACCTAATAAGGGTAGCGAAGTTCAAGAGGAAGGGAGGCTCTCTTGGGTGCGGGGCAAAGCCTGCCAGCGGTAATGGAAATCTTAGCACCCGTCGTTGTCCCGCGCAGGGTAAGTTCAGGTGAGGTGGGGGGATACACGTCATCCATTGCCAGGTCAGAATTTTTTGACCCTCTAGTTGTTCTATACCCTCTCGTGAGAAATAGTCGGAGTGCCACGAGGAGAATGAAAGCAGAGACAGACCCAATAGCGATTCCTGCAATGGCGCCGCCAGAGAGGGAGACAGAACCACCAGTTGGGGAGAGGGCAGGAGCAGAGGGTGGAGGCGGAGAAACGGTGGAGGAGGCGGTGGGGGAGGGAGTAGGGGTGGGAGCGAGAATGAGTGCAGACCCTGAAAGCACGCTCATGAACTCCTCCGGTGAGCTGAAACCCAGGTCGTTGCTCAAACCACTAGCTTGTATGGCAAGCACCAGAGAGCCATCATTGAGCTTGGAGGTAAGCAGGGAACTCAGGTAGCTGGCAAGGCTGGCAAGGTCGTCGTCTGCGGCTCTTCGGAGGGCTCGCAAGGAGGAGGAGGATGAGACCACAGAGTTCTTACTGGGCACAAGGAAAGTGAAGGTGTAGCCATAGTACTGCCCCCCAGGATTGGAGAAGGACTGTGCATAACTAACCCTCACGGTGGAGGCATTGAGCCCCAACCACATCACCAAGGTGGATGCGGTTGCATCCAGTGAGGCAATGGGAGTGTCTGCAGCAATGGAGCCCAGGGTGAGTGTGATGGCAGCCATGGAGATGGTGATGGGGGAGGTGGAGGGGGAGAGGGAGGAGGATGCGGAGCGTGAAACCCCTCTGGAGGGGCGGGGGGTGGGCGTGATGGTG
>Ga0114972_10003185_pt1 | contig 12304 bp, 6 predicted proteins | sample M_140807_EF_Meta_FD_87354 | JGI IMG/M metagenome (GOLD analysis project Ga0114972, IMG submission 87354) | Freshwater microbial communities from Lake Montjoie, Canada to study carbon cycling - M_140807_EF_MetaG | ecosystem: Environmental > Aquatic > Freshwater > Lake | place: Lake Montjoie... | reverse complement strand
TGCCGGGCGAGCGATTCCATGAAATGTTGCAGGACACCATGCGTGGACCGGTTTTGAGGACGCTACCGTTCTACGATCAGAAAAAGGTCGTGACCCTCCTGGACCGGCTGCCTGGCATGTCCGATCAGGATCGAACCGTTTGGGACCAGGTGCTGATGACCGTCCTGAGTGCCTGTGTCCTGCAGGATCGCTTTAAATTGTGAGGCACCGTCAAACCCGGCTTTCCCGGATCATATTGAACGGATCAAATCCAGAAAAGAATTAACGGAACCCTGCCAACCATGAACACCAACCATCTCTCCCGGACGACGGCGTCCTGCGCATCAAGCCGCTGCGTGAACTGGAAAAGCTGCGCCACGACGAAAAGACCGCGCCCCGCGTCACCTTGAAAAGCGGGCCCCTCACTCTCCCGCCGTGGTCTCCGGCGATGCCCCCGGGTTGCAACTGACCGAAAAACCAGTGATACTCCGTCGTATAGTCAACTCTCACATGCATCCACCGTTTACCGCACGTTCCGGCGCGTTCCTCTTAATCGTGGGAAGCGCTTGGGCCGCTGAGCCCATCGACTTCAACCGTGAGGTGCGTCCGGTGCTGGCGGACAAGTGTTTCGCCTGCCACGGCGGGGACGCGAAGTCGCTCAAAGGTGAACTGCGGCTCGATCTCCGGGACAAGGCCACCGCCCCGGCCAAAAGCGGCGCGGTCGCGATTGTGCCGGGCAAGCCGGAGCAAAGCGAACTGGTGCACCGCATCGCCGCTGTGGATCCTGACGAGCAAATGCCGCCGCCGGATTCCCATAAATCGCTGTCGGCGGAAGAGAAGAAGCTGCTGACGCGATGGATCGCTGAGGGTGCGGAATACAAGGATCACTGGTCCTTCATTCATCCCGGAAAGGTGCCACCGTTAACAGTTAGCGATGCCGCGTGGAATGAACAGACCATCGACCGTTTCGTCTACGCCGCTTTGGAAAACCGGGGCATGAAGCCCGCCGGGGAGGCGGACCGGCTGACGCTGATCCGCCGGGTCTCGCTCGATGTGCGTGGCGTGCCGCCGTCGGTGGCAGAGATCGATGCCTTCACTAACGATGCCACGGAAGGCGCGTATAGCCGCATGGTGGACCGCATGCTGGAGAGTCCGCGCTTTGGCGAGCGCATGGCCATGACCTGGCTGGATCTGGCCCGCTACGGCGATACCAATGGCTATCACAATGACTCCGACCGGCCCACCTGGCTCTGGCGCGATTGGGTGGTCGATGCCTATAACAGCAACATGCCGTTCGACCAATTCACCGAATGGCAGCTCGCGGGAGACCTGCTGCCGGACGCCAGCCCCGAGCAGAAGATCGCCTCAGGCTTCAACCGCAACACCCGCTTCAATGAGGAAGGCGGCGCGGATCCGGCGGAATTTCTCGTCGCCTACGCTGCCGACCGCGCCATCACCATGGGGCGCGTCTGGCTGGGCCTGACTTTGAATTGCGCCCAGTGCCACACGCACAAATACGACCCCATTTCCCACCGTGAGTTCTATCAATTCACCGCCTTCTTCAATTCCATGGAGGAGGAAGGCGCGGGCGGGGTGTCCGGCTTCCACGGCAAGCCCGTGCCGCCCGTGATGCGGGCTCCAACAAAGCAGATGCGGGCCGAGCTGGTGGATGTCAGGAAACAAGTCAGCACGTTAGAAGGCGAGGTGGAAAGAATCGCCACCAGCACGGGCTACAACGATCCGGGTTTCAACGGCGACCCGGCTCCTTCGAAAGGAATATCGCAGTCTGCATGGGAGGAATCGGTCGCCCATTTCCAAGCGCCCCCTGCACCGGCACCCACTGCCCGGTGGAATTTCACGAGCGGACTGGACGATGTGACCGGGGAGCGCGAAGCCACCATTCATGGCGGCGCTTCGCTCAGACCGGAGGGACTGGTGCTGGATGGAAAAACCGGCTACGTCCTGACCGCACCGGTGAAGTCAGAGCTGAAGGCCAAAACGCTGGAGGCGTTCGTGAAATTGGGCAACCTGCAACAGGCTGGGGGTGCGGTGATCGGCGTGCAGTCGCTGGAGCCGGACAGCGGATCGCAGCATTTCGACGCCATCGTTTTCAGCGAGCGGGAATCCACCCGTTGGATGGCTGGGAGCAATTCCTTTCTCCGCACGCAGGACCTCGGCGCTGAGCCGGAAACCACGGCGGACAAGGAGTTTGTCCACATCGCCATCGCCTGGGATGAAGACGGCACTATCCGCTGTTACCGGAATGGGAAGCCTTACGGCAAACCCTATAAGAAGGCCGATGCCGCCACCTTCAAGGCGGGCGAATGGCGCGTGATCTTCGGGGCCCGGGCGCTGCCGGCCGGGAGCAATTTCATGCTCGCCGGCACCATCCGCGAAGCCCGGATGCATGACCGCGCCCTCACGGAACAGGAGATCGCCGCCAGTGCGGGAGCCGCTTCGCCACCAGAGCCGCCGCCCGTGATTGCCGCTATCAAAGTGACAAAGTCCCAGCGCACCGCGGAACAGACAGCGCTGCTGCGCGATTATTATCTCCGGAATGTCCACGCGGCGACCACCGCGGCCCTTGCCAAACCACGGCAGGACCTGACCGCCGCCCGCGAGCGCATGGCATTCCTCACCAATGAAGCCAATCAACCGCTCCAGATGGTTAGTTTGGAGATGGCAAAGCCCAAAGACGCCTTTGTCCTGATGCGTGGCGATTTCCAGACGCCCGGCGAAAAGGTGGAGCGTGATGTCCCGGCTTTTCTGCCAAAATTCCCCGCCGGCCAGCCCCGCAACCGGCTCGGACTGGCCCGCTGGCTGATGCAGAAGGACCAGCCGCTCGTCGCCCGTGTGCAGGTGAACCGGTTCTGGCAAATGTGCTTCGGTGAGGGCCTCGTGCGCAGCATGGGCGACTTCGGCCTGCAAGGCACCTTCCCCAGTCACCCAGAACTGCTCGACTGGTTGGCGCTGGAATTTATCGATTCGAAATGGAACGTGAAACAGATGCTGAAAACCATCCTGACCAGCCGCACCTACCGGCAGGCCTCGACGGATGCCCGGCGCTATGCGGAAGCCGATCCGCTGAACAAGCTGCTCTGGCGTGCTCCCAGAGTCCGCCTCCAGGCCGAAACCATCCGCGATAACGCCCTGGCCGCCGCCGGACTGCTCTCGGAAAAAATGGGCGGCCCCCCCGTCTTTCCCTGGCAGCCTAACGACTACTACAAAGGCAAAAACAACGGCTGGCCATGGAACCTGAGCCCCGGCGAAGACCTCTACCGGCGCGGTCTTTACACCTTCTGGAGGCGCACCACACCCTATCCGACCTTCGTGATCTTCGACGCCCCCGACCGCGCCGAATGCACCTTTGAGCGCCCCCGCACCAATACCCCGCTTCAAGCCCTGGTCACCCTCAACGACCCGCAATTCGTCGAAGCCGCCCGCGTCCTTGCCCAGCGCCTCCTCACCGAAGCCACCGGCACTGACCAGCGCATCACCCTCGCCTACCGGCTCACTCTCTCCCGCCCGCCGGCCGCCAGGGAACTGGAGTTGATGCGCCCGTTTCTGGAGGAACAACTCACCCTCTATCAAAGCCAGCCCGAAGCCGCCAAAGCGCTCGCCACCGCCGGCCGGGCCCCGCGTCCGGATTCCCTGGACCCGGCGGAACACGCCGCATGGACGGCCTTTGCCAATGTCATGCTGAACCTTGACGAAACCATTACGCGGAACTGAGCTGATTGATCGCCGCCGCCGATTTGACATCATTGTCAGAAGTTAGCCATGTCGCTATGGCAAACCCGAAGCATTTCGGGGCTTTTGGATTTGCAAAGGTTTGGAACCCGATCCCGAACTGAGGAAACCCGGAATTTGAATCGGGTTGATTTCCTTACTTTTCAGCCTTACTCATGAACCCATGATGGCAACGCTTACATCCAAGGGCCAGATCACCATTCCACTGGCAGTGCGCCAACGGCTGAATCTAAAAACAGGCGATGAGCTTGAGTTTGATGAAACGGCTCCGGTGCTGACAGCACGCCGGGTGGTGAACCGCGCGGAGTGGGAGCGGACTCTGGAAGCCTGGCAGGCCTCTGCAGGAGGTGCTCTTAAAGGCCACCCGTGGGAAAAACTATCCACGGCGGATATCATTGATGATCTCCGCGGTGGCCCTGCGGAAACTCCAGCCAAAGCCAAGTGATCACAGCGATTGATTCTTCTGTCCTCTGGCCGGTCATCAGGAAGGAGACCAGCGCAGATTTGTGGCGGCGCGCCCTGCTCCAGGCGGCTTCAGAAGGTCCACTTGTGATCAGCCCGGTCGTTTTCGCCGAACTCGCCCCTTCAACTGCAGATGCCGCTGCTTTGACGGAGTTTCTGAACCGGCTTTCCATCGCCTGCGACCCGGTCACGCCTGAGACCGCCCACCTCGCCGGATTGACCTTCAAAAACTACCGGAAAGCAGGCGGCCCCCGCCAGCACCTCGTGCCGGACTTCCTCATCGCGGCCCATGCCCAGGTCCAAGCCAACCGGCTCGCAGCCATCGACAGAGGATACCTCCGTAAATGGTTTCCAGGTTTGCTGCTTTTGGTGCCGTAGTATTTCCATGCCACAGTAAGCCTGACCGTATTGGCATCACGCCACAATCCGCCATGAACTCCAACTCATATCATACCAGCCGCCGCCGTTTCCTGTCACAAACAGCGTCTGGCTTCGGGCTGATGGCGTTGTCGAATTTGTTGGGCATTGACTCAGCGCAGGCAGCGGCCATGCCGGCGGGCGGGGCGTTGGGGGGCACGCATTTTGCACCGAAGGCGAAGCGCGTGATCTATCTGTTCCAGTCCGGCGGGCCGAGCCATCTGGATCTGTTCGACTACAAGCCGGTGCTGGTGGATCAGCACGGGAAGGACATCCCGGCCAGTGTGCTGGGGACGCAGCGGGTTTCGCTGATGACGCGTGAGAAGGGGCGGCGCACCTGTGCTTCGCCTTTCAAGTTTGCGCAGCATGGAAGAAGCGGGGCGTGGGTGACCGAACTGATGCCCCACACGGCTGGCGTGGTGGACGATTTGTGTTTTATCAAATCCCTGCAGACCGAGCCCATCAATCACGATCCGGCAGTGACCTTCATCCAGACAGGCCGGGCGATTTCCGGTCGTCCGGCATTTGGCTCCTGGATGCATTATGGGCTGGGAAATGCCAGTCAAAATTTGCCGGCCTATGTGGTGATGATCAGCGGAAATGCCGATCAGCCCATTCTCAGCCGATACTATCACAATGGATTCCTGCCCAGCCGCTACCAGGGGGTCCAGTTCCAGTCGGCGGGCGACCCCGTGCTTTTTCTGTCCAATCCCACCGGCATCGACCACGGGAACCGCGGCCGCATCATCAGCACCATCAATCAGCTCAACGCCTTCCAGCACGAGCAAAGTGGTGATCCTGAAATCGAAGCGCGGATCGACTCCTTCGAACTGGCCTACCGCATGCAGACCTCGGTGCCGGATCTGATGAACCTGAAGTCCGAGCCGAAGGAAGTGCTTGACCTGTATGGCCCCGAGGTGACCAAGCCTGGTTCCTTTGCCTATCAATGTCTCATGGCCCGGAAACTTGCCGAGCGGGACGTCCGCTTTGTGCAGATTTTTCATGCCGGATGGGACCACCACGGCGGGTTGAAGGATGGCATGATCCGTCAGTGCCAAGCCAGCGATCAGCCCTCCGCCGCCCTCATCAAGGACCTCAAATTGCGGGGCATGCTCGACGATACCCTCGTGGTGTGGGGCGGTGAATTCGGCCGCACGGCCTATTCCCAGGGCGATGACCTCAACGGCCGTGACCACCATCCCCGCTGTTATTCCATCTGGATGGCTGGTGGTGGCATCCGTGGGGGCCTCAGCATCGGAGCTACCGATGATTTTGGCTACAATATCGCTGATAACGTCATTCACGTCCGCGACCTCCACGCCACCATGCTCCGCCTGCTGGGTATTGACCACCAGCGGTTCACTTTCAAAAATCAGGGACTTGATGATAAGCTGACCGGAGTGGAGCACGCCCGGATCGTAACTGAGATCCTGGCGTGACAGCACCCGCTGCGTGAGGCCCTCTTCTAAGTTGATGCTGAGGGTGTGACTTCATGCTATGGCCGGGTGAGTTCGGTTTATTGTGCCAGTAATTTGATTGCTTTTTCAGGCGAGAAGGGGCTTCACCACATGGGCGTGCACATCCGTGAGGCGGGCATCGCGGCCGCCGTGGCGGAAGGTGAGGCGTTCGTGGTCGAGGCCCATCTGGTGGAGAATGGTGGCGTGGATGTCGTGGACGTTGAGGGGATCGACGATGGCGTTGGCTCCATACTCGTCGGTTTCGCCAAAGGCGGTGCCTCCTTTGAAGCCGCCGCCGGCCATGAAAATGCTGTAGCCGCTGACGTGATGGTCCCGTCCGGCGCCTTCGTTGACGGCGGGGGTGTGCGGGGTGCGGCCCATTTCTCCGGCCCAGAAGACGATGGTCTCGTCCAGCAGTCCCCGCTGATGCAGGTCGGTGATGAGGGCGGCGACGGACTGATCGGTGATGCGGGCGTTCTTTGCGTGGTTCTCCCTGAGTTCGCCGTGCTGGTCCCAGGGCGAGTTGTTGCCGTCGAAGCTGGGGCAGGTGATTTCCACAAAACGCACTCCGGCTTCCACGAGCCGCCGGGCGCGGAGTGCCTGGGTGGCGTAGAGGCGCTGGTGTTCGTCGGCGGAGTCGAGACCGTAGAGTTGGCGGATGTGCTCCGGCTCGTGGCTGATGTCGGCGATGTCCGGCACGGTGCTCTGCATGAGAAAGGCGGTCTCGTAGTTGGTGATGGCGGCCTCAATGGCCTGGGCATCGGAACTCTGTGCGGCAAAGGCGGCGTTCTGTCCGGCCAGCAGGTCAAGCTTGCGGCGTTGTGCCGCGGTGGCATCGCCCGGCACAATGTTATTCACTGGCGTGCCTTTGGCCCGCATCATGGTGGCCTGATGACTGGCAGGAAGATACGAACTGCCGAAGTTTTCCAATCCGCCATTGGGCACCCAATCGTTGTTCAGCACGACGTAGCCGGGCAGGTTTTTGTTTTCGGTGCCGAGACCATAGGAAACCCATGCGCCGATGCTGGGAGCCTGTCCGAGGACCCGGCCAGTGTGGAGCAGGAGGTTCGATTGACCATGCAGCGGAATTTCGCCCACCATGGAACGCACCACACAGAGATGGTCCGCCACTTTGGCAAGATGAGGAAACAGCTCGCTCACCCACAGCCCGCTCTGGCCCCGCTGCCGGAATTCCCACGGACTGCCCAGCCACACGCGCCGGCCCTCGCCCTGAGTGCGTCTGCCCAGCCACTTGGGGTCCAGCGGCTGGCCCTCATGCTTCTTGAGCATGGGTTTGTAGTCAAAGGTGTCCACATGGCTGGGGCCGCCGTCCATGAAGCAAAAGATAACGTTTTTGGCCTTCGCCGGGAAATGCGGTGTGGCGCCAGCCCCGCTGGAGAACAATCCATTCAACGCCAGCATGCCGAATCCGGCGGAGGCCTGCTGGAGAAAGCCGCGACGGGTGAAGACAGGAGCCACGGTGCCGGGACAAGTGCAGTGTTTCATAAGCCTAACGATAGTGGATAAACTCCTGGGTGTTGAAAATGGCATGAGCGAGCTGCGTCCATGCGGCCTCGTTATTTAGAGTGTCAGTCGGGCTGGCGAAGTCGCGGAAGGCAGCACCCCATCGCTCCAGTTCGCCGGGCTGCGGCGTCCGGGCGAAGGCCTGGACGAACATGTCAGTGATGCGCGCCGCAGCCGTGGGATGCGGTGTTTTCACCAGCCGGGCGGCCCAGTGTCCGGCGAGCGAACGAACGAATGGGTCGTTAAGCATCACCAGCGACTGCGAGGGGACACTGGTCACGTTGCGTTTTCCGCTGGGCATTTTGGGGGCCGGCAGGTCGAAGGCGTCGAGAAATGCGGGTGGAGCCATAATGGACATTTGCAGGTAGAGGGAGCGTCGGCCTTCGCCATCGAGCGGTCCACTGAAGAGCCGTTTGCTGGCGTCCTCCACGGTGCGAAACGGGCGGATGGGCCTTCCGTAGAGGGTGGGATCCAGCCGGCCCGACACGGCGAGCAGGGCATCCCGGATGCCTTCTGCCTCCAGCCGCCGCGTGGGGTAATGATGGCGGAGACGATTGCCGGGGTCCCGTTCCCTGGCGGCGGCGGTGACGACGCTGGATTGCAGAAAGGTTTCGCTGAGCACCAGTCGCCGCACGAGTTTCCTGGTGGACCAGCCCTCGCGGATGAATTCGCGGGCCAGCCAGTCGAACAGTTCAGGATGTGAGGGTTTATCGCCGAGCCGGCCAAAGTCATCTGGCGTGGCGACCAGTCCGGTGCCGAAGACCCACTGCCATACGCGGTTCACATACACACGGGAGGTCAGCGGATGCTCCGGCTGGAGCAGTGATTCCGCAAGTTCGAGCCTTCCGCTGCCGGTGCTTTTCGCTACGTCGTTCCGGCCCGCGAACATCTGCAAAAAGTCAGGCATCACCAGCTCGCCGAGCGAATCCACATTGCCGCGTGCATTGAAATGCACCCCCGCTCTGGCGGCGATGCGCTCATCCATGCTGTTGGCAGTGCGGGGAAAGGCGATGCTTTGCTCCGTGCGGCGGTATTCGGCCACAAGGGCGGCCAGCGGACTGTCAGGCTGGAGCGGATTGGTGTGGCGGCCATTCACTTCGTCTCCATCAGAAAGTCCGTCCTCATCGGTGTCGGTCTTGAGCGGACTGCTTCCCAAAGCGACTTCGGGACCATCATTGAGAGCGTCGTCGTCCGTATCGGCATCATTCGGTTTCGTGCCCTGGGCCAGTTCCCGGGCATTGGTGAGGCCGTCGTGATCCGGGTCGCCCGCAGCGCCATGGGCTGGATTCACGCTGCCACTGTCGTTGGGATCCAGGCCGTATTGCGTTTCCCATGCGGACGGTAATCCGTCCCCGTCGGAGTCGTCACCTGGAATGGCCGTCAGCTTCATATTCGCGAATCCCAGATGAGCCCCGCCAATTTGGCCGCCCAGGCCACTCAAGCCGGCAAACGTCAGGAACCTCGCCCCGCCGGGAATGAGGAGCTTGTCCGCCCTGCCGAATTGATGATACACGGTCGGCGAATCCTTGGCCTGATCGGTGAAATCGAAGAGTTGAACGACCTGCCCATCCACCAGAATTACTGCGGATTTATTTTCAAATGACGCGCCAAGGGTCTGACCTGGTCGAAAATTGGCGACCCCCGCCTGGCCCGTCAGAAGCAGCGCCTGGCCCGCCGCCAAACTGTTATCCTGGCGAATCTTGTCGAGGTCGAAGGTGAGGAACGCATCGCCATGCATGCCGAAACCCGTCTGCGCCGTCTCGTCGGAAAAATCGCCATCATCGTCTGTGTCGAGAATGAGAGGGCCAGGGTTTTGGCTGTCGAACTTGCGGTCGCGAAAAACCTGGGCGTTACCCGGCGACTGGCCGGTTGCCCGTCTCTTCCCGTCAGCAAAGCCCGTGGTGAAATCGAAGGCGGGCAGCGTCCCCTCCCCCTGGGCCAAAGTCGTCGGTCCCGCGCCGCTGATGCCGCCGGCAAGATTGATCGGATTGTTTTCCCCGTGAAAATTCCGGGCGACATCTCCCGCCGCATTTCCGATGTTCTCATTCAGCAGCAGGCCGGGGCTGGCAGCGCGGGGCAGGCTGGATCCAAACCTATTAGGCAGCAGCCGGTTCGTCAGCAGCCAGTCGAGCACCGGGCCGTCGCCGCGTTCAGTGCGGTCTTCGCACCAGCGTTGCACGGCCCCCGTGAGCCACGCGGCGAGCCGGGTATTCGCTTCCTCCACGGTCTTCGGCACCGTGCCGGCGTAAAGCGTGGCAAAGGCATCCAGGGTGTCCTGCGGCTTGCCCTCCGCATCATGCGTCACGATGCCGGTGATGCTCAGCCAGCTCCGTTTGTCGAAGCCGCTGTCCGCGGCTGCCAGACCGGGAGCGACTCCGGTTCGCGGCGGAAAATTCGGATTCAGTGAGGCCGTGACGAAATCCATCGTGACACGGGTGACGCCGTTTTTCATCGGGATGTCGCCAAAACTCATCCATGCGGGATTCACATTGTTGAGGAAGCCGACCCGCTCATTCTGGAACGTGTTTTCATCCATCGTCAAATGCCCGCCAAACTCACCGCCGGCAAGCTGCAGGCTGGTGAATTTCCCCGGCACGAGGTGCTGCGGTGGCATGCGCAGTGCCCCCGGCAGCTTCGACGACAACGCGTGGGTGTGGTAGCCGCGTGGCAGCAACTGCGTGAAGACCGCGTCGCCCTCCAGAGCCACGAGCGGCGTGGCCTCCGGCACCCAGCCATGGGTCATGCCATCGCCCTCCATACACCATCCGGCCGGCAGTTGCGGCGACGAAAAATCGGCCAGCACCGGGTAGGCCTCATTGGCCTTGGTTCGGGTGGCCCGGGCCGTGCTCCATTCCGTGACCAGTGCCTTCCATGCCGCTTCCACGCCACCTTCGGCCGCGGTGAGCCTGACGAGCGGATAGGCGATGTCTTCCAGCGCTGGTGCGGCGGCCGGCAGCCGCTTTCGCCAATCGGAAGGCTGAAGGCTGGTGGCTTTCCATCGGGCCGCGAGTTCGCGGCGGATGGCCGCCCGCAGCTCTTTGAGCTTCGCGATGGCCGCGTCGTTCTTTCCCGGGGCATCGACGGAGCGGCTGGTCCATCGCGGCGTCATGAAGACAGCTCCGAGAGCGAAATAGTCACGCTGCGAAACAGCCTCCAGCTTGTGATTATGGCAGCGGGCACAGGCGACAGTAGTCGCGAGAAAGGCTTTGGAGAACGCATCAATTTTGTTGTTCACCATCTCCTGATGCACGCCATTGAAACTGAGACTGCTTTCATGGCGGTGCTCGCCGAGGTGATAGAAGACCGGACCGATGAGGCTCTCGTTGACTTGCAATGCGGCATCCACCCGCGGCCGGGCCAGCAGGTCTCCGGCGATCTGTTCGCGGAGGAATTGGTCGTAGCCCACGTCTCCATTAAAGGCCCGGATGATATAGTCGCGGTATTCGTGGGAGCCCTTGGCAGGATTGTCCCACTCATAGCCATAGGTGTCCGTGTAGCGCACCACATCCATCCAGTGGCGGGCGAAGTGCTCGCCGTAATGCGGTGAGGCCAGCAATTCATCCACCAGAGACGCGAGGGCCGCCGCGGCATCAAGCTGGCTGGCTGTCAGGAAACGCGAACGCAACTCCGGTGAGGGCGGCAGGCCCGTAAGCACAAAGGAGAGGCGCCGCAGCAGGACCTCCGGATCCGCCCGGGGCGCAGGCGGCAGGGTGGCTGCGTCGAGCCGGGCACGGATGAAACGGTCCACCGGTTCCCGATTCCATGCGGCATCGGCCACGCCCGGCGGTTCCGGCTGCTGCATCGGTTGCAGGCTCCACGAGGCGAGCCGTTTTTGAAATTCCGCCGCCCATTCGTCCGTCGCCGGCTGGGCCGCTGCGGGCACTTCGTTTCGCGGGTCCACCGCTCCCTGCTGGATCCACTCAGACAGCAACGCCACTTCCTCTGGCGACAGCGCTTTCTTGGGCGGCATCTGCAAATCCTTGTCCGCATAGCGCACCGCCTTGATGAGCAAACTTTCGTGCGGCTTGCCCAGCACAATGGCTTTCCCGGTATCACCACCCGCCTGCCACCCGGCACGCGAGTCGAGGCGAAGTCCACCTTTTTGTTTTTTACCGCCATGGCATTCGATGCAGCGCCCGACGAGCAGTGGTCGGATGCTGGCTTCAAAAAACGCGACCTTCTCCGTCGGCTCCGCACCGGCTGCGCCAGTCGGTGACGTCCCAAACTCCGGCCCGCTGATCAACGTCCCCACCTGCGTCCCGATCGCGGGATCATACCGCTCCACCTTCCCCAGGGCATTCTCCAGCATCAGCATGTCAGGCATTTTGCCCACGGCCCGGCCCGCCAGCAGCAAGGGGGCCAGCAGAAGATTCCGGAAGGTGGCATGAAACCTGAACATGACCAGCATCCTACTCCAGCGCTGCGTGGAAAGCTATGGTCAAGTCACCAAAGAATGGTAATATCCTCTTATGGTAACCAGTCTGCTCCAGACAGAATTTTTCCAGGAAGTGGCCGACGTCGCGCAACTTCTCCAAGCGCTCGAGCACCTGCCCGGGGCTCTCTTCATGATCAAAAACCTCGACTCCCGCTACATCTACATGAGCCACGCCCTAAGGGAGGCCGTCAATCTGCCGCAGGGGCAGGAAGTCGTCGGTAAAACCGACTTCGACCTCTTCCCAAAAATCATCGCCGAGACCTTCCGGCAAAATGACCTG
>Ga0114972_10003184_pt1 | contig 12304 bp, 13 predicted proteins | sample M_140807_EF_Meta_FD_87354 | JGI IMG/M metagenome (GOLD analysis project Ga0114972, IMG submission 87354) | Freshwater microbial communities from Lake Montjoie, Canada to study carbon cycling - M_140807_EF_MetaG | ecosystem: Environmental > Aquatic > Freshwater > Lake | place: Lake Montjoie... | reverse complement strand
GGCTGTTTCCCGTGTTTGGTACTTCTTCGGGAAATTATTTTCAATACCATCTTCCTCCATCCCTCCAAAGGGCGGATTGGTAATAATGACATCGACTCGTTCCGTTAGACCGTAATCCTTTAGCGGACGACTGAGCGTATTATCATGGCGGATATTGGTGGGAATATCAATGCCATGCAACATCATATTGGTCATCGCTAACATATGAGGCAACGGCTTTTTCTCGACTCCATGAATCGTCGCTTGCATCAAGTTACTATCATCAGGATTCTTGACCTGTTTCTTTAAATGCTCAATGGTACAGGTTAAAAATCCCCCCGTTCCACAGGCAGGATCTAACAACGATTCCCCCAACTGCGGATCGAGAATATCCACCATAAATTGCGTTACGGCTCTAGGGGTGTAATATTCCCCCGCATTGCCTGCCGATTGTAAATCCGCCAGAATCTTTTCGTAAATGTCATTGAATAAGTGGCGATCGCTGGAAGAATTAAAATCTAAATCCTCTTCGATAACATTAATGACCTGACGCAGTAACGTTCCTGACTTCATGTAGTTGTAGGCATCCTGAAAAACCGAACCAACTACTTTGCCATGATTGGAGACTCCCGCAGCCGTTGCCAAATTCTTCAATGCAGGAAACAGATCGTTATTGATAAAGGCAATTAACTCCTCTCCCGTCATGCCCTCTGGATTCTTGGCCCAGTTTGACCAACGATATTTTTCTGCTAAGGGCGACTTATAACCCCGAACGGTAAATTGCCATTCCTGCTCTTTATCGTCAAAAATCTTGAGAAATAACAACCAAACTAACTGGCTAATCCGTTGAGCATCGCCATCAACGCCCGTATCTTTTCGCATGATGTCTTGAATACTCTTAACCAGTGTCGCGATCGCCATAGTGTTCCTATTAATCCTGAATCCTTACCCATTATGCGCTGTAGAGTTCCCTTTGTAATTCCCAGACCGCTTTTTGATACCCTTCAAACCCACCGAATGCCTTAGCAATTTCCATCGGGGTTCCAATTTGATTAAACGGCGCGATCGTGAGAATTTGGGGTTCTTCCATCGGTTCAATGCCCTCATCAGCATATTTATCCAATAAAGCCTCTAAAACCCGTTTCGCCTGTTCACCGTATTTAGTGAAATAATTGCGCTTTTTGACCTCCCTAACTCTTTCTTTACGACTGAGCGGCGGAACATCCCAAACAATATGGCAAATAAGATCAAACGGATCGCAATCCCGTCCAATTTCTTGGGCCAACTCTTCAAAAAAGATTCCTTCTTTCCTTAATTCCTCAATAATTGCCTGTTTCCTATCGGCTGAACTCCATCGACGTAGAAAATCTTCTAATGACTCAAATTCCTTCGTTAACGTTTTGCGAGTGTAGTCCTTTAACGATTCGGTAATTAATTTGCCATCTGCATCAAAATATTGAATTCGCTCGGAAATGATAGACACTTCCACATTGCCGACCACATAACGCTTAATGGGTTGTGGATCACTCCCTCCTGTGTCACCCTCACCAAAATCCGTGCCATTTTCCTCTGGCTCTAGCTTTTCTCCATCTAAAGAATCGGAACCATTATCCGTCGGATCAGGTGGCAAAATGGGATCATCGTCTTTCGGTTCATAGATTTGTACGGGGTCGCCATCAAAATTCGGATCAGCAAAAAGTCTAGTTGCTTGTTTAAAATCGATGATAGTAAAGAAAAATTTATTAAAATCCTCGTTAATACGAGTTCCTCGACCAATAATTTGCTTAAATTCCGTCATCGATTGAATTTGTTGATCCAGAACAATTAACTTACACGTTTGAGCATCCACGCCTGTTGTCATTAACTTGGAAGTGGTCGCAATGACTGGGTAAACACTTTCAGGAAAAATAAAGTTATCCAACTCATCCTTGCCTTCTTTGTTATCTCCCGTAATCCGCATAACATATTTAGAGTTTGCTGCGGCTAAATCGTTGTTAGAATTGTTGAGAGCTTGTCGCATTCGTTCCGCATGGTCAATATTTTCGCAAAATACGATAGTTTTATCGAAACGATTAGTTAATCTCAAATATTCCGTGATTTTTTGCGCGACTAATTGGGTTCGTTTTTCTAGGACTAAATTTTTATCAAAATCCTTTTGGTTATAGACCCGATCTTCAATTTCGTTACCGTATTTATCCTTCATGCCTTTCGTTGGCCGCCATCCCAATAAATCCTTATCTAAATCAATGCGGATGACCTTATAGGGTGCGAGGAAACCATCATCAATGCCTTGACGGAGAGAATAGGTGTAAATCGGCTCTCCAAAATAATCAATGTTAGAGACTTCTTTCGTTTCCTTGGGCGTTGCGGTTAAACCAATTTGAGTAGCACTGCAAAAATACTCCAGAATTTCTCGCCAGGAAGAATATTCAGCCGCACTTCCTCGATGGCACTCATCGATCACAATCAGATCAAAAAAACCTGGGCTAAATTGCTTATAAATATTTTTCTCTGCTTCGTTTCCTGTTACTGCCTGATAAAGACAGAGATAGATTTCAAAGGATTTATTTGCCTGACGTTTCTGGATCTTGGTCATTGCCGAACCAAACGGTTTGAAATCATTCGTCATCGTCTGATCCACTAAGATATTGCGGTCTGCGAGAAATAAAATCCGCTTTTTCGTTTTCGACTTCCACAATCGCCAAATAATCTGGAAAGCCGTAAACGTTTTTCCTGTTCCCGTCGCCATAACTAACAAAATTCGGTTTTGCCCTTTCGCGATCGCCTCAATCGTTTTGTTAATCGCTAAAAGCTGATAATAACGGGGTGTTTTATTGCTGCCATCACTGTAATAGTCCTGACTAACCATTGCAGCTTGATTTTCCGTGAAACCCTGATGATCAGACCATAAACGCCATAAAGCTTCAGGTGACGGCATTTCATCAAATTCTAATTCTCGTTCTAGAATGCCGTCAGTATTGATTTTGTTATGGAAAAGGACGCGATCGCCGTTGGAACTAAAGACAAAGGGGACTTGCAGCATATCGGCATAAACTAAAGCCTGCTGCATTCCATCCCCAACGGAATGATTATTGTCTTTGGCCTCAATCACCGCGATGGGAATATTAGGTTTATAGAACAAAACATAGTCGGCCCGTTTGTTCTTTGCACGGGTATGAAGCTGCCCCCGAACGATAATGCGGCCATTCGTCAACGAAAACTCTTCTCGAACCTGGGTTAGAATGTCCCAGCCAGCCCTTTCTAAAGCAGGGGTAATAAATTTTGTGCAAATATCCCGCTCAGAAAGGTGCTTTTTATCCATATCATTAGATTCGCAAGAACGTTAGAATCCTTGTTGCTTTTGAGCTTTTTATATGATTTAGAGCATTTATAAATAGACATTTCCATAATACTATTAAATGAACAAAAATTATTACAACGAGCCAGGACAGAAATTTCTAATCCAGTGGTAATACGCAGTATTATAGATTTATTAGAAACTGTGTCAGTCTCGAAATTTGCTAAATTAAGTCGTCAGGAGATTCAAACGATGTTTTTACTGAGCGATATCAAACAAACGCAAGTCTATCAAGAAGCAATGGAAGAGAGAGAAACTCGATTACTCCTTCGTTTATTATCCAAGCAGTTCGGAAAAATCAGCGATCGCTCTATTCAAACAATTAATAAACTTTCCTTAGAGCAGTTAGAAAATTTAGGGGAAGCTCTATTAGATTTTAGCGCAATTACAGACTTAGATAATTGGCTCGAGTTCCATATTAACGAATAAACTACGATCACAATTCTTGGTTTTCTATCAATCTTTTTCTTGATATTTATTAACTGTTCTATGAATCAATTTTTTAAGCAAATTCTCTCTAGTCTAATCGGTACGATCGCGGCTCTTTTATTAATAGTAACCATTGGAGCCAGTGGATTAATTGTATTATTGTTATTATTAAGTCAAGATGGCAGTCCGACCGTAAAAGATAAAACAGTTTTAGTCTTTGATCTCGCCACAAAAATTCGGGATACGGAACCCACCATTACCCTCAGTCAAGCGTTTAGCCAAGAAGAGCAGTCAACCTTAACCCTAAAGCAAGTTCTGAAAAACCTCGATAAAGCCCGTCAAGATCCCCATATCACCGCAATTTTTTTAGATGGTCGCAATTCAAGTGAGGCAAGAGGTTCAGCAACTTCATCGGAAATTAGACAAGCTCTAGAAGCCTTCCAAAAAGCAGGGAAAAAAATTATTGCCTACGGAGTCGATTGGAATGAACGAGATTATTATCTAACTTCGATCGCCGATGAAGTGATTTTAAATCCCATTGGCATGATGGAAATGAATGGTCTGGGGGCACAACCGATGTTTTATAAAGGAGCTTTGGAGAAATATGGCATCGGTGTTCAGGTGGTACGGGTGGGAAATTATAAATCAGCAGTGGAACCCTATACCCGCGAAAATTTAAGTCCTGAAAATCGTCAACAATTAGAAACCTTAATCGGTGGGATTTGGCAAAACTTTATTACCACCGTCGCAAGCAGTCAGAAAATTTCTCCGAATCAAATTCAGGCGATCGCAGATAATCAGGGACTTTTATCGGCTCAGGAAGCTAAAAGTAAGGGATTTATTGATCAAATTGCCTATTGGGACGAAGTATTAGCAAAACTAACAAGTTTATCGACTAAAGAAGAGCAGACTTTTCGCCAAATTGATCTGGCCAGTTATAGCGATGTTGCGGTTAAATCCGTCCCTGAAAAAAGTTCTACAAATAAAATTGCGGTTGTCTATGCTGAAGGGGCGATTGTCAATGGTGATGGAACCTTTGAGACGGTGGGCGGCGATCGCTTTTCCAGGGAATTACGCAAGATCCGTAATGATGACGAGGTGAAAGCCGTTGTTTTGCGAATTAATAGTCCAGGCGGAAGTGCGACGGCATCCGAAATTATTTTACGGGAAATTCAGCTAATTAAAGCCGAAAAACCTGTAATTATCTCAATGGGAGACGTAGCCGCATCGGGAGGTTACTGGATGGCGACGGGGGGACAACATATTTTCGCCGACCCCAACACCATTACGGGATCAATCGGGGTTTTCAGTCTGCTCTTTAATACGGAAAAAATTGGCAATAACTTTGGTTTAACCTGGGATACGGTCAAGACAGCAAAATTAGCCGACCTCAGCACCAGCGTTCGCCCTAAATCGGAACAAGAAATCGCCATTTATCAACAAACCGTCAATAAAATTTATGATCTCTTTCTCGATAAAGTTTCCCAATCCCGAAAAATTCCCAAGGAAAAAGTCGCTGAAATTGCCCAAGGTCGCGTCTGGTCAGGCATAGAAGCCCAAAAAATTGGTTTAGTCGATGAGATCGGTGGTCTTAATGCCGCGATCACCTACGCAGTCGCCCAGACGAATTTAGGTCAAGATTGGGAAGTTGCAGAGTATCCCCAGAAAAAGAGTTTAGAAGCGGCTATTTTGGGTAAATTATTTAATATTCAAGCCTTTGCTACGGTGAATCCTAGTGATCCTTTGACCGTAGAATGGGAGAAATTTAAACAAGAATTAGGCGTTTTGCAAACCTTTAATGATCCCAAATCAGTCTATGCCCGTTTACCCTTTAACTGGATTTTCAATTAGTCATTCATATTAACGATCAAAAAAATGCTAACAACCCTGTGGGCTACCGTCCGTAACGGAAAAATTGAACTCTTAGATTTAACCGAACTTCCAGAAGGTACAAAAGCGATTGTTACGCTTCTGCCTGATGACGAAACAGACTTTTGGTTGCAATCTAGTCAAAGCTCATTAGATACGATTTGGGATAATGCAGAGGATGAAGTCTATGCCGAATTACTCCAAAAATGACATTATCTTAGTACGTTATCCTTTTTCGGATTTATCGAATTCAAAAGTTAGACCTGCCGTTATTGTTAGTTCATTACATCCATCTCAAGATCTGATGATTGTTCCACTAACTAGCAAAACAGGTTCTTTGCTACCAGGAGAGTTTATTCTTTCTGGATGGTCAATCGCGGGATTAAACGTTCCGACATCCGTTAAAAGAGGATTACATACTATCAAAGAAAATCTAGTTGTAAAAAAGATTGGTACGTTGGTTCAAACCGATAGTGAACAACTAGAAAATTCCTTGAGGTATTGGTTAGGAATATGAGCAAATCAAAGACTATTAATTATTCAATGGCAAGTCAATCTAACATCTCTCTTAATCATCCTATTCTCGAAAAAAGTTTTGCCATTATTGATCAAGAAGTCGGCAAGCATCATCTTTCTGATCAGGAATACGCGATCGCCCGTCGGATTATTCATACCACCGCCGATTTTGACTATTTGAATTTATTAACTTTTAGTCCCGATGCCATTGAGTCAGGAATCAGTGCGTTACGTCAAGGGACTCCCATTATTACCGATGTCACCATGATCAAACAAGGGATTGCGACTCTAGTAGGGAAAACCTTTAAAAATCCCATTATTGCAGCTATTGATCTGGCAAAAACCGCAGAACCAGGTAAAACTCGTACAGAAACAGGTTTAATTCGTTGTCTAGCTCAATATCCCCAGGCAATCTACGCGATCGGCAATGCTCCGACTGCTTTATTAGCCCTTTGTCAGCAAATTCCCCATTTATCCCCCAAACCGCCCCTAATTATTGGTGCGACAGTTGGTTTTGTTGCTGTCGTTGAATCGAAAGAAGCGTTAAGTCAAATCGAAATTCCCCAAATTCGGGTTGAAGGTCGTAAGGGTGGTTCAACCGTGACAGCCGCGATCATTAATGCGTTGTTAATCCTAGCCTGGGAAAGAGAAAATTCCTAATCTTTGCCAAAGGGCTGACCCCACCATTGCCAACATTCTTTATTAAACGGCGATCGCCACTTGAGAATTAATTCCCGTTCCCATTGTTGAAGAATTTTTTTGCTGGGAACCAATTGCCAAAAAGCCGAAACCACTTTTACGTCTAAATCATAACGACGGTGCATTTCAATATATTGCAAAATATAATTCTTACAATCATGGGTTCCTTTCCAACGTTTATTCGCTGTGAGCTTCGTTTCTCCGACATAAAGTAATAAGGGCAGAGTGTTATCCATCACGAAATAGAGACAACCCTGATGATTATTTTCTAACCCAAAAGCTATTTCTGATTGTCGCCAAAATAAGGATGAATGTAAGGTTAAAGAAAAAGGATTAATTTCATCGGGACTATGCCAAGTATTTTTAGGTAAATCAAAAAGCGTTTGTTGTTGAGTTGCTTTGGTGATTTTGACCTGTTGTTGATAATTCAAAATTCGCTCTTTCCATTGTAGGAGAGCGGTTTTATCCAGGAGGAGCTTAGGCGATCGCGGTACAAAATAACTGCCAGAGGCATCAAAAAGACTGAGTTGTTTCACAAAGAAGCTCAAAAAGCGTTTTTAAGTGGGGTAAATTTAGGGCAGATTGAATTGAGACTTGAATTTCCTCCAAATCTTGGTAGGAACATAATATATCATGTCCTTATGTGAAGTCCTTACCCTGTAAGAAATTTAACGACAAAATTCGGTAATTAATGATTTAAGCTCTTTATTCAAGTTTTTCAGCATAAATGTTACAAAATAAAAATTTCTGTTTTTCAATACATAGCTTTTTGATGGAGCAATCATGAAGTTACAAAAAATAACCTGGATTTTACTCGCGATCGCGGTTCTTTTGGGGGGAGGATTAGCCATTTATGAACTCAGACAGAATCCCCAACAGGAAGCAATCAACAAAAAAGAACAAAAAAGATTATTTTCGTTTCAATCTAACGATATTCAAGGAATAAGCGTCGAAAAATCAGGTCAGGTCTTAAAATTCTATCGCGGATCGGATGCTCAACAAACCTGGAAAATGGAACAACCCGAATCCAGTGAACCCGTTGAAGCGAGTGAGGCGGCTCTATCTTTTTTTGTTAATCTATTAATCGATAGTCAGAGCGATCGCGCTTTTACCACCGAAGCTAGTCAATTGAGGGAATATGGACTAGAGCAAGGCTTTGCAATCATCACGATACAATTAAAAAATGGCAAAAGCCATCGCTTGTTATTAGGGAATCCTGATTTTAAAGGGGATTTTCTCTATTCTCTGGTTGATCCCGCCCAACCGCCCAGTTCTGCTGTGACGATTACTCTCGTTTCTCGAAGCTTTCAAGATCTGATCAATCGAGAGGTTGATGAGTGGAAAAAAGTTGATAATAATCCTAAACCTATCCCTGAATCACCTAAACCCCTTGCTAAACCAGAATAATGATGCAAAATTCTTCAACCCTTTACCCCGAAACTCTCACAACTATCGCTCTGGCCCAATCTCTAGCTGAAAAATTAGCGATCGCGCCTAAAGACTGGCACCGACTCAAAGCTAACCGTAAAGCCCAAGCAGGTCAAGAACTAGCGGCGGCCCTCGTTTTTTTACTGAAAGACCAACCCGAAGAAGCCCTGATTCATATTCAACAAGCCGCAGGTTGGCTAGACCGCTCGATTTCTGCTCCTCCCTGTCCTAGTCATGGTAAATAGGAATTGGGAAATTTCGACAAAATATTCAAAATGTTTTCAGCATCAGATTGGGTATTAGAGGCTCAAACAGTTCATTTATGGTGGATTTCCCTCGATGTGAGCGAAGAAGATCTACAAACTTGCATTGCTCTTTTATCAGAATCGGAAAAAATCAAGGCCGATCGCTTTAAATTTCCCCAGCACCAACGCCGTTATCAAGCGGTTCATGGGATTTTGAGAATCATTTTGGCTCGTTATTTAAACCTTGATCCTATCCAACTTAATTTTACCCACAGCGATCGCGGAAAACCCTATTTAAGTCATGATTGTAATCCTGTAAATTTACAATTTAATCTCTCCCATTCCGAAAATAGGGCCATTGTGGGAATTAGTCGCGATCGCTCCATTGGGGTTGATCTAGAAAAAATGCGACCAATGGGGAATGCCATGCTATTAGCTGAACGTTTCTTTTGTCCTTCTGAATATACTCTTTTAACTCAAGCTATTCCTGAAGAACGAGACAAATTATTTTTTCAGTTATGGACAGCAAAGGAAGCCTATTTAAAAGCAACGGGAGAAGGCATTAGTGGAGGCTTAAATCAGGTTGAAATTGCCCTAAATCCGTTACGTTTTATCAATTTTCCTGATTGGTATTTACAATCCTTTGAGTCCAATCCCGATGATGAGTGTAATTATTGGGCCGCGATCGCCCTTGAAACACAAGGAGAAAACGTTCCAATAAAATACTTTTCCTATTTTTAGTGATTTAGAGATCAGAAAAATGAATATGACCCGCTATTTTTCAATTATCCAGAACGATAAATGCCATCGTAGGGTATAATTTTGTCTGTATTTCTTGAGAAAAATAAAAAATATTATAATAATGTCATTAAAAAGAAATTTACCTCCACAACAAACACGATATATGAAATTTATTTCTCCTCTATTGAAAAATGCTGGTTGGCTGTCTGTCCTACTTTGGGTCGCTTTTGTTGCCCCCGTCCAAGCCCTAGAATTGCGGGTCGCCATCAAAAAAGGAATGAGCCAGATTAAAGTAGGTAGCTCTACTCCCGCGATCGTCACCGATGCTGGAGGTCGTCAATTAGGAACCCTTGGCGAACTGGTTCCCCAACAAGCCGAAGCGAGTGGACGGGGAGTTAGCCTGGGTCAATGGCAAGGCAGTCAATTAACTATTGAACCCACTGGAGATGGGGTGGTTTGGATCGGCGATCGCTGGTATCGCGGTAAAACCCGTTTGATTCGTCAGGGAAGCGGTATCACGGCCATTAACCAGGTCAACTTAGAAAGTTATCTCTATAGTGTGGTCGGGGGAGAAGCGATTCCGACCTGGCCCTAGGAAGCTCTCAAGGCCCAGGCCGTTGCCGCCCGCACCTACGCAATCTATAAAAGTACCGCCGAAAGTAATCGTTTTTATGATCTAGATACCACAACCGCAACCCAGGTTTATAAAGGAATGGAAAGTGAGTATGTGAGTACTTTAGATGCCGTCAATGCCACCCAGGGACAGGTGATGACCTACAATGGCAGGGTTATTTTAGCGGCTTTTCATGCGGCTTCTGGCGGACATACGGAAAATGTGGAAGATGTCTGGACTTCTCCCCTACCCTATCTCCGAGGCGTAGTGGATTACGACCAGACTTCCCCTGTTTACCAGTGGACGAAAAACTTTAGTGCTTCTCAATTATCAAAATTAATTGGTGGAGTGGGTGCAATTCGTTCCATGATTCCCGAAAGAATGACCCCCCAGGGACGGGTTTTGAGCATGAGAATTGTCGGTAGTGGGGGGAGTAAACAACTAACTGGAGCGCAAATTCGAGAGTCTTTAAAGTTACGCAGTACCCTGTTCACGGTGGTTAATAGTGGCGGAACTTTCTTGGTAGATGGGCGCGGTTCAGGACACGGTTTGGGCTTGAGCCAATGGGGAGCCTATGCCCTTTCTGAGCAGAATGTCTCCTACGATCAAATTCTGTCCCATTATTATCAAAATGCGTCTCTGACCCAATTAGGTCGTTAAATTAATGCCCAAAAATAAATTATCCCACTTGTAGGATAGGCATCCTGCCTGTCCTTGTTGTTGAGCAGGCAAGATGCCCGCACTACAAAAATCAGAAGCTTAATGATAAGATAGATTCTCAGCATATATTGCCGATGTAGCTCAGTGGTAGAGTAGCTGATTCGTAATCAGTTGGTCGTGGGTTCAAATCCCATCCTCGGCTTTTTCCTTACACATTGAGTAAAGATGACCCCGAAAATGAGACAATAGGACTTCATTTGTATTGATGTAACTATGAGTCTGAATTGGATTAGTCGTGCGGATCGTTTAAAAGCTCTTCCTCCCTATGTTTTTGCTCGTCTAGATGAATTAAAAGCAAAAGCCAGGGAACAGGGACTAGATTTAATTGATTTGGGCATGGGTAATCCCGATGGTTTTGCACCTCAACCTGCCATTGATGCCGCGATCGCCGCCCTATCCGCTCCCCAGACTCATGGTTATCCGCCCTTTGAAGGAACCAGCAGTTTTCGTCAAAGTATTGCCCAATGGTATCTGCGTCGCTATGGCGTTGAACTTGATCCGAATAGTGAAGCCTTGCCTCTAGTGGGTTCCAAGGAAGGCTTAGGACATTTGGCTTTAGCCTATATTAATCCAGGCGATGTGATTTTAGTGCCGAATCCCTCCTATCCCGTCCATTTTCGCGGGCCAGTCATTGCAGGTGGTCAAATTCATCACTTGATGTTAAAGCCTGAAAATAATTGGTTAATTGATCTAGAAGCCATTCCTGAAGCCGTTGCCCAGCAAGCAAAAATGCTTTTTTTCAATTATCCCAATAATCCCACCAGTGCCACTGCTCCCAGGGAATTTTATGAACAAATTGTCGATTGGGCGCACCATTATGAGGTAATGCTAGTCCACGATTTATGCTATGCCGAATTAGCCTTTGATGGTTATCAGCCCACCAGTTTACTGGAAATTCCGAGGGCAAAAGAACTAAGTGTTGAGTTTCATACCCTCTCGAAAACCTACACAATGGCGGGTTGGCGAGTTGGCTTTGTGGTGGGCAATACGGATATTATTCAGGGATTACGCACCCTCAAAACTAATTTTGACTATGGAATTTTTCGAGCAGTACAAAAAGCCGCCGAAACGGCCCTCCAGTTACCCGAAAGTTATATCCAAGAAGCTCAACAACGTTATTCTGATCGGCGGGACTTTTTCCTGAAGGGTTTAACGGAATTGGGCTGGAATGTGGCTCCTTCTAAGGCGACGATGTATCTTTGGGTTCCCTGTCCTGGGGGGATGACTTCTGCTGATTTTGCCTTAAATGTGTTGGAAACTACGGGGGTTGTTTTTACGCCAGGGAATGCTTTTGGGCAAGGCGGTGAGGGTTATGTGCGGATTAGTTTGATTGCTGACTGCGATCGCCTAGGTGAAGCGTTGGATCGTTTGAAAAAAGAAGGTATTCATTACTGTTCTAAAGCGTGATTACGGACAAAGTGCGATCGCCGTCTCAACTCTCATCAAAAAGCGATCGCTCTATTAAAAATTTCCAGAATACAAATTTAGACGTTGCTGATTTGGGATATGAATCTTCTTTTATGGAATTTTTAAACCTTGGACTCAAACTGACTTTTGGATATTTGCAAAATTGACATTCATAGCTTGACTCTCCGCTATTGTGTGTGATAACCCACGCTTATGGATTCATGGAATCCTTTCATAGCAACCCTTTCGCCGTTATCTTTTCTAGGTTAGTGATTACTATGACCCATTTTCCACACAGTT
>Ga0114972_10003183_pt1 | contig 12307 bp, 10 predicted proteins | sample M_140807_EF_Meta_FD_87354 | JGI IMG/M metagenome (GOLD analysis project Ga0114972, IMG submission 87354) | Freshwater microbial communities from Lake Montjoie, Canada to study carbon cycling - M_140807_EF_MetaG | ecosystem: Environmental > Aquatic > Freshwater > Lake | place: Lake Montjoie... | reverse complement strand
GTTAACCCGGCGGTTTTCATAACCCAGAGACTCTGAGAGTATTTGTCTCTGAGTTGCCCCCAGAGAGGGTCTATTTTGGCGAGAGTCGCGACCGGAAATTGAGTCTCTGGAGAGTGGTCGAGGGCCTGCAGATTGCAGGAAAATACGAAAAAAGCCGGTGTTTTGCGTTGATGCAAGACACCGGCTTCTTCGAATAACCTACTGCGGTCAGTTTCCTAACCAAACAGAGAAGTTGCGGGAGCCGGATTTGAACCGACGACCTCGAGGTTATGAGCCTCGCGAGCTACCGAGCTGCTCCATCCCGCGAGGAGAAAGATAGCTGTTCCATCCCCAGAGTCTAGCCCTAAAGGGCTTTTATTTTGGAAGTCGGATCAGACGGATCGGACAGATCAGACAGATCGGACGGATCAGACAGATCAGACAGATCAGACGGATCAGACGGATCGGACGGATCGGACGGATCGGACGGATCGGACAGATCGGACGGATCTTTGCTTGATTAGACCAGCTAATCTAGCAAAGATTAGTTTTGGGCGGCTTTCCGATCAACCTTGACCGCTCCCACCTGCCGAAAGATACTCTAGGTAGTGCTGTGAAGCTTTGCTGGCACTCCCCGCCTCGAAAAAATACCCCACCCCCACCTTCGCCCGCCACTCCCACCCACCCACCATTACTCGTTCGCGGAGCGAACAGTCTTGTTCCCCAAGGGATTCGTTGCATGATTTCAGACCCAAATGGAATCGAGCCACCGCTTGATTCGGTCAAACTGCGCGAACTTGCTGACTGCCTCAACGGCGGCTCCCCCATCGATGCCCTGGCCCAACGCTGGAACTTTTCCACCACCCAAGACCTCTTGGCCTTCAGCGCTCGCTCGATGCAGCTCGAATGGCTGGCCTCCGATGACACGGAACTCTCGGGAGATGCCCTCGAGGGCTTCCCCGCCAAACTTATCCACCGTCACGCGGTCTTCCCCCTCGAACGCGGTGACGGCTGGCTGCGTCTGGCCGTCTCGAACCCCTTCGACTTTGCTGCCATCGACTCGGTCGCCTCGGCTCTCCAAGTCGAAGTCCGACCGGTCATGGCCTCCTCCGAAACGATCCAACGCCTGACCAAAAAATATCTCGGCGTCGGCTCGGAAACCATCGACGGCCTGATCGCCCTGCAACGCCAACAAGGTGGCGATATCGAGATGCTCGAAGGGATCGACCCGGATAGCCTCGAGGATGCCGAAGAGGCCCAACAAGCCTCCGTGGTCCGGCTGGTTAACGAAATCCTTACCGAGGCCATCGAAGCTCGCGCCAGCGATATCCACATCGAATCCCAAGAAGCTGGCCTAAAAATCCGCCACCGCATCGACGGTGTCCTGCAACGTCAACCGTCTCCCCCGGAAATGAACCAGTTCCGGGCCGCCATCATCAGCCGCCTGAAAATCATGGCCAAGATGAACATCGCGGAAAAACGTGTCCCCCAAGACGGTCGCATCAAACTGCGTGTCTCGGGCCGCGAAATCGATGTCCGGGTCTCGGTGATCCCCATGCTCCACGGCGAAAGTGTCGTGATGCGGATCCTGGATAAATCGAACTTGAAATTCTCTCTCAAAGGGATCGGGATGCCCGATCGGGTCTACCAGCAGTTCCAAAAACTCATCCGCTTGCCTCACGGTATCGTTCTGGTCACCGGCCCGACCGGTTCGGGTAAAACGACGACCCTCTACAGCGCCTTGAGCGAGATCAAATCCGAAGACATCAAGATCGTCACGACCGAAGACCCGATCGAGTACCAACTCGAAGGGATCAACCAAATCCAAGTCCACTCGAAGGTCGGGCTTACCTTTGCCGCTTGCCTTCGCGCGATCCTGCGTCACGACCCAGACGTGATCCTCGTGGGTGAAATCCGCGACTTGGAAACTGCCGAAAATGCAACCCAAGCCTCGCTCACCGGTCACACGGTCTTTTCGACGCTACACACAAACGACTCAGCCGGCGCGTTCATGCGGCTGAGCGACATGGGGGTCGAACCGTTCTTGGTCGCGAGCACCGTCGAAGGGGTCTTGGCCCAGCGGCTCGTGCGGGTCCTGTGTCCGGCCTGCAAGCAGGCTTATGATCCCGATCCAGCCGAGATTCCAGATGATTTCCCGCTCGAAGAATTGGTCGCATCGGGCCAGAAAATCTATCAAAACGTCGGGTGCGAAAGCTGCCGACGGACGGGCTATCGGGGCCGATTGGGGATCTACGAACTGCTGGTGACCAACGATGAGATCCGGCACTTGATGACCCAAGCCGGAACCTCCGACGTGATCAAACAAGCGGCCATGCGAAACGGCATGGAGACCTTGCGCATGGACGGTTGGAACAAAGTCCTCGCTGGAATCACCACCATCGATGAGGTCCTCCGAGTGACCAAAGCGGATTAACCCCACCCCTTACCTCCCGACCAAACAAACCCCTATATTCCCAACATGGCCGAGTTCGCTTACACCGCTAAATCGAGCACCGGAGAAAAGCTCTCCGGTATGATTGCGGCAGCGTCGCGCGCCGAAGCGATGCAGAAGCTTCGGGCGCAGTCCATGTATCCGATGAGTGTTCAGGATGCCGCACCGGCGGCCAAGTCGTATTCGATCACGCTGCCTGTCCGCGTCAAAAAAGAACAAGTCGCTGACTTTTGTGCGCAGCTCGCCGATTTGCTCTCCAACGGCGTGCCGATGCTCGAGTCTTTAAAGATCCTCGGCGATGCGACGGAGAACCCCAAGCTACAAGCCACCTGTTTGGCGATCCACGAATCGGTCTCTCAGGGCGATACACTCGATGTGTCGATGGGCAAGCATCCAGCGATCTTCTCCGAATTGACCTTGAGCATGATCAGGGCAGGCCAGGAAGGTGCATTTCTCGAAGAGTCCCTTCAGCGGACGTCGCATTTCCTGCGCAAGCAAGACGAGATGCGGAGCAAGATCATCGGCGCGTTGACTTATCCGATCATCCTCGGGGTCGTCGGCTCGATCATTGTCGCTGCGATGGTGGTCTTTTTGGTCCCCAAATTCCAACCGTTCTTTGACCGATTGGAACAAAACGGGACCGGGCTGCCACTGATCACGATCATGCTGCTCGGCGCTAGCAAGATCCTGATGAAGTATGGACTGCTAGTCATCCTAGCCCTCGGCGGTTTGGTCTTTGCCATCCTGCGATGGATCAAGACCGAATCTGGGCGTCGGATGATCGACAAGATCAAATTGAAAACACCGGTTGTCGGAGACATCTTCCACGATGCGGCTGTCTCGAGGGCTTGTCGAGTCCTAGGGACGATGCTCAAAAACGGAGTGCCACTGCTCAGGTCGCTACGGATCAGCAGCGAGTCGACTGGCAATGTATTGCTGGCCGAAGCGATGCTCAAATCGGCCGATAACGTCACCGCAGGCGATACGCTCTCGAAGCCGCTAGCGGCAAGCGGTTTGATCCCACCACAGGTCATGGCGATGATCCGCATTGCAGAGGAATCCAACACACTCGACGATGTGTTGGTGAAGATCGCCGATCGGATCGACGGTCGGATCGAGCGCAAGCTCGAGGTGTTGGTACGGATGATCGAGCCGATGATGCTGGTCTTCATCGGCGGGATGGTCATGTTTGTGATCGTCGGAGTTTTACTGCCAGTCTTCGACCTAAACTCATCGATTGGCTAGCACCATGACTGGGATAGCACCCAACCCCAAACCCAATCAAGAACACGAACCAAAGTTTGAAAGGAAACCGATAATGAAACGCAGCTCACGAAGAGGCTTGACCCTCCTGGAATTGATGATCGTGTTGATCATCCTCGTCGGATTGATCGCGATCGTAGGTCCACGGCTACTGGGTACCCAGAAGAAGGCCGACATCCGGACGACGCAGGCCCAGATCGGGAACCTTGCCTCGGCCCTTAAGATGTATGCAGTGGACATGAAATCCTTTCCGCTGACCGAAGAGGGCTTGAACGTCCTGGTTTCCGCCCCGGAAGACGAAGCCTTGGCGAAAAATTGGGATGGGCCTTATATCGAAGGTGGAAAATTGCCGAAGGATCCGTGGGGAAGCGATTTCCAATACGAGTTCGAGGCAAGTGAATCGTCCGATTCCAAGTCGACCGATAGTTTGCCAAGGATTTTCTCCTTGGGTCCCGATCGTCAGCCGGGAACGGCCGACGACGTCAGCAACCAAGCAGCTTCGGACTCGTCCGAAAAGACACGAAAATAACAACACGGAAATAGCCAACGCGCTCGCTTTAGCCGACCGCACAACCCGCGAGGATTTGACCATGAAGAGTGACCGACAAGCGTTCCGACGCCGAGGCTTTTCGCTGCTGGAGCTCATGATCGTCGTCGTCCTCATCGCCGGGATCGTCGCGATCGCTTGGCCGAGCATCGCGCGTCCGATGCGCAAGGCCGAGCTCAGCGAAGCGACCCAGAAGTTGCGTGAGGCGATCGAAGACGGGCGTTATCAAGCCATGATGAGTGGCGAACCGGTGTTCTTGCAGATCACCCAGGGGGACAGCGAGCTGCGGTCCGGTGGGATCGAGGCGCTCATCAGCGGTGAACTCGACGAAGGGTCCGAGGGACTAGACCCCACATCCTCGATTTCCAAGTCGTCCATTAGCACACCCGCGCGAGGTCTACAGTCGTTGTCCAATCACGATTCGGAGGCATCGCACTCTGCGCATGTCGTGACACAGAGAGTATGGAAGCTACCCGAGAACATCGTCGTGACCTCCGTTCACTGGACGGACGAAGAATCCAGCGACCCAGGCTACTCGGAAAGTGGTTCCTCTGGATACGATGCAGGCGGTTCGACTACCAGCGAATCTGGCAAGTCGACGGCAGGCTCGGATACCAGCAGTTACACGGGATCTACTGGGTCTATTGAAGAGAGCGATTCTGTGCAGGGTGGTCAGCACGAGAAATGGTGTTTGCCGATGACGGCCCAAGGTCGCGGGCGGGATGCCGAGATCACGTTGCTCGATAAACGAGCTCGCCAGACGGTAACGGTGTCGTTCACGGCGGCCACTGGGGAGCTGGAGATCGTGCGATGATATGCAGAAAATCGCCACGCGGATTCTCCTTGCTCGAGGTGATGATCGCGACAGCGATTTTGGCGGCAAGCGCGATGGTTCTTTTGTCCTTGATCTCTTTAGGGACACGTTTTGGCAGCAAGGCCGAGGTCCGCATCGCCGCTCTAGTACAGGCCCAATCGATCCTCGACGAATCGATTTTGCGCATGCAGAGTGGAGAATCGATCGAGAACTATACAGGTGTGTTGCCTGGTTCCCAGCCCAGGAGTTATCGGGTGACGATCGAGCCGTTTTCGATGAGTGATCCGACGGGGCTAGGGAGTATGTCCCAGGATCCTAATGCGACTGCCAATGGGATGGGGTTGCCTGCTGGCGGTTCGGATTCCATGAGCCCGAATGGACAAGGTGCGATTGCACCGGTGGGACCAAAGCCCAGTGAGTTGGTATCTATGAAGGTCGAGTTGTACGATTCCGATTTAGCGAATGTTACGATTCCTGGAAGTGGTGCGAGTGGTGGTTCCAAGCCACTCGTTGAGCTTACCCGGCTCGTGCGTCGTGCTCCGAGTGTGCCAGGGGACGGCACCTCTGGGATGCCGGCCAGCGGATTGCCACGTAGATGAGAGCACCTATCCGTTTCACGATCCATAGCAAAGTGACATCGAGCCGACAAGGTTTTTCGATCATGGAGATCATGATCGCGCTGGGTTTGTTGTCCGTGCTGATGCTCTTGGGCTGGGGGATGCTCGATTCGCTGCAGCGGTCACAGGAGCGAAGTTGGAAGCTCACCCAGCGGATTCGATTGTTACGAATAACCCGATCATGGTTAAGCGAGGACATGGATCATTTGGCGCGAGGACCATCGTTCGGAGCCAATCCCAACGATCCAGGGTCCGTTCCGGTAAGTTTCGAGGGGGACATCACCGGATTTATCGCGACGGTATTGCCATCGCTCGATCCGGTTCCGTTTCTCCAGCGGCTCGGGGACGATTCGAACCAGGTCGAGGCAAGCGAGGTGACCATCGAATCGTTAGCGGCCACGCCCGAGGAGATTGCCACACAGCAGTGGAAGCAATCGATATGGAGCGGCGAGCGGATCGATGTCGAGTATCGATTGGAGCCGATTTACGAAGACGAAACCGCGTTGGCCGAGATCAGGGATCCGGAGACCATTCAGTACGAGATCGTACGCAGGGAGTGGATTCCCGAATCCTATTTCGACCAGTTTCGAGCGGCGAATCAACCTGCAAGCGGCTTGCAATCCTCCCGACCGCTGCGCAAAGGATCCATATCGGACGTGGCCAAGACCAATCCCTTGGAAGCCATGGCAGCCGAGGAGACCGAATGGATCCCACCGCTTAAGGAGACCCGATTGTATGGGGTCAAGAAGCCCAAGTTCCAGTACTTTGATGGCACTCAGTGGCTCAGCGAGTGGAGCAGTAGCGTCCAGGGCGGATTGCCCAAGGCCATCGCGATCAGCTTTGATTTTCCGCCTGTATCGGAGTTTAAGAAGCCCATTCCACCGCCTCAGGATGACCAATCAAAAGAGTCGCTAGACAAAGCGATCGAGTTGGAGAATCCACTCTTTGAGGCTGAGTCAAAGGCTCTCGATACGCGCAGCGAAATGAGCGGATTGGGGGAGCGATTGGTCGAGACCTCGGAGTCCGAATACGTCATCCTCGTCGAGACAGGTCGGCGCGACGCGGCTCCAAGTACACTGCCAGGGGTCGGGCCATCGATGAATACCGCACCTGGATTGCCCCGAGGACCACGTCCGATCGGGGGTGGTCTATGAGTCAACTTTTTAAGCAAGCTCCCCAGCGGCCTCCAAACAAGCCAGTGCACCGACGTGGCATGGCATTGCTCGTAGTCGTCGTGTTGGTAATGCTCGTGTCGTTGGCGGGTTATCGGTATTCGTTTGAGATGGAGAACGAGTACCGATTGACGCGTCTGCAAGAGGAGCAGGTCCAAGCCCGGCTGTGTGCGCAGAGTGGAATCGAGTTTGCAGCGAGTTTGCTCGAGCAACCCTTGCAGATGCGTCAATCGATCCTGGGAGGCGAGGAGGCTTCGCGAGTTTTTAGCCGAGTGGTCGAGCAGAGCAACCTCGTTGAAAAGACAATGACGCAGGATCGATCCGATTACCAATGGCGGTTTGCGATCGTCAGCGGAGGTAGTGGGTCGGGACCAGGGGCTGGTCCAGGCGAATCAAGCGCTGGCACGCAATCGACAGCGACTGCCAGCGAACCGGTGGGCAACACGGCGAGTTGGGGCTGGGGGTTCGAGAGCGAGGGTGCCAAGTTACACATCCCAAGTTTATTGCGATGGAATCAGATGCGGCCTGGATTGGCGCGCGAGGTCCTGTTGACGTTGCCCGAGGCTGACGAAGAGACCGTCGATGGTTGGCTAGCGACGTTGGGAGTCCGCACCGCAACGACCGCCGCGCAGGATGCGATGCAAATGGCGATGGGGGGTGGCATGCAATCGAACATGCAGCGACAGCAGCGAAGCAAATCGGTCGAGAGACTCCGTCTGCGTTGGCTCGGCGGGGACTTGGACCAGAACTACCGTTTAGATCCGTGGGAAGAGACCCTCATGGAGCGGATGCTCAGCACGCCGGGTGTTGGAGAGGCGACGACATCGCCGATGGCAAGAGAGTTATCCAAGGTAAACAGCATTGCGATGGGGCAGGGGGTTGGCCAGGGGGGCGAGGGTCAGGGACCGGTTGCATGGAATCGCTATCTGACGTGGGTTCAAGGCGAGCGAAACGAGCGGCCCAATGGCAAGCCGCGGATTTGGCTCAATCAACCCGACTTGCGCCGTTTGCACCAGGAACTCAGTGAGGTCATGACGCAGGCCGATGCGAATTTCATCATCGCGTTTAGGCAGAACGGGCCGGCTGCGACCCGACCGACGTCAACCGGCACTGGTGGTGCGCCGGGTGCAAATCTTTCGAGCCCGAGGGGCGAGTCGGGAATAGGAAGCGCGGCCAATCCTAGGCCTGTTGCAGGCCGGGGAGTTGCAGGGATGGAGGGGTCGGCATCCGCCTTGCCGAGTGGCGCGCAGAGGCTCGGTTCTTCTCAGCTCAATTCATCTTTGGGGAGCATCGATTGGCAAAGGCCAAGCAAGTATCTTTTCAAGAGCCCCTTAGAGCTCGTCGAGGCGACTCTGTCGATCGAGTCGAGTACGACTGCGAGTGGGGCTGGAACGAAATCCAGTCGTCAGACGATATCCAGTCCATTCAGTGCTGGATCCTCGGACCTAAAGGGTCGTTTGGCCAAGCTGCTTGGCGAGACAACAGTCAACCAGCAGCCGATCATCGAGGGGCGCGTTGATATCACGATGGCCCCGGGGATTGTATTGGCTGCGGTGCCGGGGATGACCCAGGAGTTAGCGCAAAAAGTCGTGCAGGCACGGCAGGAGAACGGGGCACGGCAGGAGGCTATCCTTTCGATTGGCTGGCTGGTAGAAAAAGGGGTTGTTGATTGGACCAAGCTGAGCGAGCTAGAGCCGTATATAACGACCCGCAGCGACGTTTTTTCGTTACAATCGGTAGGTTTTCGCGACGATCGGACCCCGGTATTTCGATCAACAGTCATGATCGATGCAAGGCAGATTCCGGCCCAGGTCCGCGATTTACGGGTATGGCATCCGTGGAATCGTGGATTCACGACGGAGGTTCTCACGCAAAGCGTTCCATGAAGATACTTGACCGACTTTCGTTTTTACCACGCAAGCAGACGCAGGCTTCCCTTTCAGGGCGGTTAGCGATCGTGCATTGGGACCGCGACAACCTGTTTTATTTGATTGCATCGGGGGCCGGTCGTTCGCTCAAGGAGGGGGAGTACGGCGTGGTATCCTTGATTCCATCGAGTAGTTCTGCGGAATCGCAGGCTACGATGGATGAGAGCAAGCGACTGAGTCCGTTGATCGCTTTGGGGAAACATTTCCAGGAGCAAGGCGTTAGCGCCAATCGACTAGTCGTATTGCTCTCGCGGCCCGAATTGGACTTGCTCACACTGAGTTTACCGCCAGCGACTCAGGACGAGTTACCTACGCTCGTGGCTGCCGAGGTTGAGCAGCAGCAAGGGGAGTCGCCCGAGCCGCCCGCGGTGGACTACTATGTGATCGGGGATGCGCAAGGGGGGATTGCTGCGAGCGAAGGATCCGAGGAAGTGCCTGGGAAGCAGGTATTTGCATTCGCATTGAATCAGCGGTATCTCGATAGTTTGCAGAGTCAGAGCAATGAGGCGGGGTTTAAAATTGCGGCGATTGGATCACGGCATTTGGCACCGCTGAGTTTGTTGAGGCAATCGATCGTTTCGTCGAACTCGGTAGCGATTTCGATCCATTTGCTAACGGGCGAGGCTGAGGTTGCGATTTGTCGTGGCAGCGAGCCCCTGATGCTACGCTCGATCCGATACAGCAACGAGGATCCCGAGCGGGTTGCCGAGCAGATCGACACCGAGGCGAACCGATGTTTAACATTGCTACCCCAATCGTTGGGCGAGTTGCCTGTTTCCTGGATTGTTTACGAGACAGGAGATTTTGCAAGACAGGTGGCCAAGTCGGTCGAGGAGCAGGAGCCGGGTAAGGTTCGTTTGATCGATCCGTTGGCTGGATGGAACGCCGCTGGGGAGCCATGTTTGTCCCCTGATTTGCGATCGGCGTTGGGATCGGTTCCTACGACATCTGCGGCCAACGTTGGCGCGGCGTTGGATCTACAGCAGCAGCAGCGTTTACCGATCAATCTGTTGGCACCCAAACGGGCGGCGGCCCCGCCCAACCCGTGGGTGCGTTGGGGAGCTTTGGGTGGGTTAGCGACAGCCGCGGCACTCGCGGGTGGTTACTTTTTGCTGAGCGATGTTTGGGAACTGAGCGATGAGGTCGCGTCGCTTCAAAGCAGCTTGAAAGACACGGCCAAGGTGACGGCCAAGTATCAGGAGAAGTCCGATCAGGTGGCGTTGGTCGAAGGTTGGTTAGGAGATCAAGTCGATTGGGTCGCGGAGCTTAGCGATTTGGCTGCACGATTGCCCGATGGTCAGGATGCGACGGTCCGGAGACTCACTGCGACCGTGAACGCCAAGGGGAACGGGGCGTTGGATCTGTCGATGCAGGTCAAGTCGCAGGAGATCATCTCGGAGCTTGAGAATCGTATCCGTGGGGCCAAGTATACGATCATCAGCAAGCAGATCACGCAGAATGCAGACTCGCAGGAGTATCCATGGCAGTTCGAGTCCCACATCGAGTTTCCGATCCAGGGGCCGGGTTTGAAGCGGTTTACCGCAACGAATCCGAGCAAGCTTCAGTCGAGTCCTTCGGATAAACAGTCTGGGGGAAAATTGGAGGCGGAAGAAGAGGGATCGGCAAAAAAATTAGGGGCAGAAAAATTGCAGCCGGAAGAGGGGTTTGAGAAGCCGGGGGTTGAGCGATGACAACGACGACCAAATGGCTTTTGATCGCTGGTGCGGCCGTGTTTGGAATTTATGGGCTCGATCGAGTGTATCAAGGTTGGGTCGAGCAACCTAGGCAGCAGATGGAGTGCGAGGTCGATCGGCTGACCAAGGAGATCGATGAGAGCAAGCGGTTGCAGTTTGCGTCGCAGAAGGCTGGCAAGCGGCTCGATGAGTATTCCAATCGAGCGTTGCCTTCGGATCCGACGCTTGCTAGGTCGTTGTATCAAGAGTGGCTATTGGAATTGGTGTCCAAGCATCAACTGACCTCTGCATCGGTTGATGCATCGCAGCCCGCACCGATCGAGATCAAGTCACGCACGAAGCGAGGCAAGCGAGACCGAGTCGGGTATCGCATTGACTATTCGCTCAGGGGTCAAACGACTTTGGCTAAGCTTGGAGCGTTTTTGGACGCGTTTCGGCGAGCGAGTCATTTACAGAAAATTCGGTCGGTGAGTTTGAATCCGATTGGAAATGATGGCCGTTTGGATGTGAACTTGAGCATCCAGGTGCTGTGTCTGGACAAAGCGATTCATTCCAAGGAGCTTAGCGATTGGGAGCTGACGTCAGAGGCCAATACCGCATTGGTTCCGCCGACGACCTTGGTGCAGCGAAACCCGTTTGCCAAGGGGTTTGCAAGAGCGTTGCAGGATTTAGAGCTTAAGGCCATTACCGTCAATCGCGAGGGAATCACACAAGCTTGGTTTGCCATGGATACACGCGGGACGATACAAAAGGTACCAGCCGGGGAGAGTATTCCGAGCAATTTGCATGATGTCTTTGTCGTGCAAATTGAATCAGATCGAGTGCTGGTCCGCTTGGCTGAGAGTGAGCATTGGATACATTTGGGGCAATCTGTGGGTCAGGTGGTTTCGCCGCAGGTTCGGCAGGAACAGAAGTCGGTCGATTAGAGGAGCGGTATCATGAAGATTAATAGAATTGCATTGGTACTATTTTTTGGCTCAGTCGGTATTTCCTGTCCATTGAAACATTCGCAGGCTCAATTGATCGGAAATCGCACGGTAGGGGCTGCATCTGGTGGGATCCAACAGACCAGCCCAGGTGGGCTGCTTGGGAATAGCCCATCGAGTTTTCGCACTCCGACGGGAGCCGGCACGGGCTTTCCCCCGACCGGGGGCACGGGCGCTCCGCAGCAAAGTCCAAGTGCGAATCAGAATCCTGGCGGGACCAACAATCCTGGAGGGCTTGCAAGAAGGGAAAGTCGGTTCATAAGAGGTAATCGACAGCGAGGGGATTTTGTCGGGGCGAATCGAACGGACCTCAGGGGGTTTGTGGGTGCGACGCAAGCCGTTGGGGTGGGCAATGTATCGATCGCCACGAACAATATTCAGATTGAGACAGGTTCACCGAGGATCAATCGGCCTCTGCCTCCGTTGAGCAAGTCCGGGATGTACTATCCGAAATTGGATTTGAATTCCATCGCACAGGACGAGGTAGAAGTTCTGGTTAGTCCGACTCAAGTCATCGAGATTCAGGAGCGAATTCGCCAACGCAGCAATCCAGGAGTTTCGGTTGTGTTTGAGGGAGGCTATGCGGTGCTCAGGGGCGAGGTGTCCAGCAATCGTGAGGCGGAGTTGATCGAGACGATGCTTGGATTCGAGCCGGGGGTCGATCGGGTCCGCAACGAACTGGTCGTCCGGGGGAAATAGAGCCGGACCGCTGATAGCCGCTGATGGACCGCTGATGAAACAGCCAATCAGCCGTCTTGAACCACCGAGGCAGTAGAGACCTCGGAGGAAGCCCGTTCCTGGTAGTAGATCTTGTTAAAAATCCTGGTTCTTTTCAATTTGCGTATTTGCATCTTT
>Ga0114972_10003182_pt1 | contig 12308 bp, 8 predicted proteins | sample M_140807_EF_Meta_FD_87354 | JGI IMG/M metagenome (GOLD analysis project Ga0114972, IMG submission 87354) | Freshwater microbial communities from Lake Montjoie, Canada to study carbon cycling - M_140807_EF_MetaG | ecosystem: Environmental > Aquatic > Freshwater > Lake | place: Lake Montjoie... | reverse complement strand
TTTGGGCCATTCGTGAGATTGCGGACATTCTTTGTCTTTCTCCTGCGGAAATTCATGACACCATGAGTTTTTACGGGTTCTTCAGGACAGACCACGATCCCCTTGGCAAAACCAGGCTTTGGGTTTGCCGGAGCTTGGCATGCCAGCTCAGGGGTGGTGAAGAGTTGTTGGCAGAGTTTTGCTCGAAATTGGGCGTGGCCCCAACGGAAACGACTTCCGATGGCAAAATCACGCTCGAATTTGCCGAGTGCATTGGCGCCTGTGAGGGTGCTCCTGCGGTAATGATCAACGATGTTCACCGCAAAAACATTGACCAACCGGAGAAAGTGGACGCCCTCATCGAGGAACTTCGTGCGCTTTAGCGCATCGAACCGAATCCGCGAGTGCTGGTGTTATGCGCTGCTAATCGGCTGGTAGATTCAGGGCCTTGTGCCATTTGAAAGATTATCGGGCTTATATACCCTGTTTTGGGAGTGAGTGACCATGGCTTACGAGCCTGTACTTTTGGCGCGCGTCGGCAAGGCGGACAGCACCTCCATCGAGGGCTATCGCCGTGACGGTGGGTATGAAACCCTTGCCCGCGCCCTTAAGGACATGACTGGCGAGCAAGTGACAGAGGTTGTCAAGGGTGCCGGTCTTAGGGGTCGTGGTGGAGCCGGTTTTCCGACGGGTCTGAAGTGGACTTTTTTGCCCAAGGGGCATCCCGGTCCGATTTATCTTTGTGTGAATGTAGACGAATCCGAACCTTGCACCTTCAACAATCGCGTTCTGGTCGAAAAGGATCCCCACCAGGTTCTTGAAGGGATCATTTTGGCTTGCTATGCGTTCAAGGCTACAACGGCCTATTTTTACATCCGCTATGAGTATGGCACCGGGATGCGTGCCATGCAAAAAGCAATTGACGAAGCCTATGCTGCCGGCTTCCTGGGTAAAAATATTTTGGGATCGGGATACTCTCTGGATGTGTTTGTCCACAGGGGTGCCGGGGCGTATATCTGTGGGGAAGAGACGGGCCTGATTGAAAGCCTTGAAGGAAAGAGGGCCTGGCCTCGCATCAAGCCTCCCTTTCCCGCGATTGAAGGCGCCTTCCGCAAGCCCACGATTGTCAATAACCCGGAAACACTCGCAAATGTTGTTCAAATTCTGAAAAGGGGAGCGGATTGGTTTAAATCCATTGGGGTTCCTCCCGATCCCAAGAATCCTCGCGACGCGGGCAGTTATGGCCCCAAGCTTTATTGCATCAGCGGCCATGTGAATAACCCTGGGGTTGTGGAACTTCCCCTTGGTGTTACGGTCCGCCAGCTCATTAATGAGCATGGTGGAGGTGTTTGGAAAGGCAAAAAAGCAAAGGGATGTATACCTGGTGGGAACAGTATGGGCCTGATGACCGAGGCGGAGTTTGACACCCCTCTCGATTTCAATGGTCCCGGCCGTGTGGGATGTTTGGGTTTGGGAACAGGCGCGGTTACCGTTTTTGACGAAGACACCAGCATCGTCGATGTCTTGTATAATCTTTGCCGTTTTTTCCAGCACGAATCTTGCGGGCAATGCACCCCATGCCGCGAGGGCACAGGCTGGATGTTTAAAATCATGAAGCGATTCCAAGCGGGACAAGGTAGGCGCGAAGATCTGGCTGTTCTCGAGGAAGTTGCCGACAAGATTGGTATTATGCCGGGAACAACCATATGCGGTTTGGCGGATGGGGCAGGGTGGCCTGTAAAGACCGCAATTCGGAAGTTCCGCCAAGAATTTGAGAAATACATACAGGATGGGACCGCAAGCAAAAGCAAGCCGCTCCCAATGGCCGCACACTAGCAATCACCGGGACAAGGACTATGGCCACCGTATATGTGAATGATACGCCGGTAGATATCGGCGATGAAAAGCTCAACTGCGTTCAGGCCGCTGAAAAAGCGGGTATCCTGATTCCGCACTATTGCTACCACCCCGCCCTCAGCGTTGTGGCTTCTTGCCGCATGTGCCTTGTTGAGGTGGGTGACAAAAAGCCCGACGGCACTGTTGCGATGCAACCCAAGGTTGTGCCTGGTTGCCAGACTCCCGTGAAGGATGGAACGGTTATCATTACCCGTTCTCCCAAAGCGAAGGATGCCCAGGAACGAACCCTGGAAAGCCTTCTTCTCAATCACCCTCTCGATTGTCCTGTTTGTGATAAAGCAGGCGAATGCTCCCTTCAGGACTACAGCTTCGGTTATGGAAAAGCCGAAAGCCGGATGAATGACGAAAAGAAAACCCCGCCCAACAAACCTGATATTGGGGCAAATATTAACCTGTTCACGGACCGCTGCATCATGTGCAGCCGATGCGTCCGTTTTACACGCGAAATCGCAGGTACTGCGGAACTCCACATCACCCATCGTGGTGATCATGCTGAGATCGATGTGTTCCCAGGCGACCCATTGGATAACAAACTTTCGACCAATGTTGTTGACCTTTGTCCCGTTGGCGCTCTTGCATCGAAGGATTTCCTCTACACTCAGCGTGTTTGGAACCTCAAAACCGTGGATAGCGTATGCCCGGGTTGCTCGACAGGGTGCAGCATCCATGTAGATGGGAACAAGGGTGTTGTTTATCGCCTTCGCCCCCGTGTGAATCCAAAAGCCCAAGGGCACTTCATGTGCGATGAGGGGCGACTTGGTTACCACTATGCCAACTCGGCCGAGCGCTTGCGTGAACCGATTGTCCGTGGACCCCATGGGTGGAGTCCTGTTGGACACCGTGAGGCGGTTCAAAGGACCCAAACCGGCTTCAATGAATATTCGCTCCGGAGTATTACCGGGGTTTGGGGTGTTTTGTCCCCTTTCATGACGGTGGAAGAAGCCTATCTTCTCGCTAGTTGGATTCGCGATTTCGGCAAAGAGGCCCGTTTGGTCATGGGTCCGGTTCCCGTCGAGGGACAGGACGATCATTACCCGAAGGATCGTCGTGGAAACGAAATCCCGGGTGCCTCGAAATTCACAATCCGTTCCGAGAAATGCCCAAACCGCAAGGGTGTTGAGGCGATTCTTGAACACTTCTCCGGGTCTGTTGTCAGTTTTGACGCATTCCTTGCAGCTCTCCAAAAGGGACAGGTGAAGGCTGCGATTTTGGCGGGTGGCTATGTTCCTACCGGCAAGGGGCACTGGTTCCCTGCCGAGGCTGTGCCACATTTGGACCAGGTTCCGTTTTTGGTAGTTCATGAGATTTTCAAAAGCCCCCTCTCCGAAAAAGCCCATGTTGTTTTCCCTGCGGCAAGTTGGGCAGAGAAGGAAGGCACCTACATCAATCACAATGGTCTTGCCCAGGCAATTCACTGGATCTCGACCCCGCCCGGGGAATCACGAACCGACGGCCAAGCCTATCTCGATCTTTTGGGAAGAACTGGTCTCATGCGGGCCCAGCAACTCCGCAAAGAAATTGGTGAGAAAATTCCTTCCCTGATCCAACTTTCCACAGGTCATTTGGGTTCCAGCGGTGTTCTTCCGGGTGAGGCTCCTCCAGCCCAAGCCCCCAAACAAAAAATTCCGGTGCACTAAGCCATGAACATTGCGCAACTGCTCGTCGTGCTTGTGACCATCGGCATCGTATTTGCTGCGGTCATGACTCTTGTTGGCTATGGAAGCCTATTGGAGCGGAAGATTTCCGCATGGGTCCAAGACAGGCTTGGGCCAAACCGTGTCGGTTTTGACTTGAATCAGCCCATGTTGGGTCTTTTCAAGGGCTTCTTCGGCCTGGGGCAACCCCTTGCGGACGGAGTCAAATTTCTTCTCAAGGAAGAATTTGCACCAAAGCATGTCGATAAATTGTTTTACTTTCTCGCTCCCGCTGTGGCGGTTTCCACGGCTTTGATTGCTTTTGCTGTGGTCCCTTTCGGTTCCACCTCCGTAATCCCACCACTAGTGGATAAGCGGATTGATCTTGCCTCGGCCAAGTCTAACCCGAATTACCAGCACCGGGTCTATCCGCGGACCAATGCGGAACTGGACAAGCTGAAGGCCGCCGATCCTTTCAGGTCCGATCTTTTGGCTTCATCAAAGGGGCGAAATCCCCAGATTGACCTCCCCAAAGTAGTTGGATTTGAGCTTGGGTCGTCCGAAGTTCGTTTTGGTATTGCACCGCAAATCGATTTGGGGGTCCTTTTCGTATTTGCAGTATCAAGCCTTGCCGTTTACGGGGTGGTTTTGGGTGGTTGGTCCTCGAACAACAAATATTCGCTTCTTGGGGCATTGCGCTCAAGCGCCCAATTAATTAGTTATGAAATCCCAATGGGTATGGCGATCCTCGTGGTGATCTATATGGTTGGTTCTTTGAACCTTCAGGCCATTGTAGATTACCAGGCTGAGCATACTTGGTTCATTGTTTATCAGCCCCTTGGATTTCTACTTTTTCTGACCGCGATTTTCGCGGAGTGTAATCGTATGCCCTTTGACTTGCCTGAATGCGAACAAGAACTTGTTGGTGGATACCACACAGAATATAGCTCAATGAAGTTTGCCTGCTTCATGATGGGGGAATACACCCACATGGTTACCACAAGCTTCTTGTTAGTTGCGTTGTTTCTTGGTGGATGGCATATCCCGTTTGTTGTAACCCAGGATTTCCCTGTGGGCATCTTGGCCTGGGGGGCAAAGCTCGTTGTGTTCTGTGCGAAGATGATTTCGGTAATCGTCTTCTTCATGCTCGTTCGCTGGAGCTTGCTGCGATTCCGGTTTGATCAACTGATGGCCCTTGCCTGGAAGGGTCTGATGATCCTTGGGATTCTGAATACTTTGGGTGCGGTGGTTATCCTTCATACCAAGCCAATTGGCGAACACAGTATTTGGCTTTTGCCTGCATGGTCGATTGTTGCCCTGCTTGTGGTCAGCGGTTTGAGTATGGGGCGCAACAAGGCAGCCAATCGGTTTCGAACAGGGATTTCCCGGGTGGACCAACGCTTTGGCGCGCCAGAGGTCCTTGTGGCCGGCCGCCATTAATCTTTTGGAATAGAGACGGAAGACAAAACATGGCAATTCAAACAAAAGATGTAATCTGGGTGGAGCCCCCGAAATTGGGGATTCTTGACCAATTATATCTTCCGGCCATTGCCGGAGGGGTTGTGACAGCCCTCAAGCACCTAATCGAGACGACTACCGGGATGGGTGCGGAAAAGACCCAGCAATACCCGGAGGAGAAGCCCAAACTCCCGCCTCACTACCGCGGTCTCCACAGGCTGAACCGGGATGAAGAAGGCCGCGTAAAGTGTGTCGCCTGCTACATGTGCTCGACGGCATGTCCGGCGCACTGCATTGACATCGTCGCGGCTCCCTCGCCTTGGAAGGACCGGGAAAAGTATCCCGAAGTATTTGTCATTGACGAACTACGCTGCATCTATTGCGGCATGTGCGAACAGGCATGCCCTGTGGATGCAATTGAACTTACAAGTGTCTTTGATCTCACCGGCATGTCTCGTGAGCAGATGATTTTCAACAAGGAAAAACTCCTGTCAGTGTTTGACGAAACGGTCAAGGCCGGGACAGATCCCGTGCGAACCCATTCGGGCAAACTTGGGCCCGCAAGCGAACCTGCTGAATCAGGTTTGACGGGTACGAGTAGCGCTCAAAGCTAATTACGCGAAACCCAACCGGGATCCTTGGTGGGCAAGACGAGCAGGGATCCTAAAAAAACAGAAGGAACGGGGCCCAAAGCGATTTGGGGAAGTAATGGAACTTTTTGCGGCAGGCCAGCCCGGCCTTTTTCGATTTGAATATTTCTTTGCGCTAGCCATTGGCGCGTTGGGGATCTACTTGCTCCTGCCCAGCCCGCGTGGCAAGGCAAGTGTGGCTGGATCCATCGCTACCCTGGGTTCGCTTGGGTGGCTTTGTTTCCTGGGGCTTGCTCCCGGTGGCTTTACAATTGAAACTGGATTGTTTCACTTGTTTGCCGCCCTTGCACTGGTTGGGGCTGTTTTTCTTGTAACCCAAACCAATCCAGCGCGTGCGGCGCTTTCTTTCGTGATGGTTGTTATCTGTGTTGGTGGTTTGATGCTGCTGCTTGCGGCGCCATTTCTCATGGCAGCCAACATGATCGTTTATGCTGGTGCAATTGTTGTCACCTTCCTTTTTGTTTTGATGCTTGCCCAGCAAGACGGCCCATCTGATGCGGATAACCGAAGTCGCGAGCCTGGCCTGGCGTGCTTTACTGGTTTGGCTCTTTCCGCAAGTTTGCTCCTGTTGCTTCAAAGGGATCAGGACAATGCCGATAGGGGATTGGGCCAAATGAAAGCCCTCAATGCTCCCGTTGCAGAACTTCGGCTCAAGCAGGAACAAACACTTCGCCGGGAAGCCAATGGCCGCCCAACAGCACCCGCCGACAATACAACTTTTCTAGGTCAAACCCTTTACACAACGCTTTTATTGCCGGTGGAACTCGCTGGAGTACTTCTTCTTGTGGCGACAGCCGGAGCAATCCTTATCGCCCAAAGGCGCCCCGGTACGGAGGTGACCCCTTGATCCAGATTATGGACCTTCCCCCCGGATTGACCCACTACCTAGTTGTGGGGGCTCTGTTGTTTGTTTTGGGGCTTGTTGGATTTTTGGCACGCCGGAACATGATTCTTATGTTCCTTAATGCTGAATTGATGATCCAGGGCGTTGCCCTAAACTTTGTTGCGTTTGCTCGCCACCGTGGCAACCTTGAGGGGCAGGGATTTGTCCTCTTCCTTTTGGCTGTTGCAGCTTGTGAAGCAGCAATCGCTTTGGCCCTCATTTTGGTGCTTTACCGAACCCAGCATTCTCTTGATGTTAGCCTTTGGCAAAATCTCCGCGAAGAGGGTCTTGAACCCATTCTGGATGAAGAACCCTTGCCTTTGTCCCCTCTGGAAGAAAAAAGTCCCAGCCTGACAGTGGCAGGGCCCGGGCCAGCGCAGCCCGAGGAGACGAGCCATGTTTGAACCTGCTGCAATTGCATTGATTCCTTTGCTACCGGCATTGGCTGGTGCCTTGACTCTGCTTTTGGGACCGAAAATCCTCAAACAGCAAAGTCACTGGCCTCTGATTATTGCCTGTGTTGGTTCGTTTCTGGTTTCGCTGTTGGGAATCCATGCGTTAACGTCCCCGACACTTGAGATCAGGCAAATCGTTTATCAGGGTGGAACCTGGTTTGCGACGCTTGGTTCCAATCCGGTTAGCGTGGGATGGGATTTCCGACTCGATCCGATCTCTGCAATGATGGTCCCGATGGTCCTCTTTTTGGCCACCGTTATCGCCGTCTTTTCGATTGGTTACATGAAGGATGATCCGGCATACCCCCGCTATTTTGGGGTTTTCTCGATATTTGTCGCTGCGATGACCCTTCTGGTCTTGTCGGACAATATTGTGCTTCTTTATGCCGGCTGGGAAGGGGTGGGTGTCTGTTCGTTTTTGCTAATTGGATTTTGGTTTCAAAAACCTTCTGCTCTCAAGGCGGCCCGCAAGGCATTTATGGTGACCCGTATTGGGGATGTTGGCCTTCTACTGGGAATCCTTCTGCTCTGGTCAGGGTGTGGTTTTACCCTTCAAATCCCCACCTTGATCGAAAAGGCAAAGCTCCTTTCCGATGAGTACCTCTACCTTGCTGGTTTCCTTCTTTTTATTGGGGCGATGGGTAAATCGGCCCAGTTTCCCCTTCACATTTGGCTACCGGATGCGATGGAAGGCCCAACGCCAGTTAGCGCCCTGATCCACGCCGCGACAATGGTTACGGCGGGTGTATATCTTATCGCCCGTTTCCTTCCTTTGCTGACAATGTCGCCCGACCTACTGCTCCTCATTGCAGTTATTGGCGGCATTACGGCAATTCTGGCGGCATTGATTGCACTGACGCAAAACGACCTTAAAAGGATTCTGGCTTATTCGACCATGAGCCAACTTGGCTACATGTTCATGGCGCTGGGAGCCGGCAGGTCGGACATTTCGGGCCACAGTCTGGTCACTTTTGCCATGGTTGCCGCGATGTTCCATCTCTTCACTCATGCGTTCTTCAAAGCGCTTTTGTTCCTCTCCGCTGGAAGCGTCATGCATTCGATGGGGCATGTTATCGACCTGAGGCGCATAGGTGGCCTGAGGACGGTTCTGCCATTTACCCATATTGCGTTTCTTTCTGGCGCATTGGCTTTGGCAGGTGTTCTGCCTTTTTCAGGCTACTGGAGTAAGGATGAGATTCTGGTTGCCCTTGACTCGGCATCTCATGGCCCCAACAGGGATGGAGTATACAAGATACTTACCTGGCTTGGGCTTATCACAGCGGGCCTCACAGCTTTTTACACATTCCGGGCCTATTTCCTCGCCTTTTGGGGGGAGGTAAAGATTCCTGTGGAGGCACTTTCTCACGGACAACATGGTCATGAAAACGACCATGGCTATGCCTCTACCCATCACGAGGTCAATCACGATCCCTATGGGTCTGTAAGCGACCCAACCAAGGCTCATGAATCGCCTTGGATAATGACTTTGCCTTTGCTTGTTTTGGTGCCTGCCGCCCTTGGGATTGGAGCCCTATTTGGCCCGACCCACAGGATGATGGACTTCCTCGGCTCGGCCCCTGGTTTCCATGCCGACCATGGTGATCATTCTGCAAGCAAATGGGTTGCAATGGCGTCGCAGGTTTTCGGCTTGGGCGGAATCGCTGTTGCGTTTCTTCTTTATGTGGCGAAACCCGGAATGGCGGTTTCCATCAGAAAGATGGCAGGGTCGGGATACAACCTTTCCCTCAACCGTTTTTACCTTGATGAGATTCTCACGATCCTTTTTGTTCGTCCACTGCAAATTTTGGGATGGTTGATCCAGGCATTGGATCGCGAACTATGGGATCGATTGGTAGATGCCGTTGCCAGGATCCCTGCATGGCTTGGTGACAAATTCCGGCCCGTTCAAAACGGCCTGGTGCAGTTTTACGCCTTGGCGATGGCGTTGGGACTGACCATTTTCCTGGTATTCCTCGCCTTTGGGGATCGGCTTTTCCGCTAAGGAGGCCGTAAGGACCGCTCATGAAGGAAGCTCTTTTAGCCCTGATCGGCATTCCCCTACTGGGGGCTTTGCTGACCTTGCTTACCGCAAGGTCCAACCGAGATTGGGCTCGTACTATTGCGTTGGCCTCTACGGGACTGACATTTCTGATCAGCGTAGCGCTGGTCCTTGCCGATATGGCTGGAGCAGCAGGGGTTGCCGGTCAGTATCACGGAGAAACCCGCAGACTGATTTTGGGAACTGGTGGGTCCCCCGAATCTCTCCGTGGCATTTCGTTTCATATTGGAATTGATGGGATTAGTCTGGGCTTGGTGTTTCTTACTGGTCTCCTTTTCCCTGCGGCGCTTTTCCTAACAAGGAAAGAGGCCAACATTAATGATTGGGGATTCCTTGCCTGGTATCAGGTACTGCAGGCGTTAACTTTTGGCGCATTCCTTTCCCTGGATCTGATCCTCTTTTATGTCTTTTTTGAGTTAACCCTGATACCGCTATTTTTCATGATTGGCGGTTGGGGTGGCAGCATGAAGATCGAAGCTGCCACGAAGATGTTTCTTTACGGCCTCACGGGTAGTCTTTTTACCCTGGGTGGAATCGTTGGCGCCAGCTTGGCCCTTGGTGGAATGGAAAAGGGCTGTGATTTCTCCATTCCCCGTCTTGTCCAGGTGGCAAAGGATCGTGGGAAACCGATGGAGGAGCTGATTGATCGCGTTGAAAAGTCGCGTGAGGCGCTCAAACACACCAAAACCGATCTTGAAAATAAAACAGCTCAAGCAAAATTTGATGAAGCCGAACACGAGCTTTTGCAAAAACGAAATGCGGCCTCCCATTGGCTCAATTGGCAAACGGTCCTTTTCCTGATGCTTATGGCTGGTTTCGCTGTAAAGATCCCAATCATACCGGTTCACTTTTGGCAACCCATGGCCTACCGGGAGGCTCCTATCGCACTCACTGTGGTTCTAAGTGCCGTGCTTGCGAAAATGGGATTGTTTGGAGTTGTCAGGATCGTACTGCCGCTTTTGCCTGAAGCCTCGGTACGCTTGGCCACACCTGTGCTTGGCACCTTGGCGACAATTGGCATTCTTTATGGCGGGTTGGCTGCCCTTGGGGCCTCAAACATCCGGACTATGCTTGCATTCAGCAGTATTAGCCACTTGGGATTCTGCCTATTGGGAATGGTTTCATTGAATGAAACCGGCCTTTCGGCTGGTGTGCTTCAAATGGTCAACCACGGAATCACCACGGGTGGATTGTGGCTTTTGGCGCTTATTCTACTCGAGCGCTTCCCGACCTTGGAAATTCATACTTTCAGTGGGATGGGTGGGCGATTCAAGGCAATGGGTGTTGTTGCGGTTTTGCTGACCCTGTCCTCTGTAGGTTTGCCTGGGCTTAACAGCTTTGTTGGAGAAATTCTTTCCTTGATGGGTATGTATGCCCAAGGTTCGGATGGAAGGCAACTGGCGGTCCTGGCTTCCCTTGGGCTAATCCTCGGGGCTTGGTACATGCTTAACTTCCTGCTGCGGGTTTTTTACGGGGATGAGCGAATTCCAGCTTCGGTCCCTGGAAGGGTTGCATGCGACCTTTCCCGTCGAGAATTGAGCGTTTTTGTACCAATGATTGGGCTTTGCTTCCTTTTGGGTCTTGCACCTCAGGTGTTTCTCAAAAGAATTTCGGCGGATACGCATGCTGTAGCCGCAGAGTTGAGCGAGGCTCAATTCAGGGCAACTGGATCCAGCCATTTGGCACCGTTGGAATTGGCGAATGAGTCACACGAGGCATCCGCCCACAAGGGCAAACCGGCCGCGCCGCGTAAACCCGCGCCCCAAGACAATAAAGGGGGGGCACACTAATGAACACTGATTTGACAAACCTGGCACCAAGTCCTGCCGATTTCCTTGCATCGGTTTCCCCCGCGATTCCGGAGTTTTTCCTGCTCGCACTCGGCTCCCTAGTGCTACTGGGTGGTACCTTTCGGCAGGAACGCCCCTTGTGGGGATGGATTAGCTTTTTTGGACTTGTAACCGCGATTGCACTTGCGGTCAGGCCAATCGTTTCCGTGCCCCTTGACGGAAATCCTTACAATGGTCCTCTGGTTTATGATGGCCTTTCCCAAACGCTTCGCATTCTAAGCTTTCTTTGCGGTGCGGGTTTGGTGCTTTTGGGCTGGGAAGAAGGCGATTCTTCCCATGTTGCCGAGCGTAGCGCCCTCGTTCTTTTCGCGGCGGCAGGTGCATCCTTATGTGTAGCAGCAAATGACCTAGCTACGCTTTTTCTTGCGCTTGAGCTTGTCAGTATTCCCAGCTATCTGACATTGTTCCTGGCTCGGTCCGACAAAAATGGCAGAGAGTCGACACTTAAATATTTTCTTTTGAGCATTTTTTCCTCTGCAATGATGCTTTTTGGCTTCAGTTACCTCTACGGAATTACCGGGTCGATACGAATTCCTGAAATCCTTGCTGTTCTTGCGGAAAGCAGTCTTAGCCCGGTTCCGGAAGCCGTTCCCGCCGCACGATTGGTCGGGTTGGTTATGGTGGTTGCGGGGCTAGGTTTCAAGGTCACCGCAGTTCCCTTTCACTTTTATGCTCCCGATGTCTATCAGGGCACGAGTCATTTTGGCGCGGCGGTCCTTTCGACCCTTCCAAAAATTGCAGGATTTGCGGCACTTGCTCGCCTTACAGGATTGACCTACGAGACCAATGGAGGCGTATTTCTCCCATTTGAAAGTCAGCCAAGCTACCTGTTTTGGATCCTTGCATCGGTCACCATGACTTTGGGCAACATTATTGCCCTTTGGCAGAACAACCTTCGACGACTATTTGCGTATTCTGGTATTGCTCATGCTGGATATATGCTGGTTGCTCTTTCTGTTGGGCGTGAAGTCGGGGCGACGGGTGCATTGGCAGCACTTGTAGTCTACCTGTGGGCTTATGTGTCAATGACACTGGGAACTTTTGCCATCTTTATTTACTTGGATAAAAAGAGCAAACATTTGGAAAAGGTCGAGCACCTGAACGGTTTGGCGAAAACCGATCCCATCGCCGGGGCCATTCTTGTTTTGCTCCTTCTTAGCCTGATTGGATTACCACTGACTGCCGGTTTCATTGGGAAATTGGCGCTTGTGCAATGTGCTATCCGCCGGGGTCTTGAGAATGCCATCACGGAGGCTCATCCAACAAGTGAACTGCGCTTGTATGTTGGTTTGGCTGTCCTGATTCTGGTAAATGCCGCGATTGGTGGCTGGTATTACCTGCGTATAATGGGGGCTCTTTATTTCCGCAAGGGGAAAGAATCTCCGGCCTCAAATCGTTCTGTTGCCGCACTTTTGACCGGGGC
>Ga0114972_10003181_pt1 | contig 12308 bp, 6 predicted proteins | sample M_140807_EF_Meta_FD_87354 | JGI IMG/M metagenome (GOLD analysis project Ga0114972, IMG submission 87354) | Freshwater microbial communities from Lake Montjoie, Canada to study carbon cycling - M_140807_EF_MetaG | ecosystem: Environmental > Aquatic > Freshwater > Lake | place: Lake Montjoie... | reverse complement strand
TGCTGCTTGACCCGCCCGTCGAGGCGACGCCGTCGCCGTTCGAGCCGCCGCCGCCCGTCGCGGGGCCGACCCTGGTCCGCGACGCGACGATCATGACCGCTGCGGGTCAGGTGTGGCCTCGCGGGTGGATTCGCCTTGAGGCGGGCCGGATCGCAGCGCTCGGTGAGGGCGACGCGCCGGCGCCACGCGACGGTGAGCGCGTGGTCGAGGGCCGCGGGCGCTGGGTGACGCCGGGCCTCATTGACACGCACAGCCACCTGGGCGTTTACGCCTCGCCGGGCGTTTGGGCGCACGCCGACGGCAACGAGATGACGAGCCCGATCACAGCCGGCGTGCGTGCAGAGGAGGGCTTCTGGCCGCAGGACCCGGGTCTAGAACGCGCGGTGGCCGGCGGTGTGACCACGCTCCATATTCTGCCGGGCAGCGGCAACTTGATGGGCGGGCGCGGTGTGACGCTCAAGCTGCACCCTGCGCTTGAGGCCGCCGCGATGCGATTTCCCGGCGCGAAGGACTCGCTGAAGATGGCCTGCGGCGAGAACCCGAAGCGGGTCTACGGCCGTGACAAAGGCGCGATGCCGATGAGCCGCATGGGCAGCCTGTACATGATGCGGAGCAAGTGGCTCGAAGCGCGGCGCTACAAGCTCAAGTGGGACCAGTGGCGCAAGAAGCCCTACGAGGAGAAGGACGGTCGCCGCGTCCCCACGAACCCGCCCGAGCGCGACTTGGTGCTCGAGACGATGGCGCAGGTCCTCGCAGGCGAGGTGCTGCCGCAGATTCACTGCTATCGGGCGGATGAGATGCTCCTGCAGCTCAAGCTCGCCCGCGAGATGGGCTATCAAGTCAGGTCGTTTCATCACGCCGTCGAGGCCTACAAGATCCGCGATGTGCTTGCCCGAGAAGGTGTCTCGGTCAGCACTTGGGCTGACTGGTGGGGCTTCAAGATCGAGGCGTGGGACGCCGTGGAGCCGAGCGTCGCACTCATTCACGAGGCGGGCGCACGCGCCATCGTGCACACCGACAGCGCCGAGGGCATTCAGCGGATGAACCAAGAGGCGGCAAAGGCCCTGGCTTCTGGACGTGCGCTGGGCGTGACACTGACCGAGGACGACGCGTTGCGCTGGATCACGGCGAACCCCGCGTGGGCGCTCGGCGTCGATGCTGAGACTGGGACGCTCGAGCGCGGCAAGATGGCGGACGTCGTCGTCTGGGACGCACACCCGTTCAGCGTGTACGCACATGCGGAAAAAGTCTTCATTGACGGACACTTGCGGTTGGATCGGGGCGCCGCGCGCCCTGCGCCCCGCAGCGACTTCGAGGTGACGCGATGAGCCTCTCGACACTGCTTGCGGCGTCCATCGCGCTGGTCGGCGCGACGGTGCACCCCGGCGATGGCCCCGCCGTTCCGGACGCCACGGTCGTCATCGACGGGGACGCCGTGGTTTCGGTCACACAAGGGGGTGCCCCGCCGACGGGCGCGACGGTCATCGACGCGCGCGGCAAGGTCGTGACACCCGGCTTCATCGAGTCTTGGACGCAGCTTGGGCTTGTCGAGATCGAGGGCATCGAGTCGACGCGAGACGACGACGCGGGCGGCGATCCAGTCCGCGCGGCCCACCGTGTCGTGGACGCGTTTAACGCCGCGAGCGAGGTCATCCCGGTCCAGCGCGCCCACGGCATCACGGCGGCTGTCGTCGCCCCGAACGGCGGACAGATCGCAGGGCAGGCCGCGGCGTTCGAGCTGGACGCGCCCGAGGGGGGAAACGGCCTCGTCGCCCCGAACGTCGGCGTGGTCTTCTCCTATGGCGCCACGGGCGGGCCCAGCCGCAGCGCGGTCCTCGCCGACCTGAGAGAGCTCTTCGCGGACGCACGCGTCTTCGCCCGCAACCGGGCGGCCTGGGAGAAGAACCAGTACCGACCGCTCGCAGCCTCGCATCTGGACCTCGAGGCGTTACAGCCGATCCTCGATGGCCAGGTACCCCTACTGGTGCATGTGGCGCGCAAGGCCGACATCCTCGCGATCTTGGACCTCGCGAAGACTGAGCGTATCCGCGTCGTACTCATCGGCGCGACCGAGGCGTGGCAGGTCGCAGACATGCTCGCTCGTGCTCAGGTGCCCGTGGTCATCGACCCCGTCGAGAACGCGCCGGAGTCGTTCGACCGGCTGGGCGCGCGGGCGGACACAGCCGCCCTGCTCGAGCGCGCAGGCGTGACCGTGCTGCTCTCGACCTTCTCGACCCACAACGCCCGCAAGCTGCGGCAGTGGGCGGGCAACGCCGTCCGCGAAGGCATGACGCACGCGGGCGCGCTCCGGGCGGTCACGGCTGCCCCCGCACAGGTCTTCGGCCTCAAGCGTTTGGGCACGCTGCGCCCGGGGCAGCGCGCCGACCTCGTCGTGTGGTCCGGCGATCCGTTCGAGCCGCTGACGCAGGTCGAGCGCGTCCTCATCGGCGGTCGCGACATCTCTCTGCGTCATCGCCAGCGCGCGCTTGCGGAGCGTTACAGATTGCTCCCGCCCGCGCGCTGAACCGTGGTATACCCCCCGCGCATATTTTTTGGAGAGGCTCGCATGTCCGAACCGCAGTTCTCGCCCGGCCTCGCCGGGGTCATCGCCGGCAAGTCCAGCGTCGGCTTGGTCAATGGCACCGACGGCATCCTGCTCTACCGCGGCTACAAGGTCGAAGACCTGGCGGAGCACTGCACCTATGAGGAGGTCGCGCACCTGCTCCTCAAGGGCAAGCTGCCGAACGCGACCGAACTCGCGGCCTTCGATGCTGAGCTCAAGGCGCGCCGCGCCGTGCCCGAGGGCATCCTGACGATCCTGCGGGCGCTCCCGACGAAGACGCACCCGATGGCGGCGCTCCAGGCTGCCGTGGCCGCGCTCAGCGGCTTCTATCCCGCGCCGGACGCCTCGGACCGCGCCGCGAGCTGGGAGGGCATCCTGCGCCTCACGGCGAGCATGCCGACCATCGTCGCGGCCTACCACCGCATCCGCCAGGGCCTGCCTGTCGTGGCGCCGGACCTCTCGCAGGGCATGGCGGGCGACTTCCTGACGATGCTCAACGGCGAAAAGCCCACGGCGGCCGCCGCGCGCCTCTTCGACGTGTGCCTCGTGCTCCACGCCGAGCACGGCTTCAACGCCAGCACGTTCACCGGTCGCGTCGTCGGCTCGAGCTTGGCGGACATCTACGCTTCGATGTCGGGCGCCGTCGGGTCGCTCTCGGGTCCGCTGCACGGCGGCGCGAACGAGGAGGTCCTCGTTCAGCTCAAGGAGATCCCGAACGCCGAGGCCGCCCCCGCTTGGTTCGACCACATGATCGAGACCAAGCAGAAGGTCATGGGCCTCGGTCACCGTGTCTACAAGGTCAAGGACCCCCGCGCCGGCATCCTGCAGCGCATGGCGGCCGACCTGTTCTCGACCGAGGGCTCCACGCCGCTGTACGACATCGCGCACGCCATTGAGAAGCGCGCCGCCGAGAAGGTCGGCCCGAAGGGCGTGTGGCCGAACGTCGACTTCTACTCCGGCCTCGTCTACCAGAAGCTCGGCCTGACCGTGGACCTCTTCACGCCCATCTTCGCCATCGCCCGGATCGCGGGGTGGAGCGCGCACTGGCTCGAGCAGATGGAGGACAACCGCATCTACCGACCGGACTGCATCTACTCGGGTCCGAATGACCTGAGCGTGCCGGCCATCGGTCAGCGCTGAGCGCGGGCGCGGGCGCGGCGTGGACAGGTTTGAGTTCTTCGCGCGCCTGCCGCGCAACGAGCCCGGCGGCGTCGCGTTCACGAACGCGTACCTGACGGCGGTGCCCCTCAAGCCCGTCGACCGCGTCCTCGACTTGGAGTGCGGGAGCGGCGACCGCGCCGTATGGCTCGCGCGCTCGCGCGGCTGCCGCATCGTGGCGGCCGACGCGGACGCGCGCTACCTGCCCATCGTGCGCCAGCGCGCGGTCGAGGGCGGCTCCGGGCACCTTGTCCTGCCGATCTGCGCCGAGCCCCGCAACCCCCCGATGGGCGATGGTGCGTTTCGCGCGGTGCTCGCCGAGGGCGCGGCGCTCGCGCTCGGCCTGAAAACAGCGCTCACGCTCTGGCGCCGCATCATTCAGCCCGAGGGGCACCTGTGCGTGACCTACCCGGGCGTGGTGAACAAAGACGCGCCTCCAGAAGTCCGCGCGCCGCTCGAGCGCCGCATGGCCGACCCGCTCGGCACGCTCGCGGACTACCACGCCCTCGTGCGCGCGACGGGCTTCGAGCTTGTGCACCAGGTCGCGCTCCACGCCGACCTGTGGGACCAGTTCTACGCCGACTGCCAGCGCCACGCGTGGGCGCTCGTGGCCTCGGGCGCCGTCCGAGACGATGATCCGCAGGTCAAGTCCATTCTCGCAGAAGCCCAATGGTTTCGAGCGGTTGGGCGCTCCCGGGTCTTCCTTCAGGCGATGGTCTTGCGTCGCGTCCGCTGAACGCTGTAGGGGACGTCGTTTCTGAGACGAACCCCGGAGCGAGAATGCGAACGATGATGCGGAGTTGGGGCGCGGCGTGGCTCGCGCTGGGTGGTGCCCTCACGGCGTGTGGCGGTGACGACGGCGGCGGCAAGATACCCCCCGTCGAGCAGGACGCTGAGGTCCGTCAGCTCGAGGACGTCGGGCCCGCGGCAGACGGTGAGACGACGGCAGACGCGGACGACACGCGAGACGCCGGCCGCGCGGATGCGGACAATCGAGACGACGCGAGCCTCGTCCGCGACGTGGCGAACTGCGAACAGGCTTGCCAGGTTTACGCGGACTGCGGGCGCTTGGATGTCTGGGGCGGCTCTCTTGAGCCCTGTCGCGCCGCGTGCGAGGCGGGCGCCGGGCCTCGCCTGCCCGACTTTTTCTCCTGCGTCGCCGTGACCTCGTGCGCCGCGATCCAGGAGTGCGAGCCGCCTCCGCCGCCGCCGCCCACCTGCGCTGAGGCCTGCGACGCGCTCTTCGCGTGTGAGGGCGGCGCGGCGCTCGGGCTGCCCTTTGCGGACTCCGCGGCTTGCCAAGCCCAAGGATGTGCCTCGGACGCCCAGCGCTCGAGCGACCTGCTCCGGTGCGGCGAGGCGCACCTGCTCGATGGTGCCTGCGCCGTGCGCGACTTCGGCCTTTGCTTGGGCGAGGCGTTCTACGACGACTGCTTTACGGCGTGCGCGGCCGAAGCCGCCTGCGCGGGCGACGCCTCGGTGGCGACGCCTTGGGCGTGCGCTGTTGCGTGCGACGAGGCGACGCGCAGCGGCGACCCCCTGCAGCGCAACCGGGACGAGCGCCGCCGCGACTGCGTGGTGGCCGCTGCGGGCGACTGCGATGCCCTGAGCCGATGTGGCGCGCCCACAGTCAGGCCGATTGTGGGTCAGGCGACGATCGAGCAGCTCTGCGCCGCGAACGCCGACTGCCCGGTCTTTGCGGCCGAGAGCTGCGCAGCGACGGCGGCGGCGCTGCTGCCCGACCTCGCGGACGGCGCGATTGACTGCCTCGTTGCCCACATGACCCAGACGTGCGACGCGGGCGCGCTCTATCGCTGCTTTGCCCCCGCGCCCTCGCCCGAGGGCGGCTGCGAGGCGCACTGCCTCGTCGGCCAGCTCTGCGGGACGCTCGCGCCGGGTGAGACGGAGGGCGCGTGCTTTGACGCGTGCCGCGAGACGCTCGCGGCGGGCGGCGGCGCCGCGGCCGAGCTTCAGGCGAGCTTTCGCTGTGACGCCGAGGCGACCTGCGCCGATGTGCAGACCTGTCGTGATGCGGGTGGCCCCATTGACCTTTGTCGCGGCGCGTGTGCGAGGCAGACGCAGTGCGGCGCCGCGAACGACCTGCAGGCCTGCGAAGACGCCTGCGTCGCCGGCTTCGGCACCGCCCGCCGCGACGCGGAGCGCCTCTGCGGGCAGGTCGTCGAGTGCGGCCAGATCGACGGCTGCCTGCCGCCTGCTGCCCCGCCTTGCGACGCTCTGTGCGGACTGCTCGACGCCTGTGACCTCGCAAGCGACGCCTGCGTGACGGCCTGTGACGACGCCGACTTCGCGGACCCTGCGGCCTTCGACGCGCGGCTCGCGTGCGACGCCTCGACCGCGCGGTGCGGCGCCCGCCGCGTGTGCGAGGGCGGCGACCTGTCGGGCGGCGACGCATGCGTGGCCTATTGCCGCGCCCGGCTCGAGTGCAACGGTGACACGAGCGCGGCCTCGCAGCGGGCGTGTCTGCTTGAGTGTGGCGCGGGTCCCCTGGGCGTGGACGGCCTGATCTTCGCGGGGGCGGCGGAGTGCCTCGTCGCCGCGGGTCCAGACGCCCCGTGTGAGGCGCTGCAAGCGTGCCTGAACGCGGCCACCACCGAGGGCGTCTGCGACCAGGTCTGCGAAGCGCAGACCGCCTGCGGCGCGACCTTCGACGGCGACCCCACAGCGTGTGTGACCGCCTGCGCCGAGGACCTCGCGACCGCAGACGGCGCCTCGAACGCCGCCTGCACGCTCAACGCGCTGCGGCGCGGCGAGGGCTGTCGCGCTGTGCTGTCCTGTAACGGCCTGCCCGTCGAGGCCCCGAGCGCCGATTGCGGCGCGCTCTGCGCCGCCCAGGCGAGCTGCGACGACGCGCTCGACCCCTACCTCTGCGAGGTGGACTGCGACGCTGACCCGGCAGGGGACGCCGTGCGCGCCGCCTGCGCGCGCCGCGTGGCCTGCGACCGCCTCGCCCTGTGCGTCGACGCCTCGGGCGAAGTCCCTGCGGCCTGTGGCGAGGGCTGCGACGCCGTGGAGCCTTGCGGCGCGTTCGGCGCGGACGGTATCGCGGCCGACGCTGCTGCCTGTGCAGCCGAGTGCGCCGCGACCGCGCTGCTCGACGGTGCCGAGGCGGGCAATGCGCTCGGCGCGTGCTTGCTCATGAGCGCCGAGGCGTGCACGCCCGAGGCCGCCGCGCGCTGCTTCAGCGCGATCAACGCCGACCCGATCTGCGTCGAAAGCTACGACGCGCTGGTGAGCTGCGGCATCGCCGACTTCGTGCAGGGTGACCGCGACCAATACTACGCGGACTGCATGATGAACCTGGCGACGGACGAGGCGGGCACGCGCATGTCGGCGCAGTGCATTATCGACACTGCGGCGGCGGCGAACGGCGACATGTTCGCGTGCTTCGGTGTCATCGCCTGCTTCCCCGGCTTGGGGATGTGAGCGCGCCGGGACCGGCCTAGCCCTGCTGGGTCGCCCGCACGCACTCGAGCATCAGGCGCAAGCTTGCTTGCTCGAGCCCACGCACTGCAGCGAGCGCGTCATCGTCCGCCTGAGCAGCGGCGTGCTCGTTCCGGTAGCCGTCGTCGTGCTCCTCGAGCTCGGCCTCGGCCATGGCCCGCTGCAAGTCGAGCTCCTCAGCGCGCAGGGCCGCGAGCTGCTCGGTAGCCGCCAGCGCTTCGTCGCGGGCGGCCTTGAGCGCCGCGGCAGCGGAGACGCGCTCAAGATAAAAGCTCTCAACCGCATGGAGCTGCAGGAGCAAGTCGCGCAGGCGCACCTGCTCGGGGAGGCGGCCCTGCGGGGCCTCAGTCGACGCAAGGGCGTGCTCGTATCCGTCGTCCGTGGCGTCGAGCTGCCGCGTGCGGGCCTCAACCGCCGCGCCGGCCTCGCGTTGGCGAGCGCGCGCGCGCTCCAGCCCCGCGGCGATCCGGCGCTCGGCGCGCGCCTGTCGTTCGCGCGCCTCGATGCGGTCACGCGCCGAGACGTCTGCGGTCTCGCGCGCCTTGTCCGCGACGGAGACCGCGTGCTCGACCTGCGCTCTGGCCGCGCTCGCGTCCGCGAGGGCGACGAGGACCGCGGGTGGGGTGGTCACCGGCGTCCAGAGCCCCACAACCAGCCGCTCGACCGCGTCCAGCGCGCGCAGCCAATCGCCCTGGTGCCCCGGCGGCGGCAGGGCGGGCAGCTCAGTAGGCTCCCCCTCCCGAGACGGCATCATCGCCAGGTCTTGCAGGCAGTCGTCGATGCGCCCAATGACGGCGGCTGCGTTCGCGGGGCGCAGGGCGCGGTCCTTCTCTAAGCAGGCGTGCACCAGTGCGTAGAGGTCTTCCGGCAGCCCCGGTGCAAGGCGAGAGAGAGGCTCCACGTCCCCCTCGACGTGCTGCGACACGATCTGCGTCGGGTCGTCACCCTCGAACGGCGGGCGGCCCGCCAGCATGTGAAAGAGCACGCCGCCGAGGGCATACAGGTCGGTGCGGGCGTCCGTGGCGTCCCCGGTGGCCTGCTCCGGCGCCAGATAGAGCGGCGTGCCCATGATGAACTGGCCAGTGGTCTCGTGGGCGCGCTCGGGGTCGTCCTCGGAGAGGGCCAGAATGCCCAAGTCGATCAGCTTCACGTGGTCGGGTTGGCGACCGTCCGCGCAGAGGTAAATGTTCTCGGGCTTCACGTCGCGGTGAATCGCGCCGCGCCGGTGGAGGACCTGCAGGGCCTCGCAGAGCTGGCGCGTGATACGGAGCGCGCGCCCCGCCTCAAGGCGCTCGCCCGGGCCGAGCGACTGCAGCAGGTCGGCGCCGTTCAGACGCTCCATCGCAAGGAAAGCGCGCCCATCGGACAGCACGCCGCCGTCGTAGACGGAGACCAAGTGCGGGTGACGCAGGCCTCGGCCGACGTTCCACTCCGTCCGCATGCGCGCCACGACGAGCGGCGCCTCGGGCACATCGGGACGGCTAATCTTGATCGCGACGACGCGGCTGTCCTCACGCCGACGCGCGTCGAAGACCTCGGACGTCGCGCCCTCGCCGATCTTGCCGAGCAGCGTATAGCCGAGCCGCAGCAGCTCGCCGGCGACGTTGACGCGCAGCACCGGTCCCTCCATGCGCGGACCCTATACCGATCCCAGTCCCCGAGTCGAACAGCATGACGTACACTCCGCACACCGCGGGTGATGCGCGGCCGGATAAGTCTTCAGGAGTGGTCATGCGCGGACTGGGCGGGCTGAGCGGACTGGGGTTGGCGCTGTGGGTGCTCGGGTCCGTGGGCCTCGCGGCCTGTGGCGGCGAGCCCAGCGCCGAGGGCGAGGACGGCCAGTCAGACGCCGCGCCCGCGCCCGACGCCGACGCGACCGGCGACGCACGGCCCGGCGACGCGACCGCCCCCACCGACGGCCCGGCGCGCCTGGGATTGACGGTCGAGCCGGCGGTCGTCGAGCTGGGCCGCGTCGCCCGCGGTCAGCTCGCCGAGGCGGACGTCGTCGTGCGCAACCTGGGCGACGCCGCGCTGACCATCACCGCCTTCGACGGCCTCGCGGCGCCGTTCACCCTGAGCCGCGAGGCGCCGCTCCCCATCGGCGTAGACCAGAGCCGCACGCTCATCGTGCAGTTCGAGCCAGACGCCGCGGGCGCCTTCGAGCAGGTCGTCACCCTTGTCACCGCTCCACCGCTCTCCGTGCCTGTGACGCTCACGCTCCGCGGTGAGGGGGTCACCGCATCGGCGACCCTGCTCTCGCCCAACCTCGACTTTGGTGTCGTGGCGCCGGGCGAGCCCACGAGCCGCCCCCTCCAGCTCCGCAACGACTCCGCCGACGTCGCGCTGTCGATCTTGAGCGTCACCGGCCTGGCCGCGCCGTTCGAGACAGCGAACGGCCAGGTGCCTCAGGACGTCGCGCCCGGGCAGACCGCACAAATCGTCGTCCAGTTCGCGCCCGTCGACAGCGGCGACTTTGAGCAGCAGGTCGTCATCTCGACCACCGCGGGCGACTTCACGGCGTTGCTGCGCGGCCGCGCCATCCTGCGAGGCGACCTGCGCGTGGACGCGGTCCATCCCGCCTGGGCGCCGGTTGACCGCGCGACGGTCTTCACGATCGAGGGGGGGCCCTTCGAGGGCGTGCCCCGCGCGATCCGCGTCGGCGCGGTCAACCTCGAGGGCTTGGAGCGCCTGGACGCGACGCATGTCCGGGGCACGCGGCCGCCAGGCGGCGAGGCCGCGCGCGGCATCGAGGACGTCGTGGACGTGCGCGTCGAGGTGGGCGCCGCCTTCGGTGTACTGACGGACGCCGTGACCCTGACGCCCCCCGTCAGCGAGGGTACCCCGGTCGACCGCGTGACGACGGGGCTCAACGACCCTGCGATGCCGCTCGGACCCGAGGGCAACCCTTGGCTTCTTCGGGTTGCCGCGGTTGGGCCAGACCAGCGCCTGACCCTCGGCCCGGGCGCGGTGGTGCTCGTGCCCGTGGGCGCTGGCCTCGCCGTCGAGGGCCTGCTCGAGGCCGATGGCTCGGCGGCTCAGATCGTGCTCTCGACGGCGAACGATGCCGACTCGTGGGCAGGGCTCGAGCTCTTGCCCGCCGCCCGCTCAAGCGTCCTGCGTGGGGTCGTGCTTGAGCGTGCGGGCCAGGGGGGCGCCGCCGTCACGACCGCTCAGGCCGCCGAGCTCACCCAGGTGAGCCTGTGGCGGTCTGCGGGCGACGGCGTCCGCGTCGCCGCGGGCGGCACCCTCGTGCTGATCAACAGCCGCATCGATGTGGCTCAGGGCGATGGTGTCGTCCTCGCCGCGCCGGACGCCACCGTCTTTCGCTTTCAGGGCACGCTGGTTCAGGGGACGCGCGCGGCCTTCGTCGGGGCCCCCCACCAGTTTGGCCGGGCATTTGGCGCGGGCAACACGCTCACCGCCAACGCCCTCGACGCGCTCGTTGTGCGCGGCGGCGCCCAAGGCGACGCGACGCTCGCGAACCAGCCGGCGAGCCTGCCCTACCTGCTCGGCAAGGCAGACGCAGCGCTGTCGGTCCCTCGGGGTGCGTCGCTCACCGTCGCGGCCGCTGCCCGCGGCGCGCTCGGTGGCCGCGTGGACATCGAAGCGCAGACGACCTTGCTTGCTGGCCTCGCCCTCGACGCCCGGGCCGACGCCGCGCTTCGGGTGCGGGGGCCGCTCTCGGCGCAGGGCACAGCCGAGGCGACCGTGACTCTGGGCGGCGACACGCCCTGGGGCGGACTCACGCTCGACGCGGGCGGCCGGCTCGAGGGCGCGCACCTGCACATCGTCGGCGGCCCCGTCGCGATCAACGCCGCGGTGCCCGCCTTCGAGGGCCTCTCCGTCGACTTCGCGGGGGACGCCCTCACGCTCACCGAGGACGCGACGCTGACCCGGCTCAGCGTGACGACGGGGGACGTCGTCCTGCGCGGGGGCACCGGCGCACTCTCGGGCGTCGTCGCGGGCGCCGTTCGGGTCGAGGCGCCCGCGTCCTGCGGGGACTGGGACCTCGACGGCCTCGTCGACGCCGCCGGCGCCCCCGTGGTGCCCGAGTGCCCGTGACCGTGACCCCGGGCGAGGCCGCCCGCGCATGGTGACCGCGGTCATCATTGCGGCCTGCTTCGTCGTGGTCGGGCTCATGAGGTCGGCCCTGCAGTGGCTTGTGGCGTGGGTGCTCGGCGCGCGGCCCTTGCACTTGATCGTCGGTATCGGCCCCGCGCTCGTGCGCCGCGACGTCGGCGGCACGCCGTTTGAAATCCGCGCCGTGCCGCTCGGGGGCCATGTGCAGTGGGGCGACACCCCCTATGTCGTGCCCGCGCCGGGGCCGTGGGGGGCGCGGTTGGCGCTCGCGCTCTCTGGCCCGCTCGCGACCGTTATCCTCGCGTTTTTCTTGCTCTTTGGGCTGCACGTCTCATTTCAGGCGCGCACAGTCGATGGCCGTCCAGTCGCGACGAACGTGGTCGCGCTACCCCTCAATACGGCGGTCGCCGCAGGGATCCGTCCTGGTGATGTGATCACGCAGATCGACGGCCAGTCGGTCGAGTTCTACGACGAGATCACCGCGCTTGTCGGACGCAGCGGGGGTCGTGCGCTCCAAGTCACCGTGCAGCGCCCCCCCCCGGGCACGCCGTCCGTGGACGACCACATCCGCGGGACGCTCTCCGGTCGCTCACTCCTCGGCCCGAACGTGACGGACACCTGGAGCGAGCTGGCCCTCTCCGTGCAGCCGGACCCGACGCCACAGGGGTACGCGCTCGGGCTCGAGCCGCGCGCCGGGCGCTTTGGCACCGACCGCTGGCTGCCGGCGCTCGAGTTCGCGGGCGCTGAGCTCGGCGCGAGCCTCGTCGAGCTCCTCGGGCCGCGACCGGGACCGCTCACGATCATGCCGACGACCGAGGCGTGGTGGGGGCCGCTCTTTCACCTGCTCGCGCAGGTCGCGCTCATGGCGTTCATCGTGAACCTGGCCCTGCCCGCGCACGACCTGCACCGCCTCTTCTTGCTCGCGTTCGAGGCCGTATTCCGCCGCCCGCTCAAGCCGGCGCCTGAGCTCGCGCTGGTGCGACTCGAGGTCCTGATCGTGCTCGCGCTCATCGTCGCGTGGATCGCGCGTGACGTCGTGCGCCTG
>Ga0114972_10003180_pt1 | contig 12309 bp, 8 predicted proteins | sample M_140807_EF_Meta_FD_87354 | JGI IMG/M metagenome (GOLD analysis project Ga0114972, IMG submission 87354) | Freshwater microbial communities from Lake Montjoie, Canada to study carbon cycling - M_140807_EF_MetaG | ecosystem: Environmental > Aquatic > Freshwater > Lake | place: Lake Montjoie... | reverse complement strand
GAGGTGCGCCGCCAGTTCCGCGAAATCAAAGGGATCATGGAAGGCACGGCCCAACCGGAATATGGCCGCGCGGTCGACATGCTGACCACCGCCGCCATCAAGGAAATGATCGTTCCGTCGCTGCTGCCGGTGGTCGTGCCGGTCCTGGTCGGTCTGTTCCTCGGCCCGGCAGCGCTTGGCGGCCTGCTGATGGGCACCATCGTCACCGGTCTGTTCGTGGCGATCTCGATGTGTACCGGCGGCGGCGCCTGGGATAACGCCAAGAAGTACATCGAGGAAGGCCATCACGGCGGCAAGGGCAGCGAAGCCCACAAGGCAGCGGTCACCGGCGACACCGTTGGCGACCCCTACAAGGACACCGCAGGTCCTGCGATCAACCCGCTGATCAAGATCATCAACATCGTGGCGCTGCTGCTGGTGCCGGTGATCGGCAACTCGGTGCCTGGCAACGTCAAAGTCAGCCATGGCCCGGCACCTGTTGTCGTGGCCGCGCCCGGTGCAGCCACCTCGGCGCCGGTGCCGGCGGCGTCCACGACTGCCGCGAACATCGCCAGCACCGCCGGCGTGCAGCCCGAGAAAGTCGTCCTCTTTTTCGAGACGGCCGAAAGCGCTCTGCCGGGTGATACCTCTGCGCAAGCCGCCAAACTGGTGGCCTGGGTCATGGCGGCCCCGGAACGCAAGGTCTCGATTTCGGGCTTTCACGATTCGACCGGCGATGCGGCGCAAAACGCCGAATTGGCCAGGAACCGCGCTGTGGCGGTCGCCGACGTGCTGAAATCGGCCGGTGTCCCCGAAGACCGGCTGGTGCTCCAGAAGCCGGCCCTGACCGATGCCGGCGGTGGGCGTGAAGCCCGACGGGTCGAGATCTCGGCCCAGCAGTAAGTCGACAGCGCTTGATCAGGACCGCGCCATTACGAACGATGGCGAGGCCCTGATCATTCAGTGATCTGCTTCAGCGGCCGACATCAATGACCGGCTGAGATGCGCTGAAGCGATCTGCTTCATCGACCCGCTTCAACGACCCGCTTCAACGACAGACTGTCCCTCGATCCAGCGAGCCAACCCGAGCAGCGCGGCATCCCGATCGCGGGCGCCCACCAGTTGAATGCTGGCCGGCAGCGACTCAACGCTGCCCCCCGGCAGACTGATCGCAGGAAAGCCGGCAAAACTGAAGGGCAGCGTCTGCCCCAGAACCGCCTCGCGAACGGTCACGATCCCCGACTCGACCTCGATCTCGGTCTGTCCCCGCAAGGGCGGCGGCACGGCCGATGACGGCAGCACCAGCGCATCGTGGTCGCGCAGCAGGGTATCGAGCTCGGCGCGCAGCGCCTCGCGAAACTGCAAGGCCTCGAGATAAGTGCGCAGTGAAACCTGCTCGCCAAGACGCATCGGCGCAAGCACGCCGGGCGAAAAACCCTCGCCGCCGGATGCCAGGACGGCGCGATGAACATGGGCCGCCTCGGCGCGGGCAATGATCGTGTATTGAGCACTCGCATCCATCATGACCGGTGTCTGCACCTCGGTGATATCAGCCTGCGCGCGCCAGTCGGACAGCCTGGACTCGAACCAGGCCCGCATCGCCGGATGCAGGCGACCGGCCAGCCAGCGCGCCGGCACGGCCAGTCGCGGCCGGCGGGCGACGCGGGCATGGGCGGTGCGTCGGCCCGACATCGCCTCGAACATCAGGGCCGCATCATCGACCGATCGGGTGAGCGGCCCGGCGTGATCGCAGGTCCAGGACAGGTGTAAGGCGCCGGCAAGCGGAATCGCTCCGAAGGTGGGTTTGAAGCCGACCACCCCCGAGAACGCTGCCGGAATGCGCACCGATCCGCCGGTGTCGCTGCCAATGCCGGCCAGGCCGATGCCCACCGCCACCGCAACCCCTGCGCCGCTCGATGAGCCGCCAGCCTGGCGCGCCGGATCATGAGGATTGAGAACGTCGCCGGTCCAGATGTTTTCACCGGTGGCGCCCAACGCAATCTCATGCATATTGGTCTTGGCAAAGACCAGCGCACCGGCAGCGCGCAAGCGGCTCACCGCAAGCGCCTCACCACCGAAATCGGGCAGACGGGCGCGGGTGCCGGCTGCGGTCGGCATGCCGGTCACGTTGAAGAGGTCCTTGATGGTCACCGGCACGCCGTGCAAAGGGCGCAGCGGCGAGCCTGCACGGCGTTGCGCATCAAGCGCATCGGCATCGCGTGCCGCCGCATCAAAATCGACCCAGGCGATCGCATTGAGATCGCGATGCGCGTCGTGCGCTGCCCGCGCAGCGTCGAGCAGGTCCCGACTGGAGAGTGCGCCCTCGGCCTGCGCGGACACCGCGGCGCGGATGCCGGAGCTGACCGTACCGGGTTGCATGGCGGGGGATCGGGCCAGGCCCGCGGCGATAACGGAAGAAGGCGATGAGTTCATCACCGTATAGTAGCGGGCCTCATCGACCGGAGACCCTGATGAAGCGCCGCGAATCGATACAGATAGTGCAGATCTCGCGCCGTCTGCGGCAGGTCATGGCGAGCGCAATCGCCGGCCTGATGCTCGGCACCGCGCTCGCGCAGACCGCTCCCGCCCAACCCGAAGCGGCCAGCGGACAGACCGCGCGGTCGCTGGTACGCGGCAGCCACATGATGGCCGCCACAGCCAACCCGCATGCCACACGCACCGCCTTCATGATCCTTGAGCGCGGCGGCTCGGCGCTTGACGCCGCGATTGCCGCGCAGATGGTGCTGACCCTCACCGAGCCGCAGTCATCGGGTATCGGCGGCGGCGCCTTCCTGATGCACTACGATGCGCAAACTCGTGCAGTCCAGGCCTGGGACGGCCGCGAGACCGCTCCTGCGGCAGCCACCGAAAAGCTCTTCGAAGGCCCAGACGGCAAGCCGCTGGCCTTTTTCGATGCGGTGGTCGGCGGTCGATCAGTGGGCACGCCAGGCGTGCTGCGAATGCTGGAGGCGGCTCATGCGCAGCATGGCCGACTGCCCTGGGCGATGCTCTTCGAGCCGGCGATCAGGCTGGCCGACCAGGGCTTCGAGGTCAGTGCGCGGCTCAACCGGCTGCTTGCCATTGAGCCCCACCTCAAACGCGACCCCGCTGCTGCCCGCTACTTCTATGACGCGAACGGCATGCCCTGGCCGGTCGGCCATCGCCTGAAAAATCCCCAGCTCGCCGACACGCTCGCACAAATTGCCCAACGCGGCAGCCTCGCCCTGCACACCGGCCCGATTGCGCGCGACATTGTCGCGGCGGTGCGCTCGCATCCGATCAACCCGGGGCTGCTCGATGAGCGCGATCTGGCCTTCTATCAGCCGAAGGTCCGCACGCCGCTGTGTTCGAGCTTTCGCGGCAGAACGATCTGCGGCATGCCGGCGCCCTCGTCGGGCGCGATTGCGGTGGCGCAGATTCTGGGGCTCTATGACGCCGCCGGCGCGCCGCGCTTTGCCTCGGTTGATGCCAGTCCGCAAGACGAGGGGGCGCATGTCTTTGCCGAGGCAGGAAGGCTCGCCTTTGCCGACCGCAACCAGTACGTCGCCGACCCGGACTTCGTCAAGCTGCCGACCGGGATGATCGATCCGGATTACCTCAAGCGCCGTGCGAGTCTCATCGGTCCACGCGACATGGGCCGCGCGCTGCCGGGCGACCCGGCGGGTGCGCCGCCCTTGCGCGTCAGCGAAGCGACGCTGGAGCAGCCAGGCACCTCGCATCTGTCGATCATCGACGCCTGGGGCAACGCGATTGCGATGACCACCACCATCGAAGACCAGTTCGGCGCGCGTCTGATGGTGCGCGGTTTCCTGCTCAACAATCAGCTGACCGATTTTTCGTTTGCCGCCCAGGCCAACGACCTGCCGGTGGCCAATCGGGTCGAGCCTGGCAAACGGCCGCGCAGTTCGATGGCGCCCACGCTGGTCTTCGCGCAAAGCGCCCCCGCAACCTCCACCACCATCACCGCGCCACCAGCCTCCGCCTCCGCACGACATCACCAGAGAACTGCCAGTGCGTCGCCCCGGTCATCGACCATCGCCACGACGCCACCCACCGATTCGGTGATCGCACCCGGCCCGCTGCTGATGACGCTCGGCTCGCCCGGCGGCTCGCAGATCATCGGCTATGTCGCCCGCACGCTGCTTGCCACGATCGGCGACGGTCTGGATGTCCAGACCGCGATCAGCATGCCGAATCTGGGCAATCGCAATGGCCCGACCGAACTCGAGGCAGGCAGTGTGAGCGCCAGTCTTGCCGATTCACTGCGCGCACGAGGCCATGAAATCCGTGAAATCGACATGACCAGCGGTCTGCAGGCGATCGAACGGCGATGTGATCGGGCGGGTCGGTGTACGCTTGCCGGCGGAGCCGATCCGCGCCGCGAAGGCCTGGTGATCGGTCGCTGAAAGCAGACCCTCACACAATCAACCTGCAACAGGAGACAACCATGAGTCTTTTCGATCTGACCGGCAAGGTCGCCATCGTCACCGGTTCGAGCCGCGGTATCGGCCGCTCGATTGCCCTCAACTTTGCCGCCCATGGTGCGCGTGTCGTGGTCTCGAGCCGCAAGGCCGACGCCTGCGAAGCGGTCGTGAAAGAGATCCGAGATGCTGGCGGCGAAGCGATCTCGATCCCGGCCAACATCTCCGACAAACAGGGCCTGCAAGCCCTGGTCGACGGCACCCGCAAGGCCTTCGGCCCGATCGACGTCCTGGTGTGCAATGCCGCGTCCAATCCTTACTTCGGCCCGGCCGCCGGGATGGGCGACGAAGTCTTCGAGAAGATCATGCGCAACAACGTGCTTTCCAACCACTGGCTGTGCACCATGGTCAGGCCTGACATGGTGGCCAAGAAAGACGGCGCGATCATCATCGTCTCGTCGATCGGCGGACTGAAAGGCTCGACCGAGATCGGCGCCTACTGCATCTCGAAAGCCGCCGACATGCAACTGGCCCGCAACCTCGCCTGCGAATGGGGCCCGGACAACATCCGCGTCAACTGCATCGCGCCCGGCCTGATCAAGACCGACTTCGCCAAAGCGCTCTACGAAGACCCGAAGCGCAAGGCCGCCGCCGAAGCCCGCTTTCCGCTGCGCCGGCTCGGCGAGCCCGACGATATCGGCGGCATCGCCGTCATGCTTGCCAGCCGCGCCGGCGCCTTCATCACTGGCCAGTCGATCGTGTCCGACGGCGGCGCCACGATCACCGGCTGATGCTCAGGCAAGCGCTGCGGGCGGCGAATCGCGCAGCTCGCGGCGCAAGATCTTGCCGACGTTGCTCTTGGGCAACTCGGCACAGAACACAATGTGCCGAGGCTTCTTGTAGCCGGTCAGGCGCTCGGCGCACCAGTCCCGAACCGCCTGTTCGGTGAGCGCCGGATCCTTTCGCACCACAAAGACCTTGATCGCTTCGCCCGAATGCTCGTCGGGAATACCGACCGCGGCGCACTCGAGCACGCCTGGCAGTGCAACGATCACTTCCTCGATCTCGTTCGGAAACACATTGAAGCCCGAGACGATGATCATGTCCTTCTTGCGATCGACGATCTTCACGAAACCCTTGAAGTCCATCACGCCAATATCGCCGGTCTTGAAAAAACCATCGGCGGTCATCGCCCGTGCAGTCTCCTCGGGCTGCTGCCAGTAGCCCTTCATGACCTGCGGCCCGCGGATGCAGATCTCGCCGCGCTCACCCGACGGCACATCGTTGCCGGCATCATCGCGGATGACAACCTCGACCGAGCTGACCGGCAGGCCGACCGTGCCATTGAAGGCCGTGCTGTTGACCGGGTTGATGGTCCCGACCGCACAGGTCTCGGACAGGCCGAAACCCTCACCCAGCGGCACGCCGGTGACCGCCAGCCATTTTTCGGCCACCGCCTGCTGGGTCGCCATGCCACCGCCGGCGGCAAACATCAGCCGCGAAAAATCGAGCTTGGCAAATTCGGGATTGTTGGCAAGCGCATTGAAAAGCGTATTGAGACCCGGGAAATTGTTGACCGGATGCTTGGCAAGCACCTTGATCAGGTCGGGGATGTCGCGCGGATTGGGCACCAGCAGGTTGCAGCCGCCTGACTTCATCCCGAAGCCAAAGCCCAGTGCAAGCATGTAGATGTGATACAGCGGCAGGGCGCACAGCCCGGTAAACGGGGCCTCCTCGCCGTACTTGGCCTTGAACGCGCGGTCGATCGGCAGGAACCAGGCTTCGCATTGAAGAATGGCCGCAATCACGTTGCGATGGGTGAGCATTGCCCCCTTCGACAGGCCGGTGGTGCCACCGGTGTATTGCAGAAAGGCCAGGTCCTCGCCACTCACATCTGGCGCCTGATAGCGCATCGATGCGCCAGCAGACACCGCATCGGCAAACCGGCTGGCTCCCGGCAGATCGAAGGGCGGCACCATCTTGCGAACATTGCGAATCGCAAAATCGATGATCCGGCCGCGAACCGCACCGAGCATCTCACCGATCGAGGTCAGTACCACATGCTTGATGGCGGTATGAGCGATCACCTGCTGCAGTGTGTGCGCGAAATTTTCGAGAATCACAATTGCCTCGGCACCCGAGTCCTTGAGCTGATGCTCGAGTTCGCGCGGTGTGTAGAGCGGATTGACGCAGACCGCGGTGCAGCCGGCCCGCAGCACGCCGGCTGCGGCGACTGGAAATTGCAGGATATTCGGCAGCATGATCGCCACCCGCCTGCCCTTGCCCAGGCCCTTCGACTGCAACCAGGCGGCAAAGGCCCGCGATCGCCAGTCAAGTTCGCCGTAGGTCATGGGCTTGTCCATGCACAGATAGGCGGTGCGGGTGCTGTACTTCTTCAGGCTCTCGTCGATCAGGACATTAAGCGACGAATAAAGCGATGGGTCGATATCGGCCGGGACACCTTCAGGATAGGAACTGAGCCAGTAGCGATCCATGCGACCTCCTCGCGAGCGCTTGGGCGCTCATTATTTTGAATGACTCGCCATGGCATCACCGTCGGCGAAAGAGCCGCGATGATAGCGCCGCATTGCCCGGCATGGCGCACCGCGATGAACCGGCATCCCCGTGATTCAATGCGGGCTCGACAGGCGAATGGCTGCAGGGGTAATCAACGATGGCAATGATTCACAGTGGATTCGGCGTGCTGGCCATGCTCGGACTCGCATGGCTTGCCTCGGAGCGACGCGATCTGATCGCCTGGCGAACCGTCGCCAGCGGCATCGCACTGGCCCTGAGCCTGATCGCAGCATTCAGCTGGCTGCCCGGATTGCGCTGGCTGCTCGAACGCAGCAACGGCCTGCTCGATGCACTGATGGTGGCCAGTACCGCCGGCACCTCCTTCGTCTTCGGCTACATCGGTGGTGGCGCCCTGCCCTTTACCCCGGTCAGTCCGGGTGCGGGCTTCATACTCGCCACCCAGGCTCTGCCGCTTGTGCTGCTGATCTCAGCCCTGTCGGCCGTACTCTTTCACTGGGGCATTCTCAAGCGCGTGGTCGAGGCCTTCGCCTGGCTGCTCAATCGCACGCTGGGCATCGGTGGCGCGGTCGGCGTCTCGGCGGCGGCCAATGCCTTTGTCGGCATGATCGAAGGACCGCTGGTGGTCAGACCCTGGTTGGCCACCATGAGCCGCGGCGAGCTTTTCATGGTCATGAACTGCGGCATGGCCACCATCGCCGGGACGGTGCTGGTGCTCTATGCCAGCATTCTCAAGCCGATCGTGCCGCAGGCATTCGGCCATCTGCTGATCGCCTCGGTGGTCGCGATTCCGGTGGCGATTGCGGTGGCCGCCCTGATGGTGCCGTCGGATCAGCCTGCCGATCGATCGAGCCTCGTGATGCAGCGTGACGATGCCAGCACGATCGCCGCCCTGACCCGCGGCACGCTCGAGGGGCTGCAGCTGCTGCTCAACATCGTCGCGATGCTGATCGTCTTCGTTGCGCTGGTCGCCCTGGTTGATCAGGGCCTCGCACTCCTGCCGGCCGTGGCCGGCGCGCCGGTGTCGGCCGAACGGATCATGGGCGCCGTCTTTGCGCCGCTGGCCTGGCTGGTGGGCATCCCCTGGAGCGAAGCCGGCGCAGCCGGCCAATTGCTCGGCAAAAAGACGGTTCTCAATGAATTTCTCGCCTTTGCCGACATGGCCTCGCTGCCGCCCGAGACCCTGTCGGCGCGCAGCCGGCTGCTGATGACCTATGCGCTGGCAGGCTTTGCCAACTTCGGCAGCGTCGGCATCATGCTGGGCGGCATGGCACCGCTGATGCCCGAGGCGCGGCGCACCGAGGTCGGCCGACTTGCCATCCGGTCGCTGCCAGCCGGGCTCCTGTCGTCCTGCATAACCGCCGCGCTCGTCGGCGTTCTGACCGGCTGAATGCACGGCTTGCGCACAGCGTGAGCGACCCCGATGCGAGGCCCTCAGCCCCGAGCTTGCGCGCCCCTGAGCCTGCCCTGTGAAGGCAGCCGTCGATCCGGGCAGGTTGACAAGCGCACCGGCTCGCGACTAGGCTCTTGGGATGATCTGCGTCTCGCTGACCCGACTCTCGACTCTGTCCCTGCTACGACTAGGCATGGGCCGGGGTCGTCTGCTGCCCGTTCAGGGCGCCTGAGTACCAGTCAGTTACGCCACCCCGGCCCACCCGAACCCCGACCGAAACTGGGGTGCCCGGGAGGCCAGCCGATAAGGCGTCTGCCTCTGTGCTCCCTGTTCCGGTTGCAGACCCCACCGCAATCGAAGGAGCCTTGAGACCATGATGAAATCGCCCGCCGGCAAATACCGCCCGTTCCCAGTCATTGACCTGCCCGACCGCAGCTGGCCTTCCCGGACCATCGACGCAGCGCCCCGCTGGCTGTCGACCGACCTGCGCGACGGCAATCAGGCACTGTTCGAGCCGATGGACACCGCGCGCAAACTGCGCATGTTCGAGACCCTGCTGAAGATCGGCGTCAAGGAAATCGAGGTGGGGTTTCCGGCCGCCTCGCAGACCGACTTCGATTTCGTGCGCCACATCATCGAGCAGGGCCTGGTGCCCGACGATGTCGTGATCAGCGTGCTGACACAGGCCCGCGAAGACCTGATCACCCGCTCGGTCGAGTCGCTCGAAGGCGCGAAAAACGCCACGGTGCATCTCTACAACGCCACGGCGCCGGTTTTTCGGCGCATCGTCTTCAACCTGAGCAAAGAGGAAGTGACCGACCTGGCCATCAGCAGCACTCGGGTGGTCAAGCGCCTGCTGGCCGCGCGCCCGGGCACCAACTGGGGCTTTGAGTACAGCCCCGAGGTGTTCTCCAGCACCGAGCTCGAATTCGCCCGGGATGTCTGCGTTGAAGTCATGAAAGAGTGGGGTGCCACGCCGCAGCGCCCGGTGATTCTCAATCTGCCCGCCACCGTCGAGTCAGCCACACCCAACATCTATGCCGACCAGATCGAGTGGATGATCCGCAATCTGCCCAATCGCGAATCGGCCATCATCTCGCTGCATCCCCACAACGATCGCGGTACGGCTGTCGCCGCTGCCGAACTCGGTGTCATGGCGGGTGCCGACCGGGTCGAGGGTTGCCTCTTTGGCAACGGCGAGCGCACCGGCAATGTCGATCTGGTCACGCTGGCGCTCAATCTCTATTCACAGGGCGTCGACCCCAAGCTCGACTTTTCCGACATCAATGAGGTGGCGCGCACGGTCGAGCACTGCAACCAGTTGCCGATCCATCCGCGTCATCCCTATGTCGGCGATCTGGTCTTCACCGCCTTTTCGGGCTCGCACCAGGACGCGATCAAGAAAGGGTTCGCCGTCCAGCAGCCCGACTCGCTCTGGGAAGTCCCTTACCTGCCGATCGATCCGGCCGACCTCGGCCGAACCTATGAATCAGTGATCCGCGTCAACAGCCAGTCGGGCAAGGGGGGCATCTCCTTCCTGCTTGAGCGCCACCATGGCCTGGTGATGCCGCGCCGCCTGCAGGTTGAGTTCAGCTCGATCGTGCAGCGCCATACCGACGAGCATGGCACCGAAGTCACCGCCGACGACCTTTGGCGCCTGTTCAATACCGAATACCTGCACGACGATGCCCGCATTAAGCTGCTGTCGCACCGCATGGTCGGTACCGACGGCGGCCATCAGATCGACCTCACGGTGTCGGTCGACGGCGTCACGCATGTGCTGCATGGCGAAGGCAATGGCCCGATCGATGCGGCCGTTCATGCGCTCGGCCTGCCGATGCGGGTCGACAGCTATGAAGAGCGGTCGATCGACTCGGGCTCGGACGCCCGCGCGGTGGCCTTCATCGAGGCCACCAGTGATGGCGTGACCGGCGCGCGTTTCGGCGTCGGTATCGATCGCAGCATCGTGGTGGCCTCGCTGCGGGCACTGCTGAGTGCGGCCAACCGCTTCGGGCTGGCAGACCATGTCGGCAGCCGCGCGACGCGTCGCGCGGCCTGACCGACGCTCAATTCAGCGCATCAGTACTTTTCAGGGACGTAGAGCTCGGGCGGAACCGGATGACGCAGGTAATCCGGGTTCCGCACGCGTTCCGGCAGCACGACCGGTTCGCGCTGGATCTCTTCGTACGGGAACTGCGACAGCAGATGCGAGATGCAGTTCAGGCGCGCTTTCTTCTTGTCGACCGCATGCACCAGCGACCAGGGCGCCTCGGCGATGTGCGTGCGCTCGAGCATCGTCTCCTTGGCGCGGGTGTAGTCCTCCCACTTGCTGCGCGCGTAGAGGTCCATCGGGCTGAGCTTCCACTGTTTCAACGGATCGTTGATCCGGGCGAGGAAGCGCATATGCTGCTCGTCGTCGGTGATCGAGAACCAGTACTTGATGACCTTGATGCCGGAGCGCACCAGCATGCGCTCGAACTCGGGCACTGAGCGGAAGAACTCCTCGTACTCGTCGTCGTTGCAAAAGCCCATCACGCGTTCGACACCGGCACGGTTGTACCAGCTGCGATCGAACAGCACGATTTCGCCACCGGCCGGCAGATGCGACACATAGCGCTGGAAGTACCACTGTGTCCGCTCGCGATCATTGGGTGCGGGCAAGGCCACGACCCGCGCGACGCGAGGATTCAGCCGCTGGGTGATGCGCTTGATCACGCCGCCTTTCCCGGCCGAATCACGGCCTTCAAAAATGACAAGCGCCTTGGTTTTGGTGGTGGCAACCCAGTCCTGAAGCTTGACCAGTTCACCTTGCAGTCGAAAGAGCTCGCTGAAGTACAGTTGCCGGGCCTTGCGGTCTTCCTCGGTGGCGGGGCCTGCCGGCTCGGTACCCGGCATCTCGAAAGCCTGATCCTCGAGTTCAAGTTCGAGCGCCTCATCGTAGCTGTCGATCAGATCGCGCTCGATACGTCGGCGCAACTCGCTCAGGTCGGGGTCAATCGGCGTGCTCATCTGAACCTCCATGGATTGGTTGATCGTTGGAACGACCGGAGATGGTCTATGACCGGGATGTCCTGCCAATGACAGGCAAGCCGGTCGGCGACCGGCCACCTTGCTATCATTGGCAGTCATGCTCAATTTTCAGCCAAACCACCCTTCACGGCACAGCCCTTCGCGCAGGGAGAGCCTGAAGTCGGCCGTGGTTGCGGTGGTGTCGGGTCTGCTCGGCAGCCAGCTCTGCCCACCGGCATCGGCGCAGGTCAACCGGATCATCCCGCCCGAGGCGCTGCCCGGTCTGTTCAAGCCCGCCATCTTCCCGCAGGCCTTCATGAACGGGCAGCCGGTCGTGCTTGGCGCGGGAACGCGCATCTACGACGAACAGAACATGATCCGCATGCCGGCCAGTCTGAGCGGCGATTACCGGGTGGCCTTCGTGCGCGGCAATCTGGGCGAAATCCTCCAGATCTGGATGCTGACCGAGGCGGAATACCAGGTCGTCGCCGAACGGGCGGCGGCGGCGCGCCGATCCGGCGGATTGCGCTGATTTCCGCGAGCAAGGCCCGCACTCTCATGACCAAGAAGCTCTATATCCGCACGTTCGGCTGCCAGATGAACGAGTACGACTCGGCCAAGATGGTCGACGTGCTCGCGCAGTCACAGGCAGGCGGCATCGAGACCACCGATGATCCGCAACAGGCCGACATCGTGCTTTTCAACACCTGCTCGGTGCGCGAAAAAGCCCAGGAAAAGGTGTTTTCCGATCTCGGTCGCATGCGCCTGCTCAAACTCGAGCGACCCGATCTCGTGATCGGCGTGGGCGGCTGCGTGGCCAGTCAGGAAGGCGCCAACATCGTGAGTCGCGCGCCTTATGTCGATGTGGTCTTCGGCCCGCAAACGCTGCACCGGCTGCCGCAACTCATCGAGGCCCGGCGCAGCTCGGGGCGTTCGCAGGTCGACATCAGCTTTCCGTCCATCGAGAAATTC
>Ga0114972_10003178_pt1 | contig 12311 bp, 14 predicted proteins | sample M_140807_EF_Meta_FD_87354 | JGI IMG/M metagenome (GOLD analysis project Ga0114972, IMG submission 87354) | Freshwater microbial communities from Lake Montjoie, Canada to study carbon cycling - M_140807_EF_MetaG | ecosystem: Environmental > Aquatic > Freshwater > Lake | place: Lake Montjoie... | reverse complement strand
GCTGGATCGTTGGCAGGCGCTCGCCCCTGAGCAACGGCGCACGTTCCCACCCCTTTGCCCCGATCTGGTGATCGAACTGGCCAGTGCCAGTGACGCAGGCCCCGTTTGAGAGCTTCCAGCTGAGTATATTTCTGGAGAAGAGATCAACAATCGCCACCAGGTAGAGAAAACCTTTCCGCATCGGGATGTAGGTGATATCGGTGGCCCACACCTGATCCACTGCCGTGACCATGCTGAGATCCACCAGGCAGGTGAATCGCACGGATGGATGACCAGGGACCGTGGTGCGCGGTTTCTGGTAGATCGCCCGTAAACCCATGCGCTGCATAAGGTTTCGCACTCGGTCACGGCTGATCGGGATCCCATCTCTGGCCAGGTAGTCCACCATCCGGCGGCTGCCGCTGCAGGGATCTTCCAGATAGAGAACATCGATTCTGGCCATGATCCGCAGTGTCGATTCCCGCACCGGTATCGGCCGGTAGTACAGCGTGGATCGAGCCAGACCAAGCAACACGCATTGGTGGCTGACGCTGAGATCGGGGTGGTCGTGATCGACCAGCTTGCGCAGTTCACGGGCATCAGAGCAGCTGAGACTTTTTTTGAGCCACTCCAGCTCCATCTGCAGCCGGCCGATCTGCTGGAACAGCTCAGCCTCCTTGACCTGCCCCTCGTCCTTGTCCCTAGTCTGCTTGCCCCTGATGAACAGCTCGCTGGCTCCATCGAGCAGCTGCCGCTTCCGCTGGCTCACCTGGATTGGGTCGCAGCGGAAGGAGCGCTGCATTGCGCAACCCCGACGGCATGGTCGGAGGCGATCTCCTGGATCGTCTTGCGGCCACTAATCGCCTCCATGGCGACCCTGGCCTTGAACTCGGGACTGTGTGTGCGGCGCTTGCTCATCGGTGGGAGCCCTTTCAGGGGCGGTGCCCCGCCTCAGAGGTTAACGATGGGGGCTGTCCAGAAAAGCCAGACCACCTCAGTCAGCAGCGGCTGGGCATTGGCATCTTGCGCGGCCTGACGCCAGCGGACCACATGCTCGGGGAATAGACCCCGCTCCCTGCAGAAAGCACTCAGCTCAGTGGCATTCAATCCAGCGGTCTCCAGCACGAGCGTGAACTTGTCGGCAGCGCTCCAGCCCTCTGGGTCTTTCGCCGATGCCGGCACCACTTCCCCCTGCAGACGCCAGTTATGCCGCCAGTTGTAGAGGGTGGCGACATGAATGCCAAACTCTTGGGAAATCTGAGCAACACTTTGACGCTGCGGTGGGCCCATACGACTTTTCACCTCAGCTTTTACGGTCTCGCTGTAACGACGCATTGAATCGCTCCATCAAGCCCCCTGGTGGTGAAAATGGTCGGGATGGAGAGGCGTCAACTTTCCTGGCAGAGGGGAGCGAACTCCAGTCCTGATCTGGCTTTTGCTCCTGCAGGTGCTCCAGCAGCGTGGTGGGCGTCAGCGTTGGATCGCGATCCAACAGGGGCAGGAGCAGCGGTTCCCAGACCTCGGCCAATGGGTCGGGACGCCGCCGGTCACGGGGCTTGGCGGCTTTGGGTTGGAGGCGTCCTCCATAAATCCGGTGGGCACTGCTCACCGAGATGCCCGCCGCAGCGGCAGCCACCTCCTGGCGGCCGCCGGCTCGTCGTTTGGACACGTAAAGCGCAATCTGTTGAACAGTGAGGGGAGCAGGCATGGACCGGTGCCCTGCTCATGGCAACCGGATTCAGCAGGCCCCCTCTGAGCGGTCAACCTGATTGGCGCGACCGCTCAACCACATTGTCGTGGAACACTCGTCCGTGCTGTCGCCGACTTGGATGCCGAGCACCTCGCGCTGGCCGCTAGCCGTATAGCTCTCAGGCTTCCGCGAAGCGGTTGTCCACCGCCACGAGCACCGCCCTGGAGATCCCCTGCTTACGGGCAGGATCTCGGCCATGCAGGTAGGTCGCATCGAGGTAGACGTTGGGGTAACGGCTGAAATCCAGCGGCCGGTTCAAGAAGGCCTGCACCCGCACGTCGAGGCCCTGGCAGATGCGGCTCACCTCCGATTTGGAGATGCCGCACTCGCATCCCAGCGTTGCCACCACCTCATCGATTTTGCTGGAGGAAACGCCGGAGACGTAGACCTCCATCACGACGGCCCACAGGGCCCGATCCACTTGCGGCGAGGCTCCAGCAGCGACGGGAAGCAGCTTCCGTCCGTAACCGTGGGATGCGCAGCCAGATCTCACCGGCTGGCGTGGTCAGGAGCCGATCACTGCTGCCGTTGCGGTGTCCACGCCGCTGATCCGTGCGCTCATGGGGCGATAGGCACCGGCTAAGCCGTTGCCGCTACTCAGGGGTTACACCACTCGGCGGGACGCTGCTAACGGGAAAAAAACATACCAAGGTGTTCTAGACGACTTGAGATGATCTGCAACTGACGCAAGATAAATTTGTTTTGGAGGTTCTTGTGATCACTTCAATTCAAATTAAAGAGCTCCTTGTTTCCTATCTCGGGAAAGTTGTTTCAGCCATCGCCTTGTGGGTTGTGGTTGCCTGGGGGATCAAGCTCCTGTTGGGAATTTGCCGGCGCTCGCTCATCAAAGGTGGCATGCAGCAAGGCATGGTTTCTTATATCATACCAGTAATTGGTTCAACATTACGGGTTTTCCTTCTTCTATCTATTCTTGGCATTTTTGGCATCCAAACAACCAGCTTTGCAGCCTTAATAGCTGGTACTGGCTTAGCAGTAGGTGCCGCTGCAAGCGGTTTGTTAAGTACTTTTGCCGCAGGTGCTTTTCTTCAGGGATTGCGGCCTTTCAAAGTCGGCGGCTACATTATTGCAGGAAATGCAGAGGTGACAGTTAGTGAAATTGGCATGTTGGTTACCACAAGTGTAACACCTAATCACATTAATACTTTGGTTCCAAATGGCAAATTACTCACTGATACAATCAAGAATTTATCAACTTATAACTATCGCAGAGTTCAACTTGAAGCGAATTTAGACGAGGGTGATGATGTTGTCAAAGCAATTGAGGTTCTACAGGAATCACTTCAATTAGTTGCCAATCAGTCTCATAATATACCGCCGGTCGTAGATTTACTTGAATTCAAGAGAAAGGTCCCACGTCTAGCTGTTTAGCTTTACACCAGCACAGAACATTATTGGCAAGTCTATTTTGATGCGAACCAAATAATAGCCAACGTTCTTCTCAGACATGATTTGAAGCCATCCGACATTTCTAGCGAAGTCATAACGGTAAGTGCTTCCAAGATATAGAGCAAGTAGCATTAAATCAACTTAAATTTTAGGATTATTTTTAAACCATCCTATTTTTTTATCTCATCATGAGCGACCCAGCACTCATAGATTATTCCCAGAAATATACCAATATCTCCTACCGTGAGGAACAGAGATGGCAGGAGTTAAGGAGTTTTGAAATCAAATCTTGGGCTGATGTTTGGGAACACTCAGTAGACAATAATCCTTTTTCTTCTGTTCTTCAAGATGTTTCCGCAAATCAATCATGGACCTATAAAGCACTAGATCAGCAAGCTGATAAAATCGCTGTTTGGGCATTATCAACCAAAGAGAACTATATTGGAGTTTGCATAGCCAACTGTTCTACTTTTTTGATTGCAGTCATAGGATTAATGAAAGCTGGTATAGTGCCTGTATTATTTAATATCCGAGAGCCATCTAGTAAATTGTCAAGGTTGGCCAATCAATCACAGGTAAAGCTTGGTTTAGGGCAAAAAATTCCAGGCGTGAAAACATTGGATCCATCTCAACTTTTGTCAGGCTCACATCCAGGTCGACTATCTCCAATTTACCGTCGGTATACACAGCTAACCGATCCGGCTGTAGTAATTTTTACCAGTGGCACAAGTGGACGAAGTAAACCCGCCTTATTTTCTCATCTACGCCTGATTGGGGCTGGAATCGCCTGGTCGATCCGCACAGGAATCACTTCTAACAGCCGCTGTTATATCGCTTTACCACTTTATCATGGCAATGGGCTTGCAATCGGGTTTGCAAGTTGTGTTGAAGCAGGTGCCTGCGCTGTCGTCAGAGAAAGCTTTTCTGTCCGTTCATTTTTACCTGATATTCGCCAATATCAATGTGATTCTGCAGTTTACATTGGCGAACTATGGCGATATCTTATAAATAGTGCTCGCCATCACGATGATACAAATAGTCCCTTGAAAATAATTTTTGGCAATGGGTTAACATCTCAAATTTGGAAAACTGTTCTGGAGCGATTCGGTATTGAGCATGTAGTGGAGCATTATGGTGCCTCTGAAATGCCTTCATCAGCTTTGACAAATTGGACGGGCCGGTCGGGCTATTGCGGATTCGTCCCACCCGATCATCCTGATGCAACTGATATTCTACTTGTGGATGAACATGGAAAACCTGTTGCAACAAATGAGCCTGGTCAGGCATTGTTCCGGATTTCTAGTGGTAATTACCGAGGCTATCTTGATCCAAAAATGGATGCGGACCGACTTTGGAAAAACCTACTTAAACCAGATGACTTATGGTGGAAATCAGGAGATCTGCTCACACTAAATACGGAGGGTTTTTACAAGTTTGTCGATCGCATTGGGGACAGTTATCGCTGGAAGGGAGAGAATGTTGCCACACTAGAGGTTGAAGAAGCGATCCTAGCTTTAGAGCAAATATCGGAAGCTGTTGTATACGGTGTTGCTATACCTGGGCATTTAGGAAAGGTTGGAATGGCTTCAATTTTACCTAAACACTTAATGGATACAAGTGACCTGATGAATACTCTCCTTTCTAAGCTCATTCAACAACTGCCACGGTATGCGATACCCCATTTCATTCGACTGGCTTCAGTTCCTCATGAAACGACCGCTACATTAAAAACACGCAAAGCCCAACTGATTGCAGATGGATTTAAGAAAATTGACTTCTGCCCACATTACGTTCTTCATCAGGGAAAATATGTTTGCTTAACACTCGATCATCTGGTAGATATAGGTTCAGAGAACTTTACTATAGGCTTTTAACTATCAAACCACAAATCTCTAGTTATGCAAAAACTTGTAGTTGGAACAAGGATTCATACAAATGGCGGGACTACATTCCCTGATATGGGCCTGTTTCCTTATTGGTGTAAGCTCGCCCTGGAGTACGCCGATTATGTATTAATAGCTACGGATAAACAACTGTACCCTCTACTCAATCAGATGTGTGCTTCTTTAAAGCAAGTATACTTATTTCAATTGATTCAATGGAATTCTGTCGTAACTCCACTCAATTTAATTATAGATGAAGCGAAGCGGATTAAAGGGATGTCGCTATTGCTCCAAAGTTTTGAAATATTTGTTAGTCTTAAATCAATTGAAATGATGTATACCCATTTGGATATGGACACAGTGGTTGTAGGTGCGCGGTTAAATCCTGATCATGGGGGTACTCCAGGAATTAAGCCCATTGATGGCTTAACATCACCCTGGAATACGCTTGCCTTATGGGATTTAAATAAACTTTATCTGACTGGATTTCAAGCAAAATCTGTTGAATCACTAAATGGTATTCATGGGGGTATGGAAGAGGTTCCGACAATTTCCTTACTTCAACACCTGTATCCTGACAAAGCTCAAGCAAAAGTTGTAACATTGCAAGATGTTAAATGGAATATGATCTGGAATGACGAGAAGCGATCAAAATATCACCTTCAGAAAATGAAGACAAAGCGCGAACGGGCTGAGATTCAATTAAAATACCTTGATCTTCCCCGTGGGATGGTTACCGTATTCCAATAATCTTATATTAAATTCTTATTATCGATTCTTCTTGTGATTCAACAAAACCAATTCAAAAACTGGTCAAATCTTCATCGCTGCTTTCCCAATCAATTTCATTATCCAACAGACACTCCAGAGGTTGTGTCTGCTGTACACAAATCCGTTCAAAACGCAGGCAAAGTCAGAGTGTTTGGTTCAGGTCATTCTCCAAATGACATTGCGATGAGTAACGAAGCATTAATCATCACCTCTCAACTAAATCGTGTGATAGCTATTAATAAAGCTGCTAAGACAATCACTGTACAAGCCGGAATAACACTCAACGAACTAAACAAAATTTTGGCAAGTCATGAGTTAGCTCTTCCCAACTTGGGGTCAATTTCCGCCCAAACTCTGGGAGGAGCCATTGCAACTGCAACACATGGTACGGGCTTGGATTATGGAGTTCTTTCAACCTTAATTAAGTCTATGACGTTGGTGACAAGTCAAGGCGAGATACTAGTTTTGTCTGAACAAGATAGTCCGCGATTATTCAAAGCTGCACAATGTTCTCTGGGAGCTCTAGGCATTGTCACAGCAGTTGAGCTACAGGTTTGTGATGCATTTGATTTGGAGGTATTCGAGCAACCTAACAACCTTGAAACCGTACTAGAAAACTTGTCTAATTGCTTGCAAGCGGATCACTACCGATTCTGGTATTTACCTCATGCCGATCGCGTCTGGGAATGGAGTGCCATGCGTAAACCATCAGGCATTAATCAACCACAATTGACGCTGCCAGAACGCTGGAAACAATGGTATCAAAATCGGCTTATCGGCTTTCACCTGATGGAGCTTCTGCTCTACATTGCTACTTTTCGCACCAATTGGATTCCTCCTATCAATCGGTGGTACACCAAACAACAATTTACAACTCCTTGCCATTCCCGCAATGATAGCGTTAGTCAGTTTAATTTCGACTGCCTGTTCAAGCAACATGTAAATGAGTGGTGTATTCCTATCCAAAATACAGCTCAAGCAATGTTAATGATCCGTGAGATGATTCGCGATAAAGGTTACCGAGTCCATTTGCCAATAGAAGTGAGGTTTGCGAAGGGTGATGATATCTGGCTTAGCCCATCTTATGGTAGAGATAGTTGTTACATTGGCGTAATAGCCTACTTGCCATATGGTAAGGCCACTGAGCATACAGCCTTCTTCGCTGACTATGAGCAGATCATGGCCACTTTAGGAGGGAGACCTCACTGGGCCAAATGCTTTGGAGCCAATTATCTATGGCTTAAGGAACGATATCCATATTGGGACGATTTTCAATTGGTTCGTGCTGAAATAGATATCCATCATTGTCTCAGCAATAATTATACAGAACGGATTTTAGGATCAGTTGATTCACATCGCTTCGTCGATCGTCATAAATGTGGGGGCCTGGATGAATGGATGTCCTAGTAGTTGGAACGGGTGAATACGTTACAGGTTACGTACATGGGGCTGCATCCGGATCTGACAAAGGTTTGGGAGTAATTGCCTTAATCTTATTTGATTTACGACGTCGAGGTAAGGTTAATAGAATTCTATTGTGCGGGCAGCACGGGGATCGCTTCCCAGAAATTCGAACTCACTTTAAAACTCAAATAGCTTCAAGATATAGTGGCCTGGATGTGACAATCGAGACATTTCCTCCTGATGATGCTTACCTATCAACTGCTTATCTGACTGCGATTCAATCTCTTGGCCAAAATAGTGTAGTTATTGTTGTTACCCCTGACGATACTCACTATGATATAGCGACTGCTGCGATTAAAGCCGGAATGCACGTATTGGTAGCAAAACCACTAGTTAAAACGTTAGAGGAGCATCAGTCTCTTTTGCAGGCAGCTCGTCAATATAGAGTTTTAGTGAGTGTAGAAATGCACAAAAGATTTGACCCAATGTATGCAGATGCTTGCGCTCGCGCTCGTTCTTACGGTGACTTCAGCTTTATGAGTAGTTATATGAGTCAACCTAAAAATCAATTAAAAACCTTTAAAACTTGGGCCGGCCGTTCTTCAGATGTCAGCTATTATCTCAACGCTCATCATGTAGATTGGTTAGTCTGGATGATGCAGGGTCGAGGTAGACCTGTTTGGGTTTCAGGAGTTTCAGCAACCGGGGTGTCTGAAGCTGAACTCGGAATTAAAACTGAAGACACGATAACGCTAACTGTAAAATGGGAGAATTTACCAAGTGGACATTTAGGAACTTCAATCCACACTGCTTCATGGATTGCATCAACATCTGATGCTCACTCCCAACAACGGTTTTTTCTCATGAATCAAAGGGGTGAATTGCAAGTCGATCAGGCTCACCGAGGTTATTCAACAGCAACACAGGATACAGGTTATGCCAGTCTCAATCCTTTGTTTATGAGGTACATTCCCTTGGATGGGAAGTTTGTAGGCCAGGACTGTTATGGCTATCGCAGTATTGAAATGTTCATTGACGCTGCGCTGAGTATCGATCAGGGCTATGCCACATTCGAATCGTTTGACTCAACTTTGCCAACAGTTAATCAAACTCTACAGACAACTGCAATTTTACAAGCCGGACGACTAAGTTTAGATAATGGGAATCAACCTGCTAAGCTTCACTATGGAACAATAGAATCCTTGGTGCCAATCCGGCTTAGTCTTGCAGAAGGCATTACTTAGACACACCTCAAAAAACAGTCAGGTAATTCGATGAGGTTTCTACCGGACTATAATTTTCAGCAATTTTCATGACAAGGTGGAGCATAATGCTATTAGTCCTGAAAAAGGAAAGTAATCAGTTTCAGAAGGAAATCTGTTCTCAAGATGACAGTGTCTATTTGGGTGATTTAAATTCTGGGCACCTCGAAATTTACGAGATTTGCCAGCCTCTGATCACCATAAAAAGATGCCTTTCGGCATCGTCGCAGCAGATCATAAGTGCTCAAGCAATACAATATTGTAGGCAAATTAATTCGTATTGGATACTGCTTAGGCAATAGTCAGGGCGTTAGTTGATCGTTGGAGATAGCGCAGAAAATTGAATGTTAGATTTTTTAGGGCCCACCAAGCCTTATTCCTTTTATGCCCAATCTTTCGTGTCAACTTACCGCCCATTGAGGTTGTCATGGAGCCAAAAACGTGTTCTACACAACCACGAATTGACGACCTAACGGAATTGCGCTCTTTGGCTGCTTCGCTATGAGGGTAATTGCGCGAGCCCTTTTCATGGATGCGACTTTCAAACCCACCTAGGCTCAGCAAATCTTGAAAGCACTGTCTTGAATAGGCAGAGTCAGCCCAGACATAGTCATCTTGATTTTCTGGATCCAAGAGCGTTAGAAGCATCTGACTGTCATGAATATTGGCTGGTGTCACAACAAAGCGTCTGATAAAACCATGCTCGGCATCAATGCAGATGCTGTTCTTATAGCCGTTGTGATTGATCCCATTCTTTTTCACCTAGCGGGCATCTAAATCCTTCTGCTGCAACCAATTTGGGTTATCATCCCATCCATCTGGTAGGCGATCAGCCTTGATTTCCTTGTTCTCTTCACGGGTATTTCGTTGTTTTGGGACAGGAACAAGAGTGGCATCAATGATTTGACCGCCACGAGCTTCGAGGCCCTGATCTCTCAGGTATTCCTCAAACATCTCAAAGAGCTCTTCGATTACACCGGCCTTGCGTAGGCGCTCTCTGAAGAAAGCCACTGTAGTTGCATCTGGTATGTCATTCATCACTCCAAGGCCAACAAACTTCTCGAAGGAACGACGGTCATTTACTTGGAATTCGACCTCTTCATCGCTAAAATTGAATAGCTGTTGGAGGACCAGCATTTTGAAAAGAATCAGTGGATCTATCCGTTTGCGGCCAGCATTACTTTTGCGCTCCTGGCTGTAGCCTTTATCAAGTAAAGGACGGAATGATTCCCAAGGAATCGATTCAGTAAGACGCGTCAGAACAGGCTTCTTCTCTTGGAGCTTTGCAACTCTTTGCTGTTCGTCCCAGAAACCTCGCTGGCCCATGGAAAGTTTGTAATCTTGAAGCCTTAGTATAATTCAATTCGGTCGCTATCAAGCAGTCTTGCGATTTTTCGAGGTGCCCACAATGAGTTTGTATTGTCCTTGAAGAATGTGATTAGCCTTTGAGCGAGAACTTTGGCAGTATCTCTGGCTTTACCGCTGTAATTGATGGCAAGGGTGCAGATACACCTCGTCACTCTACGATGAATCGGGAAGATTGACTTGACAAGCCTCTTAGATCTTCTTCGATTGCCTCAGCGCCAGCGGACGGACCGAGCGGACTTCTTTGTTGACGCTGGGGGAGCCAAGGACTATGTTTACGCGATTGCGCCACCCACATCATGACTAAACCAACCCCCAAGTCTTACCTAACTCCCTTCAAGTGCGTTGAGCAAATCAAGAGAGAGAGATTCAGAAAGATTCCTATTAATCGATTTGATATATACGGCTCCGTGTATGAATGTAACTATTTTTTAAGGCCCGAGTCACTCCGCATGCTTGGCGGAAAATGGCGGCACAAAGATACAGCATCTCTCCACGACCACGAAGTCACAAACATTTTCGAATTAGATGGTACGCACCAATACTTGGGGCATTTTTTTCCTTCCTATGGTCATTTTATCCTAGAAACGCTGCCGATGCTTTCATACCTGATGAGAGACAAAGAGACCAGCGGAATCTTCCTTGCGTGGGATTCAGCTTCTAACCGCGAGCTACTCGACAACTTTTTGGCACTTCTGGAATTGGATAGGTCTTCAATTTTGATTCATTCAAGCTCTCAAGTCCTGAAGGCTGAGATGTCAATACAGCCCCGCCCCTTTCGTCGTTCCCCCTGCTCTCCACAACCTCAGTACGAGCTCACCAGCTACTCGGCCTACAGAACAGTCATCGAAAAACTGATCCATTCAGCCCATGCCAATCCTAGCGGAAACGCAACAAAAAGCCAGTCACGCCTTTTCTTGATGCGAGATGCAAAGCGGCTACCAACCAGCGGCTTGCAGGACTCTTTAAAGATTGAGCTGGAAGCCCAAGGATTTCAGTGCATTTATCCAGAGACGCTTAGTCTTTCAGACCAAGTGAGAAGCCTGTCCACTGCAGCAGTGGTAGCAGGCTTTGCTGGCTCCCAATTACACAACTCAATCTTTTGCCCCCGTGACGCAATCATCATTGGCATTGGCGACCTGCGCACGCCGGACCATCCGAATAATTTTCAAAAGCTATGTGGAGAGATCACTGAGAATACTTATCACCAAGTAAAGTACTCCGAAAATTCTCAGAAGATTTCCAGCGACATAGCTTATTTGCTGGCTCAGTAACTGGAATCAATCGGGCAGCGCCTCACTAGGAGCTTGTTGCCCGTAGTGACCATTTAGCGTTAGGCCCGCCTGAAGGTCGCTTGATGAGACGAAGTTGACGAACAGCTTTTCCGTAGCTAGGATAGAACGTGGAGTTCGATTTCGACCCTGGCAAGGACGCGACCAGTCTGAGCAAGCACGGCTTCTCCTTGGCGGCTGCAGCTCAGCTCTGTTGGGAAGCAGCACTCGTCTGGATTGATGATCGGGCTGGCTATGTCGAACTGAGGATGGTCGCGCTGGATGCCGTTAGCAGGGAATATGTGCAAAGTCATTCTGCTGATTATGCAAAGGGGGCCTGACAAGCCCCTCGAGTGGACAGGCCTCCTCAAAGTATCTTGCTCCGGCATACAAGCCTTGCCTGCCACTCAAGTCCAGCGTTCGGCGAAGGAGTGCTAGTTATGAGAAAGCAGCCCAGCGGCAGCAAATCAGGAACCGACTGGGAGGCGCGATTCAACTGCAATCGGCAACCCGAGGTGAAGGTGCTCGAGAAGGCTTTCGCAGGTATTCCCGCAGGCGCCCGAATGCTGGTCGTCACCCCCTCAGTTGTCGACGCGGCGGTGACTGAGATCCCGTTCAGGGCAGTCGTCGAGGTGGCGATACTTCGCCGGACTTTGGCAGCGTCTCACGAGGCAGAGCACACATGCCCGGTCACGTCCGGGATCGCGCTGCGGGTGGTGGCGGAGCGAGCGTATCTGCGCATGCAGGCGGGTGCGGACTCAGTCACGCCGTTCTGGCGGGCAATCGATCCGGACCCTCTCGGCCGTCGGTATGGATCCGGCGAAGGCATTCTGGATGACGAACTTCATGTTCGTTATCGCGCTAGTGGCGTACCTAATTTGGGGCTCGCACCAAGACTCCGGGTTCCGCGCTTTGCTCAGCAGCCTATTCATGCTCTCTGGCACCAGCTTCTATATCTGGTGGAGTCATCCGGAAGTGATGACGGCAAGCCTTATGGCACTGGGACTTGTCGCATGGCTGGATCGGCGTCTGGTGTTCGCATCTGCCTGCTTCGCTGTCGCATCGACACAGAACCCTCCCGTCGCTCTGCTACTTGTGCTGCCGCGGTAGCTGTCAGGAAAGATGACGCCCCTGCCGCCGTTCAGGCGGCCATAGCCAACGTAGCTGGATCGATGGCCTTTTCCGGTGGCGGTGGATTGATCCAGACCACCCCCGGCTG
>Ga0114972_10003177_pt1 | contig 12312 bp, 12 predicted proteins | sample M_140807_EF_Meta_FD_87354 | JGI IMG/M metagenome (GOLD analysis project Ga0114972, IMG submission 87354) | Freshwater microbial communities from Lake Montjoie, Canada to study carbon cycling - M_140807_EF_MetaG | ecosystem: Environmental > Aquatic > Freshwater > Lake | place: Lake Montjoie... | reverse complement strand
CTGCAGGAGGCCGGGGCGGAGGTGCACGCCCTGGTGCATCGCCCCGCCACCGCCGAACGGGCCAGGCAACGGGGCCTGGCCACCCGGGTGGAGACGGATCCGGCGGTGCTGGCGGACTGCGGCTTGGTGATCTTGGCCCTACCCCTCGATCGCCTGCTGGATCCCGATCCGGCCCTATTGGCGGCCCTACCCGCCGATGCGGTGGTCACCGATGTGGGCTCGGTGAAGCAACCCGTCCTGGCGGCCTGGGGACCGCGATTGCGGCATTTTGTGGCCAGCCATCCGATGGCCGGCACCAGCCGCTCGGGGGTGGAGGCGGGCGAAAAGGGCCTGTTTCAAGGGCGCCCCTGGGTGGCGACTCCCGACGCCGACACCGACCCGGAAGCCCTCGAAGCGGTACGGCAATTAGCGACAACGGTGGGAGCTCGCTGGCTCTGCTGCGATGCCGCATCCCACGACCGGGCAGTGGCGCTGATTTCGCACCTGCCGGTGCTGGTGGGGGCAGCGTTGCTGCAGACCGCTGACAGCGGCGGCCAGGCGAACGGATTGGAGAGCCTGGTGCGAGATTTGGCCTCCAGCGGCTTTGCTGATACCACCAGAGTGGGTGGGGGCAACCCGGAACTGGGCACCTTGATGGCGCGCTGCAACCGCTCCGAATTGCTGACGGCGCTGGGGCGTTATCGGCAGGCGATTGCGGGGCTGGAGAGGTTGGTGGTGCTGGAGGATTGGCAGGGGCTGGAGGGGGTGCTTAGAGAGTGTGGGGAGGTGCGGCAGGGGTTTTTGGGTTGAGCGCCAGCGGGTTCCAACGCATGAATGATCCTGCTTAAGGAGAAGTGGGCACCCAGTTCTCCACATGCAGGCCAGGCACCTGGCCAAATTCGCGGGTCATGGATCGATCGCATCGCGCCTCTGCTGCTCGGGCTGGTCACGGCTGAGCACAAATCCCGGCTCGAAGGCCTCCATGCCGACCTCCAGCATCTGCCAGGGATTGTCGATCGGCAAAAGCAACACACCATTGCCGAAATGCTTGACGGCCACCTCTTTGCCAGGGAAGCGGTATTGCTTCGGAAGGCGCACCGCCTGACTGCGACCGGAAAGAAACAGCTTGGCGATGTCCATAAGCGTCCATGAGGGGTCCATGGTATTGGCTCTGATCAGCCACGATCCCGCCGTGATGGGCGGTAAGCCCTGCATCCAAGAGCGGATCCTGCAGGCCTACCCGCAACTAGAAGCAGCCGATATTGATGAAGCCCTGGCCTATGCAGTTTGGCGCCTGGAAGAGCGGGATGAGGGGCTATTCCTGAGCTGATGACCAGGCTCCTGGTCGACATGAACTTATCGACCGAATGGAACCCCCTATTACGAGCCCCCGGACATTGGGCGGCGCACTCGTACGAGGTGGGCGATCCGAGAGCGCCGGAAAAGGCGTTGATGCAATGGACCATAGCCAACAGCTGTGCCATTGTCACCCACGATCTCGACTTCGGGACGATGCTTGCCCTCAACGGCGCTAATGGCCCCAGCGTGCTGCAGGTGCGTGGCTTGGACGTGCTGACTGGGGCTATCGGCCCTTTGGTGCTGTCGATACTTAGGATGAACTTTGCAGAAATCGAGCAAGGGGCGCTGGATAGCCCACCTGCTTCGCAAGCGGCCTCCAAATGATGATGCCGTAACAGCTTCCGTGCTAATCGATCAAGTCAAAACAGTCGAATATACTGAACAATCGCGGCCCTTTGGATGTACTATTTGCAAAGGCTACGTTTGAGTGACGAAACTTGAATTGGAAGAAGTGTGCACAAGGCTGCGTCAAGAGCGCCCAAACGACAGCCAGTCCCAGTTAGATTGGCACTTCGGTGCTGACTGCTGAACAGATAAAATGATAGTCACATCTGATCCCAAGCGACGTACAGTAGGCATCAGCTTTCATCGACAACCAAACCAATGTGGAAACGACTCACTTACCATATGTGTGCGTCTGAGTTGCAGCAAGCAAGCGAACGCTTTCGTGATGCGTTCGTTGGCGGTCAGTCACTCGATCCACAGGAGAGGCTCCAAGAGTTAGAGAGTACATCAAAAGACGGTGTCGATATCCTAAAGATCCTCGCCCTCTCGGTCAGACCGGAGCAGGACTTCGGCCTCCTGACAGATGCCAACGCAGAGGTCGGGACATTACTAAGCAATGCCGGCTCTGCCGAGGTCGAATCTGCGCTTACTCCCGGAAAATTTCCACCGATAGTAGTTTCTGGGGCGACGCAGCCAGGACTAAGAGAAGCCATGAACAAGATTGCGCACATGGACCCGCGGCCAGATAAATCATCGTTTGCTGTGGATTTCCAACGCCATGAAGTCGTACTGACAGGTGAGAGGCGTGGCAGTGGCCCATGGGTTGCCGTACTTGATATACCTAAGCTGTGCGATGTAATCAAGGCCTTACCAGATAGAGATATTGAGCCACCAGCGGAGTAGGCGCTCCGAGAGACTGTCAAGTTACGGTGTCTCTCTGACGAGGGCCAACTAACAAGTCATTGCAGCTGACGAAGCCGGCACCTACACATCTGTACTCCAGCGTTAGAGGGATTGGATTGGTCAGACTGTGTACATTTGTCTTCAATAGTGCTAGAAGCTGGTCTGGTTATTCAATCAAGGTTGTGTTTCGCGAAGAATATGTGGTTGCGGACCCGCAAACTACGCCTATGATTGGATTTCCTATGCCAAGGGTTCTGCACCTCAATGGTTTTACGGGCATACAACCCGAAGCCCCAGCGCAGTTCTCGGAAACGGGGGGCACTCGGGGGGCGTTGTTAACGGAACTACCCAATACAGAGTTAGGTGAGCTAAACAAGTCGTGTAATTTGAGATTAAACGCACAAAGACCAGACCGTGTCAGTTCTCCTCATCCAATGTCCTGCGTGTGGGCGTCAGGTATCCAACCGCGCCGTTTCGTGTATCTATTGCGGTGATCCTTTGACGTCCCCGGACGACGCCACAGACGCCGCTATTCCATCGCCCATCCCGCCAGATCTACTTGGCATGGATTGGCTTCGCAAGACACTCTATCGAGTCACGTTCATCCAAACGATTCTTGCCCTAGTTCTCGCAACGAGCCTGGGATATGTCTTAGTTCGCAGCCTCGCAGACCTAACTCATTTCAGCTCATTCGCCTGGTCTGCCGCAACACTCGCGGGGCTTTACTTCGTCCTGCAGTGGTGTCGCAATATCATCTGTATTTGGCGTGAGCCTAGTACTCACCCTGCCATCATGCGAGCGGCAATTGGCACGCATCGCGCTCAAGTTGTAAGGACACTTGAGGCCGAGTTACCGAAGCCACCCTTCAAGCTGAGCGGCGTCAGAATCACGCAGAACTGGGTCCTTTTCCCGACATGGATGCGCTTTTCGCCGATTCATATTGATGATCTGATCTGGGCACACGCCAAGCTAACCACGACACGTCTTTATGGAGTTATTCTTATCTCAAAGGTCAATTCCGTCATCGTTTATGAACGCTTTGGTGGCATCCATACGCGCGAAACCAATGAGGATATAGTTCAGGATATTCTTCGCGCAATTCACTCCGCTGCGCCTTGGGCATTCATTAGGTACCACGAAGATCGCCAGCCTGCATTTCTCGATCCGAAAGGGCGCCTCCAACTAATCCAAGAAGTTGATGAGCGACGTGCCAAGATTCAGGACCCGCGCAGATCGTAACCAGGAGTTAGATGCGCATCACCAAAAAGTAATTGAACCTGACGAGCAATTTAAGTATTGTTCGCTTCGCTCGCTTTTGTTGACTCGCTCGCAGGTAAACTATGTTGTTGGATGAATTGCATGATCGAAATCCCATGATAGGGTAAACTATAGCCAAGGCCAGCCATTTGCCAACCTTAGAAGTTTTCACATTTTCACTTCGACCAAACGCGAATGGATAATTCATCAAAGCCCACTTCATCCAACAACATAGGTTGCATCTCAGTCATTGCGTTAGTTGTGATTTCTATTGCTGCGTATCTAGGTTCCGAGCATGGTTCATATAGAGCAAATGAGTACACGGGGAGAATGGCAAACGAACGCAGAGAAAAGAGAGATGCGGTCGAAGATGAAAGACAGAAGAAGGAGTCGGAAAAGCTCCGTAAATTAATCGAGACTAAGCTTGTTGGCGAGACTGGTGATCGCTGGAAGAAATATGATAAATGTATCAATCTTGGCGCTATTCGCGCCGGCTTCAAGCAATCATCTGTTCCTGAACTTAATGCAATTAACACTGCCCTTGGCAAACAGAATTCTGACGGGCGTGAGTTTGTTGTTCCTCAGCTAGTACCAAGTTGGCTTGAGTTTTGCCTAACTGGTGCTTTCAAAGCACCTCCACCAGTAAGACCTCAGTCGCCGACAGAGAATTCTCAGTAGAAAGCCTTGTTACGTCAACATCATTTTTTTGACCGCTTGCACTGCCACCTCTATCCCTATAGTGTATATTCCTATAAATCAATGTGAACGCCAAGTGCTTAGCGATGAATCCAGAAGAATTGATTCATACAGTGATCAGTGAATGGGGCTTCAACTGTGCCAAGATTCCTGAGGGGAAGAGCAAGAGACCGGACTTTTATGTCTCCGATGCTGAAGGCCAAAACTATTTACTGGAGTTAAAGGTAAAGCATGAATCTGCAGAGTATTCGTCACAAAGAAACTTAGCTTTAGAATACTCTAATATTTACACTGATGTACTCGAGCTTAATGCAAGAGCTTCTCACCGCTCGGTTGTCGATGACGCACGTAGACAGCTGAATTCAATGCCAGGCCTTGGGGCTGATACTTTGCGTGTACTGTGGCTTCTTTGTCTCGGTCATCAAGATTCAGCAGACAAGGAACGTTTCCATAACTTGCTTTTAGGCTCAACCTATGTAGTTGATTGGGCAGATGAGGAAGAAGAAGGCAAGGCTTGCCATTTCTTTAAAGAAAGTGTATTTTTTACCCATCGCCATAGCCTAGATGCTGCGGTCGTCTCAACGATTTCATCGATCAGCCTATTGTTAAACCCATATTCCGAGAGGTTCGACAAAATGAAGCAAAGCATGTTTGCTCGCAAGCTTCTAGATGGTGTCATCGACACAGTAGAACTCGATCAAGCAGGCGAGGTGTATTGGGTTGATTCAGCCGTAGACAGAAAAGATTGCAATGCTGTCCTAAACTATGTAAAAAATAAGTATTACCTTGCTGATGAAGCTAGTGCGCTGGACATATCAGAGTTTACAGCCACAACATACATTGGCAAATGAACATTGCATTATCCAGATGCAGATGCAGAATACGGGGAGTAGGCTCACTTCTTGCAAGCACAAGTACCTGCGCGCTTCTCATCCGGGGCGTTAGAAGGATGAGTGAAGGCAGATAAGTCGAACATTTTGCAGGGCGCCTGCTCACTTCATGGCTGACGCAGAGTCAGCAAGATGGATTGCAGGCTAGGATCACACTAGAAGGCATGGAGGAACGAGCAGGCAATGGGGAACTTCTATGACGCTATCGTCGAGCCTGATGGCCGAATACGCCTAAAAACATCCATTCATCTAGAGAAAGATCTTAGGGACGTCGTTGCAGTTACGACACAAGACGTTGATTCTGCCGCGTCTGGCATCGCGTTAAGTGAACCGAACCTTTTGGCTGATTGGCTTAGTCCAGAGGAAGATGAGGCATGGGCACACCTTCAGTAGGTGATGTAGTTTTCATCCCACGTCGTCGCCGATGTAGGCAGGAGTGATTTTATCCTTTGTCAAATCACCAGCAAGCCATACGATGATTCTCATCCGCTGTCATTAATTTACGCTGACTTTTCAGACGGTGGTCTAAGGCGAGACAGTTTTATCCGCATAGGAAAGCTATTTACCGCTAATCAGGCTCTCATTCTTGACATTGTCGGTCACTTAACCAGCACCAATTTGGCCGAAGTTATCTAACATATGAGTTAAATATTTTCGCCTGGCTTGGAGGGTTTTACACTTTAACATCCAGCTACAGAAGATGGGAGCATAAGCTTTTTCATCGTTCTAAATTACTGGCTCGCTTCTGATCTGGAGCGTTAAAACCATTCTAAATAGATACGGCAGAGCAAGCCACCAAGTCCATAGTACACTTGAATCAATTGAGCGGGATGGCACTGTGCAGGCAAGGCAAGGAGAGCTGCAAATCCCATTCCCCAGCATCCCTTTTGCAGGCCGCTCCCAAAGAGTTAAAGAGGCAATTGAGCACTTAGCAACGGGAGGAGGGGTTGAAGCTAGAGGTGCAATCTTTACGAAGCCAGAAGTAGTTAATTTTATACTTGACCTATCAAACTGTTTTGCTACACGTGATCTCACGAGATTAAAATTTCTCGAACCCTCTTTTGGTGGTGGAGACTTTATACTTCCGTTAGTCAAAAGAATCTTTGCCTCGTGGCGTGAACAAAAAGGCAGAAATCCAACACGAAAAGAGTTGGAAACCTCGATTACAGCATTTGAACTTCACAAGCCTACATTTGAGCATACAAGAAGGGTAATTATAAGTCTGCTTGCACAAGAAGGACTTACTGATACTGATGCCGAGAAGCTCGTTAGTCACTGGCTACACCATGATGACTTCCTACTTGCACCAATTAAAGGTTCTTTCGATTTTGTGCTTGGGAATCCGCCCTATGTCCGGCAAGAACTAATACCACCCACTTTGTTGCGTGAATACAGGCTTCGGTTTAAGACCCTTTACGACCGAGCCGATATATATATACCTTTTATCGAAAGATCTCTCAGCCTACTTGGACCTGGCGGCACTTTGGGTTTCATTTGCGCTGATCGTTGGATGAAAAACAAATATGGAGGACCACTTCGAAGAATGATTTCCGACTCTTTTCATTTTAAAGTCTATGTTGACATGGTTAATACTCAAGCCTTTCAGGCTGAAGTAGTAGCCTACCCTGCGATTACAATTATTTCCAATGATCCGCCAAGTACAACGAAGATCGCAAGAAATCCAACCGTCTCAAAGGAAGGATTTACCAAGCTTTTGATGCAACTCAGTTCAGATGAGTGCCCATCAAGTGACCATGTCTATACCGCAAAGGATGTAGCAGTTAGTTCTCAGCCATGGCTGCTTGGTGGGGCAACGCAGATTGGAATAATCAGAAAACTCGAGGCTGAATTTCCGATACTTGAAGATTCGGGTTGTAAAGTTGGCATAGGTGTTGCAACAGGTGCTGATCGTGCATTTATTGCAGACTTTGACAAGCTTGATGTTGAATCCGACCGAAAACTGCGCCTTGTCAGAACCAAGGATATTTCTGGTGGTGAAGTCAATTGGCTGGGAAAGGGAGTTATCAATCCATTTTGCGATAGCGGTGGATTGGTAGATCTCGAATCATATCCCAAACTTAAAAAATATCTAGAAGATCGCAAAGAGATTATCTCTTCTCGTCATTGCGCACAGAAAAATCCGAAGAGCTGGTACAGAACTATTGATCGGATTACTCCTTCTTTACTAGCCACTCCAAAGCTTCTTATCCCAGACATCAAAGGGGATTCGCACATTGTCTACGATTCCGGTCTTTTTTATCCCCACCACAACCTATACTACGTGATCTCTTCTCATTGGGATCTTCGATGCCTGCAGGCTATTCTTATGTCTTCTCTGTCACGCGCCTTCATCTCGATATATTCGACAAAAATGAGAGGGGGATTCATGCGTTTTCAAGCTCAGTATCTAAGGCGCATTCGCGTGCCTGCTTGGGACCAGGTATCTGGAGTAATGAGAGCTGAGCTTTGTGAAGCTGCTGCGACCAGAGATATTGACGCTTGCAACGAGGCGGTCTGTAAAGTTTACGACCTCGATATTGATGATCTAATTGCTCTCCATGAATCAACGATTAAATGACGCTAGATCTGTGTAACTATAAGCACAAAGCTCATAAGGCTGTAAAGGAGTTCTGGGGCAATCGTGAAGCCGCCAAGGAAAGACAACTCGCAACCGGCAAAGCAGATCAGGGGGAACGATCAGGAGTCACATCAGGTAAAAACATGAATGGTTTTTTGTCTCTGATAGTAGACATCGTTCGCTCGAATGGTCTTCCTCACGCAGAGATCCATACAAATCGAGCCATGTTGACTTTGCCAGGATATTTTCGACCAACTAAGCTTTGGGATATTCTAGTTATTCACCGAGGAGAGCTTATTGCTGCTGTCGAACTAAAGAGCCAGGTCGGTTCGTTTGGGAACAACTTCAATAACCGTACGGAAGAAGCCATAGGAACTGCGCATGATCTTTGGACCGCCTACAGAGAAGGAGCCATTGGCAACCAGCCAAGGCCCTTTGTCGGCTGGCTTATGATGGTCGAAGACTCGCCTAAATCTCGAAAGGCCGTACGTGATGCCTCTCCACACTTTGCTGTTTTGCCCGAATTTCAAGGTGCATCATACCTAATTAGATATGATCTTTTGTGCCAAAAGCTGGTGAAGGAAGGTTTATACAGCTCGGCTTGTCTTCTCACCTCTCCACGTGAGGCTGCATCTACAGGCGAATTTTCAGAGATTTCCCACATGACTAGCCTCAAAACCTTTATATCCTCTCTCGCTGGACATATTGCTTCCGAGTCTTCACGATTAGGGTAGGCTAAAAACCAATATAAAGATGCAAATACGCAAGCCTAGGTTGCTTCTAATGCAGAGATATTGGTCCGATTCAGATCTTGAGGATTAACCCGAGCGGAAAGTCGACGTTGATGCGCTTCTGATCCAGCCGTGGGGCGGCGTGCTGCGGACTGATCGAGCGCATCGATCACGGACTCCCCATCTTCAAAGCGACGATCGAACTCAGAGCTGTTCATCGAGCTGCATCTCCTCGGTGCGGTGCGTATGGCACGTGATTTATGGGCCCCAACCGAAAACTATCCCGCCGATGGAAATCAGGCTCCGCCCCGGTATGGGCCAGGGCCCAGTAACTGACCCCCTGGCCCACCTGATCAATCACCGCCGTCAGGCTGATCTCCAGGGAAAGATCTGCCACCCCGGGTTCATCCCCACCGGCCACCTCACCCAGATCGATATCCACCGCCACCTCCAACTCCCTTGCACTGCGCCGCACTTTCCAGGCGAGCGGCACCTCCAGGGCCACAGGAGTCAGCGGCCCCCGGTAGTGGTTGAAGCGATAGAGATTCCAGTCGCCGCTGGGGGCCAGGTTCAGCTCCCAGTAGGCCTGTTGGCCGGCAAAGCCCCAGAAGGCCTCCAGGCAGGTGGTCTGCCAGAGGCCATCGCAGCGGCGGCGGGATGGGCTGGGATCGGGCAGGACGAGGGCGTCCAGATCGCCAGCCAGGCGCCAGACCAGCTCCAGGCGGTCGCCTTGGCGGCCGCCCTGGCGACGGGCCTGGCCGGAGACGGTCAGGTCCTGGGGATGGGGCAGGCCCCCAAAGGGTTCCAGGGCGCGCATGGTGGGCTCAGCGCAGGCGCTCGATGATGGCGCGAATCGCCTCCTCCTTGGCTTCAATGTCTTCGGTGAGGCGGAATTGCACCCGGGCCCGCCGCAGATTCTGTTGCGGATGGGTGACCCGGAAATACACATCCCCGGCCAGGTAATCGCTGAGGAAGCGCAGTCCCAACTCGAAGCTGATCAAGCGGATGGCGTCATAGAGATAGTCCAGATCGGCGTCGCTGAGCACCTGGCGGGCGGCGTCGGCGTAGCCCGTCAAAATCGCCTCGCAAAAGTCGAGATCGAAGCCAACCTGATCCAGATCGTCGCTTTCCTCGCCGAGGCGATTGCACCCCGATCGCAGGCAGTCGCCGATGTCGTAATGGACCAAACCCGGCTTGACCGTATCGAGATCGACCAGGGCGATGGCCCGGCCGCTGGAGCGATCTAGCAACACATTGTTGACCTTGGGATCGCCATGGATCGGGCGGGGCACCAACACCCCCGCCGCCCGGGCCTCCTCCAGCACCGAGACAAAAGAGCGCCGGGCCGCCACGAACGCCAGGCAGGCGCCCACGGCCGGCTCGCTGGCGCGTTCGCTGCGGCTCAGGACGTCGTCGTAGGCCTGCAGGTAGGTGGGGGTGACATGGAAGCCGGGCAGGGTGTCGGCCAGCCGCTCGGGGGGTAGGTCGCTGATCAGGGCATGGAAGCGTCCCAGGCCAAAGCCCAGCTCCCGGGCCTGTTCCACGGCATGGAGGGTGTCTTGGGAGACGGTGTCCTCGATATAGCTGATCAGGCGCCAGAAGCCAGCGTCCGTCTCCACCCAAGTCCGTTCGCCGCTGGCGGCGGCCACCACCTGGGGCATCTCCCAGCCGCGGCCCGCATCAGGGGCCTGCGGCTGCTGGGCCAGGCGACGGGTCACATGGGCGCTCACCTCGGCCAGGTTGGCCATCAGCGGCTTCGGCTGGGCAAACACGTGGGTATTGAGTTTCTGCAGCACATAACGCCGGCTCTCGCCGCCGGCCAACGCCACCAGATAGGTGGCATTGACATTGCCGTTGCCCAGGGGCTCCACGCTGGCGACGGGGGCCGGCAAAGCGAAGGCGCCGGCGATCGCCACCAACTGGGCCTGGGGGTCCAAGGCGGGATCGATCATGGCGGCCGCAACGCAGGGAGGGAGGGGGCTGCATGGTGCCATGGCTTCCGGGCCCAGGCACCCTTGGGCCTCAGCCCAGCAGGGCGGCCTCGACGCAGAGGCCCGGGCCGAAGGCCAAAGCCACGCAAGGCAGGGGCGCCCCGGCCCGTTGCAGGCGATCGAGGATGAACAGGATCGTGGCGGACGACATGTTGCCGCACTCCCGCAGCACCGCGGTGGAGGGTTCGATGGCGCTGGCGGGCAGGTCGAGACACTCGCGCACCGCCTCCAGCAGGCGGGGCCCGCCCGGATGCAGGGCCCAGGAGCCGATGGCCGCCCGATCGAGCCCCTGGGCCGCCAGCCAGCCATCCAGCCAGGGGGCCAAGCGGGCGGCGATCAGGGCCGGCACCCGCGGCGACAGGCCCATTTCGAAGCCGTGATCGGCAATGGTCCAGGCCATCGCATCAGCGCTATCCGGCAGCACCGTGGAACCGGACGCCAGGAGCCGCCAGGGGGGAGCGGCCGGCCCGGGCCCGGGCCCCGCCCCGGGAGCTGCAGCCATCGCCCCAGCTCCTGCCCCTGCAGCGGGCGGGTCGGCGGCCAACACCGTGGCGGCGGCGCCATCGGCAAACAGCGCATTGGCCACCACCCGCTCGGGGTGCCAACCCAGCTGTTGGTGCAGGCTGCAGAGTTCGAGGGCGCAGAGCAGCACCCGGGCCCCGGCATCGGCCGCCCCAAAGGCATGGGCCACCCGCAGGCCATTGAGGGCCCCGTGGCAGCCCATGAAGCCCACCTGGGTGCGGGCCACATTGGGATCCAACGGCAGCCCCTGGATCAGGTCCAGGTCGAAGCCGGGGGCCTGGAAGCCGGTGCAGCACACCGTCACCAGGTGGGTAATCGAAGCCGGATCGACGGCGGCGGCGGCCAGGGCCGCGCTAGTGGCCATCAGGGCCAGGGGACCGGCCTCGGCGGCAAACCGGGCCATGCGCTCGCCCGTGGTGGGATTGGCGCCTGTGTAATAGGGCAGGCGGTCTTGCAGGGGGCCGTCGGCATCCGCCAACAGCACGCTGTGGCGGAAGGCGACGCCGGAACGGCGCTGCAAACGCCGCAGCAGGGTGGCCTGGACGTCATTGGTCGCCGAGAGGCGCTGGGCCATAGAGGCCGATTCGGCCTGGCTGAGGCGATGGGATGGCAGGGCGGTGCCGATCCCCAGCAGGGTCACGGACATGGGGTCGGCAGCGGCGCCAGGGCGGCACCTGACAGGGAGGACCCGTGCAGGGTGGGCCGGTGCAGGGCCGCCAGCAGCGGATCGGCCAGGCTGGGCCAGCGGCGCAGGGCGTCAAAGACAACACGGCTGCTCCAGGGCCTACGCAGCACCAGGGCCAGGGCCTGGCAAAGCCGCTGGCGGCGGGCCATCAGGGCGGCCTGGGATCGGCTCCAGTCCTGGGCGAGTTGGCCATCCCAGCCCTTGTCCAGGGCGGCGAGGGCAAGGGGGGTGCTGCTGAGGGCCGCCATCAGGGCCCAGCCCATGCCTTCGCCCGTGAACGGTTCGACGTAGCCAGCGGCATCGCCCAGCAGCAGATAACGATCCCCCGCCAGGGGGCGACTGCTGCGGGTGAGGGCGGGGGTGAGCTGCCAGGCGGCCGGGGCGAGGGCCGGCAAGGGATCGAAGCCGGCTTCACCGAGCACCTGGGCGGCCGCTGCGGCAGGTCCCCCGGCAGCGGCGAGGGCCGCGCCATCGAAGGCCGCGGCAACATTGATGG
>Ga0114972_10003176_pt1 | contig 12315 bp, 13 predicted proteins | sample M_140807_EF_Meta_FD_87354 | JGI IMG/M metagenome (GOLD analysis project Ga0114972, IMG submission 87354) | Freshwater microbial communities from Lake Montjoie, Canada to study carbon cycling - M_140807_EF_MetaG | ecosystem: Environmental > Aquatic > Freshwater > Lake | place: Lake Montjoie... | reverse complement strand
TCGTCATCGTTTCGTAGACCGGCTTGCAGATCGTGTAGGTCTGCTCGCGGGTCTCGTACACCGGCTTGCAGACCGTGTACGGGATCTCCTTCGTCATCGTTTCATAGACCGGCTTGCAGATCGTGTAGGTCTGCTCGCGGGTCTCGTACACCGGCTTGCAGACCGTGTACGGGATCTCCTTCGTCATCGTTTCGTAGACCGGCTTGCAGATCGTGTAGGTCTGCTCACGGGTCTCGTACACCGGCTTGCAGACCGTGTACGGGATCTCCTTTGTGAGCGTCTCGTAGACGGGCTTGCAGACCGTGTACGGGATCTCCTTCGTGAGCGTCTCGTAGACCGGCTTGCAGACGGTGTAGGTCTGCTCACGGGTCTCGAACACCGGCTTGCAGACCGTGTACGGGATCTCCTTCGTGACGGTTTCCCACACCGGCTTGGAAACGGTGTAGTTGACGATCTTCGAGCGGGTCTCCCACACCGGCTTGGTGACGGTGTACTCGACCTCCTTGAACGACCGCTCCGTCTCGTAGCGGACGCAGTCGATCTCCTTCTGCTCGACGATGCGCTCGCACATCGTCTTGTAGCAAGTGATCTCCTGGCGCTCCCAGACGGTCTCGCGCACCGTCCGGGTCGGGCCGCAGGGCGCCGAGCCCCCGTCGACAAAACCATCCTCGACGATCCGACCGCCGACGTCAGGGGCCGGACCGGCATCGCCGGTCAGGACGCTCTGCGCGGCGTCGGGACAGTCCTCGCCGGCCGCCCCGATCGCGTCGTCGGCGCGGAGCGCCGGCGCCACCATCCAGGCAGCGGCCAGCAGCCAACTCATCCACGTGGTCTTCATGCATGCCGCCCCTCACGGGGCGACTCCTGAAAAAGGGAACGAAACTCTTGGGTGGGCGTGGGGGCAGGGTTTCCCACGCTCTTCAACCATCGACCACAAATCCCCCGCAGGTTGACCAAACCACGCATCCGTTCGGCTTTTTCCAGACCACCAGCGCCCTCACATCCGCTACAGATTCACGGCCGTTGCCGGCTCAGATCGCTCCGGGAATAATCTCCGCAACTCCGCCCCCGGCCTCGTTTCACCAAGGCCCGCAACGACTTGCAGCCGGTCCTCCGGCGCCCCGGAAGGTGGGCCGCGTTGCGGGGGCGCTGGTTCGGGGGGTAGAGTTTTCTCGCGGTCCGTCCCACTTCACGGCGTCGACGCCCCATGCCCGACTCGCGAGTCACGTCCGGCGACCTCCCGTCCGATCATTCGGTCCCGAAGGTCGTTGTCAGCCGATTGAGCCTCTATCTGCGCGAGCTGCAGCGGCTTCAGGGGGCCGGGCAGCAGACGATCTCGTCGAGCCAGCTCGGCGCCCTGCTCGGCTTCGGCGACGCCCAGGTGCGGAAGGATCTGGGCTTCTTCGGGCAGTTCGGCTACCCCGGCGTCGGCTACCGCTGCGACGAGCTGATCCATGCCATGCGCGACATCCTCGGCACCAACCACCGCTGGCCGGTGGTCATGGTGGGGGTGGGGAATCTGGGGCAGGCGCTCCTCGGCTACCGCGGCTTCGGCCGGCAGAACTTCACGATCGAGGCCGCCTTCGACGCCGATGCGGCGAAAGTCGGCGGAACGGTGCGAGGGCTCGTCGTCCACCACATCGACGACTTGGCGCAGGTCGTCCGGACGAAGGGGATCCGGCTGGGCATGATCGTCGTCCCGGCGGAGCGGGCCCAGGAGGTGGCCGAGCGGATGGTCGCGGCGGGGATCGACGGGATCGTCAACTTCGCCCCCGTCACCCTCGCGCTCCCCCCCCACGTGGAGACGGTGGCGGTCGACCTGGCGATCGAGTTGGAGCAGCTTTCGTTCGCGGTCACCAACAAGCTCGCCAAGGGGGGGGCAGAGGCGCCCCCCCGACTGAGCCGGGATCTGACTGACGCCCATCCCTCCCGCTCCCGCGATGGGGTATGATTCGCACCGCCCACTACCCGGTGGTGTAACGGTAGCACAAGGGATTTTGGTTCCCTTTGTCTAGGTTCGAATCCTAGCCGGGTAACTCACGCCGCCGTTGGTTGGCACGCCGCTGCTGACGCCGCTCATGACCTCCATCGACGATCCATTCCGCAGGGCCCGCGAGACCGACGGCGTGCTCCGCTGTCCGTTTCAGGGGGATGAGATCCCGATGCTGCTGCGGCATGAGGAGGTTCGCCGGGCCGCGAAGGACTGGCAGACCTTCAGCTCCGACGCGCCGTTCCGCGTGCCAATCCCCTCGGAGGAGCATCTGCGGAGCGTCCGCCAGTTGCCGATCGAGCTCGATCCCCCCGATCACACCGACTACCGCCGGCTCGTCGAACCGTTCTTCCTCCGAGCCAAGCAGCCGGCCTTCGTCGCCCGCATCGACAGTCTCGTCGCCCGGCTCCTCGACGAGGCGCTCGCTTGCGACACGATCGAGATCGTCGAGGGATTCGCCCTGCCGCTCCAGTCGCGGGCGCTGACTGTCCTCCTCGACGTTCCCGAGGCGGAAGCCGACATCTGGATTGGCTGGGGTGTCCATGTCTTCCACGGCAACGACGGCCTGAAGAAAGCCCGCCAACTGGAGGACTACCTCAACGACCGCTTCGATCGGACCGAGGCCCTCGGCGAGGACTTCTTCAGCCTCCTCTCCCGGGCCAGCTTCCGCGGCCGGCCGCTGACGCGTGCCGAGCTCCTCGGCTTTGCCAATCTTGCCTTCGCCGGCGGCCGCGACACGATCATCCACTCGATCGCCTGTGCGATCGGTCATCTTGCCGGCACCCCGGCCGATTTTGCCTTCCTCCGGGCAGATCCCGACCGTGTCGTCCACGCCGCCGAGGAGTTCTTCCGGGTGTTCATGCCGCTGACCCACATCGGCCGCGTCTGCCCGGTGGCCACCGATGTCCACGGGATCGCCGTCGAGCCGGGGGGGCGGGTCTCCCTGGCGTGGGCCTCTGCCAACCTCGACGGCGCGGTGTTCGACGATCCGCTGGCGATCCGCCTCGACCGTCGCCCCAATCCCCATGTCTCCTTCGGCTTCGGCCCCCATCTCTGCCTGGGCGCCGCCCATTCGCGGACGCTGATGAAGTCGCTCCTTGTCGCGCTCTGCCGGCAGGTGGAGAGGATCGAACTGATCTCGAAGCGCGACCGGGTGGAACATACCGCCGGCTATGACCGCACCCTCGGGTACGACGAACTGACCATCCGGATGGCCCCCGCGACGCGACCGGCGTGAAACGCCGCCCTCACGGCTGCTTGCGCTCGTAGGTGACGAGGAAGTGTTGCGTTCCCTCGGCGGTCTTGAACTCCGTCGGCCGGTCTTTGCCGCTGAAGTCGTAACAGACCCGCAGCAAGTCCTTCTCGACCTCGACGATACCGAGGATCGTCTTCCCTTTGTTCGGGCCGACCACCCCGACGATGTCGATCGCCGCGGGGGCAACCGCCGCATCGACCTTCACCGTCCCCTTGTCGACCTCCTTGCCGACGGTGACGGTATAGGCCTCGCCGGCGATCTCGAGGACGATCCCCTGGCGGGCCTCCTCGGGAAACGGCTGGCCGGCGAACTCCATCGCCACCGGCAGCCAGATGCCGTCGAGGAGGACCTTTCCATCGTCGGCCGCCACGACGGAAACAGCGGCGACGATTCCGTAGGCCATGATGGCGACGACGACCACCGCCTCGAGAAGCTTCTTGAGATTCGTGGCAACGGCGCGGGTCTGGCTGCGGAGGCCGAGGCGGATGAGCGGCTGCATGAGTTTCCCCAGGAAGGTTTTCGGAGCGATTTCAATGACATGCGTCATCCGGGTTCCAGTGCCCGTCGGCCGATTCTAGCCGGGGAAGGGCCCCATGCCCTACGCTCGGGCTCGATGTTCACCTCGATCCCCCTTGCCAGCACGACCGTCGACACCCCGCTGGGGCATCTCACGCTCACGGCTTCCTCGGTGGGGCTGCGGGGTGTGAGCTGGGAGGAGGAATCGGTCGGTGTCGTTTCCGACGGAGGATTGCCTCTCTCGGGATCCGAATCGGCCGCCGACGCACCTGCCACCACGCTGATCCTCCGAGCAGCCGCGACGCAACTGGAGGAGTATTTCACTGGCCTGCGGACAACCTTTGATCTTCCCCTCGATCCGCCCGGTACACCGTTCCAGCGCGCCGCCTGGGAGATCCTCCGCACGATCCCTTTCGGCCGCACGATGACCTACGGCGAGCAGGCCCGGAGGCTTGGCGGGGCGAACAAGGCCCGCGCCGTCGGCGCCGCCAATGGCCGCAACCCTCTTCCGATCATCGTCCCCTGCCACCGCGTCATCGGCGCCGACGGCTCGCTCACCGGCTTCGCGGCGGGCGTCGAGCGGAAGGCCTGGCTGCTGCGCCACGAAGCCGCGATCAGCGGCCGCGCCGATCGCAGCCGTCGCTGACTCTGTCAGCGGAGCCGCGCCGGACTCTACTTCTCATCCGACCGGCTCGAAGTCTCCCAGCACCCAGGAGCGGTCGAAGTAGGCGGCCGTCGGCCCGTAGAGCCGGAAGTAGCTGAACCAACCTTTCCCGGGGGGCGTCTCGATCCAGTTGACCGCCGGCTTCCCGACAGGCGCTGCCGGGCCGAAAAAGAGGTCCACCGAGCCGTCCGGGTTGGTGGCGATCGGATCGCGTGACGACCGGTCGGGCTGGACGCCGGTGTCGACGAAGCAGCGCGTCTCGTTGTCGTAGACGGTCACCGACCAGAACTGCGCGACGGGCACATCCTTCGGCACGGTGAGGCGGTAGGTCTTGCCACCGTCGAGCCACCTCCCGGTGGAATCCCTCGTGGCCTCGAGATAGACCTGCCCGACACCGACCGCGCGCCCCATCATCCCTACCGACACTCCGACCGCCTCGTAGAACCAGCTCGTCCGTTCGTCGAGCTCGGTATGGTGGGCGGACTCCTGATTCGTCTCGGCGAGCATCAGGGATTTCTCCCACTCCCGCTCCGACCAGATCTTCGCGCCGGCAAACCGCTTCTGATACGCGATCGCCCGGGCCATCGCCTCGCCCGCTGCGGCCGCGTCGGCGAGAATCTTCTGTTGCCTCGCGCTCGGCGCGAACGGCTTCCCCTTCTCGATTCCCAGCGGCTGGAGCATCCCCATCACGATCCTGTCGCGCTCGTGGACAGGCTCTTCGGTGATGATCCTTGCCAGCTCTTGCCAATAGACGAGCCCGCGGGGCTGCGCGCCGCTCCACGGCCGGCCGGCGGGGGAAAGATGGCGCGTGGGGCCGGGGTTCTCGCGTTGGGAATACGGATAGATCCGCAGGCCTTCGATGAGTGCCTTGGCCTTGACCGGATCTGGATCGAGAACGCGGTGGGCCGAGAAGATGTTCGCTGTCGGTGAGCGGAAGACGAAGTAACCGTCGGGCTTCATGTCGGCGTCGTCGGGGCCGAGAATCAGATACCTTCCCCCCGCTCCCTTGTCGGGGCCGGTCTGCCCGGAATCGGTGATCGGCCGCTGCCAGAAATCGGTGCAGCCCCCTGCCGTCGGCCCGGCCGGGATCTCCAGGACAAGCGGACCCGATTCCCGCAGATTCGGGAAGGCCATGATGTAGGGGGTGGTGGCGTTGGCGGTGAGGAGGCCGAGCTTGTCCTGGAACGTGAGGTAGTCGACATAGTCGAGCTTCCCTGCCCCGAACTTCGTCGCATGCTCACTCTGCCACTGCACCATCGCCATCAGCGGGAGGGCCCAGAGATAGGCCTGGCAGGCCCGCTGGAAGTCGAGGTCGTCGAAGAGCTTCTCGACGGTGGCCGCGGTGGGGTAACCGTGATCGAGCTCGAGTGTGCCGAGCCTCGATGCCACGCTGCCGGTGGTGGGGAGAGCTCCGTCCGCTGCCAAGGTTCAGTCCTCGATGGTGTTCATGGTGTTGATGGTGATCGTGCCGGAGGCGTTGCTGGCCCGGCCGCGGCGACCCGGATAGAAAAGTGTACGTTCCGCCCCTCGGATCTCTCCATCCTCCGGCGCCCCGGCCATGCCATGACCGGCCCGAGATCCGCGCAACCGGCATCCGGGGGCCAACTCTGGGCCGAACGGCCGGTAGAATGCTGCGGCGACGATCGGTCGGTGCGGTGCCCCGGCGATCCTCGCCCCGTCTTCAGCCCGAGTTGCGGAACGTAACGCCCCCCTCCGCCGGAACCGTGGTCAATGAGGCTTCGATGGGTTCGCTCTCCGGACATCTGCTGGTCGCTGCCGCAAAACTGAACGACCCGAACTTTTCCCGGACGGTCGTTCTGCTCGTCGAGCACGATCGGGGCGGGGCCCTCGGCCTCGTCCTCAATCGCCCCGGGGCCGAGAGCCTCGATCGGGTCTGGGACGAGTCGGCAAACGGTCCGTGCCCCGCTGATGTCGTGGTGATGAACGGCGGGCCGCTCGAGGGGCCCCTGCTCGCGCTCCATGCCAATCCCGCCATGACCGAACGAGACATCGTGCCGGGTGTCTTTCTCGCCATGCGCAAGGATCTTGTCGTCACGCTCGTTCGCGACAACCATGCGCCGTTCCTGGTCTTCGCCGGCTATTCCGGCTGGGGTGCAGGGCAGCTCGAAGCGGAGGTGGCGGCCGGTGACTGGAGGATTGCCCCGGCCACGAGCGACTTCGTCTTCGGCGACTGGGACAGCCTCTGGCAACGCGCCACCACGCACGTCGCCGATACGAACCTCGCCGCGGCGCTTCGCATCAAACACAGGCCCGCGAAGCCTTGGCACAACTGACCGGGCGCTGGCAACGGCACCGGTCGCCAGTTGCGGCAAAATCCTCCCGGCAGGAATCGAACCTGCGACCAGCGGCTTATAAGGCCGACGCTCTGCCACTGAAGCTACGGGAGGGAAGCGAGATCAGACGTATTCCATCGCGTATCACGCAGCCCTCCTTTCCCTTGGTGTGTCACCGTCGCACCGTTCACCGCAACGGCTGGAGCGATCGGGAGCAATCATCGTACCCACCCAAGCCATCGATGGCAGCGCCCGATTCTGCCTCCCCAGCGCCGACGCGGGCCTTGCCACTGACCTCAAACCGTATCCCTGCGGTCAGGCCGGTCGCACCGCCGCCCACCCGTAGACGGCCGTGAAGAAGAGAAACAACACCGTCAGCCCGTGGTACCCCAGCCGGAGCCACCACGCCGTGACGTGCTCCTTGACGTCGAACACCCCCTGAAGTCCCACGCGGATCCCCCAGAACACCGCCACATAACCGCAGACTGCGCGGGCCAGATCACTTCCCCCTGCCAGGGCGCGGGCATTGAAGAGGGTGATCAGCCCGAAGGCCACGATCGACAACACGACATACCCGCCATACACCCAGTACATCTGCCGGTGCAGCCGCGACAGGCATGCCAATTCCTTCCGCCAGTCGAGCCGCAAGGGCACCAGGGCCGAGGCCACGAGGACCCCGAAGTGCCCCACACCCCCCGCGAACAGCAGGGTGGTCAACAGATCTTCCGACATTCTACAGCCCCCATCGCTTGAAGAAACGGCACCACGACGCCGACAACGAACGGCCGGTGAAACAGCAGGCCGGCCGGGCCGAGCACCAGAGCGATGGTGAACAGCCTCCCCCGCGCCCCGCCGCCGAGCCCCAGGGCCCGTCCGGCCCGGCTCCGCTCCGCAAGTAGGCCCACCCCCTGGAGCATGAAGAACGCGGTCGGCCGGCCATACCCGCCCCCAGCAGGCCAGGAGATGACCGCATCATGCACCAGCCCGCTGAACGTGAACCCGGCGAGGACGGCGCCCGCCGCGCCCAGCAGCGGGGTGAGCGGACGGAACAGAAAGCGGTGGGTGATGTCGCGGAAGGCGGTGTTCCAGCGGCGCCCCCAGAAGTCGGCGAGACTGGTCGCCGCGAGCGGCCGGTGCATCAGGGGCTTGGCCTCGACCCCCGCGCTGCGCCACGCGCAGGAGAGGAGATGGAAGAGACCGAAATGAAGCACCATGACGATGCCGAGCATCCCGGCCCATCCGATCAGGGAGGGATACGCCGTGGGAAGCAGGCGGACGAGCCCGAAGAGGATCACCAGTCCGGCCGTCAGCTTGCCCACTGCGGCGAGCCATTCGGCCCGTCCCGGGGGGCGGGGCGACGGCAGCCGATCGGGCTCGAGAAAACGCCGGGCGTCGAGCCCCGGCCAGAGGAAGAGATACCCCAGATGCCTCCATATGGGCTGGCCGCGGACGGGCGTCCGCCGCCAAGTCAGCCACTTGCACCCGGAGAAGATCATGAACGCCAGGAGCCACATGATGGCCCAGCGTGGCCAGTTGCCCGGTGCGAGGAGCGGCACGAGCCAAGGGGCTAGGAGCAGCGGCCCCCATCCCTGCCACCAGCGCACGGGAGAAGGCATCGACCGCCGGGCGGTATCGCTGGCCGGGTTGACCGGTTCGGCATGCATCTTGTGGCCCTTGGCATCCTTCGGCCGTCAGCCTCTTCCGCCCCGGCGCCGTGCTTCGGCACCGCGACCGTCGCGCGGTCCAGTCGCCGAGCTACGCCTGACAACAAATGTCCGCCCGACCGTGCCACTCATGATCGATGCCCCGCATGAGCAGGGCACAGTCAAACGTGATCGACCCGGCGGGAAATACCGCCACGTCGTCGAAGCAACTCGACCTTACCTCAGATGCCGACAAGGCCGTAGCCCCGATGGAGTTTGGGACGGAAAGGAGGGGGAAGCGTGCGGGCGACCACATCCGGATCGACCCGGTAATTCACGAGGATCCGTCGGTCGATGACACCGCGAACAACCGGCAGCCGCATGGCCAAACCTCCGATGCTGTTCCATCACCATTCAAGACCGCCCGCCGCCGCCGAACAGTGGCCGCGGCCCCGCCAGGACCGCTCCAACGGCTCCCCGGAACATCCGCCCCAGCCGACCGAAGCCATGGCGACCGAGCATTACGCAGGAGAGGATCCACAGCGGCTGCCAGCGGAACACCCAGGGGCGCACCATCGTTCTCCAGCGCTCGGGCACCTGCAGTGGAAACTGGACAAATGACGCACAGAGGACCAAGCCGCACAATCCGGGGGGCCGCCGGGCGGCGAGCATGACCGCGAGTGGCCCGGAAAAAGATTCGCCGACGACCACAAACGGACCGGGGGGAATGGCCGCCAAGATCAACGGCAGCAGCTCGTCGTAGCCGCAGGGGGCGTGCGTCGGGTACGCGATTGCCGTGGCCGGAAGCGTCGCCGGCAGGGCGGCAAGGAGCGGCCCAAACAGCCGGCTTGTCCCGTCCATCCCGGGGAGGAGGAGGAGTTGCACGTGTCTTTCCGTCAGCAGCATGGCCCACCGTCGTCCAACGCAGAAAGAGACCCTCGCACTGCCTCTCGGCGCCTCACAAAGCCTTTTGAGACGGCAAGCGACGAAGCCGCGTGCGCACCGAAATCAACCAACATGAACACCGACATTCACTCGTCACGGGGAGTCGTCAGAGCCGACGGACCGCGGCGATCTCGCGTCCAGCGCACGGGTTCCACCGACCCGGTGATCGATGAAATTGCCTGACGCTAGGCCCATCGAATCAACCGGCTTCGGGCCACTTGATTTGAACTCTCCGATTGGTTGCAAGGCAATCTCGCAGATACAGGTTGATGAGGCTCTGGTATGGCACACCGGATTCGATGGCCATGCCCTTGAAATACTCGACCACGTCCTCGGAGAGCCGTATTGTGACGGGCTTCTTCAGCTTCGAAGCATAAGGGTTCTTGCGGGACTTGAGCTTGGCGAGATCGTATTCCGCCTTCATGGTCTATTTCCCTCGGTAGAAAGCGCTCTCACGCTTGGTGGCTTTTCGCGCTGAAATGATTCGCACGACGGTCTCCTGTTCTCGCTCGCAATGACAGACAAGGAGCAGCTTGGCTCCCGCGCTCATCCCCAACAGGATGAAACGCTCTTCGTCGGTTGAATGGTTTTCATCGAAGAACTGAACGGCGAACTCGTCGTAAAAGACGGATTTCGCCTCCTCGAACGAGACCCGATGCTTTCGCAGGTTGGCGGCTGCCTTGAGAGGATCCCAGTCGAACGCAATCATACATACATCGTATTTACTGCTAGGAAGCTGTCAACGGGGCTTCTTGATGTTCATCTGCCGCGCATGCGACACCACATCCACTGCCGCCCCAAACACAGTGCCCAAGGCAAGCCCGAGTGCGAGGTGGTCAACGGCCGCGCCGAACGCGACACCCAAGGCAGCACCAACACCGACTCCCGCCCCCGGAGAAGAAATCCCAAACCCCAACTTCTTTTCAGGCTCTTCGCCGATGGCACGCCCCTACGGAGAAAGTGTTGATACGAAGTCATCCACCAATCGCTACGGTCAGGCTGCCCCTTCGCGTCGTTCGCAGCGCCCGCTGCGGCACCGGATCCAGCGGGCTCGACACGGCCAAGCAGTTCCTCGAGAAGTCGGCTTGCCACCGCATCGGGCATCCCCGGCTCGCCGATCAATTAAGCCTCTGGCACGCGCGTGCCGGTAAACACGAGCCTCGATCTTTCAATCCCCATGTGACGAACGCCACCGCGTACCCGCTGCCGGATTGTAACCGATGGCTAGGTCGCTTCATCGATGGCAGGACCTTTCTGGGCTGAGAAGTTGACGGGGTCCACGAATGCTTTGCGAATGGTTTGCGATGAGGCACGGTCGTTGACGCAGATCGCCAACGTGGCATGCCACTCTCGATCATACGGCTCGACTGGATACGCGCAGACCATCGCGAACCAGAGCGCGTCTGCGAGCGACTGATTCTCCCGGCTGCCCCGCAGCCGGTCCGGTCTTGGATGACTATTTCCACGGACAGCTAGCGATCCCAACGGACACGGCAGCGACAACAAGAAACCAGGTTGCCAGAGACCGTACGCAAGGCAATGTCAAAGGCTTCTCCTCCATGGCAGAATGACCACGATTCATGGCCAGCGGCCCGCGACAGCGATCACCCACGACGATGCCAACGTGCCCACGCCTCGGGCAGGAAGAAAGCTACCGGTCGCGCTCTGAGGTCCCCTCCGGAATCGTTTTCGTACCGTGAAACAGGATCTCGGCAAAGGAATGTGCGAGATGGTGAATACATCCCGGATCGTATCCGAGGCCGTAATGCTCGGTATACCAGTCGAGTAGTCCACTCTCCAAATCCTGGGCTCGATGCTCAAGCGACTTGTCTGTGTGTCGGCGCAGACGCCGATCGTACGACCGCCACCGCCGCAGTGCCGGCTCGATGAATAGATCAACGGCCATCGGGCAGCCCTTGCCTCGCTCTTGCACGATCAGGGCTTTCATCGCAGGGATGATCTGCTCAGCGTCCATCCGCATCCCCGAATCTCCGCCGCCAAACGATCGTACCCCCCAAAACCAGATTCATGGTCGACTCCTTCCATTCGGTCCCCCGGCGGTAGGTGAACTCGACCAACTCGCCCCGAAACGGGGCATCCATGATGGAGTGATCCGGATCCCGCTCGGGGACGGCGCGGCCTGTCGCAGCCATAAGCCAGCTACGGTTGCCTTCCGACCGGGGCTTCCCCCGGCTCAGTCCATTTCCAAGTCTCGCGAATCCGCGTCAAAGCGCCGCTTGCATCCCAATCGCCGCCCGCGCCCACCATCAGCAGGTAGGCTGTGTCGTTGCGAAAGATGATGATCATGTTCCGAGGTGTTGCGAGATCCTGGCTTGATGTTGTCACACACACGCCCGCGGTACCGTCAAAGTCCATGGTTTCCGGTACCACACTTCCGCCGGCATTTTTGGCAAAAGTCTCTGCGAGTTTGCCCGCGGTTGGTGCGGCGGGGAGGCCAACATCAACCTTGATCAGCGCTTTCGCATCCTGCATCGTCGCCCCCACCGGCAAGAGCATGGCCTTGGTTTTCTCCCGGTCGGGTGTTACCGCTGACCACCCATCCGGTATCAAGAAGGAAAAAGCACCGAACGACATGCGTTGATTGCCAGCCGGCCCTGACGTTGTGTTGATAGCCGACTGGCGATCCGCGGCACGAGGTGGTGTGACCGTGCCCTCCATACAGCCCACGATACACACGGGGATGATTACCAGACACTTTGTGATCTTCATCGGTCGCTCCTGGGCTCTTTTTCGAAACACCCTTCCATGCGGGAGCACCTTCTCGAAATCCTGAAAAGGGTGCCAATCGTCGAGTTCGATCGCTTCCTTCGTCGTCCATCCTTCCCGCATCAGCCTCTGGAAGTCAATCATCGGGCATCCCTTGCCACGCCCCTCGGAGGGATCCCTCGCTGGTTCACGCTCGCAGTCCGTCGTGCCCCACAATCTATTTTGCCGGCATCCAAAATTGTGCCAGTAGGTGGTGTTTCATATCCACAGACCACCGCCGC
>Ga0114972_10003174_pt1 | contig 12319 bp, 12 predicted proteins | sample M_140807_EF_Meta_FD_87354 | JGI IMG/M metagenome (GOLD analysis project Ga0114972, IMG submission 87354) | Freshwater microbial communities from Lake Montjoie, Canada to study carbon cycling - M_140807_EF_MetaG | ecosystem: Environmental > Aquatic > Freshwater > Lake | place: Lake Montjoie... | reverse complement strand
ATTTCCCTTATTCCGGATTTTTTCCACCGACAAGTCGCTACCTTTGGCCCGATTGATAAAAAATCCTGCACCACAGTTTTGTAATCCCCGGTGCTATTGGCGATACAAATGCCAAATTTGCACACTCATCCCTCCTGGAGGGGTGGGAACCAATCGATTCAACAGATTTTATTTTTTCACAAGAAAGAGGTAGGAAATGACCAGTTTAGCCAAATTCAACTTGCTCCCCGAAGTTGACTCTTTTCTGAAAACCAGTCCATTTGCGGGATTTGTAGGAGGAAAGGATTTTCCTTCTGCCAGTGGAACCCTAATTCCCACAACGGATCCGGGCTCGGGTGAAAAAATCGGGGAAATTCATGATTTGAGCTCGGCGGAAATTGATGGCGCGGTGGAAATCGCCAACCAGGCATTTCCCCAATGGTCGGCCCTATCCCAAAGAGAACGAGGCGCGCTGCTACTTCGTTTGGCGGATGCGGTGGAAGCAAAGAAGGCCATCATCGGCCAGATCGAAGCCCTGGAAGCCGGCAAGATCGAGTCCCAAGCGCAAGGCGATGTGCAAAACTTCGTTGATACCCTCCGCTATTTCGTAAAGCTTGGCGATGGCGTTTCGACTCGAACCAAATTGGATATCCCAGGTCATGAGGCCTGGACTTACAAAACTCCCTGGGGAGTTTGCGGTTTTATTTTCCCATGGAACTTTCCCTTCTTGTTGATTGGATGGGGGATTTCGCCTGCCCTGGTCGCGGGAAACGCCGTCGTGATCAAGCCCGCCGAAGACACTTCCCTTTCCGCCATTTATTTGGCTCGGTTGGCAAAGGAAGTGGGTATTCCCGATGGTGTGATTAATGTGGTAACCGGAAGAGGCGCGACGGCTGGAGCTGCTTTGTCCTCCAACCCCAAAATCAAGAGGATGTCGTTTACCGGTTCGCCTGAAGTCGGTCGCCTGGTTGCCGAGGCCTGCGGCAAAAACCTCATCCCCGTTAAACTGGAACTGGGAGGCAAGGGCGCGGCTGTGGTTTTTGACGATGTGGATGTGGCCGGGACGGCGGAAAAGCTTGTTGGTGCAATAACTTTCCACACCGGCCAGGTCTGTTGTGATGCCACCCGCTGGTTTATTCACGCGAAAATTTTCGATTCCTTCGTCGAGCACTGCAAAGAGCTTTTGGCAAAAGTCAAAATCGGACATCAACTCGACCCGACCAGCCAAATGGGCCCAGTCGTCAATCCCAAGCAGCATGCCCGTGTTCTGGGATACCAGGAAAAAGGACAAGCCACAGGAGCAAAGTGCCTTTTCGGCGGTGGGCCCGCAACCGTCACTGGCTTACATGGGAACTATGTCAAGCCAGCTTTGTTGGCTGGATCCCCGGATAATGTCGCGGCCCGTGAGGAAATCTTTGGCCCGGTTGCCTACTTAGTCAAATTTGACACCGAAGCCGAAGCCATTGCCTTGGCCAATGACACCGATTACGGATTGGCTAACAGCGTCTGGACCAACGACAAGGACCGGGCCAACCGGGTTGCCGAAGCCATGGAAGCCGGGAACAGTTGGATCAACGCGCACAATGTGTTTGCCCACGGTGTTCCTTATGGCGGTATCAAGAAAAGCGGTCTGGGTGGCGGAGTGTTGTCAATTGAAACCCTCAATGACTATTACCGCACCACTTCAGTTGTTCGTCCCAACTAATCCATTTGGCGGGGTATCATTTCTCGCTCTTTACCCGCAAATGGATTCCTGATTTCATGAAAAAAATGGGGGCCCTGACACCTTTTGTGTGTACTGGGGCCCCCTTAAATTTTTTTCACTTACCTTAAAAACCAATCCTAATACTTTGCGGATGCGCCTTTGACACCTTTGCCGGTCGCCTTGAGGGCAGATTCGGCGCCATCCAGCATGAAGCGAAGATCGCTGGCCACTGCCACAAATCGCCACCCCTGTTCCAGGCGCATTTTCCCCTCTTCGGGGGTCATGGCGTGGAAACCAGGTGCGATTCCGTGCCTTTTGCAGGCTTCCAGAATGGTTTGATGAACTTCTGCCATAAGTTCACCTGATGGGGCTTTTCCATCAGGGGTCCGGTAGCTTGCGGCGAGGTCGTTTGGCCCGACAAAAAGCGCGTCAAATCCCCCGACGGACAAAATGGCATCGATGTTTTCGACTGCAATTTTGTGCTCGCACTGGAGAACGATAAGGATTTCCTTGTTCGCTTTGGCGTTGTATTCTGCCGAAGAGGTTTGAAAGTTAAGGGCATGAAGGCTACCTCCGACCGAACGGTCCCCTTCTGGTGGATATAGGCAGGCCTTTACGGCATGGCGTGCCTCCTCAACCGTATTGACCATTGGAACGACTACACCTTGGGCGCCTATGTCCAAAACGCGCTTGATGTGGTCGTGGCGGTTGCTTGGAACCCGGGCGAGTGCGACACAACCTTGGTCCGCGCAGGTCGCGAAAATTGTGGCGGCATTTTCCATGTCCGCCTGACTGTGTTCGAGGTCAAGCGTGAGCCAATCAAAACCTGTTCGCGATAGGAAGCGCGCGCTGGTCCAATTGGCAAGTGAAAGCCAGGTTCCAACAGTGGATTGGCCTTGGGACAGGGCAGCTTTGGTCGCATTTTGGCGCATCTAGATATCCTCGAAAATGTCGTCAGGGAAAGGGTTGTCTTTATCATCAAATGACTCAAGGTCCCTGTCCGTCCACCCAAAATGGTGAGCCAATTCGTGAATTACAGTTTTCCGGATTTCAATCCGGAGGGTTTTTGGATCGGGAAAAGCTTCTTCCAGGGGGGCCTGAAAGATGATTAAACGGTTTGGGGAATCCTCCAGGTCGATGGCTGATCCAGTCCATGGTTGGCCAGTTCCAAAGGGGACAAACAAACCGAAAAGGGTTTCCCCGTTATTGATTTCCTCAGGGGTGAGCCCCGCATGTTTCAGGGTTTCCTCGTCCGGACACCATTCCACATCCACCACCAAATTATCCAGGTATTGTTGAAAGACGGTGGGCAGCCTTTTCATGACCCGTTCCACCAAAAGGCAAAAAGTGTTTTTGTTCAAGATTTCCTGCCTGTTTGGGGAAAATTGGAACTGCCTGTGACCAAAGAGAAGCTAAGAAAGATAATAAGAATATTGCGTGCAGGAGCCCTAGGTGTGCCCTGTTTTGCCAGGAAAGTTGGGAAATAGATTCGATGACCATTCCGCTATGGGTTGAATCACTTCGCAAGGTTTGCGCCCAAGAAGTGGCGGGACAACAAACCGCTGTGGAAAGACTGATTTTGGCGTTGGCTTGTCGAGGGCATGTCCTTTTGGAGGGTGTTCCGGGGCTGGCAAAAACGCGTTTGGCCTCGGCATTTGCCAAAGCATTGGGGCTAAGTTTTCAGCGTATTTCCTTCACTTCGGATATGCTTCCCGGGGACATATTGGGGGGGCCGGTCTATCACCCAGGCACGGGCGAATTTCGTCTGCGAAAGGGCCCCATTTTTCATCAGGTCATCCTTGCGGATGAATTCAATCGGGCCCCACCGCGCACTCACTCTGCCCTGCTGGAGGCCATGCAAGAGCGACAGGTTACCCTTGGGGAAGAGACTCTGCCGCTTGGGAATCCGTTCCTTGTGATTGCCACCCAAAACCCGATCGAAACGGAGGGTGTTTATCCGTTGCCTGAGGCGGAGTTGGACCGCTTCCTTTTCCGGGTTGTGATGGACTATCCCAGTAGGATTGAAGAGGTGGAAATTCTTGGGGCGCACGGCCATATCGAGAGATCAAATGACAAAGTGACCCAGCTTGACCCATCCCTTTGGGAGGGATTGCCCCGATTGGTCGATGGGATTCACGCCTCGGCCGCCATTCAATGCTACATTGTAGATCTGATTCGTGCTACAAGAGAGCCGGGAACGGTTTCGAACCTGAAGCCCTATGCCGGGCTGATACGGCTGGGCGCTTCTCCAAGGGCTGGGGTGATGCTGCTTCAGGGCGCCAGGGCCCACGCCCTGATTCGGGGATCGGACCATGTGCTTCCCTCCGATGTCCAGGCCATTATGGGGGATGTGTTGGGACACCGTATACTGCTAGATTGGCGGGCTGCCGAAAGGGGTCTGACAGTGCCCGGATTTTTGGCCGGATTGGCTGCCTCGATTAGTGTTGCCTGATTGTCAGGGTGTTTTTGGACAAAAAGTCGCGAAGTTCGGTCCCGCTGAAAACCCCGGTCGTTGTTCCGATGGCCCGGACGCAACTCGCTCCAACCGCACTGCCCAAAATAAGACATTCGCGTTCTGACTTCCCGCCTATCATCCCAAAAATATAGCCTGCGGCAAAGGCGTCACCACCTCCTGTACCGTCAACATATTCGATTTTGAAGGTGTCCGCTTCCAGATGCCCTTCCTGCCCCAATAGGAGGGTTCCCCGATCGCCCATGGTGATCAGGACGGTTTTGGCCCCCATATTCCGAAACAAAATTGCCTGTTCTAGAGGCGAGGAAAGACCTGTTATCAATCCCGCCTCATGGTCGTTTGGCATGAAGACATCAGTAAATGGGAGGACGGGTTTTAGTTTTTCGAGGTATTCAGCAGGACCGGGAGTCACGACATCCAATACGGTTTTCAGCCCCTTTTTTTGGGCTTCGGCGAAAAGTTCTGCCGTTTCCAATGGGTCGAGTGCCCCCATAAGGAGATATCCACCTAAATAAAGTACTTTTTTCGTACGGGCGATCGGAATGTCCGCGGCAATGTAGCGGCTGTTGGCACCAAAAGTGTGGATGAAACGGCGGTCCTCGCCTTTGACATTTACGATAAGGGTCTGACTGGTATCGATACCTGAGGTGGCAATGAGGTTGGTTCCCGCAACCCCTGCATCACGAATCATCCGCTCAAGTACCCCTGCAAACAGGTCGTCACCCACACGACCTGAAACCATGGCATCGGCACCCAGTTTGGTCAGATTCACAGCGACATTGGCCGCGCATCCCCCCATGGTCAAGGCGAGGCGATCCGCAAGGATGAGTTCGCCTGAGGCTGGCATGTGGTCGATCGGGGTGGAGACATGGTCCGCAACCAAAATGCCTGCGCAAACCACATCATGGTAGGAAGATTCGGTCATGAAAGAATCCAGTTTGGGTTCAGGGTAGGATTTAGTTGTTCCAGGGATAATCATCGGGAGGCATATACCCCTCCCTTAAGGATTGAAGGATCTGAAAATTCATGGCCGCATACATGAACAGGAAAATCCCGAAGATCATCGAGCTTGTTTGGGTAAGGAAAAAGATTGCCAGGGCACCGGCGATGACCATGGATATGGCATGGCCGGCGGTGCGGCCTTTTCGTTTGAAGAAAAACTCCAGGAAATCGCAGGTGATTTGTCCGCCATCAAGGGGGTAAATGGGCAGAAGGTTCAGGATGGCCCAATAGAGGTTGATGGTGATCAGGAATGCAAAAAAGAGCCCGGCGTAGGGGGGCAAACGCTCGACCAGTTCCCCGGCAAAGCGGTCGATAAGCCAAAGGATGGCAAATAGCAAAAGCTGAATTCCGGGCCCGGCGGCGGTGACAGCAATCCGCTTCCAGGCAGAACGAAAATTTCCCGCACCAATGGCCACGCCCCCAAACGCCCTAAGGACAATGGTCCCATCCGAGCCAAAGGCCCGTCCCACAAGTACATGCCCAAACTCGTGGAGGAGAATCGAAACGAAACCCGCGAAAACCCAAATCAGTAGGGGAATCGCACCACCCATCTCAAAATAAGGCCAACCAATAAGGGCAAGGGTTATCCAGAAAAACGGTTGGACAATCACCCTCGTTCCCAAAAGGCGGAAGGAAATATCCATCTGTGACGGCTGATCCCACATGGGGCAAATTCTCTTTGGAAGGGTCGGGTTTGATGCCACCTTGAGAAATCCCAAGAAAATCGGTGTACCCGAGGCCTAGGGTGGATGATAATGATCCTTGGCCAACCTCCCAAGGCATGGAAAAGTCCTCGGTGAGGATATTGCCTTTGAGGTGAACCCGATGAACCGTCGTTTGGCAGTCTATCCTGGCACCTTTGACCCGATCCATTTGGGCCATTTGGACATAATTACCCGCGGACTAAAGGCCTTTGATCGTATTTTGGTGGGTGTAGGGATCAACATTGACAAGAAACCCCTTTTAAGTCTGGAAGATCGTGTATCGGTGATTCAGGAAGTTGTTCGACAGGAAATTCCCGAACACGAAAGGGTGGAGGTCAAACCGTTTCGTGGTCTGGCGGTTCGATTTGTTCGTGAGGCCGGATCTTCGGTGATGCTTAGGGGTTTGCGAACAACCTCAGATATGGAATACGAGTTTACTATGTCGCTGGCGAATATGACTTTGGATCCTGATATTGAAACGGTTTTTCTTATGGCCAAGGATACCTACTCGCACCTGAGCAGTTCTTTGCTTCGCCAGATCGCATCCTTTGGTGGGGACATGGGCAAATTTCTTCCCAAGGGGGCCGTAGAACTGGTTCGCAAAAGATACACAGTTCAGCCGGATTAGGATTTGGAAATTAACCAAATTTTGTGAAAGAATTGTCGGGAAGTTTAGTCGGGAGTTCTTATTCTAATTTTAAGCCCTTATTCATCTTGGATTCCGCCCAAATGGAATGCTCGTCATGCCGAAGCTTCGGTGCCCAAGTTGCATGGGAACAGATGTTTATCAATCTCGTTTTAGTTTAGGTGATCTCCTGTTTATACCAGTGGGATTTCCCAAGCGCTGTGATAGCTGTTACCACCGTTTTTATTCATGGAAAGCAGGGAAAAAACGCGACCCGAATTTGAAAGGAAAAAGTCGAAACCGGGGCTCCGGGGAAATTCACCTTCCCTCTTCTGAACAGGAAACAGATTCCGGGAATTTAAAGTAGAGTTATTTTTAACTTAAACCAAAAAGGGCTATCTAAACCTAAGGTTTCATACCCCTTTTTCGTTTTCACCCACTATTATTTCAATACAGGTTGAAGAGCTGGGCTTTGTTTTCGACTTGATTTCGTGCCGCTCCCACCAAGCCGCAAATCGATGATCCATTCGCCTCCCCCAATCGAGGCCACACCCAAAGCCATCAAAAGGAAGACAAGCGTTGTTTCCCATTCGCGAAGGGGCAGTTTCCAAAGGTCCCATTGGTACTGAAGTACAGATTCAGAAAGGAGGATTAGGAAAAGACCAGCAGCAGCTGGCCTGCATTGCATACCGATAATGACCAGAATGCCACAAACCAGCTCCCCCCAGGAGATTGCCATCTGCCAATGTGTCGCAAGAGCGGGATTCCAGCCCGTCCCCCCACCAATCCGGATTTTGGAAAATCCATGAATCAGGCAAACAAGCCCCAGTGCCAACCGGAAAGCCATCGGTCCAATTTTGTCGCGAAATGCACGGTCCATGATTAAGTCCCCCTCAGGGGAGTCTGTCATACAAACCGGTTCCAAACTTGATTCCAATTTTTAAAAAACATTTTTCCCCATCAGAGGAACTTCGGTTTTGACGGTTGTAAGGAATTCCAATTGGCGAATGGAGGGCACAAAGATGGAGGATCAAAAACCGTGGGGCTTGAGGAGTGCTTGAAGTGTTTGAATCGGTAGCCCAATCACATTTTCAATCGTCCCGGAGATCACCTCCATAAGGGGATCCGTGGGTCTTTGAACTGCATAGGATCCGCTACAACCCTGCCAGATCCGCGTATCCAGGTAGTTGTTGATTTCCTCGTTGGTAAGAGGAGCCATTCGTACCAGACTCCTTTCCTGCACCATGACGATGTGGTCGGAAGGTTTTTCCCAAACGACCATTCCCGTCCAAAGCTCATGCGTATGGCCTTGCATTGAGAGAATCATGGAATAGGCGTGATCCCGATTATCGGGCTTTAGAAGCGGTTTTCCGTCCATCCAGCCAATGGTATCCGCCGCCACAATGATCCCATCCGAAATCCGCTCCGCGACAGCCTTTGCCTTGGAAAAGGCAACTTCCTGAACGAATGTTCGAGGATTGTCATAGCCATCGATTGGTTCTTCCACATCGGAGACAAGGACTTCAAAAGGGACTCCCCATTCCTCCATGAGCATTTTCCGGCCACGGGACGCGCTCGCCAAAATCAGTCGCATTTTTGGAACCCTTCTAATTGAGAGTAAATAATGGGCCAAAGACGGTCGGGAACAAGTTCCGCCATGCATTTCATGGAGTTACATTCCCGCAAAAAGCTTTCCCGGCAATCGACTGTTGTGGCCACCGCATGATTCAATTGCCCATAGGGACCGGTTTTGGCCACACTCGTGCATGTAAAAGGCGAAACCACCTTTGCGCCTGCAGCCACGGCCAAATGAAGAGGCCCAGTGTCATTTGCCACAACCAGATCAGCAAAGGAAAGGAGGCCGGCAAGCACCCCAATGGTTGTTTTCCCTGTAAGGTCGAGTGCATGGCCGTTAAGGGTTTGATTGACCTCCTTGGAAAGATTTGCCTCGTCGGGGCTTCCCACCAGGATGATTGAGGCTGTAATTTTGTCCCGAAGTCGATTGCCGATTTCGGCAAAATGCGCGGGGAGCCAGCGTTTGGTCAGCCACCGCGAGCCTGGTCCCAAAATGACCCAGGGACGGGGAAGGTGGGAGATAAGTTTGAGGGCTTGATCCCTGTCCTCTGCAGGAATGGGAAGCTGCATGGGGCCACATGTTTCAGGGGCGCCCAAAGCGCGGGCCACCTGCCAATAACGATCCACCGCATGAACGGCACTCGCGGGGATCGTTACACGGTGGGTGTAATTCCACCGGGAGCCTTCGCGGGAATCCCCCAATCCAATCCGGACGGGAGCCCCACTTGCCCGGGTCATCAAAGCGGAACGCAATAGCCCCTGGAGATCGATCGCCAAATCCGCCCGGATTCGGCGCAAATCACGAACCAGGGACATCATTGAGGAAGCAAGGGCCCAAACGCCTTTTTTTCCTGCGGAGCGCTCAAAAAGGACAAGCTCGTTGATAGCCGGGTGTTTTTCGAGTAATGGCGCAAATGGCTTGACAACCACCCAGGTAATCTTGGCTTGCGGAAATTTGGCATGCAGAAAATCGAGAACGGGAAGACTGTGGCAAATATCCCCAAGTGCCGAGGGTTTTACCACAAGGATGGATTTGGCAGTCAGACTGTCCAGCCGATTGGCCATGGCTTGGTTTCTTCCGTGATTTCCCTGAATATTTGGTTGGGCATCTTTTTTGGGGACCCCAACCTGAGATCCTATCTTATCGCCGAACAAAGCACTGGCCCCGCGGCTTGATGTTGGTTCTTGTTAGGCCTTTCTAAGTTTTTCGAGATCTTCAAAAAAGCCCGGATAGGTCTTGCGGACACAACCCGGATCCTCAATCACAATTCCCGGGATTAATAGCCCCGCTAGGGAAAGACTCATCGCCATCCGGTGATCATCATAGGTGTGGATTCGCGCGCCATGGAGGGCTTGTCCGGGGCAGGGAGGAGTGATCACCAGACCCTCCTCGTTGGTTGTCACATGAGCGCCAATTTTTCCGAGTTCATTGGCAAGGGCGCTTATCCTGTCGGTTTCCTTATGGCGAATATGCCCGACATTGCGAATGGTAGTGGGACCCTGGGCGAAACAAGCGACAACCCCGAGGGTCATCACCGTGTCGCTTATTGAATTCATATCTATGTCGATGCCATTAAGGGATTTGCCCTGCACACGGATACCATTTGGGGTTTCATTGATCCTTGCGCCCATCTGTTCCAGGGCCCGGACAAATTGGACATCCCCCTGGAGGGAATCAAAACCCAGGCCTGGGATGGTGATGTCGCCCCCGGTGAGGGCGGCAGCGGCCCAAAAATAGCTCGCGGCGGAGGCATCGGGTTCGATAGCGTATTGGGAGAGTTGTGTCTTTTGGGGAGCGGGAATATGCCAATAGCTATTGTTTTTTTCTATCTGATAGCCCCATTCACGGAGCATCCTCACGGTCATTTCCACATAGGGTTCGGAGACCATGGTCCCTTCGAGGGTGATCTCAAGAGGTGAAAGCGATCGGGGAGCGGACAAAAGCAAACCGCTGAGAAATTGGCTCGAGGTATTGGCGCGCATGGAAACCTTGCCGCCGGGCATTCCCCGGCTGGAGATTTCCAGGGGGGGATAATCGTTGGGTTGCGTGCCATTCGCTTCAATTCCAAGTCCCCGCAAAGCGTCCAAAAGGTCGGCAATTGGCCTTTCACGCATTCGGGCATTGCCATCCAGCCTGTAAGCCCCATGACCCAAGGCGCACATGGCGGTGACAAACCGCATTGTTGTGCCCGAGTTTTGCACAAAGAGGGCCGCTTTTTCCGCGGGAATGATCCGGGAAAAATCCGAACCCTTTGGGCGCGAAAGGGTGGCAGAACATGCTTCCCAGTCAACCAAAACCTCAAAACCGAGCCTTTGGAGGCTGTCAACCATGACCCGGGTGTCTTCGGAATCAAGAAGCCCGGTCAGGGTGCATGGCCCCTGGTCCGTACCCAATGCGGCAAGGACCAGGGCCCGGTTGCCTATGCTCTTCGAGCCGGGAACCTTCGCGATACCTGTGACAGGTTCCGAAACGGGGATGATTTCGATGTTTTTTGGGTAGTTACGGCTCATGTCGGGTAATCGACCCTCACTAAAAATAAACCATGGGCAGGCATGGTGGGCCCCGCCAATTCCCTGTCTTTGGTTTCGATTGCCTGCGACACTTGCAAAAGCGGCATTTTCCTTCGGGCAACCTTCACCATGGTTCCAACTATGGCTCTTGCCATGTTGTAAAGAAATCCATCCGCCTCAAGCTCAATTTTGATCCAGGGGCCCTCATGGAATACCTCAAGGCGCTTCATTGTCCGGACGCTGGATGCCCGGTTGGGTCCCTCGGATTCAAAGCAGGCAAAATCATGGGTCCCCAAAATGGGAAGTGTCGCCTCCCGAAGGAGTTCATGATCAAGCTTGTCTTTGACCCACGCACTGTAGCGTCTGCCTATTACATCCATGTAGCTTGCGTTATGTATCACATATCGGTAGAGCTTGCCAATTGCATCGCTTGTCGCCCGGAATTCCAGAGGCGCCTCTTCGGTTTTCAGGATTCGTACATCCGGAGGCAAATAGTAGTTGACCGCTTTGTGAATGGTGTCCAATTCATGGGAAAGATTGCACCGGTAGCCAACCACCTGCCCAAGGGCATGGACGCCTGCGTCAGTTCTGCCACTCGCAAGGAGTGCGGCACGCGGGTCTCCCAGGTGGGCGATGGCTTCGCGCATCACCTGCTGGACCGTTCTGTGGCCTTCCTGGCATTGCCAGCCCGCAAAATCGGTTCCGTCGTACTGGATCGTGAACTTGATTGCCCGCGTATACATGAATGCCCCGAGCGAGGCCTTAGCGCTTAATTGGGATTATGCCGCGCTTGAGCAGGGTTTCGGCGATTTGCACCGCGTTGGTGGCCGCACCCTTTCGAAGATTGTCCGCTACCACCCAAAGTGTTAAACCGTGGGCAACAGTCGGATCGCGCCGAACCCTTCCAACAAAAACCTCATCGCGCCCTTCGCACATAAGAGGCTGGGGGGTAATGTCTCCTTTGAGCTCATCGGAAAGTATGATTCCGGGTGCGTTGCGAAGGATTTCCTTGGCCTTTTCCGGGCTTAAAGGATGAACCAGTTCCACATTCACCGATTCCGAGTGGCCGGTCCGGACCGGAACCCGAACTGTTGTGGGGCAGACAGGGAGGTCAGGCACACCCAAAATCTTTTGGGTTTCCCGGACCATTTTCCACTCCTCCTCGGAGTAGCCTTCTTCCGCGAGTTTCCAGTCATGGGCAAGGACATTTCCGGCGAGGCGGGCGATGTGGGCCTTGGCATCAGGAACGGCAATCCCACGGCCAATGGCTTCAACCTGGCCATCAAGGTCTTCGAGACCCTTTGCTCCTTTGCCCGAGGAGGCCTGATATGTGGAAACGATAACCCGCTTGATGGTGGCGGCATCGTGTAGTGGTTTGAGTGCCACAAGCATCTGGATGGTGCTGCAGTTGGGATTGGCCACAATCCCTTTGGGTATGGAATCGAGGTGGTGGGGATTCACCTCGGGAACCACCAGCGGAACCTCCGGATCCATTCGCCAGGCACTCGAATTATCCACAACGATTGCCCCTTTGGCCGCAGCCATGGGACTTGAAACAAGACTGACCGAAGAGGGAGTGCTGGAAAGAACTACATCGATCCCCTCGAAAGACTCGGGAGCGATAGGGAGAATTTGATAAGTTTTTCCCTGGAAGGTAAGGGATTTGCCGACGCTTTTTTCGGATGCGAGGAACCGGATTTCCGAATAGGGGAACTTGTGCTCGTCCAGCACCTGACGCATGACTT
>Ga0114972_10003173_pt1 | contig 12323 bp, 12 predicted proteins | sample M_140807_EF_Meta_FD_87354 | JGI IMG/M metagenome (GOLD analysis project Ga0114972, IMG submission 87354) | Freshwater microbial communities from Lake Montjoie, Canada to study carbon cycling - M_140807_EF_MetaG | ecosystem: Environmental > Aquatic > Freshwater > Lake | place: Lake Montjoie... | reverse complement strand
TGATGGCAAGCGACCTGCGGTGGTGCTGATGCCGTGGGGTTCACCACTAGGCAGGACAATCTGGATCGTCTTGGGGGTGCTGCTCATGCTGCCTCAGCCTCGGGCACCAGGCCCCGCACATCGATCTGGCCGGTGACGGCGGCGGAGATCAGGGCGGAGCGGCGTTCTTGGAGGAGCGCGATTGCGAAGTTAGCCTCAGCAGTGAGGGTTTCAAGCCCAGCAGTCTCCGCTGTTACAAAAGAGACAATTGCACGCTGTTCATCAAGCGGGGGATGAAAGACTCGGACGTTACCGATTTGCTGCTGAGACAGCATGGGAACCGCAGTTGCATTCAAGAAAGATTCGAAGATGCTCTGAACAAGATCCCCAATGAGCCAGTAGCACAGAAATTCACTGTCCACGGTCGGTCGCCTGAGAAGGACAAGACTTGGATTAATCGTTGCCGGGCCAATATCGTGGTCAATTATCACCACCTTGCCACAAGTCCAGCGCTGGCCGATCACCAAATCATTGATCGACACTTTGATCTCCGGGGATTCCTCATACTTGTGCCAGGAGATAAAGGTTTGCTTCGACAAGTCAAGCCTCCCTTCTGATGTCAAGTTCGCGCCTCCGAGCACCAGCGCCCCTTCGCCTTCAGGGACCAAATCCTCTGTCGTGTAACCACTAAATCCGATCCTTCCACATACTGAAACGATTCGCTTTAGGGCTGTGGTTGACCAATGCTCCGGCACCTCCCCCAGCCACTCCACGCCGCTGTCCTTGTAGGCCGGGTAACGGGGAAAGCTCATGGTTGATCCTCCCGGCCTGTGCTGCGCCGCTCCGCCATCCGCGCCACATCCTCCAGGGCAGCCATGGCATCCACCGCGCCCTGATCTTCTGCCGCGAGCCGGCGGCGCTCGTTGAATTGCTCATAGGCGGCCAAGGCCTGCTGCTCGGCTGCATCACGGGACACGCTGCCGAGCCCCGGCAGCACCTCGCGGTCGTTGAAGGAAAGAAAGGCATCCAGGCGCTCTGGCCAATCCTTCAGGAACACCTGCTTGCGGCGCTGCGCCTGATCCTCGGCATAGTCCAGAAACATCCCCCAATGCGATTTAATTCCTTGATCTCAGCTTCCTTGAGTTAATTCTTGGCCACCTTCACATCTTTTTTGATAACCCGTGCTCCGCTCCTGCTGGTGAGGCCCATGTTGGGCTGCTCGGGGTTGACGCGCTGAGCGATGATCTCGGGTGCCGTTAGGCCGGTCACGGCAAAGTGCAGCTTGTTTTGGACGGTCTTGAACATCGTCTGTGTTTGCAAGTCCGAAGGCTGGAAGTCCGCAGCCAGGGCCAGAATATCCTTCACGCGTAAATACAAGCGCTGTTCACTGGCTCGGATGTCACGAATCCGCTCCAGCAGCTCATCGAAATAGTCTGGCAATCCCGATGTCACGGGCTGGCGCAGGCGTTCATCATCCATGGCGAAGCCCTTGACCAGGTACTCGCTCAGACGCTCATTCGCCCATTGACGAAACTGCGTGCCTCGCTGGCTGCGTACGCGAAACCCCACAGCCAGGATGGCCTGCAGGTTGTAGTGGCTGATCTCGCGGGCCACCTCGCGTTTTCCCTCGATTCGAACTATCCGGAATTTCCGGATGGTTGAATCTTCCTCGAGCTCTTTGTCTTGATAGACATTCAGAAGATGCTCGTTGATCGTCTTGACATCTTTCTGGAAGAGATCGGCGATCTGGGCCTGCGTCAACCAAAGACTCTCGCCTTCAAAGCAGCACTGGATATGGGTTTTGCCATCCTCTGTCTGATAAAGAATCAGATCCGAGGCTGGAGATGGTTCCGTGGTTTCGCTCATGCCGACAGCCCCCGTTCATCCTCAGGTTCACACGCCCAGCATTGAATCGGCATGGACCCCCAGGCGGTGGCGCCCTTCGGCCTTGATTGCCTTCGGGTTCCAGGCCTCAGCCTCTCCGCTTGCCAACCTGTCCTGGATGTCGCGACGCAACTGCTCAAAATGCAACAGCCTCAGCTGATCCTATTGCTCCATCAGCCGCAGCGCTTCAGGCACCACCTCGCTGGCGGAGGTATAGCGGCCGGAGGCCACCTTGGCCTTCACCATCGCCACCAGCTGGGGCGACAGGTTGACGTTCATCGTCATGACTTGCTCACCCGGTCTTCATCGCTCGTCTCCAAGGCCAAGTCGAGCTCGGCACCGCGCATCGTACGTAGCTCGCCATCGATCGTGACCACAAGGCCCGTGTTGGTGATCCGGGCCAACTCTCGAGCGCGTAAGCCTGATCGCCGCAGGGCCGCATCCACCCGCTTGAGGTCTGGGTCGGGATGCTGGTTCTGCCAAGGCTGACTCACGAACCGCCTCCCTGCGTGATCAGGTGCGGTGTGGCGCCTCCATTATCAATCAACTGCCAGGCATCCACGATGGGCTGGTACTAGGTGGTGAAGTTCTTAAGGCCGCTGACGAAGCGCCGGCGGATCACCTCAGGGGAAATCGAATGACCTCCCTGCGCAACACGCTCGGCGACACGGCGAATGGCAGCCTCCTCATGGGAGAGCTTCAGGAAGATCAGCTTGACGCGATAGCCATGAGCCTGCCACTGATGAATTCTCTGCAGATAAGCCTTTCCCGCCAATGTTGTTTCAAACGCAAAATCCATACCCGCGGCCCCGCAGCGATCAATCTCCCCCAACATCAGCCGCCCCGCCCGCCGAGCGGCCAGTTCCGGCGCAAACGGTGAGAGGCCGGCAGCGATCAGATCAGCATTGATAAAGGTGGTGATGCCTACTTCAACAGGCAGATACTCACGGGCGAACGTGGTTTTGCCAGCACCATTGGGCCCGGCGATGATGATGATGCGTTTTTCATGGCTGCACCGCTCAGCCACTCAATCCCCCAATCATCTCCAGGATCCGATCCGTCACCTGCTTCAGCTCGGCATCGATCACCTCCAGCGGGCGTGGAGAAGTGAACACATAAAGGGGTTATGGGCCAGCAGGTGTTCCTCACCCACGCTCAGCATCCCGCCGGTGCCCGGGGTTGGGTCGTAGAGTGTGCGCTCGATACCGGGCTTGGTGAGGGCGTCATGGTCTTCGATGAAGATCAGATTCACCATCAGGCGGATGATTTCCCGGGGCGTGAAATGCTTCCCGGCTGTCTCGTTCGACAATTCCGCAAACTTGCGAATCAACTCCTCGAACACTTGCCCCATCTCGGCATTGCTCACCGTATCCGGGTGCAGATCGAACTATGCGAAGCGCTCGCACACCATGTAGAGCAGCCCAGCCTTGTCAAGCTTGTCCACCTGCAGGTGGACCTCAAAACTCTCAAAGATGTCCCGCACTTCTGGCGTGAACGCCTGGATATAGCTCCGCAGGTTTTCGCCGATGTTGTCCTGTTCGCCCATCAGCCGCTTCATGGCCAGGGCTGAGGTGTTGCAGAAGGCCTGGCCCGCCACCCGCAGCAGGAAGGGTTCGGGGTCGAGGCCCTGGCCTTCGCGCAATACCTTTTCCTCCAGCACCGCCTGCTTGCTGGGCTCCAACACGCAGTCGAGCCGGCGCAGCACCGTGAACGGCAGGATCACCTTGCCGTAGTCGCTCTGTTTGTAGTCGCCCCGCAGCAGGTCGGCCACGCTCCAGATGAAGGCCGAGAGGTTCTGCTTGCCGCTGGGCTGGGGGCCCAGGGGGGCCGGGCCAGCGGCAGGGTGGCCATGGGGCCTTGGGGGGCACCGAAAGAGCAGGATCCTGGTCGCCTCAAGCTGCCGCGAGGGATCCATCAACACCTCCATCAGTGGATCTTGGCGCCAGGCTCACCGAACCGCCCCGCCCCCGGCCCGCCCGCAGCCGCCCCGCAGCCAGCAAGGAATCCTTCACCGCCTCGTAGGCGGCCTCCTCCCAAGCCAGCAGCTCCCGCAACCGACCATTGCCCGCCGTGCCCCCAGGGCCTGCAGGGCGCCGAGCAGCTCCTCTTGCAGGGCCTCCTGATCGCTGGTGGGGCCGGGGCTGCCGGTCATGGCGGAGGGTTTTGGGGGGAAACGATGCAAAAACGGCATTCAATCCAGGTAGGGCCTGGAATCAGGGCGCTTCGCATCGCCGCATTGTGGCAAGCCGGCGCGGCCCCAATCGGGCCATGGTCAGACCAATCAACAAAAGCAATCGATTCTGGGAGCCTGGAGCCACTTCCGTGAATACATCTCTGGGTACAGCCCGAGTATCAATTCCTTGGAGGGCCGGAAACGCAAGACAACAAATCCCTGAATCAAATCAACGGCCAATGGGATACCATCGCCGTTGTTTGTATTGATTAGCGATGACCTCTTCCCTGCAAGAAGCCGTGGATGGCTTTTATGCGGCCTGCAACCAGTTGCTCGCGGGAGATCCCTCCAGGATGCCGGAGATCTGGTCCGACTCGGACGACATCACCCATTTGGGACCCACGGGCAAAATCCATCGTGGCCGCCAAGCGGTCATGGAACAAATGGCCAGGGAGTCGGCCCAATTCAAAGGCTCCTATGCAGCCCTTGATCCCCACATCGTCGCCACACCGGACATGGCCTATGTGGTCTGCACCGAACGCAGTGAAGGCATGGATCTGAACGGCCAACAAATCACCGTCAATGTTCGCGCCACTACGATCTTTCGCAAGCAAGAGGGCCACTGGTTTGTCGTGCACAACCACACTGATCATTTATAGAGTGCTTGCCGTGATGGCCGCCCTGGCGACCGTGGCCTGGCTCGATCCCGCCCCCGCCAGGGCCGAGGCTGACTTTCGCGCCCGGGTCGTTTCGATCGGCGATGGCGACACCATTCGGGTACGACGCGGCGAGCAGATCGAGACGATTCGCCTGGCCTGCATCGATGCCCCCGAAATGGCCCAGGCGCCCTACGGCGAGCAGGCCCGCCGCTACCTGCAGACGCGCTTGCGCCTGGACCAGGAGGTCAGCATCCATCCCTCAAGCAGGGATCGTTACGGACGCACCGTGGCCGAGGTGATTGGCGAGATCAACCTCAACCTGGCCCTCGTCGAAGACGGCGCAGCCTTTGTCTATCCCAAATACCTGGGCCCATGCGACGCCCACGACTACCTGGAGGCCGAATACCGGGCCCGCCGCCATCGCTATGGCATCTGGCAGGTGCCCGGGGGCATCGAGCGGCCGTGGGACTTTCGCCACAACCGCCAGCCGCCTCGGCCTCAGAAACTGCCCACGGGACTGATCTGAGTGCCGCCGATCAGGCTGATGGAGCCGGCCTGCAGGGTATTGAACAGCTGCTGGGCCTCGTCCCAACCGCTGATCGGCCCCAACTGGGCCAGGGCCGAATCCAGCAACTGGAAGTCGCCTTTGTCGCCCTGGAACCCCTGGCCATAGGAGCCCGCCACCGAGGCATCGGTGCCCCACTGGGCATTGCTCCATTGGCTGTAAGCCGACAGCAGACCGAGCCGATAGAGGTCCTGACCCGCCGTGCTTTGCAGGATGGTGAGGGGTAGGTCGTCCTTACTGACCCCATTGGCGATGGCGCGGTTGGCGGCGGCAAGGTCGCCGGCGCTGGCGCTGCGCCCGTAGAGGGTCTGGGTGGTGATGGCCACGATCTCGGCCACGGTCTTGCTGGCCAGATCCCCGTTGAAATGGGTGTCCGAGAGTTGGCCGGTGATCGGATCGGCCAGAAACTGCTCCACCATGAAGGCGGCGCTGTCCCCCTGGCCCAAGGACGCCCCGGCCCAGAAGGCCCCGATGCCGGGGGTGGTGGTGCCGCCGCAATAGGTGGTGTAGACCAGGTTGGCCAGGTTGTTGCGGGCCTCCACCTGGGCCGGCGTGAAGGTGGACGTGAGCGTGGTGTTGGTGACACCGATCAGGTCGTCGCCATTGACCACCTTGAGCCCGTCGAGGTTGATCACCAGCTGTTGGGCCGTGTCAATCAGCTGGGGGGAAGTGGAATCACTGCCATTGGCCCCATTGCCCTGGGCCACCAGCAGGCGGTTATCGGCCAGCAGGGCGCCATTGGCGAGGGCGCCGGTGAAGACCGGCGTGGCGGCCTTGGTGCCAAGGGCCAGCTGGTCGATGGATTGCAGATGCAGGGGGTAATTGGTGGCTTCGAGATTCACCACATGGTCCATGTCCAACGGATGGCTGCCGGTGCTACCTCCGTGGTGGGGCACCGGCGTGGCCCCATTGGGTTCGGAGGTGGCGATGAAGTGGCCCGCATCCAGCGCCAGGGTGAACAATTCACTGCCTTGGTCGGTCTGGGCGGTGACCAACAGGTTTTCAATGGCGATCTGGGCGTAGCTGTTGAAGCCGTTGGTCAGCACCACTCCCTTGAGGGAACGCAGGGAATCGTCCAGTAGTAGGGCATCGGCCAGCAGGGCCTTGCTCGGGTCGTAGCCCCCCTCGAAACGGCCGGTTTGCAACGCCAGCGACAGGGCTTCGCCATCGAGGATGGTGATGCGAAGTCCGCCGTCGATGGCATAGGCCATGGCGTAGTCGGCGAAATTATCGAGGTTGAAATCCCCCACCGTGAACCCGGTGAGATCGGCATTGAGGGGACTGATCGGGCTGTAGCTGGGGTGGGTGTGGCCGATCGGATCCCCCGGCAGGGGGGTGTGGTCGTGGTGGGGAATCAGCTCCCAGGGGTTGAGGGAAAAGGCCTGACTCCAGTTGCGGCCAGCATCGCCGCTTTGCCAACCCTTGATGGTGAAGTCGTGCAGATTGACAGTGCCCGGCGCCCGCACCACCCCGGCATCCGGGGCAAAACCGCCGGTGACAATGTCGCGGCTGCCGTCGCCGTTGAAATCCTCGGCGAAGGCCCAGGGGGCCAGACTGACACCCGAATAGGGCACAAACGTGGAGAGGATCTTGGTCCCCTCGCCATTGAGGAGCGGAGCGCCATCGATCACCCGCACGGCGCCGTCGCCCGCAGAGGACACCAGCAGATCCTGGACAAAATCGGCGGTGACATCGCCCGCCTGGAAGCGCTGCAACGTGGCATTCCGGCTGGTGATGATATCAACCTGATAGGCCGAATAATCCCGGGCCAGGCGCACATCAAAGGATTGGGCCACGTTGCCGTTCTTGCGCATCGCCTTGACCCCTTCCGCCGCCACCAGCCAACTGGCATTGGTGTTTTCAACCACCATCACCGCCTGCATCATGCCCGCATCTTCATGGGGAAGAATGTGGCAATGGAAGACATAGGTGCCCAGAAAATCCTGAAATGCCATGCGCACCTTCTGAGTATTGGCCCCATAGGTGGCGAGTTCACCCACGGTTTCGGGCTTCATAGCCTCTTCAATGGTACGCAATTCCCCCTGCAGGGGCGCCTGCTTAACGATGCCGATGTCGGCGCCGGAGATCGCCTTGGGGCTGAGATTATAGTATTCATAGCCCGATGAATTGATCATGACCACATCTTCAAGATTTCGCTTATTTTTGAGTTCAGAATCGCTATTTTCCACCTGAAAATCATTGATATGGACATGGAAAGGGTGGCCGATGTATTGATTCGATTGATTGCCAGACTTGCGGCTAATGGCCGCCACACTCCAGTTCACCATGGTCCACTGTTCCACCGTGCCAATCTGGGCAATGGTGAGGTTGCCATTGGGGAACACATGGTCATTGATTAGAAAGGGATTGTCATAGCCCAGCCAGGATGTTGGGGCCGTCAGAAAATTAGAGCTGGCAATTCCATTCAGCAAACCCTGAATGGGTAGGGGGCGATATTGCTTGTATTTGTAGCCCACAGCTTGAAATTCAGGCAACGCTTCGATGCGGGCCAGCTCCTGCTGGGTGGCGGCGTCATAGTCCGCTGCGGGACCCACCAGGGTGCCCCTGGACCAGTTGAACTCCCGATCGCGAACCGTGCGCCAGACATCACGCCCCTGGGAATCCTTGGCAAAGAAATTGATGCTTTGCACCGCCTGGGGGTTGAAGTCCTCGGGCCGGGTACTCGGCGTCACCTCCTGCACCTGAATGCCCGCGTTTGCTGTGGCGATGACAGCGTCCTGTTGGTCCTTGCTCAGGGAAGCGACCGCTGCATTGACGGTCAACGTGGCCAGGGCCCCCGGACCCAGAAGGCCGAGGTTATTGGGATCGCTGGGATTGGCGACCGTATTGGTGCTACTGAGATCGGGATAGGTGCCCATGTTGAGCACGTTGTAGACCCCGGATTGGTTGCTGGGTTGGGCCGGCTGGTTAAAGCTATAGAACGAATCAATCTCGGTCGTTCCCTGGGGTAAATACACTAAAACATCGACGCGCTTGCCCGGCGCAAGGCTCACAAGATTGGCAGCTTGGCTATAGCTGACACTGATGGTGTTATTGGGATTCGTGGTTCCAGGTACAGCGCTTTGATTGCCCAGGGCTCCCTGGTTTGACCAGCGGATTTGGGGCAATTGGTGACCATCCTCGCCGTAGATATAAATGGGTAGGGCCTGGCTGTTATTATTAAAAGCGACATTGTAATACATATTGTTCGTCATATTACTGAAGCTGAATGATTGCCAACCGCCGGCGCCAGCATCCACACTCGGTTGAAATACGCCATTCACCGTTGTCATCACCATCTGGTTGACCGGCGCTCCGCCATCAAAACCAGACAGCACCACCTGGCCATTGGCAAATCCCAACTGCAGGTTTTTCAACTCCACCAAATTGCGTGGTGTGTTACTGAAATAGGGGACTTTGGCCAAGGTATCACCCATTTCCATAAAGCCACATTGGCCGCCATACAACTGGCCATTCACCGAGGGGTGGTAGTGGGGGTGATACCAATAACTGCCGGAAGATTGGGTGGCGCCAATCTCCATGATGGTGGTCCAGGATTGGCCCGTGGTGTAGCGGGCGATTACGTTGTCACCAAATCCATTGGGATTGACATGCATGCCATGCAAATGGAAATTGGTGGTCGTGGCACCGCCGAGGCCAATACTGGCGGTATTGCCATAGGTAGAAATCGGCACCAGGGTGCTCTGTTGTAATTCCGCCGTGTTGAGATCACCCAACTGAATATTATTGTTGAAATGGATCTGCATCCCTTCACCGGGACGGATCAGCAGCACCGGCCCCGGCATGGTGGTATCTTGACCCACCACCTGGTAGGTGTAGAGAATCCCTGGATACCACAAGGGGGGATTGGGATTCGCTACGGGGTTGCTCAGAGCATCAAGATTGGCCCGCAATGAGGCGAGATCAAAATCGGAATAGAGAATGTTATTGCTTGTCGCACTATTATACGCAGCCCAGATGGCAGATGGATTATAATTAGATGCCTTACTGATGGCCAGGAACAAAGCATCTGTCTTGCTGCCCAGCTGGCTGAAATAGGCATCGGTGCTGGCGCCCTGATTGGCAAACAAACCCGTATAACCAATCACCTCAAGATCCGTGATGATATTGGCACGGGTCTTTTTAGTGTATTGGCCAATAATACCCTGCCAATAGTTATAAAATAAACTGGATTGATAACTGGGACTGGTGCTATTATTGTTGGTAATTTGTGGAATAAACCAGTTGGCCAGAAATTTGTCCATACCCGCTACCTTGACCGGGGCCGTGGTGATATTCATGCTCACATCTAAGGCACCTAGCCTTTGATCGCCGATAAAAGTATGGGTGGTCGCATCGTAATGAATACTGCTGGATGTCACCACGTTGGGCCGTCCATTCAGCATGGGGAATAGGGAGCCAACCACATAGGCGTAGCTGGGGGGCTGGGGTCGATTGACGCTGAAAGACCCCATCGCTTGGGCATTCGTGGCCAGACCACTCGCACCAGGGATGGGGGCCGGTGCCTGGACCGAGGCAAGCGGTGGAACAACGGTGGGACTTGGGGTCAGGCTATTAACACTCGCTGCCGCAACCTTGGCTCCAGAGCTATCGCGATTCGCGGCCTTCGATGTTGCAATCGAACGCCAATCAAAGCTGGGACTGGCCAAAACAAACTTAAAGGCCTGGTCCAAGATGGTGCGATTGCGTTGCGCTTGGGCCAAGGCGGCGGCCTTGGCTGCCACCTGCTCAGGGGTCTCCTTTACTGGAGGTTTCACCAGAAATGGATTGCTCGGTGCCAGAGCGACAGCCGTAGAGGAAGTCGGCGGCTTAGAGTTGACGGGCAAAACAGCTGCGGGAGCCATAGTCAGACTGGGTCCGACTGTCCCCGATTGTCCTAAAATATTTTTGAATGACTGAGGCAGAGACGTAATCGCTACCAAGCCCGTTTTATTATCATTAGTGATAGGATTTTCGCTGGCCATTGCTTTGCAATTGAGTGATTTATCTAACGTATCCGTAACCGGAGCTGGGATCCAGTCTCACCTGTTAATTCTTGGTGAATAAAATGACTGACAATCCGAAGAAATCCAGCAGTTCACTGCAACGACTCTCTGCTTTCCCCTGAGGTGATTCAGGCAGCCGTTGGCCAGGGCCAGAAGCGCACCAATAGGGCCAACAACCACCCCAGCAGCAGGGGCCCAATCCCCCAGCGGTCATAGGCGGTGAGGGACTGGCGCTGCCGCACCGTCACCGTCTGGACAGCGGGGATTCCCAGCGGCAGGGAGGCCCGCACCTGGCCCTTGGCATCCACCACCAGACTGGGGCCCGTATTGGCCACACTCACGAGCCAGCGGCCCGTCTCGATGGCCCGCAGTCGGGCCAGGGCGGTGAACTGGGCCTGAAGGGCCTGGGGATAGGGATCGAGATTGGCGCTGGCCAGCAACCAGCGCGCCCCCTCGTTACTGGCCCGGGCCAGGGCCGTGCCATCGGCCAGCTCGTAGCAGATCGCCACCCCGATGGCTCCCCCCGGGCGGGTCAACAGCCGGGAAGGGGGCCCGGCGTCCAGGCCACCCACCGCCGACAGCCCACTCCAACGCACCAGCCGCGCCAACGGCACCCATTCCCCCAGAGGCACCAACCGGTGCTTATCGACGGCCCCATTGGCGTAGCGGGCCCCCACGCCATAGCGCAGCACGCTGCTGCGCAGGCTGGATCCTTCCTGGCGGAAGCCACCCCCCAGCACTTCGGCCGTGGCGGGGCGCGGCAGGGGCTGGCCCAGGGGCAGGGCCCCCTCGGGCAACACCAGCACGGGTGTATCGCCAGGGGTTTCGCTGGCCACCAGGGCGGGCGGGGCCGGCAGGCTGGCAAGGGCCTGGTCCAGCTGGCGCAGCAGACGCTGTTGGGACCCCGACTCAAATTTGTGGCGGGTGGGGATGGCGGGCTGGACCACCACCACCCTTTCGCTCGCCCCATCGCCGCTCCGATCGGGGGCCAGGGCCAGGGTCCATCCGGGCCCATGGGCCAGCAGCAACACCGCCAACGGCAGCGCCAGGGCCCGGGGGCGACCCTGGAGAGCTCCCAGCTGGAAACCCCGCCACAGACTCCAGCCGATCAACAGCTGCAGGGCCGCGATCGCCCCCGCACCGGCGAACGGCGCTACGGCCGCCAGGGCCGGATCTCCCGGCAGGGCAGAAGCCCCCAATCCGATCCAGAACAGGGGCCCCCTGGCCAGCGCCACCTCCGCCAGCCCCCAGCCCAGGGCAGCCACCAGGGCGGTGGCAGGGCGACTGGGATTGAGGCATCGCACCAGGGCCACCCAACCGGCCACCAGCAAGCCGCCCGCCGCACCGCAGAAACCCCACACCCCCAGACACAACGGCAGGCTCAAGGGGGCCGGCACGCCGATCCAATCCAGGGGATGCAACCAGAGCAGCCAGCGGTGGCTGACCAGAACGGCGGCGGTGCCCCAAAGGGCTGCAGCCCCAAGGGCCGTGCCGCGATGCGGAGAACCGGCCACGGCCCAGAGCAGGGCCAGGGCCGGCCACAACAGCCAGGGCCAGCCCAGGGGCGGCAAGGCCACCCCAGCCAGGACTCCGCCGGCAATGGCGGCCAGAGCCCAAAAACGCCGGTGATTGCCCATGGCGCCGCAGCTTAAGCAGCCGCAAGCTGGCTGCAGGCGCCAGCCAAGGCGCCCCTATCCCTTACGAAGGACGCGCTGCCATGGACCAGGGCAATCTGCTGCAAATGCTCGTATTGCGGGGGCTCGGAACCACCTCCCTGGTGGGGGATCGACTCCGTAACGTCAGCCAGGACTGGGTGCGCAGTGGCCGCCTTGACCCCAACCAGGCCTCGGCCCTGGTGGACGACGTGCTCAAGGCCCTGCGGGGTGAAACCCCTGAGCTGGAACAGCAGGCCGAGCGGCAACTCGAACGCAACCGCGATGTCCTGCTCCAGGACCTGGGCCTGGCCCGCCAGCGGGAGGTGGATGAACTGCGCGGCCGCATCGACCGGCTGGAGCAGGCCCTGCGCCAGCGCCAGAGCTTCAACGAAGTCCCGGATT
>Ga0114972_10003171_pt1 | contig 12327 bp, 12 predicted proteins | sample M_140807_EF_Meta_FD_87354 | JGI IMG/M metagenome (GOLD analysis project Ga0114972, IMG submission 87354) | Freshwater microbial communities from Lake Montjoie, Canada to study carbon cycling - M_140807_EF_MetaG | ecosystem: Environmental > Aquatic > Freshwater > Lake | place: Lake Montjoie... | reverse complement strand
GCCGCCACCACGGGTGATATCACCATCACGTATGGCACCAAGATCGAGGATGGCAAGAAGATCGTTCTGCAGCCGAAAGCGAATAACGCTGTGTTGTCAGCCGGTACCCCGCCTGCCGGCGTGATCACCTGGGCGTGCAACACCGCTGCCGGAACTGACCTGAGCGCCAAATTCCGCCCTGCCGAGTGCCGCTGAACATCATTCGACTGATTAATGGTTGTTTGGTCGGGTGATTGATTGATCGGGGTGGCTTTACTGACCACCCCGCTCTTTTTTGAAAGCACGAGCAATTAATCGGTCTTTCATTCTTCGATACAAACTCCCTCCGATTTCAGGTGAACGAATATGAGTACGAAAAGAATCCAGACAGGCTTCACCCTGATCGAGTTGATGATCGTCGTTGCGATCATTGGTATTCTCGCCGCAGTGGCAATTCCGGCATATCAGGACTACACGGTTCGTGCCCGCGTGTCGGAAGGTTTGTCGCTGGCCAGGGCTGCGAAACTGTCGGTTGCCGAAAATGCCGCCAACGGTGCATCTGACTTGAGCCTGGGCTACACCGCACCTCCTACCACGACCGACAAAGTCAAAAGCATCGCTATTGCCACCACCACGGGTGATATCACCATCACGTATGGCACCAAGATCGAGGACGGCAAGAAGATCGTTCTGCAGCCGAAAGCGAATAACGCTGCGCTGACAGCCGGTACCCTGCCTGCCGGCGTGATCACCTGGGCCTGCAACACCGCTGCCGGATCCGACCTGAGCGCCAAATTCCGCCCTGCCGAGTGCCGCTGAATACCAGTCGACTGATTAATGGTCGTTTGGTCGGGTGATTGATTGATCGGGGTGTCCGCTTTGTACACCCCGAATTTTTTTGACAGCACGATCGATCACCGGCTGACAGGGCGATTGCATGAAGCATCCAGTCGCCAGGTGAACCGAATTGAAAAGCAAGCGCCTCCAGAATGGATTCACCCTGATCGAGCTGATGGTCGTGGTTGCGATCATCGGCATTCTCGCCGCGGTGGCGATCCCGGCGTATCAGGACTACACGGTTCGTGCACGCGTCTCTGATGGCCTGGTTCTGGCGTCGGTCGCCAAGGATAAGGTGGTCGAAAACGCGGCCAATGGCATGCCGCTGGGTTCCGGCTTTGTCCCCATCACGAACGCTGCGACAGGTGCGACCAGCAATGTGTCTCGCCTCACGGTGAGCGACTCGACTGGTGTCATCACCATTCGCTACACCACGAAGGTTGCGCCATCCAGTGCCAACACCATGACGCTGACCCCCCGCTCGAACAACGTGGCGCTTGAAGAGGGAACCATCCCGGGCGGCCCGATCACGTGGACGTGCACCGGTGGCAACCTCAACGACCGATACCGCCCGCCGAACTGCCGCTGAACGCCATTGGAGGGCGTCGGGTTCGTGTGATCGAGTAATCGGTTAATCGACTAGTCGGGGTGACATCACTGTCACCCCGATTTTTTTTGCGATCCATCAAGGCTTGCCCACGTCCGGCGCCTCTCCCATCGGTCGCGAAGTCGAAGCCTGGGCTGGCCGCGCCAAGCCGCGTGCGCTCGCGAGTTGTCAGGCCTTCGACACCTGACAGAATTAGTCCTAAGTGATGAATCACGTCATCCTTTAGTGAAAGAAAGTGTCACCCGAACTTTTTTTCGTCACCCGATCACGCCGCCGATGTCGCCCTGTCGACCGTTGATCTGCACAGAAAAAGAATTAACTAAAAAGGTCACGCTGGCACGAAAGCGGCTAGGTAAGAGGCATCCGCCGCGATGGTCGCGACGGTTGAAATGCCTGATGGCACATCCTCAACTTCCTGGAGATTCAAATGATCAAGCAAGTTCAAAAAGGTTTCACCCTCATCGAATTGATGATCGTCGTTGCGATCATCGGCATTCTTGCCGCAGTGGCGATCCCGGCGTATCAGGACTATACGGTTCGTGCACGGGTGACCGAGGGTCTGGGTCTGGCCGGTGCCGCCAAGGTGACGGTTGCAGAAAACGCTGCCAGCGGCGTGACCCTGCTCTCGACCGGCTACACCACCCCGGCTGCAACCACCAATGTCTCGTCAGTTGCTGTGGCGGATGCCAGCGGTCAGATCACGATCACCTACACCACCAAGGTCGCTGCAGCAGGTGCCAACACCGTGATCATGGTCCCGACCTCGGGCGGCGCAGCGCTGGTTGGCGGCACCGTTCCGCCGAGTGCGATTGCCTGGGGCTGCACCACCGGCACGCTCGCTGCCAAATATCGCCCGGCCGAGTGCCGCTGAGATTGGATTGACGATCTGAGGATCGGCCTCTTACGGGCTTGACAGGGGCGGGTGGCAAACGCTGCCCGCCCCTCATCCACTCTCGCGTTCAGGCGCTCTTTGGCCGTCAGGTCTGAATACACCCACCTCATACATTGAAAGCGATCCGGTATGAACAATCCCAAACAGCATGGCTTCACCCTGATCGAGCTGATGATCGTCGTGGCGATCATCGGCATCCTGGCTGCAGTCGCGATTCCCGCCTATCAGGATTACACCGTCCGCGCCCGAGTCACCGAGGGCCTGCGTCTGGCGAGCTCGGCGAAGGTCACGGTTGCAGAAAACGCTGCCAGCGGCGTGGCCCTGCTGTCGACCGGTTTTACCAGCCCGACTGCGACCACCAATGTCACCTCGCTGGCCGTGGCTGACGGCACCGGTCAGATCACGATCACCTACACCACCAAGGTGGCAGCGGCCGGTGCCAACACTGTGATCATGGTCCCGACTTCGGGCGGCGCAGCGCTGGTTGGCGGCACCGTCCCGCCTGGTGCGATCGCCTGGACCTGCAACACCGGTACCCTGGTGACCAAGTATCGCCCGGCTGAGTGCCGCTGAGCTTGCTCAGGCCATTGATTGCCGCTTCTATCGAGATTGAACATGAAAATTGCAACGATCAGGCAACGCGGATTTACCCTGATCGAATTGATGATCGTGGTGGCGATCATCGGTATCCTCGCTGCGGTCGCGATCCCGGCTTATCAGGACTACACCATTCGTGCTCGAGTGGTTGAAGGTCTTTCGCTGGCGGGCGCAGCGAAAGTTGCGGTTGCCGAAAACGCAGCCAACGGGACGCTCTTTTCGGCTGGCTTTACGCCAATCACGAATGCCGCAACTGGTGCAACGGCTAATGTCCTTAGCCTGACGATTTCGGATGCAGCCGGTGCCATCCTCATTTCCTACACCGCCAAGGTGGCGCCGCCTGGTTCCAACGGCATCATTCTCGTCCCGTGGTCGGCGGGTCTGCCGATGACACCCGGTACGATCCCGCCAGGCCCGATCACCTGGACCTGCGACGCAGGCCTTCTTGCCGCCCGGTACCGCCCGACCGAATGCCGCTGACCCCACTTGTCTCAAACGCCTTGCAACCGGGATGACCCTGGCGCAGCTTGTTCCCCAATATCGGCCTTGCGTCGGATCGAGAGTCAACCGCGCCACCTGCTGCCGATAATTCCGACATTCCGTCTTGCCCCGCTTCGATCCTATGTTTCGCGCTTCGGCGACATCGCCCACTCCTGCCCCTGCCCCCGCCCCTTCGCCCGCGCCCGCCCGCGAGCTGACCAGTCGACCGACGCCGTCGTCCAGCATGGCGCAGAGGCTGCGCGCCGCTGGCGTTCACCTCTCCCTGTCGGCGCTGCTGGCCGCCGCCGTGCTCGCGTTGGTGCTGCTCACCTGGTATCCGCAACCGCTGCCTCAACTGCTCGGCGTCGCCTCGATCCTGCTGATCATGCTGGGTGTGGATGTCGTGCTTGGGCCGATCTTCACGCTCATCGTCTTTGATCGCCGCAAGAAGCGTCTGGTGTGGGATCTGGCCACGATTGCGGCCCTGCAACTCGCCGCGCTGGCTTATGGGCTGTACACCCTGCACCAGGGACGGCCTGCCTTCGTCGTGCTGGTGAAGGATCGCTTCGAGATCATCTCGCCGGCCGATATTGCGCCGTCCGATCTGGCTGCCGCAAAAGACAATCCCTTTGCGCAAGCCCGTATCACCGGCCCCCGCTGGGTGTCGATCCGCATGCCCGACTCGGCCAGCGAGCGACAGACCATCATGATGGAAGCAATCGAGAGCGGGCGCGATATGCAGCACCATCCGCGCTTCTATGCCGATTACGATTCAAAGGTTAACGAGGCGCTGACCCGCTCGCTGCCGGTGTCCAAGCTGCGCTCGCTTAATCCGTCGAGTGGCGCTGACATCGATGCCGCAGTTGCGGCCACCGGCCTGAGTGAATCGGCGTTGCGCTATTTCCCGATGCGCGGGCCGGCTGCAGACGGCGCGGTGCTGGTCAGTCAGTCAGACGGCCGGGTGTTGAAAGTCCTGCCGCTCAAGCCCTGGTAGCCGCCAGCGCCTGATGCACGATGGCGCGTAATTGCGCGGTCGCCAGCGCCGGATCGTCTGCTGCAAAAATGTCGCTGATCACTGCAACGGCCTGCGCGCCAGCCTCGATCGGCAGCGCTGCATTCGTGCGGTCGATGCCGCCGATCGCCACGGTGGCCAGCCCCATGGCGCGGGCCTGCGCAAAGAGCGACAGCGGTGCACGCACCGCCTGCGGTTTGGTTGGCGATGCAAACACCGCGCCGAATCCGACATGGTCGGCAATGCCGATCATCGAGCGGGCGCGCTCGAGATCGTTGTAGCAGCTCACACCCAGCAATCGATGCGCGCCGATGCGCGCGCGCACCTGGCGCGGATCGCCGTCGTCGCGACCGATGTGCACGCCGGCGGCATCAATCTCGCAGGCGAGCTCGACCTCATCATTGACGATCAGCGGCACGGCTGCGGCATCGGTCAGGCGTTTGACGGCAATCGCCAGTTCGCGACGCTCGGCGGGTGTGCCGCCCTTGACGCGAAACTGCAGCGCGTCGACCCCGCCTTCAAGGGCCAGGCTCACCATTCGCGTGAGGCTCGCCAGGTCGGTGTCATCGGGGGTGAGGGCATACAGGCCGCGCAGGATGGGCTTCATCGGATTCCTGTCAGGTGGGGTTGTCGGTGTTTCGGCAGGCAGTGTGGCGCGCCCGATGCAGTCAAGCCGCCCGTCGGGGTTTCCCAGAGGCTCATCGGCGGGGGAAGGTAACATCCCCGGCTTCCTACTCTAATGGACAACGGTGGAACAACGATGAGTGATCAATCGACGACACGAACCTTCATGTGCCTGATCTGCGGCTGGATTTATGACGAAGCCGCGGGCCTGCCCGATGAAGGCATCGCACCTGGCACACGTTGGGAAGACGTTCCGATGAACTGGACCTGCCCTGAGTGCGGCGCCCGCAAGGAAGACTTCGAACTGGTCGAATTGTGAAGGCGCCCTGAGCATGAGGGGCTGCGAGGATAAAGATGAGTGCAACAGAATCGATCGCCGGCCTGAAAGTGATGGTCATCGATGACAGCAACACGATCCGGCGCAGCGCCGAAATTTTTCTGAAGCAGGCGGGCTGCGAAGTCATTGTCGCGGAAGATGGCTTCGACTCGCTGGCGAAAGTCGCCGACCATGCCCCCGACCTGGTGTTTTGCGATGTGCTGATGCCGCGCCTCGATGGCTATCAGACCTGCGCGCTCATCAAGAAAAGCCCTCGGCTGCATGCCACCCCGGTGGTGATGCTCTCGAGCAAGGACGGACTGTTCGACCGCGCCCGCGGCCGCATGGTGGGCTGCGAGGAGTACCTGACCAAGCCCTTCACCAAAGACAGCCTGCTCAAGTGCGTTGCGCAGCATGCGCGGCGCATGATCGGGGCCTGACAACAATGGTGACCCTTGTGGCCCAGAAGATGATTCTCGTGGTCGACGATTCGCCGACCGAGCGCTTCTTTCTCACCGACCTGCTCACTCGCAGCGGCTACGAGGTGCTCACCGCCGAGAATGGCGATGATGCCCTGGCCAAGATCAAGCTGGAGCGTCCTTCGCTGGTCGTCATGGATGTCGTGATGCCGGGCTCAAGCGGTTTCCAGGTCACGCGGGCGCTCAACCGCGATCCGGCGACCCAGTCGATTCCGGTGATTCTGTGCACCAGCAAGTCGACCGAGACCGACCGGATCTGGGGACTGCGCCAGGGCGCTCGTGATTACGTGACCAAACCGGTCGATGCCAAGGAGTTGCTGGCAAAGATCGCGGAACTGGTTCATTGAAAGGACTTGAGGCATGTTTGAGCAGGAAGAATCGGTGATCGCTGTGCCGCCCCTTGAGCCGACCGCCGATACCCGTGCGCAGGTCGATACCGCGGCCCGACTCGGCCTGATGATCGGTGATCAGCGCTGGCTGGTCGATCTGTCGGAGGCCGGCGAAATCGTTCCGGTGCCCGATTCGATTGCCCGGGTGCCGCTGACCCGCGAATGGCTGCTGGGTCTGGTCAATCTGCGCGGTGCGCTCTATACCGTGATCGATCTGCAGGCCTTTGCCCGCCTGGGTCGCACCGATGGCGGCAAGGATGCGCGCCTGCTGGCGCTGGCGTCCCGGCTGAACTTCAATGCCTCGATCATGGTCACCCGCATGATGGGCCTGCGTAACGTGTCCTCCATGCGAAGCGACGACACCGACAGCGCCTATGCGCCCTTTGGCAGCGCGGGGCAACCCGAGTGGGTCGGCCACGCACTGCTCGATGCCGATGGCAATCGCTGGTACGAACTCGATCTCGCCAAGTTGGCCGCGGGAAGCGATTTTCTGCTGGTCGGCCGCTGAGCCCGCGCCAAAGTATTGCCCCATCATGCGAATCGACTTCAAATTTCGTCGCCCGCTGCTGGCGCTTGGCGGCGGTGCCGGCGTGACGCCTCTGGAGGCCTCGCCCGCTGCCGGTCCCGGCGCATTCTCCATTCCCTTCCTCGCCCGCCTGCCTTTGCGCCGGCAGATGCATGTGCTGATGGCGGTGATTGCCAGCGCGCTTGTGCTTGCCATGATCTTCAGTTTGCTCGATGCCCGTCGCGCCTCGATGCTGGCCGAGCAGACCCGTATTGTTGGTGATTCGCTGATGCACTCGCAGCGGCTCGCCCGCACCGCGCCGCTGGTGATCAGCGGTGACGCAAAGGCTGCGGTCGATTTCGCCGACAGTCGGGTCAGTCTCGCCCTGGCAGTGAGTCTGCTGCAGTCCGGAGGTGTGATCGATGATCGACCCGTCAAGCCTTTGTCGGATTCCCTGGCACCGGCGCTCACCGCAATCAACGCGGTATGGACACTGACCGATGCGGCCGCGACGACGATTCAGACAGATGCCCCGGCGCTGGCGGCCACCGCCGTCGCCGCCAAAAAAGTGCTGACCGATGCGCCGGCACTGGCTGACCAGATCGATCAGCTGATGCAGTTGGCGTCCGCATCCGGCGCATCAGCGGCCGATGTCGCCAGCATCGCGCGCCTGGGTGTCCTGAATGAGCGAGTGATGCGCCAGTTTGCACAGCTTGGCGTACCGGGCGCGGCCGCCAGAGCTGCCTCGGCAGAGGCCTTGCAGGCCTTGGCCCCACGACTGGGCGACGCGGTGCGGGCACTGGCATCGGGCAGTGATTCGCAACGTCTGGCGCCAGGCCGGGAAGCCGACCTGCGCAAGCAGATCGGATCGCTGACGCAAGCGTATGCGGCGATTGAAGCGCCGATTGGCAAGTTGCAGGCCGGCGTGCCGACCCTGCGAAAGGCTTCTGATGCCGCCCAGCGAATCGGCGCCGACAGCGAATCGCTGCGCACCCAACTGCTCGCCCTGCAATCCAAACTCCTGAGTGCCGGCGATGGTCTGTCTCTTGCCGATCTCGCCACAACCGCCGCCTTGCTGGTTGCGGCGCTGTCCGGCTGGGGTCTTTATTTGCTTCGCCAGCAGGATGTGCGGCGTCAGATCGTCGCTGCCGATGCGCAGCGTACGCTGGCCGAGGCCATGCAGCGCGATGCGCGCCGTACCAACGAGCTGAATCAGAGCGCCATTCTCAGGCTGATGAACGAGCTGCAGGAGGTTGCCGATGGTGATCTCACCGTGCAGGCAACCGTCTCGGAAGACATCACCGGTGCGATTGCCGACTCGGTCAATTACACCGTCGAAGAGCTGCGAAGTCTGGTGGCCCGCATCAACATCACCGCCGAGCTGGTGGCTGATGCGTCGGCCAGCGCAGCGTCGATTTCGGGCGGCCTGCAAAGGGCGACCGAGAAGCAGACCCGCGAAATCCGTGACACCGGTGAATCGGTGCTGCGAATGGCGTCGCAGATCAGCGATGTGTCCGAGAGCGCGTCCGAGTCGGCGCAGGTTGCCCGTCAGGCGCTGGGCGCCGCCGAGCAGGGCCGTCAGGCGGTCGACAAGTCGATCTCGGGCATGAACGGGATCCGTGACCACATCCAGGAGACCGCCAAGCGCATCAAGCGACTGGGCGAGTCCTCGCAGGAGATCGGCGAGATCGTCGAGCTGATTTCCGATCTCACCGAGCAGACCAATGTGCTGGCCCTCAATGCCGCGATCCAGGCGGCATCGGCCGGCGAGGCGGGTCGCGGCTTCACGATGGTCGCCGAAGAAGTGCAGCGGCTGGCCGAACGCGGTGCCGAGGCTACCCGCCAGATTTCGGGCCTGATCCGCACGATCCAGCTCGATACGCAGGATGCGGTTGCTGCGATGGAGCGCAGTACCCAGGGTGTGGTGCTTGGCACGCGCCTGTCCGATGATGCCGGCAATGCGCTGGGCGAGATCGGGCGGGTGTCGCGCCAGCTCGCCGAACTGATCGAGGGCATTGCCCGTACGACCCAGAGCCAGGCAGTGTCGGCCGGAACGGTTGCTCAGAGCATCCAGCGCATTCTGCTGGTGACCGAGCAGACCAGTGACGGTACGCAGCAGACCGCCGGCTCCATCGTCCAACTTGCCGAGCTCGCGCGTGAGCTGAAGAGCTCGGTGTCCCGTTTCAGGGTGTCGTGATGAGCATTGAGTCGCCTGATCTGGCCGCTTTGTCGTGGTGTCTTGGCGAAATCCGCGAGTCGCTGTCGCGGGCGCAGGCCGCCATCGAGACGCAGCGCTCGCAAGACGACGGCGACCGCTCGCAGATCGTGCTGGCCAGCAGCCTCGTGCACCAGGCCAGCGGTGCGCTGCAGTTTGTCGATCTTGAAGGCGTTCGGGTGGTGACGATGGAGGCAGAGCGCCTGCTCGCCTTGTCCGCCCGCAGGGAGCTTGCGATGTCCTCCGAATGCGAGGATGTGCTGGTCCGGGCGTTTGCCGCGGTGTGCGAATACCTCGAGAGCGTTGCCATGGGCTCGGGCGATTCCCCGCTCAAGCTCTTTGCCAACTATCGCGACATGGTGGCATTGCGCGGTGGCGAGCGGGCCGAGCCTGTCGAACTCTTTTTCCCTGATCTGAGCCTGCGCGCGCCGCGTCTTGACACTGACGACGACAAGCTCAACCGCGATACCGCCAGCGTTCGCGCCTCGTTCGAGCGCGGGATGCTCGGTTTCCTGCGCGATCAGGGCGATTCGAAAGCAATCTCCGAGATGCGCATGGCGGTCGAACGCCTGCTGCATGCCAACCCGACGTCGGCGTTGCGTACCTTCTGGTGGCTGTCGGTGGCGTTCCTGGATGGACTTCGGGCCAAGGTACTGCCGGTCGATCTGGTCGCCAAGCGGGAAGTCACCCGCATTCACCAGCAGGTCAAGCGTGCTCACGAGGTCGGCATTGCCGTGCCAGACCGGGCGATTCGCGAATTGCTGTTTCTGCTTGCTGCAGCGGGCAAGGGGTCCGACCGCGTCGACGAAGTCAAACTGATGTTTGGTTTGTTCGATGCCATTCCAACCGACCTTGAGCGGGTGCATTACGGTCTGGTCGACAACCGCGGCCTGCGTGCCGCCCGCGAGGCGACGATTCAGGCCAAGAACGCCTGGGAAAAATTCGCCCGGGGCAGTGCTGCCGATCTGCCGGCTTTCGCGAGCGCGGCTCATCAGCTCGACACCACCATGGCGCGTCTGCCCTGGGCCGGACTCAAGCGTCTGGCTGCCACGATTGGCGGGCTGCGCCGGGTGCTGGTTGCCAGCGCCAGCAATCTGGCTGAGCTCCTGTCACTTGAACTCGCCACCGCCTTGCTCTTTATCGAGCAGGCCCTGGAGCGCGGGCCAGCCGAGGTTGATCAGTACGACTGGCGCGCGGCTGAGCTGGCCGCGCGGCTCGATGCCTTGTGTGAGCGACAGGAGGGCGACGCCGAGCCGATGCCCGAGTGGCTGGCCGAGCTCTCGCGTGCTGCGCAGACCCGCCTCACGCTGCAGGCTTTCGTGGGTGAACTGCAGGTCAATCTGCGTGCCTGCGAGCGGGTGCTCGATGCGTTTTTCAGGGATCCCGCTGCCCGGGCCGACCTGCTCACGCTTGGCACGCTGCTGGGGCAGGTCAGCGGTGCTTTTCGTCTGCTCGGACACGACGAGGCCGCCAGCGGCGCGGATGCGGTGGCAGGCCGTATCGCGGCCTTTCTTGATGCTGCCGCAGCGCCTTCGCAGGCTGATTGCGAGCAGGTGGCCGCCAATCTGGGCGCACTCGGCTTTTTCGCCGAATCATTGCGCGATGCCGATCGTCATCATGGCGGGTTCCGGTTTGAGCATGATGAGCGCGGCTTCAACGCGAGGCTTCGAAAACAGGGTTCGCTGACGCTCGCGGCCGAGGTGCCTGTCGAGAAGACCGCCGGGCCGACCAAGTCTGCCGCACCGGTCGAGTCTGCCGAGCCGATCGACCTCACCGACCCGATTGTTCTGACGACGGACGAGTCATCGATTCCGATGCTCTCCGATGCAATCGAGCAGCTTGCCCAGCCGGATGCGCGCTCCGCAATCGTCATCGAGACGCCGGCTTCCGAGGCCAAGCCGATCCCGGCCGATGTCGATGCCGAACTGATGTCGATCTTCCTCGAGGAAGCCGGCGAAGTCCTTGCGGCGATCGAGACCAATCGGGCGGTCTGCGAGCGCTCGCCGACCGATGCGGAGGCGATGACCACACTGCGTCGCGGTTTTCACACCCTCAAAGGCTCGAGCCGGATGGTCGGGCTCGATGCACTCGGCGAGGCCGCCTGGGCGATCGAACAGGTGCTCAATGACTGGCTGTCGGGCGAGCATGCGGCAACGCATCCGCTGCTCAATCTCGTGGGCGATGCCCATCGGCTCTTTGTCGACTGGGTTGCCCTGCTGGTTCATGACCCGCGGGCGAGCATTGATGCGCGAGCCCTGATTGCGCGGGCCGCGTCGCTCAAGGCAGGCGCCAGTGCGGGCGAGTTTGATGCGACTGCCTTCGAGGCGCCGGCACCGACTTCTGAGCTGATCGAGCTGCCGGTCGATTTCGGATCGATCGAGGTTGCCGACGAGGGCAACGAGTTGCCGGTGGCCTTGGACATGATCACGCTCGAGGGTCAGGAGCCGGTCAGTGTCGATGTCTCTCATCCCGGCCTCGACAGCGGCGACGATTCGCAAGTCCGGATCGGCGAACGCATGCTCAGCGGGTCGCTGTTCCGGATTTTTCTCACCGAAGCCGACGACCTGCTTTTCAAACTTGCTCTGACCCGGCAGACCTGGGCCGCGATGCCCTCGATGCCGGCCTCCGACGAGGCGGTACGCGCGGCGCATTCGTTGGCGGGCATTTGCCGCATCGTGGGTCTGCTCTCAGTGCGCAGCTGCGCCGAGGCGCTCGAGCGCTTTCTGGCAGCCCAGTCGATTGCCGGCCGGTCGGTGTCGCCAATCGATCTTGATGATTACGGTTTCGTTCTCGATCGTCTGACCGGTGCCCTGCATCAGTTTGCAGCGGGCCAGGAGCCGGCGACCGACGATCGCATGAACGAGCGCGCGGCCGATCTCGCACGTCGCTGGTCCAGCGACGAAGCGGTCTCGGTGCCTGAAGCCGTTGCCGGCATGATGGCTTTCGAGGACGATCTCGAACTCGATGGCGCGGCCGCCCTCGAAGAGCGTGACGCCGATCATGTCGTGGCGCTCGATGACGAGCTCGATCCCGATCTCGGTCCGGTCTTCATCGAAGAGGCGGATGAACTGATGCCCCGCATCGGTGAGTCGCTGACCCAATGGGCGCAGCGGCCTGCCGACACCGCAGCGCCCGAATCGCTGATGCGATTGCTGCATACCGTCAAGGGCAGTGCCCGGATGGCGGGTGCGATGCGGCTGGGCTCGCTGGTCCATGATCTCGAAACCGAGATCGAGCAGGCGATCGCCTTGCCGGCAGTCTCCGAGCAGACCGTCGAGGCCCTGATCTCGCGCAACGATCTGATCCTCACGGTCTACGAGGCGCTGCGCAACCCGAACTCGGCCGCAGCCACGGCCGCAGCGCGTCAGGCCATCAGCCAGGCCGATGGGCCGGCG
>Ga0114972_10003168_pt1 | contig 12335 bp, 11 predicted proteins | sample M_140807_EF_Meta_FD_87354 | JGI IMG/M metagenome (GOLD analysis project Ga0114972, IMG submission 87354) | Freshwater microbial communities from Lake Montjoie, Canada to study carbon cycling - M_140807_EF_MetaG | ecosystem: Environmental > Aquatic > Freshwater > Lake | place: Lake Montjoie... | reverse complement strand
TCTTCGGCAACGATCGGAGTGCCATCGTTTGAGACTTTTTGCACCACCCCCATCTCGATCAGGAATTCGATCAAGTCCTTGTTGGTTGGCAGAGGGGTGGTGATGTAGTGGGCCCCCCATGGATATTGAAAGGAGCCCGAGGAGTCAGAGCGTGAAGTTCCACCTAGTTTGGCTTCTAGTTCAAGCAGCGCAAAGTCCTCGAATCCCTTGCGTTTGAGTCTCCATGCGGCCGACAAACCAGCGATGCCTCCTCCGACGATCACCACCGGTATCTCTCTCCAATCCTGAATTGATCCTGGCTGCAAACTCGAATCGCGAAGTCGGTGTCCGCTATCACTATCTGGACCTAAGAGTTCACCTTGGACATGACTCCTTTGCTGCCTAGAACATCCAGCCATGGTCGCAGCCGAAGCTCCCAGCAGCGTTGCGATAAGGTCACGGCGATTAATCGATTCCATGCCATTCCTCATCATAGTAACGAACCAGCGACTGATTATCCAATCGATTGATTTCCGGATTCAGTGGTCGAATGTCCTGAGGAAGAGTGAAGAGGTTGGCTAGATTTGTTTGATTCAGGAAACGCAGTTGACTCTCCGATGGGAGTCTTCCAGCATCGATCGAGATGTCACCTAGGCTCGCAAGTGCGTATCCCCAGACTCCAAAGGATGGGACACTTGCATGGAATGGCTTGACGTTAAAACCTGCTTCTTCGAGCGTGCGGATGATGCACCAATACGACTGCGGTGCAACCAATGGCGACGTGCACTGAATGCTGACTAGAGATTTTGGGTGGATGCGATTTTTTAACCTTCGGAAAAAATGTGTTGTGTAAAGCTTACCGATCGAGAAACTACCCGGATCTGGAAAATCGATGATCACTGCATCAAAAGATTCGCTCGACTGGTTGACCCAAAGGAATGCATCCTGATTGATCACCTCGACTCGACGATCCAAGAGCGAGGATCCGTTGAGTGCCACCAGGGGAGGAAAGCTTTTGGATAGATCGGTGATGGCTGGATCCAAATCGACCAGAACAACTTTTTGGATGGTCGGATAACGGAGTATTTCCCTCACGGCTAGCCCGTCGCCCCCACCCAAGACCAAGACACTCTTGGGTTGATCCATGCCTATGAGCGCAGGGTGTACGAGCGCTTCGTGGTAGCGATATTCATCGGTCGAATTGAATTGCAGGTGTCCGTTGAGGAACAGTTGAAAGCCACCTCGTTTGCTCGTGATGGCAATGCGTTGGTAGGGTGAGGATACCGTATGGATGATTTTTCCACCAAGGCTGCTCTCCTCCCCGAAACGTGTCAGTTTGGCGGATTGAAAAAACCCCGCTACGAGCATCGCTAGGACGATCGCCGCACGAACTCGTAAACTCAGTACATGGTGCGGACGCAACAAAGGGCGTAGCAGGAATGTGCTCCAAAGTCCCACGCAGGCATTGAGGATCCCGAAGACCAAGGAAGTTCGAACCAAACCTAGATAAGGTACGAAAATTAGAGGGAATAGAATCGACGCGATCAGCGCTCCGACATAATCAAACGCCAAAACCTTAGACACCAAATCGCTAAAATCGAGATGCTCTTTGAGGATTCGCATGAGCAAAGGTAGTTCAAGCCCGACGAAAATTCCGACCGCAAAGACCATCCCAAATAGCAGAGGTCGAAACCATTCCACAAAAGGAAACGCCATGAAGAGAATCGGTGCCGAAAACCCACCCAAAAATGCCAACGCCAACTCGATCTCCACAAAGGCTTGGGCCAGATGCCGGTCGATGTATCGAGAAAGCCATGCTCCAACCCCCATGGCCGACAGATAGGTACCGATCACCAACGAGAATTGGGTGACAGAATCCCCTAGCATGTAGCTGGCAAGTGTACCTGCGAGCAATTCGTAGATCAGCCCGCAAACGGCGATCACCAGAACGTTCAGGTACAACAAAAACAGCGGTGCACGATTGAGCATCGATTCGTTAGCCCACGACCGACGCGGATATAATCATCGCTATCCCGATAACCACCGAAGCGACAATGATCGCCAAGGCGGTATTGTGCTCATCGACAATCTCTTTGGTAATCGAAAACTTGGTCAACAGCTCCATCAGATAGATTGCAAGGAACAGGACCAAGATGCCCAGACCGGAAAAAATGGCAGATGCACTCAAGTGGTAAACAAGCAGTCCCCATCCCGGCTCGACCGGAACAACTTGTCCAAGATACCAACCTGAAAAATAGTCAACGATAAAGAGTTTCATTATTTATTTTCCTCCACCCCAAGAACCACCTGAGGATCGGCCTGAGGTCGATCCGCTACCACCAAAAAAAGAACTTCCACCGCTGCGACTACTACTGCTGGTGCGACTGCTGGAACTCCCCGTGTCGTACTTAGGCAGACGCCAACCGCTCAAGGCAGCCGTTCCAAACAAAAGACAAACGATCACGCCAGTGACAAGATAGGTTTTGAAAATCGAATTCATCTCGATTCCCCAAAGACATTCTGCTGGGTCGGAATCATACCGCCATAAGGCGAAAAATCGCTGCCTTGCCATCGCTTGATTTCAAACGACCACTTGTAGAGCAGAGTGCCAATCGGGAACCCGATGACGACCCAGATTGCCAATGTCATTAACCAGCTATCGGGAGGGTTCCCCGGATGGATCCAACGGCCGAAAGTATTGAGGATCACCAGCGAGGCTAGAAACGCACCGCAGGCGGTTAGGAATCGATATCCTAGGTTCGGTGCAGGCTCAATGGCCCCAACCCCCAGCGGGCGTCGAATGTCTTTTAATGAGAAACCTTTTTCAATTTCGTCGGCCGATATATAAGTCGCCTTCGAGACAGTGACTTCGGAATTCACCAAGGCAGATTGCTCTCCTGAGGTGTTGTCTGCAATGGATTGTTCGAAGCTAAGCATGCAGGGTGGACTGATATAGTCTTTGACCTTGGTCTGCTCGCCGATTTGAACGCGCCAGGGAAACTCACCGACGACGTAGCTGACGGTCGACGTCCCATCGTCATATAACTTAAAGAACTTCGAATCGTAGTTGATGATAGTGCCTTGGGTACTACCAGGGTAATCGATCTGTTCGATGTAGGACCAATGGTTGTCCTGGGTTACCACCAACCAGCGAAATTTGATCTCTGGGTTGTACAGCAAATATTCGCTCCATGGGTAGGACTTGCCGGAGTGAAAAACGAATCGCTTAAGGAATCCGATGACGATAAATTCCTTACCAAACAATACACCTTTGGAGCCCAGAGGTAGAACAGGATCGAATTTTTTACCGCCAAGAGATTCCAGGTAGATCAGGTCGCCTTCCCGGACATCCAACAATGCGTTGCAGTTTGGACACGTGATCCGAAGCGACTGATCAGGAAGTTTCATCTGCAAGCTACCTGCGCAGTTTGGGCAGTTGACTTGGATTCCTTGGACCGAGATTTCTTGTGGGATACCAAGACTAGATTCGGCGGTGATCCCGATCTCATCGAGGGTCACGCGGCTTCCGAGATAAAAGCGTACATGCGATTCGGAAAAATCCAGGGTGCCGATGGAGCCTTGTTTCGATTTCAAATCCGCGTACGTGTGATTCAAACCCGGTCGAACCGCCCAGGGTATTTCACCCTCAGCGGCCCCCACTGTGGCAATCGCTTTTTCGGTAACTTCGAGCGACTCGTCACGAACTTTAAATTCCTGGCCGAGCACCAGCGACTCGAACTGTGCTAGCCTAGAACCCGCTTTGGTTTTCTGTTCAAACATCAGATACAGGTTGCCTTGGGCCTCGGCAAGCCACCCCCAGCGCTCGCCGGGGAAGCTCAAGTACCATTCGTTCCAAACGGCTCCTGAGGGATGTTTGTATTGCACTCGCCCCGTGACATGAAAAGCCTTATTGCGATAACTGCCTGTCATGCCGACTCGAATCGGAGAGCTTAGATCCACAACGTCCGCGATTTTCCCGCAGTCCTCGGGATGCTTGTCCCCCCTGGCGACAACGGAATTGCAAAAGCCGCAAACGGTCACCAGCGACGAACTGACCTGAAAGGTTACTGGGCCGCCACAAGCAGGACAATTCGTGGTGCGAGCTTTCATCGACCAATCTCCTTGTCCAAAGAAATCGGCGAGCAAGCATTGCGTCCACGCGGCACGCAGACGGCCTCGCAATGGGAAGCTTGCAGAAATTCTCGGAGCAGTAGAGCCCAGGGCCTTTCCTGGATCCAGTGGCAAGAATAGAGATTCAAGGTAGCCATCCCTACCTCTGGGTACGTATGGCAAGCCAAGTGGGATTCACTCAGCAAATACAAACCCGTCACGCCGGCCTGACCGGGAAATTGATGCCAAGTCGGACTGCCGACGACGTTTAGGTCGAGCTCCTCGACGATGTTTTCACACAAATGGATCATTGCTCCCAGGTTGCGAAGCAGTTCGGGGTTGCACCCGTAGGCATCGATGATCCATTCACAACCAAGCATTCCTGAATTCATGGAGCCTGCTTGCTGGTTGCTCTCAAGTTGGGTCAAGGCAAGAACCCCTATGGCTATGGTTTCGGGGGAGGAGGAGGGGCTTGGAAATATCCTGCCAACGGAGGAACCTTGGCAGCAGCTTGCCAATCGGGCATACCGGCAGTCCAAACCATACTGGAGGATTGGAGCTCTGCTCGCCCGATGGCTTCAACCATCTGTTGCAAACTGTAGGGGCCTAAGGTTTGGCCTTGGTTGGCAACGTGCCAAACGGCAGCCGGTGGAGGCGGTGGGGCCGACGGCATCCCCTGGCCTGGATTGCCCAGAGGAGTCATTCGGTTGGCCATGGCAAGGCCAATACCTAGCCCCATCCCTTCGGCAGCCCCGCCACCCGCTGGACTGTTGGCGGCTGCAACCATCGACTCGCCCATTTGATACTGCTGGAACTTACCCATGTCGCCGATCACGGTCATCTTAGTACGCAGGTCCAGCGCTTTTTCGACCTCATCAGGCAGCGAGATATTGACGATCATCAGTTGCTGAAGCTCCAGGCCGTACTCGTCGTCGATCCGCTCCTGAACTTGTTTTTTCAGCTCATCGGCAAGCTTGCGATAGTTCGAGGCCATGTCCAGTGCGGCGATCTGGGATGATCCCAACAGATCGGTCAGAGATTCGACAATAATGGATCGAATCAGCTCCGTGACCTCTTCGGTAGAGACAGCGGCATTGGTCCCAACGATCTCCGTGAGCAGGGCTCTGGGGTCGGCGGCTTTGAGCACGTAGGATCCAAAGGCGCGAATCCGGATCGGTCCAAATTCTGCGTCGCGCAGCATGATTGGATTAGGGGTTCCCCACTTGAGGTCCAAAACAGGTCGCAGGCTAAAGAAATAGACCTCGGCTTTGAACGGGCTATTGAAACCGTACTTCCAGCCTTTCAGGGTCGAGAGGACAGGGAGGTTGGCCGTGGTTAACTCGTAAGTCCCTGGTTCGAAAACGTCTGCCAATTTCCCTTCGGATACAAAAATCGCCACCTGCCCCGGTCTGACAATCAGCTTGGCTCCGTTCTTGATCTCATTCTGATAACGCGGAAATCGCCATACCAAGGTGTGTCTGGAGTCATCGATCCACTCGATGATATCGATGAATTCGCCACGTATTTTGTCGAATAATCCCATGCTCGCACTCTGTACCTAATGTCGAAAGAACGATCCTCGCAAAGACGCTTAGTGTATTCCAGGCAGAGAATAGCAAATTTTGAGGCGCAAAAAATTCAGAAAGCGATTTTTTGCATTTCGAAGATCAAAGCGCGCCTCCAAAACTGCAGAAAACAGCCCTCAAGCATGCGGTTTTCGGTGTTGAGCAAGCGAGATCAACGGCAGTGATTTTAACCCCAGAAATGAGAGATGTTTCAAGTTCGACCGATCCTCAAACGGTTAGATCCATTTCTCAAGCTATCCATCGTCCTTGGGACAATGGTCTATTTGACCGAGCTATCCCACCGTTCTGCGGGAGCCCAAGAGCGTTTTCCCGGATTCGTTTGGACTGAGGGTCTGATCGCTGTTGTCTTTAGTGTGGAGTATCTATTGCGCTGGCTCGATGACGCCCAGGATCACTACGGATGGCATTACCCTCAGTCTGCGATGGGTTTGGTCGATCTGCTTTCGATCCTGCCGTTTTGGATCGGATTCTTTGTGCCCCCAGGATGGGGGCATCTCCTTCGAGCATTACGCACTTTCCAGCTGCTTAAGTTCTTCCGCTACAACCGCTCATTGCAATTAGTTGCTTTAGGTTTCTATCGCGCTTGGCCAGCATGGAAACCACTCTTGTTTACTCAGTTGGTCGTTGGCCTATTCTGTACCGTCTCGATTTTTGAAGCAGAGTACGAGGCTCAGCCGGACAAGTTTAGAGACCTGTTCGATGCAGCCTATTTCACCATGGTCACCGTTGCGACGGTCGGTTACGGGGATATCACTCCAGTAACTACGCTAGGTAGATGCATCACCATGTTTACGTTCATGACTGCCCTTGCGATCTTTGCTGGGATACTAGGAGTGCTCGGAGCTAGCTTCTTTAAAGTGATGGAAGAGGAAATCGATCCGAGCATCGATCCGATCGCGGAATTTCAAAAGGAAAGAGAACGCCAGCTGAAACGCTGGCACAAGCTCGATTGAGCCAAACATATTTAACGTACGGTTCGGAGCGACTCTGCACTTAGACGGACCGTGGGCAAGTAGTCTTGCGTCTCATCCTTGATCTCTTCGACCGTTTCGCTGAATCGCTCAAAGTCCTTGTCGTGGAACTGAATCTCCGTCGTCGGGTCCTTGAACTCAATCCGCGACATCAACTCAAACGGACTCTTGGCCCCAGAGGATTTCGGTGTTCGTTGGAAGTACTCGATGATGAACGGAAAATAAGGGAGCTTCGTCGATCGACTCAGCGTCAATCGGGCTTCGGTCGGCAGATTGGGCGATGGACTTGCGATGTCGCTATTCATGTTGTCGATCGGCGCGTTGCCCGCAATGCGGGTCGGCTCGGTGCGCAGTCGGCCAACCAACTGCCATACGTCCGCACCCCCTATCTTGCCGCTGACAGCCTTGTACCAGTTGTAGCGATGATAAAGTCCTCGGAGCAATTCGGCTTGGCCCCCGACGGCCAACAGTAGATGCACCTCGGGGCGAGTGTCGGGGTATTGCAGACTGCTCGGGATGCTCTGGAGGACTTGGTCGAGGATGATCCGTTTCGGGGGAGCGTTCGGGCTCGAACGGGTCCACATCATCCGTCCATCGGAGACTTGGAGCAGATCGAAGGCTGTTTCGCCGACTGCGACGCGGGCCGTGTAGCGGAGTCTACGCATTGGGGAATTCGATAGGGCTTCGGATTTCAGCTCACCGATCAGGAGAGCTCGCTGGCCATAGGCATTGGTGGTCTGTTGAACGCGGCAGTAGATCGATGGCCCCCAGACGGCTTGGCGAACGGCGGCCAAGACCAATTGGTTCGGGTCGGTGGTAACCGGGGTGATCGCCTCGGAGGAACCAGAAGAGGGAACGCTGCTAGGCGAACTTTGCGCAGAGCCCTCAGGGACTTGGGTATCTTTCGGGGCAGGGGAGGGGGGCAGGAAAACAGGCTCGGCCGATGCCATCAAGTTCGCTGGGCGGTTCCAGAGCATCCAGGCGACCAGTAGCGAGGCGGCTAGCAAGACGGGCAATGACGCGACCGCTTTGAGAATGCTAGCAACTGAAAACCTTTTTTCCATGGTCGAGTCGTACCGATTTTATCAAAGAAAACGAAAGCGCAGTGCCGAACATAGAACTAAGACGCGCCTCAAATTCCGCTTTTGAGGCTCCTGACGGATCTGCACACCGACGGCCTGCCGCATCGGATTGTAGGTTCCAAGGACGGTTCGCGTCCAGGTGGAAACAATCGGTCGTAACTGCCTAGCGCGAAGCTGGCTTGACCCAAGTCATTCCGAGGGGAATCGCATGAAGAAGGTAAAGTTTTTAAGCGTGATAGCCGCTTTGGGTTTGGCTGCACCAAGCTTGGGGGGCGAGCCCGCTATTCGACACAACATGCCGCCTGCTGCACGTCTGGCCGAACCCGGCCCGATGGTAGGTGGTCCCGGTCCCGGTGTTTTGGCACCAGAGACCATCCCAGTCCCTGGTTACGGCGCAGGGGTGCCGGTACCGACGACTCAAATCCTGTTCAATCAACCTCAGTCGATGAAGATCTCCTACGATGTCGTCGGCGACGGATCGTTCACAAGCGACTGTCTGATTGTTCCTGGACGATTGGAGTTTGCCCAAGGTGGCATCTATCGGCTCAAGCTTACCGATGTCGCTGGTCGCGAAGGTGTGGAGCTGTATCCGACAGTAGAAGTCGGCCACTCCAATCCGCGGACCGCCGCGTATTTGGCTCACAATGCGATCTCGATTCAGTTTACCGAGGAAGACCTCGATCAAGCTTTGTCGGGTAACTTTGTAACCAAAGTGATTTACTTGCCTGACCCTGAGTTCCAAGGCGAGGTCATCTCCGGAATCGATACTCTGGTCAGCACCCGACTCGAACCCGGTTTGGATCCGATCATCGAAGCCGACCGTCGTGGTTCTATTCTAGCGATTGTTCGCTTGGGTAACAAAGACATCGAACTGACCGCTGCGGCTTATGCCAACGGCGGAGTACCCGGTTTGATGGGGCCCGGTGGCATGGGACCCGGTGGTATGGGACCCGGTGGCATGTGCGGTCCAGATGGCCGTCCTATCGACCCGATGAGCGTTCCTCCTAATATGGTTGCCGGCGTAACGGCTCCCCAGTATGGGATGACCTACAGTGGTACACCGATCGGATTGCCTGGTCCTCCTCACATTCCATTTGGACACAAAGCAGGACTCCAGCAGCACGTGATGAAGAACAAGACTCACATGCACATTCCTGATCCTGTCGACAAGATGAAGATGACGGTTCGTCAGCAACCTGGATACAGCTATCCAACACCTCCGAGCCACATCCGCATCCGTGAGCAGAACATCAATCCAGGATATCCAGCCGGTCGACCAGGCTTCTATCATGCCAGCCGCCCGGTCCCATCGAACCTCTACGGTGGAGCCCAAGGACCTGGACCTGGCGGTGCAGGTGGTCCTGGTGCAGGTGGTCCGGGTGCAGGCGAGTACTGCCCTCCAGGAACTCCGCAAATCCGTTAATCGCGGCTGAGCGAGTCCTTTGTTCCGAGTTTCGGATGTTGATGAATGATGAAGAATAGTCCCGGGTCGTCTGGGACTATTTTGTTAACGAGCAAGCCGTTAGGGTGCATCATGTTCCGACACATTTCCTTTCCGACGATGGTACTAGGATGGGTCGCTTTCATTGTGATCTGCGTCCTGGCGGTCCTCTTTAGCAACGTTGCTATGGGGCAAGCGGTTTACAATCCGTTGTCTTACAACCCTTCGTCTGCTGCGGCACGGCTTCCAAACGCCACCCGGAGCCTTATGGACGATGAGATGCTTCCAGGTGCGATCGGCTCGATCCAACTGCAGCGCAAACCGCAACTGCGGGGGGCTTGGCAAGCTGTCGAGGTGCGCGGGCCCAAAGGGGTGAAATTCAATTTCGCCGAAGCTGGTCAGTTCGCACCTGATATGCCCAATCCGGCTCGTGTTGGGCTACTGGTCGGTGCGGTCTATCGCTTGAGGCTCACGGGAGTCGAAGGGGACCCAGACCTGGAGCTTTTTCCGACAATCGAGGTCATCGACAAGACTTGTCCTCCGGCAGAGCGTGAGCACCGATTCCCGATCCCAATCGAAATCGATGAAAACGATATCGCGGATGCAGCACGTGGCGAGTTGGTCATGAAAGTGATCTATCTCGAGGACTCCGAAGTCGCCGAGCCGGTCGATACATCGGGCAAGCCGCAGCGGGTCATCGATATTCAGCCAACGCAAAATGCACTTCGCACCGCAGACCAACTCGGGCGTCCAGTCGCGATTCTGCGAATGGGCTCCAGGGTTCCGAACATCACCCAAGGTCAAGACTGGTTAGAGTTTCTCTACCACTGCCCACCTTGGACGACCCTCAAACCGATCCCGACCAAACAGATGCTTATCGATGAAGGTCGCTGGCCGATCATCGAGTACCCAAATGCCAATCCTGTGGGCCAGCCTGCGATTGGCAATCCAGCTGCATCGGGCTCGATCAGCGATTAACGGTAGTGGTGGGCCAAGACTTGCTAGAAACACGAATTGCCAAAAGAAGGGTGCGCCCTATGACGCGACGGCGAAATCCAACCATACTCGGCCCGGTGATAGCCCTGTGCCTATGCGGATTCTTTGGATGTGCATCTAACACTGCGATTCTAAAATCCTCGTTGTCCGAGCAGGGATCCAGCAGAGACAGGCGTTTGCCGCGCGATGCCCAGATGCCACAGCAGTCTGCCAGTCCAACCGCGAATGCAACTTCTGGATCGAGTGTTGTGCCAGCCTCTCACATGGCTCAGCCGACGGCCGGTCCGCAGAGGCAGCCCGAGAGCTACGCGGTCCCTCGTACACCGTCGATCGCCGGACCTCAATACGTTGATCCCGCAGCACCCGTCAGCGGGTCTCCTTATCAAACCGTGGGCCATCGCCGATTGGCAAGTAATGCAGTGAGCGGCTCGCCGGCTGCAAGTTTCGAATCCAACGGCGCGACCGTCGAGTGCCAGCCAAACGGTCATGCAACCAGTGGCGATACTTGTTGCCCACCTGGTTTGCACGGTCCTTACCGACCTCTTTTCCCGAACCGAATCGGTGGCGGATTGCTTGCGTGCAGAGCGGGTTGCAAGACGCCTCACCAGGGGCCTTGCCCGCAAGGAGCTTGTGAACCTGAATGCGAGATGCCGGGCCGATGCATGGATCCGCAAGAATACATCTTTGACGGTGGAGACCGCGATCCGCCCGTGAGACTTCGAGAGGACCTTTCCCAAGTCGGCCTGGACCCCGAAGACACAGTCATTCAATACACGACCAAAGCTGGCATGACCGACGTGCAGGCAGGTTGCCGTGTCGCGATTTATGCACCGCGATTTGGAAGTGTGCGGAAACGCACTGGTGTTCTGGAGTCCGAGTTGGCACTGCGTCCACAAACCGCTGATTTGCCCGCCGGGCCAGGGACGATTAGAGAGAAATTGCCACCCATCCAGGTCATGGCACCGATCAGGGCCAATACGAAGGACACGGTACGAGTGGTCGAAGCTTTCCGCGACCGTCAGCGACCGATGCCGGCCGAGTTGGTTCTACCGATGGGCGAAATCAGCGATGCCTTCAAGCCCTACGAGGACCTAGACATTATCCGCAATGGCAACATCAAGATGACCGATCCGGCTAGGCTTGCGATTTCTGCAGCGGCTGCTCGGATCTGGTCGAACATCGACGCCTTGCAGGTCTTGATCGATGGCCAAGAAGCAGCCGTGATCGTGGATCAGAAGCAACCTCGCGAGTTTACCTTGTATGAGTACAAGGGAGCTCGGGTACGGATTTGCAAGGTGGCGTCCGAGCAGATCGCCAACCCAGGAGACATCATTTCCTTTACGATCCGCTACGACAATATCGGCGAGCAGCCGGTATCGAAGTTGGTGGTGACCGATTCGTTAGCTCCACGCTTGGAGTACGTCGAGTCTTCTCAGCAATCGAGCATCGAGGCTCGATTTTCAACGACCCCCAACGAGGCCGGCTCATCGGTCTTGCGATGGGAGATCGACCGGGAACTCAAGCCAGGCGAAGGCGGCTTTGTCCGCTTCGACGCCAAGGTTCGATAAAAGATCCCTTTGGAAAACGTACGTGTAGATACCAGTCGTACTTCTTACGGGGTGGGGTAGTTGCCTCACGAACTCCCTTTGCCGGGAGGCTCCCACTTGAGTACTGATACTTCTACCGTTCTGTTTGAAGAAGAGGGTCTTTTAGCATGAAACTATCTATTTTGTCGTCAGCGGCCAAGCAGGTTCGATCTTGCCTGTCCTGGGTTTACCTTTTGGCTGTTGGGTGCTTGTTTCAGGCTCCGATGCAGGCTGCTGTTTTGACATTGGATTTTGCTCAAAATCCAACGTTGCCATCTGCTCAGGGGATGAGCTTTTATTCGGAAACCGGGCGGCCTGAAAGCGATTTCGCATCGATCCTCGGTAGCAATCGTTTAAAGCTCGACTCCTTTTCGACATTAACGTCAGACAGGATGGCCTACTACTGCAAGGACAATATTTTTGACCACACCACCGACCTGGAGATGGAACTTCGAATTAAGATCATCAACTCGAGTCCTTTCGGATTTTCTGTCGGGGTTTCCAACATTAACGTATCTTCAAACTTTGTGGTCAACAAGAACGGGTGGATCGTCTACGGGGTTACGAGCGGTGGCGGCTATGAT
>Ga0114972_10003165_pt1 | contig 12343 bp, 10 predicted proteins | sample M_140807_EF_Meta_FD_87354 | JGI IMG/M metagenome (GOLD analysis project Ga0114972, IMG submission 87354) | Freshwater microbial communities from Lake Montjoie, Canada to study carbon cycling - M_140807_EF_MetaG | ecosystem: Environmental > Aquatic > Freshwater > Lake | place: Lake Montjoie... | reverse complement strand
CCAGATCAACGAGGAACTGGCCAAGAAGCAAACTGAACTGGAAGCGAACAACAAAATGGTCGCCGATGGTGAAGCAGCCATGGTTGCCGCCAAAGCCGCCATCGAAGAAGCGATGAAGAAAGCCGAACAGGCACAGAAGGACTTGGAGGCGAAAAAGACTCAACAACTGGCGGCTCAAAAGGCCAAGGCGGATGTCGAGGCGAAATTGATGACGATGGACAAAACCATCGTCGGAGCGACTCAGGCCATCGAGCGAGCAGCTGCGAACCTTTCTCAGTTCCAAGCGTCGATCGAGAAAGAAAAGCAGCGGCTGACAGAGTTGGAACAACTCGCTACACAGACCAAAGCTGCCGTGCCAAACGTTCCAGCAACACGGTTGGCCTTCACCGCCGATAACAAGGGAGTGATCACATCCCACGCCGATGGCACTCTCCATTTGGTCCGAAGCGATAAAGGCATCCAGCAAACGGTGCTGGCGGGTGGGGTTCCCAATTTCAACACACTCTCTATGACTGCGACCGGTTGGATTCTCGGGGGTGCGGAAGACGGCCGAGTGATCGCATGGGACTGGGGAAATCGATGGTTGCTCGAACGAGCCATCGGGAACGCCAATGAATCTCCGTTCAGCGACCGTATCACCGCCATGGATTGGAGCGAGGATGGCCAAACACTCGTCGCTGGCAGCGGTGCCCCAAGCCGATTCGGCGAATTGAAGTTGATTCGGGTGGCCGACGGTGCCATCGTCAAAGATTGGGGACAAGTCCACAGCGATACGATCCTGGTCGCGCGGTTCTCTCCCGATGGCACCATGGTCGCAACAGGTGGGGCTGATAAACTGCTCCGACTGCATCGGGTCGATTCTGATGCACCCGTCCGAACCTTGGAAGGACATACCCACCACGTGCTGGGAGTCGCGTGGCATGACGATGGACACCTTTTGGCAAGCTCCAGCGCTGACAACACGATCAAAGTTTGGGATGTTGAAACAGGCACGTCGACCAGGACAATCCCAGGCTTTGGCAAGGAAGTAACCGCGTTGGCGTTTGTTGGCCGCACCAACCAAATCGTATCCTCGTCCGCCGATCAGCAGACACGAGTGCACGATGTCACCAACGGCGGTCTCGTACGGGCCATCGGTGGGCCGAGCGATGCGGTATACTGCGCCGTGGTCGCAGGCAAAACACCTGTAGCGTTCGCTGGCGGCCAAGACGGAGTATTGTGGATTTGGCAACTCGACAACGGTCAAGCGCTGCAGCAAATCAAGTAATCCACGGGTAGCTAGTGAAGATATCGAGCGAAGCAATGATGAATCCACCGCAAGAACTGCAGGTTGGTTCTTCCGTGTGATGCGCTCATACGCACTCGGAAAGGAATAGGATCAGGATGGTCAAGCTAGGCGCTCACATGAGTATCGCCGGAGGGTATTACAAAGCGGTGGATGCCGCTGCGGAACTCGAAATGGATGTTGTCCAGTTGTTCACCAAGAACAACAATCAGTGGGCTGCAAAACCGATTACCGAGAATGAGGCTAAGCAGTTCGCCGACTCGTTAGCGACGACCGGCATCACCAACCCACTCGCTCATGCGTCGTATTTGATCAACCTGGCTTCGCCCAAACAAGAACTCTGGGAGAAGAGCATCGATGCCATGATCATTGAGTGGCAACGGGCCGAACTGCTCGGACTCGATGGCGTTGTGATGCATCCAGGAGCCTTTGTCGATTCCAGTGAGGAGCAAGGCCTTCAGCGGATCGCCGAAGCGATCGAGAGGATTTACGAACAGGTCGCACCTAAGAATGCGTGGTTGCTGTTAGAGAATACCGCCGGACAAGGCTCATGCCTCGGTTGGAACATGTCACAGCTGGAATGGTTGCTGCAGCGATCTGGAGCGACAAAGATGGTCGGTGTGTGCCTGGATACCTGCCACGCTCATGCCGCCGGCTATGATTTCTCGACCGAGAGCGGCTTCAAAGATTGGGAACGCGATGCCAAAAAACACGGTATCCTCGACGCCATCCGAGCCCTCCATTTGAACGACAGCAAGAAAGGTTGCGGCTCGCGTGTGGATCGCCATGAACACATCGGTCTCGGTACGATCGGCCGCGAAGGATTCGTTCGCGTCCTCAAACACCGCGTCCTCAAGCAACTCCCCATGTATCTGGAAACGGAAAAAGAAGATACCGAAGAGGGGGAACCCTGGGACGCAGTCAATCTTCGCGTCCTGCGTGAACTCGCCTCGTAAACCATTGGTTTTCCCTGTTTTTTAGCAAAAGCAGCGGGCTAAACCCTCGCTTCTACGGGTGACACGGGCCAATCCCGAACGGGAAATCCCAGCTTGACTCACCCCCAATCGCGGCCTAGATTTCCCGAGCGGGAATAACCGTCCGAAAGAGGGCTGGAATGGCCCAATTATTCCCGAGCGGGAATGTCAGTCAGGAAACGAGGGCTAACGGATGACCAAAGTAACTCAAGCGGAAGATATTGGTCGATTGGTCCGCCAACGGCGCAAGGAGGCTGGATTAACGCTCAAGGATGCGGCGGGAATGGCGGGCGTGGGTGTTCGTTTTCTATCGGAATTGGAACGAGGCAAATCAACGTTGCAACTGGGTCTGGTGATCGAAGTGCTACAACTGTTCGGGTTGGAGCTTTATGTTCAATCGCGTGGCGAACACAAAGACGGCTCGAACCGTGGTGAACCGAAATGAGCGAAACCCTCTATGTTCACTACCAACAATCGGTAAAGCGGGCCAGCAAGGTCGGAGAAATCACACTCACGGAAGCTTCGAAAATCCACTTCCGTTACAGCCGAGATTGGCTGGCTTCGACGGCATCGTTCCCGATCTCCATTTCGTTGCCGTTGGACGGTGCGCTTTCTGAGAATGCGAGTCATCATTTCTTTGCGAATCTATTGCCGGAGGCAAACGTACGGCAGCAAATTTGCAAATCGCTCGGCATCTCCAACGGAAATGATTTCCAATTGCTCAAAGCGATCGGAGGGGATTGCGCAGGTGCGTTGAAGATTACCACCGCCAACGAAATCGCATCCCCTACGGCCGTTCCCAACTACGAAGAAGTGACCGAATCGCAACTGGCGCAATGGTCTATCGGCTCACCGGATGCCTTCGCCGCAGTGACAGGCCACAACGATGTTCGCCTTTCCCTGGCTGGCGCCCAAGACAAACTTCCGGTCCATATCGAGGGAGATCGCGTATGGGTTCCGCTCGGTGATGTCCCGAGCACTCACATCCTGAAATTTGCATCTCCTTTTTATTCGCATCTCCCTGAGAACGAGACTTTCATCAGTATGCTCGCAACCGAGATTGGGCTACCGACCGCTCCCGTGAGTTTGCGAAAGACGGAACGGTCGAGCATTGCGATCATCACCCGATACGATCGGTTCGAGCGCGATGGGGTCGACTGCCGACTCCATCAAGAGGACTTCTGTCAGGCGTTGGGGATCAGTCCACTGAATAAGTACGAGAAGGAAGGGGGTCCTCGTTTTCAACAATGCGCGGAGATCCTTCGTAGGCATGCTTCGTTCCCACTGATCGAGCTTCAGAAGCTCCTTCAATGGGGCTTGTTCAATTTGCTCGTCGGCAATGCGGATGCTCATGGAAAGAACCTATCGCTCCTCTACGATGAGCGGGGCGGGATCCGTTTGGCCCCTTTTTACGACTTGGTTTGCACACGCAATTACAAGCGGATTGCACGGGACATGGCGATGGGCTACGGGGGCATGTTCGACCCAGATTTGGTAGGCTCCGAGCATCTCGACACGTTTGCGAGAGATATCGGGATCCGTCCCGATTTAGTGGCCCGCGAATTGGACGAGATGATGGACCGAGTGACTTTTGGGCTGGCGAAAGTAACCGTCAATTTTGCCGATGGGTATGGAAAATCTCCCGTTTTGGAGCGACTTCCAATCGTGATTCGCAAGCAGATCAGGCGAGTTCGCAGTCAGCGAAAATAAAAAACGACGCGAGGTTTTCGCGTCGTTTAGCGTTTGATCGAGGGTGACTGAGAGTCGCGATGTATCTCGCAGAACTACCAAGCGAAGTGAGCGAAGGCCTTGTTCGCATCCGCCATGCGGTGGGTGTTCTCACGCTTGGTGATTGCGGTACCTTCTTTGCGGTATGCTGCCATCAATTCATCTGCCAACTTCGTTGAGGTAGCTCGGCCCTTCTTATCACGGACGGCACCGAGGATCCAACGGAAGGCCAACGATTGCTGGCGGTTCTTGTTGACTTGCATGGGAACTTGGTAGGAAGCACCACCGACCCGCTTGGATCGAACTTCGATGTACGGTTTCACGTTCTCGATCGCTTGTTCGAAAACTTCGACCGAAGCACGGTCCTTTATTTTCTCCGAGATCTCATCGAGTGCGTCGTAGAAGACGTTGTAGGCAACGGTCTTCTTGCCGTCGTACATCAAGCAATTGACGAACTTGGCAACCAACAGCGAGTTGTGTCGTGGATCGGGACGGAGGGTTGTACGTGAAGCGGTGATCTTGCCCATAGCGAAACAGATATTGGATCTAGGTTGGGATGGATTAGTTTGGTCGCTGCGTCTGAACCGAGGGATTCGATTCGGACTGATGTGTTCGAGTTTGTCTTCAGTGGCGAATCACGGACTGGCTGTGGTCGCCTGAGTAGTCGCAAAGGACTAGGACTTCTTTGCACCGTAGCGGCTGCGGGATTGCTTACGTCCGTTCACACCAAGTGTATCGCGGCAACCGCGGACGACTTGGTAACGAACCCCTGGAAGGTCACGCACACGACCACCGCGGATCAAAACGATCGAGTGCTCTTGGAGGTTGTGGCCTTCACCGGGAATGTAGACAGTGACTTCTTTGCCGTTGCTCAAACGCACCCGGGTGATCTTTCGGAGAGCCGAGTTTGGCTTCTTTGGGGTCATCGTGCGGACGATCAAGCAGACACCTTGCTTTTGCGGGCATCGCTCGAGCACAGGGCTTTTGGTGGACTTACGTTGGACTACGCGGTTGCGACGAACCAATTGATTGATGGTTGGCATACGATTTCGGTCGGAGGTATCCTCGAAAAAACAGCAAAAATGTCGTTTAGTACCAAAGGTGGGAGTCGAACCCACACGTCCTTGCGGACACAGGATTTTGAGTCCAGCGCGTCTGCCATTCCGCCACTTTGGCATCACTTTCGTCGCTAAATTTAGCAATGAAAATAGGGGTGAAAGTGTACCTATGGACCCCGCAATCCGACAAGTCCATAAGTTCACAATTCGTCGAAAAAGCTCCCCTAGTCCGACCGGTCCGCCCTGACCAGCTTTCCCGGGCTGCCGAAACCCTTTACTCCGAAACACTTACAGGCTTACAGGACTCGGGCAGGCTTACAGGACTCGGGCGATGAAGCACTTCAGGTAGTCGGTTTCCGGACAATGGATCGCTACCGGATGATCGGCTGATGGGCCTCGATTCTCGAGGATTTGCATTTCCCGACGAGCTCGAACCGCGACACCTTGCAGCATTTCCCGGAAATCTTCCCTGGTCACCCGTCCCGAGCAGCTGCAAGTAACCAGGATTCCGCCGGGCCGGAGGGTTCGGGTGGCGAGGTAGTTCAGCCGGTGGTAGGCATGGAGCGCTCTCTGCACGTGCTCGCGAGAACCCGCCAATCTCGGGGGATCCAGGACAATCATGTCGTAGAGATCTCCGCGATCGACCCGGGCGGACATGGCGTCCAAGAAATCGGCTTGCTCCCATTCGATCTTTTCCTGGAGGCCGTTTCGGACCGCATTTTCGCGGGCCAGTTCGAGGGCTTTGGCACTGCTATCAATCGCCGTGATCTGGGCACCGGCGGCGTGCTTGGCGATGGTCAGTGCGAATCCACCCGCGTAGGTGCAAACGTCGAGGATTCGCCCGTTCTCTGGGGCCCATCGAGCTGCCGCCATGCGGTTATCCCGCTGGTCGAGGTAGTACCCTGTCTTCTGGCCAGCTTGCAAATCGATCCGCCAAAGCAACCCATTTTCTTGAATCGTGATAGGTTCCGCAGGAAGCGTCCCCAACACCGCTTCGTCCCGAACTTCGATCCCCTCATTCTGTGCCGTCTTTCCATCGGTTTGGATCGAAATGCTCGCTGGCTTCAAGTGATGTGAAAGTCTCTCGATGATCCTATCCATGAACGGCGCGAGGACTCCCGCAGTCAACTGGATGACCAGATGCTCTCCGAAACGATCGACCACCAACCCGCTCAATTGGTCGGCTTCGCTGAAGACAATCCGCATGGCGTCGTATTGCGATTGCCGCTCCAGGATCCTGCGAAGCGCGATGGCTCGATCGATGCGCAGCGCAATCCAATCGCCATCGATCCACTCATTCGGATCCCATGTATACATCCGCAAGCGAATGCGGCTGTGCGGATTATAGAGCCCTCGGCCGACCCATTTCCCATCACCTTGAATCAGATCCACCTGTTCCCCCAACTCGCATTTGCTGGCGGGCTCAACGATCGACGAGGCGAGTATCCATGGGTGCCTTCCGAGATGGGAAGCGCGTTTGTTGGGCTGCAAAAAGACTTGGCGCAGAGCCTGGCTCGATGACACGTTGGAGTTACTTTCCGTCTACGGATGAAGTTGGATTTGGTGGACGAATTCGTTGGTGAATCGTAGATTACGGATTGATGAATCGCTGGCCTTGTGAACTGGGGGGGCGAGAGCACTCAACGCATCGCGAAGCCTACGACGAGGAGTCGTTCGACTCCGCCATCTGCTGACGCAAAGGTCGAACGATAAACCAATTGGTGATGGCTCGCGTCAAACGAATCATGGCAAATCCAACCTTTTTCCCAAAAGGTCCTCCCATCCCGTAAAGAAACCAAGACGCCCCGCGCTGGAGGACTTGGACGAGGGAGCCGAGCCATGGATAGCGCTGCACCATCTCAATGCTTACTGTCGCTTGCGAGAATTGCGACGAATCAGTCTTGCCGAGAGATCGGCATTGGATCGCCACGTTTTCGCAGTTGTATTTCAACGCATCGTACTTGGTGTACGATCCGGCCAAACTGCGTGCGTAGGCAGAGATTTGCTCCGGTTCCCCCGCAAGTACGTCGGGATAATTCCACTCCATCGCCCGGCGGCCCAGCAGAAATTCTTCCCAAGTAATCAGCCTCACGATGCCATCGGTGAGATAATCCACAATTTGATTGTTGCCAACGCTGATCCCGCAGTGGAACGCTGGTCCGTAGAAGACCGCATAGATCGAGCCTTCGTTGGGCTGTTCTTGGTATTCCGACAAACCGCAATACGCGAGCTTCAATTCGTCGTCTGATGCTCTCAGCCCAGCCCAAAGAAACGTGCACCCCATCAAGACCAGTTTGGCACCGATCAAATAGCCGATCCAATAAGCCGGTATCGAGTGGTCCATGTCCAAAAACGACACCACCGCGACGGCAAGCGAAACCAGCCCGCTGACCCACATCGCAATTTTTGCAGCTTGGGATTCAAAATGGACACTGGCCCAAAGGATCAACCCGCCCTCGACAGCAACAGCCGCGGCAATGGCCAAGCTCAGATAAAACCTAGCCCAGCCGGGCCATAAAAGGATGGCAGCGCCCAGCCCCAACTGAATCAGGACCAAGGTCCAAACCGGAGCCCGCTCGGAGGACGCTGCGCTCGATGACCCAACCCCGATTGCCTTTGGAGTTGGCCGAATCACCCGTGCAAAACCACCCAAGATGCGAGTTACGTAACCGAGGGCCAAGTGTCCGACGGTGACCAACCCGGTCAAGAGCATGGCTCCTCCCAGAATCAATTCCGCGGAAACGGTCAATAAATGGGGTGAGACGATGCATAACGCCCCCGCCGCCGCGAGAAAAAATCCGGTCGCGGCCAAGGAACCACGTATCCGACGAATCGACTCTATTGTTTCTTGGGTTTCTTCGGCCATAACAACACTATGCACGCCTTCCGCTTCGACAGTATCCTACTAGGTACATCTTACAGAGTCCGACACTATCCTAATCAGTGCCACCGTGTAAGCTTATGAAAAGCCAGTCTACCTCAGACAGACCGTTTTCAAGGGTTCCGTCATCATGAAAAATCGCTTCTCCAATCCGTTGCCCCTATTTAATTCGATTCTATTTTTCGCTCCGATCCTACTGTGCTCCTTCATGCAATCGATTGCGGTTGCTCAGAACGAAGGCTCACGCGAATGGTCCGACAAAACTGGGGCCATCAAGGTCAAGGGAACACTGATCTCCACCGACCACAAGGAGATCGTGCTGAAACTGGACGAGAAAGTAGAAGGCCGGGAACTCCTGGCTGTCGAAATCGCTAGCCTTTCGGATACCGACCAAGAGTTCCTGCGATCTGCGGAAGCAGAGACCCATTTGAAAGCAGCCGGGGAACGCCACTCATGGAGCATGCGGGACGGCTCTACTATTTTTGGGAAAGTTGTCGGATTCGCCCGTCGCGACATCACCTTGCAACGCCGCCGAGGCAAACTCTACGTCAACGATCGCCCCTTCGAAAACTTGCCCGAAGTCTACCGACAAATGCTCCCAAAGGTTATCGAGCAATTCGACGGGGTACCGATGAAAAACAAGGAACAGTTCAACGCGTGGGTGCTGGCGCAGAAAGGAAACGCGAGAACCTTCACCTGCGAAGGAGTCATGATGGAGTTCCCGAATGGGGATGAGTACGGCGTTCCATTTTTCTTCTTCCAAGAATTAGAACTTCAAGTCCTACAACCGCAGTGGGACGAATGGTTGGCGTCCCAAGCTCCAACCCAATCGTCCGCGGACGCCGCCCAAGAAGAACAGCGTCAGCATGATTTGTACCTGCAATCGCAAGCCGCATCCTACCAGCAGTACCAACAAGAAATGCTTCAGATCGCGCGGATGCAACTGCAGATGAACGCGGTCGCAGCAGGTGTTACAAGCATGTGGGAGGTGTATTTGTATCCCCCCATCGGTTCGAACTACTACCCGATCTCGGTGGTGGTCACGGCACGGAACTCTCAAGATGCCTCGCAAATTGCGCTCATGAATAATCCGGGCTATCGCGTCGGACCAATTCGCCGATTCTCGCGGTACTAGCCGATCGATTCGTACTCAGTCCGCCCTGAGGACGATACGCATACTCGATGCTCCTCGAAGGACTCGAGGATGCGATGCACTTCAAGCACGATCGCCTTCACCTTCCACTGGGTTTATCCCAGTGGGGGTAACAACGGACAGCTACCACTCGCCCTTTGCCCCAGTTCCTCGACTTCCTCGTTGGGGCAAAGCCACAACGCATAATGTGGGGATGCGTTGGTAGCCGCCAGTCAGGGCGTCCACCGGCACAAGGCCGGTGGTGGCCAAATATTGCGATCATCAAGGATGCGAGAAAGCGAGAACAGCCGTCGAGTACGAGTACCGCTGCGCTGAGTACGAGCACGAGCACGAGTACGAGCACGAGTACGAACGAAAACCAACAGCCGCGATGCGTTAGAACTAATCCGTTTGGGTCCTATCCCAAACGTCGCCCCAGTCGCGAGTAATCATCGCAGCAAGGACATTGAGATCGGTGCTATTTGAGAAGAACTCGGTCCGGCCACAACTGAACAGTAGCATCGCACCGGAGCGATGATGAGACCGTATTTCGTTGTCCATCGCCCAAGCCTTAGGGTCGTTGATGGCGCCCGATTGCTCGAAAACGTTGCTCCCGTTGATCCACTCGCCATCCGGCCCACCGGTGTCCTCGGCGATCATCAGGGTTTGGGTCAGGCCATCAAAAATCTCGCGGTGCGAAATCGCTCGATTGTAGATAAACACGCCGTTGTCGGTGTTGAGCCGGGTGTTGATGCGTTGACCGTACAATCCACCGTAATCGGTTTTGCCTTCCGCTCCCTTCGGAACGGGAACGGTAGGGCACATGTACATCGCGATGTTGGTCTTTCGGGCTACGGCGTTGGTCGGGTGGTCGTACGGGTAATTAAAATCCACCAATTGGTGGACTTGGGTCGATTCCATGTAGGGTAGTATCAACGCCGACCAGGCGAAATTCTTAAGTCGCGGGCTACCTCGGTAAGGACGCCACTGCATGCATCCTGGTGGCAACGTCCGAAGGGCCGAATGGTAGTTATGCAGCGCCATGCCTAGTTGACGCAAGTTATTCTTGCACTGCATCCGCCGAGCCGACTCGCGAGCGGACTGAACCGCTGGCATCATCAATGCGACTACGATTCCCACGATGGAAACAACCACCAGCACTTCCACAATCGTCATTCCATTTCGTTTCGAAAGCATAGGAAATCCGTTCGCGGAACAGGGAGGCCGTTGAGATCTGGCCGTAAAGGGTACCTCAATCCCCAAAACTGTAAACAAAGAATGACACAAGGGCGACATCCTCCAAATTCCAAACTCTGCGAAAGCTGGGACTTAGATTTTGAGAAATTTTTCCGCCGCCGCGCCTAGAAACACCCCTTCTTTGTGCCATTTTGCTCTGATAATAACACAGCCGAATAACTACACGACCGCATAATAGCACGGCCACACTGTGTCTTGCACTCGCTCGCGGGTGCATCCAATCAACGGATCACCAATACTCTCTGGACTTTATATGCTCGACGGATCCCTCACCCTCGCTTCCATCCCAACCGCGTTCGAAGAATTGATGCACGCCCTCCTCGCAACGGGTGCGTTTGGTTTGCTGGGCCTATTCTTGATGCTGCTCGGCTTCAAGCTTTTTGAATGGATCACCCGTCGCCTGGACGTCGAAAAACAACTTGAGAATCAGAACATCGCCGTCGGCATCGTCGTCGCAGCCCTACTTCTCGGGATCAGCTTGATCGTTGTCGTCTCGATGATGTAGCCCCACCGTTTCGATTTCTCGGATTCTCCAGACACGCTGTTCGAAGGCAATCACGCTGACCATGAAAAAAAGTACCAAGATCCTTTTGACCCTTTTCCTACCGACCTTGAGCGCAGGTTGCTCGGACACTTCGCACCAAAACACAGCCGTTCGTCGCGATTGCAGCACCCCGGCACAACCGGGCGAACCTCCCAAGGAGCCATGCCCGCCGCAAACCAGTGGTAACGGAACCTCGCACGGTACCAGCACGACCAACCGGGTCGCGCACAGCCACTCTTACTTCCCATTCTTCATGCCATGGATGAGTTCCAGCGGCACGAGAAACTCCTCGCTTCAATCGTCCTCTTCAACGTCATCGGCCTCGCATTCATCAACAGCCCCTCATACCTCCACCGGCATCTCCAGCGGCGGATTTGGGCGTACGGGCTCTTTCATGTCGGGTAGTTCCTGATGAAAAGAATCGCTGGACTACCGCGAACCGATTGGCAATCTGAAGTGGAGCGATTGGGGTTTACGTACCATACGATCGATAACGAACTCTACTGGGACGAATCCGGTTGGTACGAGTTCACTCTCGACGAAATCAACCGTATCGAAAGTGCGACCAATCTGCTCCACGCCATGTGCATCGAAGCCGTCGAATGTGTTTTTGACGAAGAGCGTTTGGGTGAGTTCGATATACCCGCCAAATTTCATACTTGGCTGCGTGAAAGCTGGGAACGTGACGATCCGACGATCTATGGACGGTTCGACCTAGCGTTTGACGGAACTGGAAATCCGAAACTGCTCGAGTACAACGCAGACACTCCAACCTCATTATTTGAGGCAGCGGTGGTCCAATGGGATTGGTTGCAATCGGTCCACCCGCAGTGCGATCAGTTCAACAGCCTTCATGAGGAATTGATCCAGGCGTGGCGGTACCTTCGCGACCACGGATGGAGCGAGGTGGCTTTTGCCGCCATCGCAGATCACGAAGAGGATTTTGGCAATATCACCTACCTTCGCGACACGGCCTATCAAGCGGGTATCCGCACCGATTACTTGAACATTTCCGATGTTGGGTATTCATCGAACCCAAGCGTGTTCGTCAACGCTCGAGGTGAACCGATATGGCGATTGTTCAAGCTCTATCCGTGGGAGTGGATGCTCGAAGAGGAGTTCGCCGAGAAACTCCTGAAATCACCCACGTTGTGGTTGGAACCGCCGTGGAAGATGCTGCTATCGAACAAATACGTCCTCGCCGTCCTTTGGGATCTATTTCCCAACCATAAGTACTTGCTCGAAGCATCTACGGCCCCGTTGAACAGCGACTACATTGAGAAACCGTACACCTCTCGGGAGGGTAGCAACATCCGATGGGTCCGTTCTGGAAAATTGGCGATGGAGACTGGTGGCCCCTACGGCGACTCGAGTGTCATCTACCAAGCCCACCAACCGCTGTTCCAATCCCGATTTGGTCATGCTGTCCTGGGAAGCTGGATCGTGGGCGACAAGGCGTGCGGGATGGGGATCCGCGAAGACAT
>Ga0114972_10003164_pt1 | contig 12347 bp, 6 predicted proteins | sample M_140807_EF_Meta_FD_87354 | JGI IMG/M metagenome (GOLD analysis project Ga0114972, IMG submission 87354) | Freshwater microbial communities from Lake Montjoie, Canada to study carbon cycling - M_140807_EF_MetaG | ecosystem: Environmental > Aquatic > Freshwater > Lake | place: Lake Montjoie... | reverse complement strand
GGCACCAAGCCGGACGGCGTGATCATCGCGGACATCATGCAGCGCATGGGCTGTGACCAGGCCCCCTACACGCCGGATGGCATCCTGGCGGAAATCGCGCGAATCGTGCCCTTCTTCAAGGGAGCCACCTGGGAGGGACTAACGGATCAGGGACAGCAGTGGCCCATCGCCCCGGGCAACATCGGCACCGCCCGCCTGCACCTTGATAGCTTCAAGCGCGGCCTGGGTAAATTCCACTTCTTCAACTTCCAGGAATCCAGGGAACTGGAAAAGCACCGCAGCGAATATCCCTTCATCCTCACCACCGGACGCCTTCTCGAGCATTACAACTGCGGCACCATGACCCGCCGCACCGGCAATGTGGAGATCGTGACGGAGGACACCCTGGCCATCCACCCTGACGATGCCGCCAAAAAAGGCATCGCCGATGGCGATCCCGTGCGCCTTTTCTCCCCCCGCGGCGGCATCCCTCTCAAAGCCCGCCTCAGCCGCGAAGTGCAGCCCGGCATCCTCTACTGCACCTTCCACTTCCCGGAAGTGCTGGTCAACATCGTCACCAGCAGCGAGCACGACGAGGACACCATGTGCCCCGAATACAAAGTCATCGCCGTGGACGTTGAAAAAATCACCGCACCATCCCATGCTTCCAGCCAAATCCCCGCCGGGGCCGTGTGTTGAGGGGGGTGCTGGAGAAAAATCCGGGGCCATTGCTGATGCCATCGTCCGGAAGACTCCTGTGAAAATTCACACCCACCTTCCCGGCTGCCCGGAAGGCACCTGTGAAAACTCACACCCATTTTCCGGCTGCCCGGAATCCTCTTTGAAATTTTTAGATCGAAGATTTCCCAGGCTGCCATGGCTCTGCCTGTTCACCGGAAGGCAACCTTTCCTGAGCGGGAAACTCCAAAATTTTCGAAGAATGCATTTTTTTGTATGGGCTCCGGGGGCGTTTGCGAATCAGGAGGTGCATGAAAACGCTACTCCTTCCAACCAACCTCATGAGCCGGGCCGCTGCGGCGCTCCTGCTGATCCCCGCCGCTTTGCGCGCCACGGAATTGAACTTCGACGACTTGCTCCCGGGCACGGTGGTCAGCAACCAATATCCGGAGGCGGTCTTTTCCGGCAGTCCCCAGGCGGTCTTCCATTCCGGGGCTGCGTCCAAGTTCAATGTGCTGCGGGGGCCGGCCGCCGGCGCGGTGGTGCTGGAGTTCACAGAGACCCAGAGCCGGGTGCGCCTGCTCGCCGGGCTGACGGGCGGCACGAAATCCGGGACGGTGACCCTGCGCGCTTATGCCGGCAGCAAGACGAGCTGGACTCTGGTGGGGACGGTGTCCGTCCTGGCCGGACAGGAAACGCTGCAGCCCCTGGAGATTTGCCGGGTGCTGGGCAGTGACATTGGGCGGATTGAGATCGAATCCTCCGGCAGCGAAATGGAAATCATCGACAATCTGGTGTTTGAACGCATCACGCCGGCCTGGGTGGGGACGCAGAATTTCGATGCTGTCACGCCAGGGGAGCAGATCGATTCCCTGTTCCCCGGGGTTCAGTTTCTGGAGCCCGCGACAGTTGCCACCGCGGCCTCTTTCCTCACCACCACCCACACGCCAACCCAGGTGGCGCGGCCCCTTTCCGAGGCGGAGAGCCATCCGGACGGAATGACGTTCCGCCTGAATCCTGCCCAGGGCGCGGTGCGGCTCAGGGTGGGCTTTCCAGCCTCGACTTACAGTGCCAGCAATGGCACCGCGATCCCCTTGAATGTGAGGGTGACGGCGAAGAATGCCGCTGGGGTGGAAATCGGACGCGTGGAGCGGATTTATGCCACGCCTCAGGGCATCCATGATGCCGTGGAAATCTGCCGCTGGGGGCTCAATGACATTGATACGGTGACGGTGCACTACACCAACCGTTCGCTGGGGGGACAGGAGTGCTTTGACAGCCTTGAATTTGGCCCGGTGAATCCAGGATCGCTGGAGGATCACACGGCGCCCACGGTGGTGCTGACCAGTCCGTCGGTGGCGGATTTCAGTGATACCATGCTGCACCTGGCTGATAGCGCGCGGACGCTGAGCATTCACGGGGTGGCGCTGGAACCTTATGGGTTAAGCCGGGTGCGGGTGGTGGTGGAGAATCTGGACACGCTGGCGGTGACGGAGGAGCGGCCGGTGTTTATCAATGCAGGGCGCCCTGCCACTTATATCGCGCCGCTGGCTCCGGACTATTGGTCCACAGTGCCGTTAGGGACGGTGCCGCAGCTGGTGCCGGTGCCTGCGGGGCATGATGTGTATACCTTCCAGACGGTGCTGAACCTCACACCAGGCCGGTGGCGGGTCACGGCGTATGCGCGGGATGCGGCAGGGAATGAATCCGGTGCTGCCCCCGCCGCGGTGCGCACCCGGGCTCTGGTGCCGCTGGGGCCTACGCTTTATGTCTCGCCTGCGCCCCGCAGCGCGAAGCGGGACTTTATGCGCTCTGTGGTGCTGCGCCGGCCCTATATGGCCTTGCCTGAATTGGCGACCGATAGCAATAAAACCGCTGCCTTTACGGGAACGAACTTCCACCGCGGCACCACGTTCTATCTTTCGGCACGCCAGAATGTGTCACCCGAACTGAAGGTGCCGCCGGTAGGCCGGGACAACTACGAAATCTGGTCGCCCGGCATCCACAGTGACGAGCGCACCACGCGCCGGGGAGACGTGGAGCCCTATGTGTTCGATCTCGCGGCAGACGGTCAGACGCGCTGGGACCTCTGGGCGTGGGACCCCTGGATCCGGCCCGGGGCCAGGGAATGGACCTTCATTCAGGAGGCTGATGTGGGCCCCGGCTATGCGGAACTCTATGGAACGGGATTCGTGAACCCGGGGGACAATTCTTTCGGCACCGGCGATTTTGACTGTTCCTACGGACGCTCCCTCATGCTGGGGGGCGGCCGGACGGGCATCCGCAATCCCAGCCGCATGCTGTTCCTGCCGCTCTATGCGCTCATTTTTTCGAACAGCAGCGGACATTGTTATGGCCTGTCCCAGTTCAGCAGCCTGGTGAAAAACCACTGGCTGGATCCGCTGAACATGAACTATCCGGCGGAACAGGTCGGCGGCTTTACGGACATCGGAAGCGATACCCGGGACGGCGGCGGACTGTTCGAGCTGGCGCTGCCGCAATCCATGTGGGCTCATGTGCAGGGCTATCACGGATCCCAGATGAGTGCCGAGATCATCTCCCATATCGTGGGGACTTATTTCGGCGGTGGAGGACCCAATGGCGTGCTGGCCAGGATCCGCTCCAATCCCACGAATTTCATCCTGTCCATGAAGGATCATTCCAGCGGCCACGTGGTGGCACCCTACGCCGTGGAAGATGTCTCGCCGACTATTTCCGACATCTATGTCTACGACTCCAACCACCCATGGCGCGCGTTGGATGCTCATGGCCATGCCTTCGACAACCGGCTCGACAGCCGCACCGCCCACATCCGGATCGACCGGGCCCATAACACCTTTCTTTTCTGCCTCAACAATGGCACCTCCTGCACAGGAGATACCCTCTGGAGTGGCGGCAGCCTGATTGATATCCCGATGTCCCGCATGCGCGGCAGCCATTCCCCTCCCGGCATTGAGCATGGGCTGGCCTATCTTATTTCCATCATGGCGGGCAATGCCACGCTGAACCACCATGGCAGCGGTGGCAGGGAAGCGGGGGTTGGCAGTGATGGCAAGATGGTGGAGAACTGGCCTGGTGGGCTGTTGATTCCCACCACGGATGGAGCGGACGGTCCCGCCCTGCCGCAGTTTCTCATGACCATCCCGGACACTGACAGCCAGTGCACCGCAGAAGTGCGCCTGACAGGAGACCGCTACGTGTGGCAAGGATGCCGCGATGGCGTGACGGTGCAGATTGAAAGCACCGGTGGGCAAAATGGTCAGACGGATTCTCTGGAAATAGACCGTGCCGCCAGTCCCCTGGGCGGAGTGAATATCACCTCAGGCGGCACTGGCCGGTCCTGGCTGCTGCGGGTGGGGATTGAAAGCCTGGATGGCAGTGCGGTGGTGTTCCGCCCCATGGGCCTGGACCTGCGCAGCGGCGAAACGCTGGGGCTCTATCCGAAGCCATTCTCCGCAGCCAGTGGGGATGAGGGGCTGGAAATCCTGAACCTGACAGGCCGGCCCCAGACCTTCCGTCTCATCGTGGAAAGCGGCAGCCCGTCCTCCACCACGCTGGATGCCACGGGCAGCGGTCCCTTCACCCTCCCCGCTGGCGGACGGGAGCGCTTCCTCCGTCTCGCCACCGGCGAGCTGCGCGTGATGCTGGACGCGGACAACAATGGGGAGCCGGAATCCAATGAGCCCGCCGTGCAGACCGCCCTCTATAACGGGACGGTGCCAGCCGGGGCCGATTGCAACCAGAACGGGATCGCCGATGCGCTGGACATTGCGTCCGGGGCGTTTCCTGACCTGAATGGGAATCTGGTGCCTGACATCTGCGAGGCCGTGCCCCCCCTTCCCGCCATGGGGATCGTGGGGCATTCGGTGAAAAACGGAATCCTGACAGTGAACCTCAGCCTTGAAGGCACGCCCGGCAGCAGATGGATGATCCAGCGCTCGGCAGATCTTTCCAAGTGGACCGATGTCAGCAGCGTCACCCTTGGAACCTCGGCGGTGATCCAAAGCGTCACGGAACCGGATACCAGCACCCGGGTCTACTTCCGCGCCAGTTTCCAGCCCTGAGCCTGCCCCCCTCTTGCACCACGCGGCTTCCCGTGCAGCCTGCCTACTATGATGAGCCTGATCTCTGAACCCGGGGGCCTGCCCTCCAGCGAATCCGGGGATTCCCTGCGGACGCGCCAGAGTCTGCTCACCCGCTTGAAGGACTGGGACGATCACGCCAGCTGGCGGGAGTTCTTCAATACCTACTGGAAACTCATCTACAGCTTCGCCCGGCGGGCCGGTCTGGGGGATGCCGATGCCCAGGACATGGTGCAGGAGGTGCTGGTGGGGGTGGCCAGGCGGATGCCTGAGTTCCGTTATGACCCCTCCAAAGGCCGATTCAAAACGTGGCTCCTGACCATCGTGCGCCGCCGTCTCGCCGACCATTGGCGGCGCACCCTGCCGGACCGGCAGCGGTTGGTGCCGCTGGGGGAGGACGGGGCCACGCGCCCGGAGGAAGTGGATGATGGACTGGAGCCGGTTTGGCAGGAGGAATGGAACCAGCACCTGCTCCAGTCAGCGATGGCCCGGGTGCAAAAGAAGGCCAGCGCCCGGCATTTCCTCATCTTTGACCTGCTGGTGGTCCGCCAGACTCCGGCGGGACGGGTGGCGAAGCTGCTGGATGTTTCCCTGCCGCAGGTCTGGATCGTGCGTCACCGCCTTGGCAAGCTGCTCAAGGAGGAATACCGGCGCATCGAGGCCGGGATCGACCCATGAACGTCCCACTGCGATGATTCCTGCATGAGCGCCAGTGAAGCAGCCCCCACTATCCCCGACCACCGGCTGCTGCGGGTGGTGGGCCACGGGAGCTATGGGGAGGTCTGGCTGGCCCAGAATGTGATGGGCGCCGGCCGGGCGGTGAAAGTGGTGCGGCGTGCCTCGTTTCAAAGCAACCGGCCGTATGAACGCGAATACTCCGCCATCCGCCGGTTTGAGCCGCTGAGCCGTCAGGCGGATGGCCTTGTGCATGTGCTCCACGCCGGACGGAATGACGATGAAGCCCTGTTCTATTATGTGATGGAACTGGCGGACAGCGCCGGACCGGAAAGCAGTGAGGAAGGCTCTCTGGAGCACTACGTGCCACGGACGATGGCCGCCGAGATGGAACGGGTGGGCAGGCTGCCGCTGGGGGATTGTCTGGGCATTGCCCTATCCCTCACCCAGGCGCTGGGAGCGCTGCATCTGGCCGGGCTGGCCCACCGCGATGTGAAACCTTCCAACATTATTTTCGTCCATGGGCGGGCCAAGCTGGCAGACATCGGGCTGGTGCAGGAGTTGGGAGAAAGCCGGAGTTTTGTGGGCACGGAAGGCTATATCCCTCCGGAGGGTCCCGGCACCTGCGGGGCTGATCTTTTTTCCCTGGGCAAGGTGCTCTACCAGGCCTGCACCGGCCTCGAGCAATCCCGTTATCCGGAACTGCCGCAGGAATGGATCGCGGGGGATGAGGCGGGAGCGATGGAGTTTTTCGAAGTGGTCCTGAGGGCCTGTGAGGCAGATCCGGCCCGGAGATATGCCAGTGCCGCCGAGATGCAGGCGGATCTGGCGCTGCTGCAGAGCGGACGCAGCGTGCGCCGGGTCAGGCAGTTGGAGCACCGGGTGAAGGCGCTGCGCCGCTGGGGAGCGGTGGCGGGGATGGCGGGGGCGCTGGCGGCGGGCGGGGCATGGGTTGCCCAGAACCGCGCTGCCGGGGAGGCTGCGCTGCGCTCCACCGCCGAGGAGGCGCTCTATCTTTCCGAGCTGCGCCATGCCGCTCAGGCGGTGCGTTCGCAGGCCCGTGAGGAGGCGCTGGCGGCTGCTTCCACAGCGGCCCGCCTGAAGCCCGGAGCAGTTGAGCCGCGGGATGTGGCGGTCTCTGCCCTGGCCCTGCCGGGCTTCCGGGTGTGGAAGCGTTTCCCCTATGCTGCCGGCCAGCCCGGGGACATCAGCGGACCTCCCGCGCTCGATGGGCGTTATGAATTCTGGACGGAAGTGGATGCCGCCCGTCATGTCCATATCCGGCGCACTACCACGGGGGAGCAGGTGGCAGAGCTTCCGGTCAGGCTGCCGGAGCGTTGGGGCTCCATGAGTCTTTCCCCTGACGGAAAATGGCTCGCGGCGGAAGCAGCGGATTTCACCTTTCAGCTCTGGCCGGCACGGCAAGGCGCTGAACCTTGTCTGATTGATGGTCCCTCCCACTGGGTGGCTGCGGCCTTTTCGCCCGACTCCAGGCAGGTGGCCGTCGCCTGGCGCAATGGGGAGGTGCGGCTTTACCGGACCGGAGAGCGCGGGGAACTGGGGCACTTCACCCTGGCGCAGCCTGACAAGCCTCTGCAGGCCATGCAGATCTCGCTGGCTTTCAGCCCGGATGGGGGGCGGCTCGCGGCTGGTCTGGACCTGAAAGGGGCGATAGGGGCCGCTGGCATGGTCATGGTGCATGACAGCACCACCCGGGCCTGTCTTGGGAGGATGGAAACCGATAGCGCCGTCCATGGCCTGGCCTGGCATCCTGGCGGAGCGTGGCTCGGACTGGCCATGGCGGACAGCCAGATCACCCGTTGGCACCCCGGGGATGCGGCTGCCTCGCCCTGGGTCCGCCATGAATCCAACGCTGTGGCCGTGGCTTTTCACCCGGATGGCGAGCTGGCCGTGACCAGCAGTTGGGACAGCACCACGTCCGTATGGAATGTGGCCGATGGCAGCCTCGCCACCCGTGCGCAGGGTTGGGGTCTTGATCCCGGTTTCTCCACCGATGGCAAATTTCTGGCGCTGAGCGATGTGAACAAACGGGAGCTGATCGTGTATGAACTGACACGCCCCGTTGTCTGCCGCCAACTCTGTTTGCCGCGCAGTCCGCAGACCAGACCATGGTTGACCGGGCCGAATACCCTCAGCGTCGGCAATGATGGCTGGATCGCCGCAGGAGAAGCCAGTGGCCTTTGGATAGGACAGAGCGGCCAGCCAGGCGCAGTGCATTTCCCTTGGTCCAATCTCCGGTCCGCTGAGATGATAGGCCGCAGGCTTTTCCTGTCTGGAACCAGGGGCCTTGCCCTCACGGATTTTCCGTGGGCAGGGAAGTCCGGACCAGCCGGATTTGCCCTCCAGCAGGTTCAAGCCGTCAGCCGTTCCTTCAATGATTCGGCCTTCTCCTCGGATGGCACGGACTGGGCGGCCACGACAGATCAGGCGATTTTTTTTAGGAAAGCTGGCAGTCCAGAAAGCACGCTCCCGCAGAGCGTGGGATTCTATCATGTCGCGGTCTCTGGCGATGGCACCTGGGCGGCGGCGGCGAGCCGCGGGCCGGGCGTGGTCCGCGCCTGGCCGCTCCAGCAGCCTGGTGCATGGAAGGACATTCCTGCTTACGGTCCATGGGCCCGCCCCGCCCTGTCGCCGGATGGCAAGGTGCTCCTCATCGGAGATGGCAATGGCCTGCGCGCCTTCCACCTGCCTTCCTTTGCGCCCGCCTGGACCCAACCCGGGCAGGAACCCGGGGCCACCGCCACGCGTTGCCTCTATTCGCCGGACTCCCGCTGGATCGCCGCCAGCCTGGCCCCATCCATGCCCTGGCTCCTCGATGGGGCCACCGGCCGGCCCGTCGTCCGCCTCGCCCATCCCTTCGGTCAGGCGACCGGTTGCCTTGCCTTCAGCGCGGATTCCCGTCTCCTCGCCGTCAGCGGCTTCCGCTGGACCGTATTCGTCTGGGACCTGCCAGTCCTGCGGCAGGAACTGGATAGGATCGGGATGAACTGGTGACGCTGCCGGGTGGCGGGGGGATCGGAAACCTCATCCTCAAAATGTTGCCCCACCACCGCGCGATCTTCGGGGTGCAGATCGCAGTTTGATGGCTAAGATACGTTCGCTCATCTGCTCTGCAGAAAGGGAGGAGTGCGCGGATCGGGAGGACCAACTTTGAAAAATAGCATTCGTTTTAATTTTAGAAAACTATTTTTTAAACGGAACTCTAGACTCTTGCATGGCGTCCAAAGGGAAGAGCGTTGACTCCAAGTCCGAAATAGACAACAACCGCAAATGACAGGCATCGTCATTGATACCAAACGAAATCAACACCTCATCCCCAATGACAACTGCTCCCGCCACCCACAGAACGCGATAACCATTCCAGCTCAATGGATAAATTTCATCTGGCAGCAATGGCTCGTGTGTCATTCGCAGCGGAATCATTGTTTCCGGGTCCACTTCCACAAGACCTGCGTAATATTGTTTACTGTCACTGCTATGGAAAAAAGCCCACCACATGCCGTTGGGTGCTTCAAAAAACTGGGAACCACCCCGGGCTTGACCGTAGTTCCATGGCAACCCGGGATGCTCCAACAGGGTAACCTGTTTCCGGCGATTTGTTTTTACTACCCACGGTCGCATCGAATAGATCCATTGCAGCTCTGCATTCCGCTCAAAGAAGATCCAATTTTTCTCCTGCCTTACCGGTTTCTCCGGTTCAATGATCGCAGGTTCAAGTTACAAGAGGAACGAGATTTGCTAGCAAAGCTGGCAAAGCGAGGCTGACTCAGTTCCTTTCTCCTCTTCCATGCCCGGGACGATTGCAAGCAGGATCCCAAAATGAAGTTAGGAGCCGTGGAGGCCGTCCCGGGCGCAGCGAGGGCAAGGCGAAGCCTTGGGGCCGGAACGGACCCTAACTTCATTTTGCGCCGCAGGCGGGGGAGGGGGCCAGGCTCCCTTTCCTCTCAATGCTGCCCCGTCAACTCCCCTGCCACCTCCTCCGGCGTCCGGTAACCCAGCACCCGGCGGGGGCGGCTATTGAGCGCCGCTTCGATCAGCTCCAGCCAATAGTGATCCGCCTCCTCATACCCGAAGCTCTCCTTCTTCAACAGATAGCGCCGGATCAGTCCATTCATCTGCTCCACCGCTCCTTTTTCCCACGGGTGATATGGCAGGCAAAAATAGCTCTCCGCCCCCAAGGCCTTCGCAATCCTGTCGTGTCTCATCCACTCCAGGCCCCGGTCATAGGTCAGCGACTCTACCGCCTCCGCTGACAACAGCTTGACGAGGGCGTCCGCCACCCCATCCGCCTCCTTGTTGCGCAGGAACACCAGCCGCACCAGGCGGCTGACCCGCTCCACCGCGACCAGCAGCACCCCCTCCTGTCTGGCTCCGATCACCAGATCCACCTCCCAGTGGCCAAACTCCATGCGCTGATTGATCCGCTCCGGCCGGGCCGACAGTTCCTGCTCCGGTTGGATCTTGAGCCGGTCCCGTTTTTTCCCCGTCCGGTCCCGCCTTCTTTTCCGTCCCCCCATCGGCAGCAGACGATACCACTGCCCTCCCGCACGCCGCTCTTTGATGATAATTTGGTAAATCGTTTCGTAGCTCAAACGCTCCTCCACGGGGCGGCCCTGCTCCACCCAGCGGCCGGCGATCTGCTGCGGAGTGTGGCCCTGCCGCAGTCCGGCCTCAATCTCCACCAGCCGCGCGGCAGTGCGCCGGCTGGGACGGCGGGCCTTGAGGCGCTGCTCCAGAGCCGCCGCGTGGTTGGGCTTTGCCTCATACGGCAAGTCCGTTCCCAGCCGCCGCACTTCGCGGCTAATGGTGCTTTTGGATCGGAAAATCAGCACGCCGATCTCGGTGGGGCCCATTCCCTGCTTGCACAGGACTTCGATTTGGGCTCTTTCTTCGCTCGTGAGGTGTTGGTATGGTTGCAAGTTCTTGGGTTGGTTTCGTCACCCCCTCCTTTCCTTACTAACACTCTCACGCAACCCCGGTTCCACTTGAAACTTGAAACCGCCAGGACCAAAGGCGGCGCATGCAGAACCTTTTCCTTGATCACGGGCTGTCCAAGGTGAAGCGTCTCCCCGCCGTGGATGTCCGGCGGGTGAAAAAGCTGCGCGGCTATGTGGATGCAGAAAGTTACGCCTATGCCCTTAGCCTGCGTCTGGGGCTGCGTGAGGCCAAGCGGCGAAGGGCCGCTTCGGTGGTGTTATTTCACGATGAGATGACCTCTCATCCGCAGTTTAATGCGCTACTGTGCAAACTGGCGTTGCCGGAAGATTGGGGAATCTTTCTCCTGGGAGCAGAACACCGGCAGACTCCAGACCCAGGTGGAACAGGGATCGGGCGGTGCAACCTGGCGTTGGGTTGCCATGCGGTGGCGGTGCGGGCACCCTACTATTCCGACGTCATGCGCGCGCTGGGAGCAACTCCGTGGCGGGATGGCTCTGCGCAGAATACGACGGTGGCATGGCGTCTAGCCCCACTGCAACGGGTGGTGCCAACCTATGCAGCACTGCCTAATCTGGTATGGCCACGGTCATCCGGGTCCGATCCCTGCGGAGGGAGGGGATATGACGAAGACGGATGGCAAAAGGCAGGACGGATAACAGTCGTCGGGGCGGTGCAACAGTCACTGAAGGTCCAGCCATGGAGGAAGCGCGAAGAGTTGGCACCCATTTTGCAGGGATCAGGAAAGGCAGCCTTTCTTTTTTTAACCCGGGGATCCCTCAACCAGCCCAGGATGTGGGAAGACTATTTTAAGGCCTGTCCTGAGCGGGTTTCAGTGCATGTGCATCCAAAAGAACGGAAAAGCAAAGCGCCCGCTTGGTTCAGGAAGGCATATCTTCCAAAGAGCATCGTGACGGCATGGGGGGATATTTCACTGGTCAAGGCACAGTTGGCTTTATTAAAAAAAGCTTATGATGACCCGGACAACCAGGTATTTGTTTTTGCATCGGAGAGTTGTGTGCCGGTGAAACCACTCGTGGAATTTCTTGAAGGCTGTGAACGCAGTGGTTGGCGGGGGATGATGAAATTCGAAAACCCGGAAGTTGTGGCGGAATATGATGTATCGAAGGCAAAACGATATACCGCCGCGCCTCAAATTCCCCCGTGGCTTTGGAAACTGCATTCCCAGTGGGTCACGTTGAACCGTGAAATGGCTCACGCCCTCCTGGAGGAAGATTTAACGGACCTATTTGCCCGGACTTTTGCTCCGGACGAAAGTTATTTTGGCACGGTGCTCGCTCTGAAAGGATACCCGCTGGAAACCAAATGTTTGCCGGTGGACTCCACCTGGGTATCCTGGGAGCGCCAGCCTGCCCGACACCCGAAGGAACTGACTGCGGTCACCGATGTGGAAGCGCTGTCCCTGCGCCTTGGGGGATATTTCTTTGCGAGGAAGTTCCATGTTGCCAGTGATATTGCAGGATGGGGCTTGCACCTGCAGGGCGAAATCTGAGCCGGAGACTGATGGGAAATCGGCCATTCACATAAGGCACGATATTGCGAAGATCAGCCGTTTCACATGATCCGCCTTGGGCCGGAAGAACCTGTAGGCTCGAGGCGTATGGGGTGATTCATGAAAATGCTTTTTGGGTTTTTGGTTTTGGGTGGAGCCACATGGGGAGTCCTGGGGGCGTCTGGGGAAGAGGTGCCGGCTTTCCCGGTGGATCCACTGGCGGTGGAGGAGCGCACCAGCTTCCAGACGTCGAAGGCGTGGAGTCCGCTGGGGAATTTGCGTTCGGATGTGGCGATGGTGTATGGGATTGATGCGGGGCTGCCGGAGCGGCTGAAAACCTGGCAGGCGCGCGGTTACCGGACGCATGTGATGACCGGCGTGTCGTGGGGGCAATATCAGGATTATCTCTACGGCCGCTTTGATGGGGTGAACCATGAGGACAATGCCCAGACGGACCGCTTTGG
>Ga0114972_10003161_pt1 | contig 12350 bp, 9 predicted proteins | sample M_140807_EF_Meta_FD_87354 | JGI IMG/M metagenome (GOLD analysis project Ga0114972, IMG submission 87354) | Freshwater microbial communities from Lake Montjoie, Canada to study carbon cycling - M_140807_EF_MetaG | ecosystem: Environmental > Aquatic > Freshwater > Lake | place: Lake Montjoie... | reverse complement strand
GACAAGCTCTCCCGGCGTGGTGCCCGACTTGTCGAACCAGGTGGTTACCTCGTCCAGGGTGACCGGTTCGCGCTTGGCGACTCCCGCCACCTCCAGGGGGAAGTAGCACCTTTTGGGATCGGCGTTTTCCCCGAGGCGATCCCGAAGGGGGGATTCTCCCAAAACGCGAATGATCCAGCGTGGCTTTTCCTTTTCCGTCTTTTCGTCGGGTTGGCGACCAAGATCCTGACCGCCTCCGGTTCCCATGCCGCGGCCGCCTCCTCCAGAACAGAACATCAAAAAGACAAACACACCCATACCAAGGGCTGGCAACCACCGGATGGACATGCCAATCCACTGATTTTTTATCGAACGCAAAAGGATTCTGCCCAATGCCAGTTCCACGGAGTGATAGGTGGCCAGGGCGGCGAAAACCCCAGCCAACAGTGCCATCACGCCCCTGATACTAAACCAGAATGAGCTGTCTCTTAAAAGCGTCCATAAATCGCCGTTCATGGGTTACTCTTGGTTTTTGGGTTTGGTGGCGAAATGGGGGCGGGATCGTTCGTCAAAACTGTTCCCGCGAACCATCGTTGAAATTCGATTTCCTGCCTTCGAGTCGGGTAGAGGCTATCAACCCTTGGGTAGCGAAGCAGATAAACAAGTTTCTTTTCCGCCGCGCCGGGAGTGGTTGGCATTTTGGTCCGGTCGGAGTCGATTTTGGAGCGGGCCTGGGCCTCTGTGCGCATGACATGGCCATCTTCGGAGGTAAGATGTCCATCTGCGGGGTCGATCTGGAGAACCGAGACGGCCAACATCCCGGTCAGTTCCGTTGCGGAAGCGGCCCGGAGCGATTCCCTTTCGCGGGCGAGCTTTTGCGTCAGCTCGGCCAGTTTTTTTCGGAGATCTTCCACCTGGGGGTCATTCCTGCCGGAGGAAGGATTAGCGATCGTTTGGGCCTGGGTGTTTTTTGCTTCGGGGGCACCCGCTGGCCCGGATTCATTGGTTTTTGGGCGGGTTACCTGCAATATCATTAAAAGGCCAAAAAGGACCAGGAGCACATCAATAAGCGGAATCAGAAAACGGGTTGGGGAATGGGCCGGAGGAATCCATACCAAACGCTTCGGACCAGGTTTAGCTTCATGCTGATTTATGGGGGCCAAGGCTTTAGCCCTCCGTGCCGGGATTGGCCTCGGGGCCATTTGCCATGGGCTGGATCAGAAGAAGCCCCAGGTTTCCCATCCAGAGTGGGAAAAGATTCGAAAGTGCCGCGACCAGTCCGCTTCCTGTCGCGGTCAGGGCGGGGGAATAATTTTTGATCACCTCATCGACTGGGGTTCCCGGAGCAAGATTCGCCAGGGTTTGCAAAATGGAGATGACCGTTCCCAAAAGGCCCAAAAGAGGAAACCACTCAACCGCCGCCGAGAGCTGCCTCAGCCAGGCAAGATCGGTTCCATTACCTGTACCACTCGCCGTGGCGAGGCCGATCCAGAGGGCGAGGGTTTGCCAAACCAGAAGGCCACTACCCGCGGCGAGGATGATCCAGTCGATTCGGGTCATGTGGAGCCAGAAAAATTCACGGGCATCGGCGGGAATCGCGCCCAAAAGTCCCAAGGTTAACACCAATGGAGCCGCGGCAAATATCAGGGGAAGGACTCCCCGTACCAGAAACGCGTTCAAAGGCGGTCTCCCTCATGGGACTAATCAGGGTGATTTTTTGGGTCCGGCTACTTGCCTCAGCGGTCTCTCAGGAATTCGGGCAACCCTTGGGGCCTGCCTTCGCGGTCGATGCAGGCAAGGGTCGTATTCCCCTCGGCGATCAGTTCATTGCCTTTACGGACCTCGTAGCGGTGATCGATCCGTACGCCGGTGGTCCGCTCCACTGAGGTAATTATGGTCAGGATGTCATCGTAATACGCCGGGCGCTTGTAGCGAACTTCGATTTTGGTGAGGACGAGGAGGAACCCTTTATCCTCGAGGTCGCGATAGCTATAGCCCACATCGCGCAAAAGCTCGGTCCTTGCTTGTTCGAAATAGACCAGGTAGTTGGCGTGGTGCAAAAGCCCCATTCGGTCGGTTTCCGCATAGCGGACCCGGATTTGACATTCGCCTTTGGTTGGGGCTTTGTTGGGAAAGGAATTTTCCGGAGCGGATGAGGGGATCGGGGAGTCAGCCGATTCGGGATGTGGAGTAATCATCGGATGCGCCCCATCCTTCCGTAGGGCCAATAGACACCCACCGCCTGGCCGAGCATAAGCCTGTGAGGAACGAGGCCCCACGAGCGTCCATCAGAACTGTGTGAGCTGTTGTCACCCATGCAGAGGTAGTGCCCGGGTTGGACATAAAGGGTTTTCACGGGAAGGTTGCGAAGCGCTTCCCACTTTTTGGGATAGGCGCCATTGGCTTGGTCGAGCCCGATGGTCCAATCATCGATAGAAACATCGGGGTCCTGCGGGTTTGTGTTTCGGACGGTATAGTAGGTGTCGCGACTGAGCTTGATTGAACTGATTCGTCCTGCCGCACCCTCAAAACCGATGGAAGCTGGTTCCAGATCGTTTTCCAACGAGGGGCCGAAATCTTTTGGGGAGTCATAAGTGATCCCGTCGCCTGTCACGATATTGTTGTTGATCCAGAGGTGGATGGTTTGGTCGACATTGCCGAATCGGACCTGGAAAGATTTGCCCGTGCCAATTGCTTTTTCGATTTTTGCGATCGAAGTTTTCTCTGGCCCCGTTTTGCGGAAGATTTCGGCGACACCGGTTTCCAGATCAAGGCGGGCCTCAAAGCGGTCCGGTCCCCGGGAAAGCTCAAAAAGGACCGCACCCTGGGATGGGCTTGGTTCCACCTTGGCTTCCACGATCAGATCGGAAACCCAATTGTTTCCAACGCCAAGGGCCCTGTTTCGGAAGATATCGTTGTATCCCATCGTGTCGGTGATGAGCTGTTTGCGGGCCTGGCCGGTGGATGGGTCATTGTTTCCACGAAGAAGGTGTTGATAGCGAATCCAATTGGGTTTGCCAGACTGGTAGGACTTGGCCACAAAAGCACTTTTCCCATCGGCGAAAAAGCCGCCGTTGGGGTCGTTCCAGCGAGGGAGATTGGGCAGGTCTGCGGGTGGATGGTCATGGTCATAGACCAGGCGGCTTTCCGCGATTGCAACCTTCGGGGTTTTCCTGAGGATTTTGAATTTCCCCTTTTGGAAGTCGTCAATAGAGGCATTGGCGCGCATGTTTTCATACTTCCAGAGGTCAATTTCGCGGGGGTTGTTTCCATCCGCCGGGGGAATTACCCCTTCCATATGGTAGAGGTCGCCTCCGTGAATCGCGACGGTCTCACCAGGAAGGCCGACAAGCCGCTTGATGTAATTCATCGCGGTGTGTTCTTTTTGCGGACCGGAGATGGGAAAAGGAGGATTGCCATAGCTGGCATCAAGGGGATGACTATTTCCCGGATATTTAAAAACGACAACATCCCAACGTGCATAAGGAATATTTAGAAGGTCGTTGAAAAATTTCGAGACAATCACCCGGTCGCCCGTGGCGGGTCCGGGATCGGGAATACTACGGTTGGTTTCCCCGGGGGAACGCCGGCCGGATCCCTCGAGTCGGGTGGACTCGAGGCAGTTGGGGCAGATGCCATGGTCGACGCGGTACCCGGCTTCGGGGTGTTCGACTTCCTGACTGCAATTTATGGCATATTGGGTGCCGCAACTGGGGCACTCAATGTTCTTGTGATAACCATAAAGGGTTTCCGCCATCGATCCTGTGGGGATAACGAAGCATTCGGCGACAAACGATTTGAGTATGAGTACCAAAACCACAACAAAGACAATGGTTTCGACAATCTCCCGCCAGGTTTCAACCGCTCCGACGCGGTTGTTTTTTTCCTGTGGGGGAGGTTTCCAGATATCGGACCATTTGGACAGCGAAACTGGCTGGTAGACGCCGTTTGCGTTTGACGATGCCGTGTCCGTATTCGTGGTCAGTGAGGCACTCATTCACCGGTCTCCAGTACCGCCAGAAATGCTTCCTGCGGGATATCTACTTGGCCGATCTGTTTCATGCGCTTTTTGCCTTCTGCCTGTTTGGAGAGGAGCTTGCGCTTGCGGGAGATGTCGCCGCCGTAGCACTTTGCGGTAACATTTTTGCGCATGGCGGAGATGCTTTCGCGGGCGACGATCCGGCTGCCGATGGCGGCCTGAAGGACCACCTCGAAAAGGTGCCGGTCGATCTCTTCGCGCATCTTCTTAATGAGGCGGCGTCCGCGGATCTCGGCGGTCGAACGGTGGACAATTGTGGAAAGTGCATCCACCCGCTTTCCGGCGACGAGTATATCCAGGCGAACGAGGTCTTCCGAACGGAACCCGATCACCTCATAATCCATGGTGCCGTAGCCTTTGGTCATCGATTTTAGCTTGTCGAAGAGGTCATAGATCACCTCGGCGAGGGGCATTTCAAAAGTAACCATCGCGCGGATCGGGCTAAGGTAGTCGGTTTTGATGTAGGATCCGCGCCTTTCATTGCAAACCTTCATGATGTCGCCGATGTTTTCGGACGGGACCAGGAAGTTGATGCGGATGAAGGGTTCGCGGAACTCTTCGATCTGACCGGCATCGGGTACCTTTTGCGGGTTGTCGACCACGATCACCTCACCCTTGCGGTTGAGGATTTCGTAGGTCACATTGGGCGCGGTCTGGACCAGGTCGAGATCGCTGTCCCGTTCGATGCGCTGTTGGATGATTTCGCGGTGGAGCATGCCCAAAAAGCCGCAGCGGAATCCCCAGCCGAGGCCTTCGCTGTTTTCGGGGGCATAAGTGAAGGAACAGTCGTTAAGTCGAAGCTTGGCCAGGGCGTCACGAAGGTTTTCGTAGTCGTTGTTGTTGCTCGGGTAGAGGCCCGAGAAGACCATCGGCTTGGGTTCCTTGTAACCGGGAAGCGGGTCGGTCGCGGGATCCAGCGCATCGGTCACGGTGTCGCCGATTTTTACATCGTCGAGTTTTTTGATCTGGGCCATGAGGTATCCGACCTGTCCGGCCGAAAGCTCATCGACAACGGTGGGGGAGGGGCGGAACTGGCCCATTTCGATGACGACATGTTCGGTGCCCAGGCCCATCAGCTTGATGCGTTGGCCTTTTTTGATGCGCCCTTCCTTGATACGGATGTAGATAACCACACCCTTGAAGGAGTCGAAATGGCTGTTGTAAACAAGGGCGCGGACCTTGTCGTCGGGGCTACCCGTTGGGGGGGGAATTCGTTCGATCAGCGCGACGATCAGGTCCTCGACCCCGGCGCCTGTTTTGCCGCTGGCGCCAAGGACCTCTTCGGGCTTGATCCCAAGGACTTGCTCCATTTCCGACTTCACATCGTCGGGGCGGGAGATTTCCATGTCGATCTTGTTGAGAACGGGAACGATGGTCAGGTCGTTTTCGATGGCGAGATAGGCGTTCGCGACGGTCTGGGCCTGAACGCCCTGGGTGGAATCGACAAGCAGGATGGCGCCTTCGCAAGCGGCGAGAGAGCGGCTGACTTCATAGGTGAAGTCGACATGGCCTGGGGTATCGATGAGGTTCAGCTCGTAGGTTTTTCCCAAGTGTTCGTAATAAACAGTTACGGGATGCATCCGGATGGTGATGCCCCGTTCGCGTTCGAGGTCCATTCCGTCAAGAAGTTGGGCGCGGAAATCGCGCTGGGAAATGGCCCCCGTCTTCAGAAGGAATTGGTCCGCAAGTGTACTCTTGCCATGGTCGATGTGCGCAATGATGGAGAAATTCCGGATCAGATCTTTGTTGGACATGAAGCGCTCGCCCACCTTGTTCGAATCCCCGCGCGGCAAAACCCCGCGCGGATCGGCCCGATTCCCCATCGGGGCCAACCAATTCGTCTCCTCTATCCTATCATTTTCTTGGGGGCAAGTGGTGGCCTTTGCCCCGGACCCTCCTGAAAAGGCCAAACAAATTTGGAGCTAGACATGAATCCTTGCCTCAAAATGACTTGTGTCGCCTTGATGGCGTTTGTTGCTTCCCCCCTAATCGTAGCCAAAAACAAGGTTGCCGAGGAAAAGACCGTGAAACAGATCCATGACCTCACGATGAAGTCGATTCAAGGGAAAGATGTTCCCCTGAAATCCTACAAGGATAAAGTGATATTGGTTGTAAATGTAGCGTCTGCTTGTGGATATACTCCACAGTACAAAGGGCTCCAGGCCCTTCATGACAAGTATGCCTCCAAAGGCTTGGTTGTCCTTGGCGTTCCGTCCAATGAATTTGGCGCCCAGGAGCCAGGTTCGGATGAGGAGATCACCGAGTTTTGCAAGAAAAACTACGGCGTGACCTTTGATCTGATGGCTAAAACCAAGGTTAACGGAGCCGATGCCTGTGCATTATACCAGATCCTTACTTCCAAGGACGCAAACGAAGCGACCGCCGGGAAAGTAAAATGGAACTTCACCAAGTTCCTGGTTGGTAAGGATGGCAAGGTAATTGGTCGCTTCGAACCCGGCGTCTCCCCGGAATCGGAAGAGTTGGCGAAAGCGATTGAAAAAGCCCTTAACTAAGGCCCCAATCAAGCACTGCTTGTGGGCCATTTTCGGTTAACAAAAAGTGAAAGCGCCCGGAAGATATATGTCTTAATACCTTCCGGTGGTGCTAATTTGGCCCTTGAACCGGGAGAAATTGACCTTAAACTTGCTAATGGAGTTTGTTTGGGTTAATTCCTCCCGGAGTGTTTCATGTCCAGTCCGCTGAAGTCCCTTATTTCTACCGGCACCAAGCTTTGGCTTGATTCGATCGATCCTGACCTCGTTGTTTTCAATCGTGCTCTGGGCGCCACCGGTGCGACCTCCAATCCGATCATTGTCAGCGACCTTTTGAAAACTGGGCGCTTTGATGACGAGATTAAGGCTCTTATCAAAGAGGGCAAGGACGATAGCGCAATTGCCTGGGAAATGACCGACCGACTTGTCAAGAAAGCCCAGGACGTGTTTCTTCCGGTTTGGGAAGACACCAAATGTAACGATGGATGGGTAAGCTTCGAACTCGACCCACTTCTTGAAGACAGCGCCTGTCCTCTGAGCACCGCCGAGCGGGCCGCCAGGTATGTCGAATTGGGCAAGCATTACGCCCAGGGGCACAAAAACCGGATGATCAAGGTCCCGGCGACCCCCGCTGGTCTTGCAGCAGTTGAGGAATTGGCCGCCGCGGGCGTTACCCTCAATGTCACCCTGATCTTCAGCCAGGAGCAATATTTCACCGCGCGCGAAAATGTTTGGCGCGGCGCGCAAAAGCGCGCAAGTCTCGATTCTTTCAAGTCTGTCTATTCGATCTTCGTGAGCCGCCTTGATGTATACACTCTAAAGCACGCCGCAAACCTCACTTCCGAAGCGCAGGGGATGGTGGGTATCGTCAACGCCAAGCGCGTTTGGGCCCTCAATCAGGAGTGGTGGTCGAACAAAAACCTCAAGCTTCAGCAAGAAATCATCTTCGCCTCGACGGGGACCAAGGATCCGAAGGACGATCCCTGCAAGTACATCGCCTCTTTCGCGGGGTCGGACATCGAAACCAATCCTCCTGCCACCAACGATGCCGCGGAAAAGTCAGGCAAGACTTTCACCAAGCAGGTTGACAAGCTACCTTCCGCTGAAATCCTTGCGGATATCGACGCCAAGGTGGATATGAAGCATCTCGAAACCACGCTGATGAGCGAGGGGCTCGAGAAGTTCGCGGATCCGTTCAAGAAGCTGCTCAAGCTGATTGGCGAAAAGCGCGGTAACCTGGCCTAGTTATTTTGAAGCCCCCCCATTTGAGGGGGGCTTTTTTTTATTCCGTCCTTGACTCCCGAAGGAGGTTTTTCGTGAAACGCCCTATTGCAATCGGATTTGTAGGGATATTGCTTGTGGCAGCTTTGGGGTGTTTCGACCCCAAAGCCCGGGTTTCCTTTCAGGCAAAAGTGATCCTCGAAGGGAAGCCGATAGAGGATGTCTGTGTGTTTTTGATGCCCAAGGATGGAAATGGTCCTGCGGCTATCAACGGACTCACGGATGCAACGGGATTGGTTAGCCTCGCGGCTGCTCCAGGGGAATATGCCGTTTGCTTTGAAAAGGGGGAAAAAGGCCCCACCATGATCATGGATCCAGGCGCGGCCAAGAAGATGGGCCTCGAATTCAAGGCTGGTGGCGTGTCTCCCGATGCCCCCAAAGGCGACTCGAAAAAGGCAAAAGGCGGCCCACCTCCGGGCATGGAAATGAAAAAAGGCAAGGGTGGCCCTCCAGGTGCGGGTAAAGCGGGCGGCGCTCCCGGGGCCCCCGCAAAGGACGCAAAGGTTAACGGTATTCCGCTGACCTTCAAGGATCCCAATACAACACCCTTTAGTGTGACCGTTCCAACCCGGGGCGTTGTGGAATTCGACCTTTCGAAGCCCTAAGCGCTGCTGGTGATCGCGATTTTTGGGATCCTCAATCCCAATCGAAAACTGTCAAACACCGGTGGGAAACCTCCGGTGTTTTTTTGTGGGGTATGGAACTTTGGCCGAGAACGAGGAAAGGAATCCATTCCTGGTATCTCCGTTGATCCCATATGTCACCAAATACTCCCGAAGCCGGATCCTTTCCGGTTTTGGTGTTCCTTCCTTTTGGTTTCCCGATTGGCCTCAACCGAATGGCGTGCTATCATTTACGATGCCTGCCTGATTTTGACACACTGCCTCTTTTTGAATCTCTTTGCCTAATGACCGGTGCCTGGCTTTTTTGCCGGGTATGTTTGGTAAACCCAGGAGCGCCCCCTTGGCAACTCCCAAAAGTGTAATGAATTTTGATGTTGGCGGGCCGGGACTTGCGCGCTTTCGGTCAGGTTCGATTGCTTCTCTTTTGAATGGTGTGGTTTTTACCTTTTTGACCCGTTTCAGGGGCCTTTGGGCGGTTCTTTTGTCCGGGATGATTGCCCAGGTTGGTGAGGCGGGGGATTTCCGGGTAAGTCCAGCGACGGTGGTTCTGGATGGTCCGGAATCGACCCAGCAACTTTTGGTTGAGGCGATTGCACCCAAAAATCCGCAAACGGACATGACCCACCGGGTGATCTATGAGGTCGCGGATCCCAATGTCGCTCGCATCAGCTCCTCGGGAGTCGTCGAGCCGGTCGCTGAAGGGAAAACCGAAATCCGGATTTTGGACCGGATTTTTGAGCAGGGAAGCAAGGCCTTAGGAGTTAGGGTTCCCGTCGAGGTCAAAGGAATCAAGCAAACCGTCAGGGTCTCCTTCGAGCATCAGATCATCCCCCTTTTGACCAAAGCAAGTTGCAATTCGGGAGGCTGTCACGGAAAGGCTGAGGGGCAAAATGGTTTCAAGCTGAGTGTCTTCGGATTCGATCCTCAGGCGGATTATGAGGCGCTGGTTTCCGAAGGGCGCGGGCGGAGACTTCTTCCCAACTCGCCTGATAACAGCATGTTGGTGTTAAAGGCCACCGGGAGAGTTCCTCATGGTGGGGGGAAAAAGATCAACGAGGGGAGCCTTGCCTATAAACGATTGGTGCGGTGGATTCGCGAAGGGATGCCATATGAGTCGGCCTTGATATCGCCTGTTGTTACCCTTGATGTCGAGCCAAGGGAGCGGATTCTGGGGCATTCGGTGACCCAACAATTGCGAGTAACCGCAACCGATGCTCGGGGCGAAAAACATTGTGTCACCACCGAAGCGGAATATGAATCGAACGAGCCCAACATCGCCGCCGTCGACCGAATGGGAAATATCCAGACAGGAACCATCGCGGGCGAGGCGGTGATTCTTGTGCGGTATATGGGGCATGTGACTTTTTCCCGGGTGACCGTTCCCCAAAATGGCCAAAAATTTTCGCGGCCACCGGAATCGAACTTTGTCGACAATCATGTCTGGGACCGGTTGGTCAGGTTGGGAATTCCCCCAAGTCCCAAATCCGATGATGCGACCTTTTTGAGGCGTGTCTTTTTGGACACCATAGGAACCCTTCCCACGGCGGAGGAATCCCGAACATTTTTGGGTGACAAACGGGCAGATAAACGGGCCCGGCTTGTTGACCAGCTTCTTGAAAGACCAGAATACGCTGATTATTGGGCGATGAAATGGGCGGATCTGCTACGGGTGGATCGCGACCTGTTGACTGTCCAGGGATCGGTGGCGATGACCCGCTGGTTGCGGGAACAGTTTGCCCAGAACCGTCGATATGATCAATTTGTCCGGGAAATTATCACCGCATCGGGTAGCACAACCGCCAAGGGCCCGGCGGGCTTCTTCAAAGTGTTGGACAAGCCCGAGGCGATGAGTCGTTCCATCAGCCAGCTTTTCCTGGGAGTCCGGATCGAGTGCGCCCAATGTCATCATCACCCGTCGGAAAAATGGGCCCAGGAGGACTATTTTGCCCTGGCCGGATTTTTCACAGGGGTGCAAAAGAAATCGGGTCCCGATGGGGAAGCGGTCATCAGTCAGCCCAGCGAGGACATCAAACACCCCCGCACAAACAAACCCGTTGCGACAAGGTACCTGGATGGCAAACCGCTTCCCTTGGACAAGGTCGCGGATCGGCGAGAGGTCCTCGCGGACTGGATGACCTCGCCTGACAATCCGTTTCTGGCTCGGGCGATTGTGAACCGTACCTGGGCCCACTATTTCGGACGCGGAATCATCGAGCCGATTGATGATTTGCGAATCACCAACCCCGCCACAAATGAGCCCCTCCTTCAGGCGCTTACCGCTCACTTTGTCCAATCAGGATTTGATCTGAAATCCCTCACCAGGGTCATCCTTGCTTCCTCGGCGTATCAGCTTGGGCCCCAAACGGTGGAAAATGCCGCCGATGAACAAAACTTTTCCCATGCGCCGGCCAGGTCGATGCCTGCGGAAGTGCTCTTGGATGCGATATCCCAGGCGACGGGCGTTCCCGAAAAGTTCAATGGGTGGCCCGAGGGGGTGCGCGCCATTCAGATGTGGGATAACCGGATGCCTTCTTATTTTCTCAAAATTTTTGGACGACCCGGACGGACCAGTGTTTGTGAATGTGAACGAAGCGGCGAGCCAAGCATCGCCCAGGCGCTTCACCTGATGAACGCGCCGGAGATCAACGCGAAGATCCAGGCTCGTCGGGGGCTGGCCCGGAAACTGTCGGATTCGTCTGCGAGCCCCGAGGCGATTGTCGAGGAGCTTTTTCTTGGGCTTCTTTCCCGGTATCCATCTGTGACCGAAAAGAAAGCGATGCTCGACCTGTTCAAGGAAACAGGGGGCAATCGCCGGGCGGCGGTCGAGGATATCCTTTGGGCGCTTCTGAACACCAGGGAATTTGTGTTTAACCACTAAGTTTCCGACTCCTTTTGGGATCAATAGGGTCCTGGAAAATTCCTTGGAGTCACGGAAAAATTCTCAAGAGGAATGGAAAAATGGCCATGAATCTTTCCATGCGGCTTGGTGGTTTTTGCGATGGTCTGACCCGTCGGCAAAGCCTCCGGATCGGCGCCTCGGGTTTCCTGGGTGGGTTGACGCTGCCCAGGCTTCTTGAGATGCAGGCCCGCGCCTCGACCGGGGAAGAGCCCAAAGCCAAGGCTTGTATTTTGATGTTCCTTCAGGGAGGTCCATCCACCATCGATATGTGGGATCTCAAACCGGATGCTCCCGCCGAGATCCGGGGACCCTACAAACCGATCCGGACGAATATTGCCGGGACTTTTGTTGGGGAACATTGTCACCGCACAGCCAAAGTCGCCGACAAGTACACAATCCTTCGTTCCCACAGTCATAACGACAACGGCCACACAACCGGCTGTCACTATGTGTTGACCGGGTACAAGCCGAATTTTGCGGATGGCGCCAACACCAAGGTGCCGGTGAACGAGCTTTTTCCTTCCATCGGTTCCATCGTCAGCAGGGAATTGGGCGCTCGTGGCAGTGTGCCTCCTTACATCAACATGCCCCATCCTCTCACCGCAGGCGGGCCGGGTTTTTATGGCGCCGAGCATGCGCCTTTTGTGATTGAGTCCGATCCTGTCCAGCCCGATTTCGAAGTCAAGGATTTGCAACCCGATCCGAGGCTTGGCGAATCGAGAAACGCCCGACGCCAGCGGGCCCTTTATGAGCTTCAAAAGGGATCCGCATTCTCGGGAAGGGCCAAAACCATGGCCACCTATTACGAAAAGGCCAGGGACCTGATCACCTCTCCCACCGCGCGCAAAGCGTTTGATCTGCGCGAGGAAAAGGAGTCTCTTCGGGCGGCGTATGGGCCCACATCCCTGGGACAATCCTCGCTGTTGGCCAGGCGGTTGGTCGAGGCGGGGTGCCGGTTTGTCGGTGTGGACCATGGGAGTTGGGATACGCATTTTTCCTGCTTTCCCAGTCTCGAAAAAGATCTGATACCCCATGCG